>WOYI011060796.1_pt1 | contig 21163 bp, 21 predicted proteins | sample 6423411 | NCBI WGS metagenome assembly WOYI01 (sample SAMN13441803, study PRJNA592873) | oil field metagenome | biome: oil field; feature: oil-well bore; material: oil-contaminated soil; isolation source: oil-contaminated soil from oil-well borehole | place: Germany: Wietze | collected 2016-10-18 ... | reverse complement strand
AGATCTGTATAAGAGACAGCTGAAGGAGAAACGAAATGAATTCTCCGTTTAATTTTGATTGGCAGACAGAGAAAGATAAGTACACATGGCATGAAATGAAGATAGGTAGGGCAGTAGTGATACAGAATCTTCCCACCACTTATATGAACGCTATTGGTATAGACCCTGGTACTCGTTGGGGCATTGGGATTTTATTGAGTGGAAAATTGATTTCTATGTGGGGAACATTTCCAAAAGAGGAACATGATTATGAGTATTTTTATGTAGCCCGTAGATTTGTGGAAGATTGGATTCCGCATTGTGTGGAATCCGGTACTATTCGTATTGCTATGATAGAGGGAGCAAGCTATGGAAGCCAATGGAAGCAGCCTTTGCTAGAAGATGTACGTCTGGGGTTCAAGGTGGGGTTGGATACTCTCGGCTATGATGTTACTTATGTGCCTCCCAAGAGTATCAACAAACGAGTGTTCGGAAATGGAAATATTGCCGCCAAGAAAACATGGCTTGGTATTAATGGTAATGGGGCTGATGCGGCTGCGGTAGCTTTATATGCTGGAGGATTCTCTTATGAGGAGGAAGTTAGTGAAAGATAATAAATGGACAATCGAGGAAGATAAATTATTAGAGAAATTGCACATAAGGCAGGGGATGGGTTGGACAGAATGTTCAATCCACTTTGAAAATAGAACGCCAGAGTCCTTGCGGATGCATTGGAGAAATACGAGAGGAGAGACAAATTTATTTAGTGGTCTGGATAAAATAAACCCATCAACCATTGCAGAAAATATGCCAAGAGTGGGCTTGTTCGACATAGAAACCCTACCTGCTGAGGCATACGTATGGGGTCTACGGGATGTATTTATTGGACAAGAACAAATTATTACAGATACGGGTTTTTTGTGTTGGGCGGGAAAATTCCTAAATGAGGCGGATATACATTATGATGTACTTACTCCCAAAGAAGCATTAGAGAAGGATGATGAACGCATTACTCAATCCTGTTGGAACTTCCTGTACAATTGTGATGTAGTAGTCGGACACAACTTACAGAATTTTGATGCAAAGGTGGCTAATACCTTCTTCCTGAAATATAATCTTCCTCCTCTGCAATATAAGATGGTGGATACTTATTTGATAGTGAAAAGGCATTTCCGATTTGAGTCCAATAAGATGGGCTATATCAATCGGAGATTGGGAATAAAAGAGAAGATAGAGAATGAAGGATTTCCGCTTTGGCGGAAGTGCAGAGAAGGTGAGCAGGAAGCCTTGGATAAAATGCTGGAATATAATATTGGAGATGTGTATGCTTTGGAGCAATTATATTATCGAGTGCGTCCATATATTCATACCTTTAATGCTGCTTTATATAATGAGATAGATACTCCTCAATGTCCAGTATGTGGTAGCACAGATTTGAAATCGGAGGGATTTTATCGAACTCCGGCTGGTATGTATGAATCCTTACGTTGCCAGAACTGTAAATGTATTTCTAGAGCAAAAGAGAATCTTCTTAGTAAAAAGAAACGAAAGGCACTACGTACTGTCGTCGCTGTATAAGAAGTAAAAATAACCCCCTCAACCAGAGGGGGTTTCTTTCTAGTCGCTTATTTTTCTGAGTTGAATTCGCTCAATACAGCAGCTTCGATTGCAGCAGATATGATGTCTAGGTCAATCTTTAGTCCATATTCTGCCAGTCTTTTCTCTGCAACTTCCATAGCATATTCTTTCTTATCTTCAATCATTTCATTCATTCCGACTTGCTCGGCTGCTTGCACTGCCATCTTAGCTACCATCTCTAAGATTTCTGCGGAGCCTGCTTGATCGGACTTGAATTCCAGCCAGGCTTTCTTTGCTTTGGCAAATAGCCAAGCGAAAGCAGCAGAGGCTAGAGCGGGCAAAGCCACTGCCATAAAGTTTTGTAGAAATATACTTAGAAAGTCCAACAATACTTCTTTCATTGTTTCCTCCTTATTTTATTTAGTTGCGGTCTCTATCCACTGGATTATTGAGGAAAGATTTCCCATTATCGTAGAGATCAAGAGAATAATTATTCCTTCTTTCACCCCGATGGAAAGCCTTGTGGAGTTTCCTCTTTCCTCCCAAATGGTATCGACCTTTGATTTTATTCCTCGTTCTCCGTTTCCTTCAATGACTTTTACTACTTTCTCTATTGTCTTTTGTCTTTCGTCATCGATTCCAAGATGACGCGCTACATCCGTTGAGAGCTCTGAAATTGCCTGCTTGTTGGCAGATACCTGTGGATATAGGGTGTCTTGCAAAAAACTCATGATCTGAGCATTAGTGATACCTGCCATATATGATTCTCCCTTCTTTGTATTATACCATTCCACTGAGCTCGCTGTCTAACCACTCTCTCGTTTGCTTGCTCATAGGATAGATACCACGTTTATATCGAATCTCGGGTAAATCAACCGTTGATTTATGTCTGGTGATCTTCTTGAATTCGGAATCAGATGCCATCCAGTAATTTCCGTCCATACTTGGGCATCCAGGTAATTTTAATCTATCGGTGTACTGCCACATAATTATATTAGGCTTGATGGTTGGGCTATATCTATCTAATACTACATTATATTGAGCTAGCCAGAATTTGTAGTCAGCTCCCCACGAGGGGTCGCCAACAGAGTTTACCCAAAATCCCCCTCGTGTATAAATAATCGGGGATATACCCATCTTATCTTCTATATATTGAATGGTGGCTTTTAGTTGCATAGCCACTTCCTCTTTGATAAGACCTTGAGCATCTTCCACATCAAGGATAGGAGGGAAGTCTGGCTTGTTCTTATTATATATCTCAATATAATGGCGGGCTTGTTTGGATGCTCCGACTTTTGGCAACCAATAATAATAATTCCCACACGGTATGCCTGCTTCTTTCAGTCTCTGAATGTTTCTGTCATGATAACTATCATAGAATAATGCTCCTGTTTTAGCCACTACCTGCCCAGCTTTTACTATTCCAAATTGAACCCCAGCATTCTTTAGTTTATTGGCATCCACCCCTGCTTGCCAATGTGAATAATCTACCCCAATCAGATTTCTCATATTTCTCCTAATCTATTTAATTGAAGTCTCATATAGAATATGAGGCTCCAAAAATAACTCTGTTTGCCGAAATTGAGGAGCATGTTATACGTCCTGTGCCACTAGAGATGTCGGTATGGCATGGATTTATCGCAGACGCAACCGTGATGGAACCAAAAGCGGGTTGAACGGTAAGGGACGACGGAACTGGCAGCGGAATGGAGCATCCAGTTACTGTCGCTCCTGCATTTGCGTAGGAGATGTATATATTCAGAATGCAAACGCCGCCGCCAACAATTGAAAACCGACCGCCGGCGTTTGGAGAGGTGGGTGCAGTACCCGCCGTAAATGTAATCGCTGGAGTGTAATTAAACGCTTGCGGAAATCCAACAGGACTGGCTGCCTTACTGTAATAAATATCTGTAATACCTGCATTGGCAACAGTGTAGTCTATTCCACCTGTTACTGTTAATAATGTGCTAGCTACATTTGTTACATAAAAGTATTTATACGATCCACCTTGCTTCAAACGAATTTTATCGCCTTTTTCATAAATGGTAGTAGCTCCAGTTGGAGTATTAATAGTGGAGGCACTGGCATATGTCCAAGAGTCTGTAACGGGTCTCCAATCTAACTTAGATATATAGTCAGTTATAGCGATAATTTCTCGCACTAATTGATTCCATTCATTTCCTGTATGTACTGGGACTAATATATCTCTGCTTGTTATAGCAGCCGCTGTACTGTCTCCTGCTCCTCGTATGCAAGAAGTAAATGAGTTACTGCTAACACCCTCCGCATAAATAATTTCTCCTGTATTTACATTTAATAGATACTGAGGTGCAGTAATTGTAGATATTGTGGCGGTTGTAACGATTGTACTTGCTATAGCAGTTGTACTGTATAATACAGTAAAACTTTGCTGATCTACTTTATTGCTGTATAAAGTAGGATCAGTTCCTGGTTTAAAGGTGGCAACTGATGGTTCACTCATTATGATAAACTCCTCATTATGATAAACTCCTTTCGACTTCAATCTGAAACGGAAAACTTTTACATACGACTCCAGTTTTGGTAAGAATAATTTGTCCGTCCCAAATTCCTGGTCGATCTGGATAGGCAATAGAAGAATAACTCCAATAAATAGCTCCGTCGGTTCCATCTGAAGTAAGAGAGCCAGTTGACGTTATAGTCTTTTTGGCATCTGGGGAACGAGTGATAACAGAAATTCCAGTGTAGGTAGAAATATCCTGTGTTTTGCCATCCAAGTCTGTTAAGACTACAGTAAGATTTTTTCCATATTCTCCTACAGATACCCCACGTAGTTTTGCTATATTTGTTCGTAAACCCATATCATAACTCCCTGTGAATGTCACATTTATAGAGGGTGTAGTGTCCATGGGGATTCTGCCTAATATTATATAGGATGGGTCTTTCCTCTGTCCTATAAAATATCCTCCCCAAACAACGCCAGCAGTTCCCCAAGAAAAAGCTCTTGAGATAGTGTTATCTATATAATAATTAAATCCCCACGTAGCTGGTCGAATGAATATATACAGGCTAACCAGATTCTCATTATATTCGCCAGTCATATTTATCCACTTTCTTCTCCTAAATATACTATTTCAAAATAATTCGGCGGGGCTTCTCTCCAAGTAGCAGAGTGATAAAAGATGGATGCCATTATACCGCCACCCAGCCAGACCCATTATATATTTCTAATCGGGCGGTTGTTATATTCCATAAGACGGTTCCTGCTGTAGGAGAAGATAAGGCATCCCGTTCGATAGTAGTAAGACGGGGAAAAGATATATAATTTTTGTCTATGGTCGTTTCTTCCCCTACTAATAGCTGATTATTGGTTTGAGCTCCATTGTCAGTTAAAAATAATTTCTGGTTGACACTAGAGGGTTTTATGGATATTTGATCTATATTCATTCCAATAAAAGGAGCTTGGGTTGGATTCACAACAAATGCCTGCATTAGCTTGTCGGAAGCGCTTGCGGTAGAAAAAGACATAGTTGTTGTGCCTGTATTTTTATATGATGTGGCAACGCGCTGTGCGTTTGTCCCGCTTTCGCCTATCGTTCCAATATGTACTTGATCTGCTCCTACTGCTATGGTTGCCTGATAATAACCTGAGACTGATACACCCCCTAGACGGAATACTCCTGCATCTGGAGGTACTGCTATAGAAATTCCCGCGTTGGGTGTGTTTTCTCCTGCTACTGCACCGAACGGGTTAATCAAATTAACACCTGCAAGGGTTACTGATATAATGGAAGCTGCTCCACCACTACCACTCAGCGAGAAGGTCATGTCCCTCGTTCCGGCAGTTGGATGGGGGAAATAATATATACTTTGAAGCATATTTCTCGCTGAATAATCATCTAAAAACGTCATAGATTGCCCTTCCCATTGCGGAGTAGTAAGAGAAAGAGCATTACTGTGGGTTATGAACGTGATGAGAATACTATTGCTCAATCCACTTGGAATAGTATGGCTCACGAAAAATTCGGGGGGGTCATATCTCTCAGCATGGTAGAGAGCGGCGCGGTTTGCATAGATAACTTTACTCATTAATTCCTTCCTGTGGTTGTATACTTATCAACATCTGTTATAGATATTGCCATTGTAGCCTCCAACTAACTAGCTTCCCAATTAGCATTGTCAGGGCTTGACTGAAGCATGATTGCTGTTGTCATTGCTGTTGTCATTGCTGTTGTCATTAGGGTTCCTGTACAGTTATTACTACAGACATGCTTTGACTAGATATTGGGGACTGAACTGTTTTTTCATAAAGTTGCCAGCCAGTCGCAGAAGTGGTGGTTAAATAACTTAAGAGGTCTGTTCTTAAGAGGTTGCCAGAAGTGGGGTCATCATACCATTTGATTTCTATCTTTCCATAAGCGGAATCATAAATAATGGGGTTATAAATGCATCCAGAGATGATATAGGAAGCTGATTCAGAAATGGTTATACGGGAACTAGTTAATACACCTAAACTATTGTTGTTGGATGGTGTCCACATCAGGGAATAAGAACCATCACAGGCAGTCGTATTTGTTATAGACCAACTCCCGTCTGTTTCTGTTGTTTTATTCCATCCACTGAAATCGCCTGTTTCAAAGTTTCCATTTGTGACTAATTCGGTCGGTGCGGCTGTGTCTTCGGTGAGAGACATTTCCCAGGATGGAATTGAAGAACCTTCTGGAACGGATAAAGAAAGTTTTCCTATGCGGGTATTTCCTGCATACGTTCCTATTTGCCGAATAATATAATTTATGGTATCTATGTTGATGGCATCTTCTCCAATAGTAGCAAGACCTCCGGCGAAAACTCCAGCGCCATCCGAGTTTCTTAGTCCAAATTGTAGAGAATCGTTATCTACTCCGGCTAAAACATATGGATTTCCTTGATAGTAAAAAGGAGGATATGCCATGCGCATACCAGAAAAGCCATATCCAGGTTCCTTACCATTGCCTGAACGAAATTCTCCCGCTTGAATTAATCCAAGTTTGTCCGATATTTCTGATAGGGTGGTAATACGAATTTGATTAGCTGCAATTTTAATCCGAGAGGGTAACTCCTCTATTTGTTGTGCAATTTGCGTTAGTAAAGCTAAAATTTTTTCTAGCATATTCCTACTCAATTATTTAAGACAAATAGTATTCAGAATTGCCTGAATATTATTTAGTTCTTTTTCTATTTCTGTATAATTTTGACTTGTTAAATCTGCTTCGTTGGATTTAGTTTGGTCGGCTATGTATCCATAAGAGCCACCTCCCCCATGACTAGTTAATCCAAAGATTTCCCTCATTCTATCCTCAAAAATATATAAATCATAGATTTCATCTTCCCAAATATTTTCCACATAATAACCCATAGCTGCTAGTATATTGGTTTGCTCTTCATCTTTTTGTCCGCGCAAAAAGTCAAAATGGGTAGACCCTTGCACCTGCAATACTAATTTTAACGATTCAAAAAGGAAATCTGCCACTATTCCGCCAAGTTCTAATCTTCCTCCATCGAGGGAGGATTGAAAATCAAAACCATAAGCACTATCAGGTTGCAAATGCAGAAATTCTACTAAATATCGATATACAATTCTTTCGGGTAGGGTTCCCCGTAATATATATTTTGGGATAGCTCGATCTTCTAGTGAATCTGTTCCAACATAAGGTCTATAAATTCCCCGTCGATGGAGGATAAACCATTCGGGTGAGGCAGACATTTGTTTCTTGCGAATAGTACTACCTGATATATATAATGGCACATCTTTTGGTTGTGGAATAACAATGCGGACTTGTTTAGATGTTTTGGTTGGGTATTTTCTAAATGGCGTATTGATATAACGAGTAGGCATTATTTTACCTCCACCAAATTTATGGTAGCTACTTCTTCTATTACTGGACTATCTCCGCCTTCCAGTCTATCCCACTCGATTTTTTCTATGGTTATGGATGTAATATATACCAAATAACTATTCCCCTCAATATCAATAAATTCAATAGGAGAATAACTATCTCGTGCAATCTTTAAATCTTCTACAATCTTTTTTGGCGTCCTGGATTCTATAGTGTTTCCTATTTCCATATCTTTTGCAATAGGAATAACAAGATTCCATCCATACATAGTATCTGGGCGCATAAGAAAACGCAGATGTATACCTTCTAGAATTGGACTATTAGTAGAATTAGTGGTTGAAAACCTTATTTTAATGGTAATATAATTAAATTCCAAAGTAGGTACTCCAGCTGGAGTCTTTAACTTGGTTATTCCATTAGATGTAACCTCTCCCCATTTAATAAAATCCTCGCCATCTATGGAACAGTATATTGTCAATTTACTGGAAGATGATACATTGCTGGCTTCTACTAGAATAGATGGTGTTGACTTTTTTACAATCCTATAATTCATATCCCATCGAGCTAGTATTAGTTCATGTGTTCCTTTGGTTGGAAAGTCTGCATAGGGATAATTAGATTGCTCTTGAAAAGGAATGTAGTAGGTAAAGTCCTGAGAAGATGAATCCACATGATACCATAGATAGGCATTATCGGTATCATAACCCATGGCAGTTATCGTATCTGATCCATTAGATACCAATCGCATTAGTTTTGACCAAGACGTCCCATCCCAACATAATAGATCTTCACAGTAAGTAGTTTCATTCGTGCGAGCTGTGCAATATAAATATTTACCAATAGCTACAAAATTATCAAATCTACCATAGGTGGTATAGGGGAAGCTGTCTGTTAGTCTCGGAGGCGTGACATCAGCCAGCCTCGCCCCATTCCACTGATACATTGTGTCTCGAATAGGAAACACAAGATATCCATTAAAAACTGCGTATGATCGGAAATTATCATCAGACTCTTCACTGGAGAAGTCGAGTGTACGTCTAGCTATCATATCTTCTCCTATATACCAAAGTCCATCCCGTTTCATTACGTATAAATTGCCGGCATAAACACATGCCCCAATTGTAGAAGAACTTCCACTAGCACCCGCATAAATTATATTGGTATCGGAGGTAGTACCTTCTAGATCTGAAAGATCACTAGTACTATCTCGATGAATATTTGGGGTATCATCTTTGCCTGCATAAACAAATCCATTGGCGGGAACCAACCATGCATAATCTGTAGAATTAGAATCATTACCAGTATCAGTAACTGCATTGTTTAGATCAATTTTTTTAATGCGTGCGCCGTCAGGACAGAAGAATAGATAATCTCCCATAGGGAGGGCATAGTTTACCTCGTGAGCAGAGTATAAACAAGACCAAGTGCCTCCAGAATATTTTCGTAATCCCTCTTCTCCCCATGCCCACCAAGCCCCACCCCAATTACAGAAACCATATTTGGCTTTGTTGTCAGTATCAGAGCGGGTTGCCTTTGTAAACATCATGGCAATACCGTCATGTCTAGTATCCACATTGCCTTCGGTGCGCATATATTTCATCTCATCTGTATACCAATTATCGCCAAAACCATGTCTCCAATCAGTTTGTGATAGGTTTTGATATAATTGCATATTAGAATAGATAGATGCTCCTGATGGGGTTGAAGCTCTTGGACTAAAATCACTTAGATCTTTGTCTCGATATGTTAGAACTTTATACCAACGACCATCTAAACTAATATCCCCTGGTTTTACTACCATGTTACCATCCTAATGGATTTTCCTCTCCAATTGCGGATGGAGAAGACACATCAAAGTCCAAAGACATATCTACGGGCATACGAAAGCCATTCTTGGCTTTATATATCTCTGCTCTCTGTCTATAAATTTGTTCCATACCGGCATATTTATTTCTGTCCATGCTATTGGAGGCAACTTTATTGGCTGCTAATATTTCCAAGGTCTTTGCTACGACATATTCTTTGGGTACTACTGTGGTTGCCGCATCTGTGGTTAATTCAATAGGTTGAGTTGCATAGATTAATCTTATTCTACATCCATAAGCCGATAGATAAGTTTGCGGAAAATATAGATAAGTAGGATGTTCATCCTGATCTGTTCTCCATGCAGGTACTCTGTACCAATCATATTCTTCCGTTGAGACATCCCATATTCTATACTTGCTGGTGGTGTCTGGATTAGTTGTCCAATCAGTGGATACCGTTATAGTGCTTCCAGAAGCAGAGGATATGTTTCTTATTTGCCCAGAACCAGTTCCATAATAAATAGAAATTTTCCATCCAGAATTTACATTAGTTAAGTCAGCGGACGAATCTACTAATGTATTTACGGTAGCAGAGTCGGCAATCCCTACTCTAGTTATGGAAGGCTGTTCTATCCATACACTAGAGATAATCCAAGGATCATACGCCAGGGAGTTTATATTGTAGGATAATTTATCTTCCTCGAATATTAATGTTTCATCCTTTATCACATCAAAAAAGCTTGGGTAAGATGAGCGGATAGCTTCATTAATAGCATCATGTATTTCAAATGGGGAGAATATATTGTGGATTTCATAGTTAGTGGTTGCTGTAGGAGAGCTTGCCAACGGATATTCCAAGAACAACTTATTTTCCGCCGAAGAAAAATCATCAATCAGTCGAACACTGCCTTCATTATCAGGGCTCCCAGAATCGCTTGTTACATATAGCCACATATTCTTCCACCATCCATCCGGCTGGGTGAGCGTAGCATCTACTAATGTATCGGGAGTAGAATCCGTATCACAAGCAAGTGCAGTAGAGAATCTTCTAAAAAATTCCATACCCAAGTGCCTACAGACTTCATTCCTAATGGATGCCCTGGTAGTTGTTGGTTTGCTCATATGTTCTCCTAATCAACTGTTCTCCTAATCAACGGTTGCTTTATCCGATTGCTTACGCATTTTGCTTACGCATTTTGCTTACGCATTTTCAATCTGTAATAGAATGTTTAGATCGCTGGCTGATGCATACGTTGGCGTTCCTCTGGATACACAAACCCCATATAAAACTCTATCTGTAGCTGGTAGATAAAAAGCTTGGTCTATATCTGAACTAATAGCAACCTCATTGTCAGATAATTGTGTGTAGCTTCCAGTAGAAAAATGAAACTTTCCGCATAGATTAATTAAATCAGAGTCCGCTATGTCTAATGCTTCATTATTATCTGATGATGCAATTGATGGATTAGAACTAAACAATAACAAATCAATTGCGGCAGCATTGGTGGATAAGTCCGTGAGAATAGCAGATTTTACTATTCCACCTCCTATGTCATCTAATAAGACATTAGAAAAAGATAGCTTTACTCCTAATTGGTCTCCTGCTGCGTAGATATTAGTGTCTGGAGACACGACCGCTGATACTGTTCTTATTTTTTTGCTCACTGTAGATGGCATTTATATTCCTTTCTTGGTATTAACTATCTGCTGCCCCTGTTCGATTGCCCCTGAAACACGACTTGGGTCTACAGATGGGTCTACTTTTATAACTTCCTTGAAGTCTGGAAACTCTTTTAGTTTAGCATCTAATTGCCCAAATTTTTCCCCCATTTCTTTTTTTGTAATATACTCATCTATAATGAAGTCAGGATAAGTAACTGCTTTATTAGGAGGAAAGGCATAGTGATAGGCTTTATTGCCGACAATTTTTGTAAATACGTCTGGGATAACCTTTCTTCCTTGGGGGGTACGAATTTCTTTCCCCATTCCTATGATAGTTTTCGATGGGGCAGACGCAACACGTTCCTGAAATTTCAATATAGCATTTACGGACTCCGCAACTGCTTCTTCTCTTGCCCGTTTATTTAATTCGATGGTCTTTGCTTTTATTTTATCCGCATCAGAACCAGTTTTCTTTAATTTATTACCTTTGGATACCTGCTCCTCTAGCCATTTTACCTGATCGGAATAAAATTTCCTGGACTCTTTATCTCTCTCCTCCATAAATTCCACAAACTTGGAAAATTGAGATTCTACTTCTTTTGTTACAGTTCCTCGCACCAACTCAGACACTTTTTTTGCAACCTCAGCAGCATCCTTATCACTCATGTGTAAAAATTCCTGGGAGAATAGTGTCTGCAACGCTGGATTATCTTGCTTCTCTGGCGCAAGATCAATCTCTCTGTCGAGAAATTCATCTTGCTCCTGAGAAGTGCGCAGTTTCTCATTTGTCTTTGTCATTGAAATATATTCCGCCTCCTATATTATAAAATTTCTTGTATAGTTTCATTGTATCAGAAACTTCTTTTTCTGCTCCATATATCATATGTACAGTATCCCGCTGTGTTATGTATTCATCAAAGGCTTTCTGCTGGATATCATGAATGTCTGTATATTTCTCATCCAGCTCATTGATGGTTTTGATACGCCCATGCTGGCGATGAAATTTAGATAGTTCGACATTCTTATTTAACAGTACAGTCCGCTTACGAAGCTCTAGTTGCTGAAGAAATCCAGTAGAATTATCATCAAACGCATATATATCACCTTTCAACAAGCTACATTGATTAGGCATATATACTTCAATTCCCTTACCTAACATTAATCCAATAAAATACTCCGAGCTATCTCTCTGATAGAAATATTCTGTTTCAGAATCCATCTCAAAGCCATAAATTTCTACTCGTTCAAATCCTTCCAAGATGGCTAAGGCTGCCATATAAGCAAATGAAGATGTATAAAAATCACCGAGTTGTTTGCGGACTTCTTTGATGGGGTATTCCACACTCGATGGGCATTCAGAGAACTGTTTCTGCATATAGATTGGTTCTTTGTGCTTAGATATCAACCACTTCCAATGCTTGCGGTCGTTATCTGTTTGTCCATTTAGTTTTTGTAAGTAGTCCATGGAGTGAAGTTGAAACCACCTATCAGCTTTCTTCATCCATGGATATAGATGAGCATGATTTAGTCCCCAGAACTCATCTATTTGTGGATCATTCCATGGAATTAGATCACGAGTGGATTCGGCATGTCCAACGAGGCAGACAGTTTTCTTATGCATTATCGGCTTTCTCTCTATCCAGTTCTACATTTCTGTCATATACTTCTAAGCTAGAACGTAGTCCTCGAATCCATCCTTGTTGTATATACAAAGCTTTAAGATGCTCGGCAGCTTCCTGTTGTTCCTTCTCTGCAGATTCTTGTAACTCTGGATGAAGGACGGATATTTCAGCTAAAGCCTGGGCTTTTCCAAGAGAAGCGTAAGAGGATTCCATAGATTTGTCTAATTCAGCATCTCCTTTGTTTGCCATAAATTCCAGTTCTTGACGCATTCCTAACATAGTATCATCATAAGCATAAGAACCGTATCCGCGCAGGAGTTTACTAACAGGAGGGACATAAATATCAATTCCCTTTCCTCGTAGTAGTCCGATTAAAAACATGGCACACATGCGTTGCCTGATGTATTCTGTCCCAGAAGCCATCTCAAATCCGTATATCTCAATTCGTTTGTAGCCCATCAGAGCAGAAAAGCCTAGCAAATAGGCAAGTGTGCTGGTAAAATAATTTCTAAATGTAGCCCCAAGTGGATTCAACCAAGTGTTAAAGAAGGCGTTAATTTCTTCCTTAGGAAAAGCAACGCTGGCAGGGACATCGTCCCATTTTTGTTGCATATATATAGGGAAATCGTGAGGTTCTTGTAGCCATTTCCAGTGATTCGGGTCGTTGTGATTATCCAGTCTAGTGAAACTATTCCTGTTGTGTAATTGAAACCAGATTAAATTATCAGATTTTCTTTTAAAATATGGAAATGTATATTCTTCGTTCAAACCAAAGATAGTTATGTCTTTATTGTTCCAAGGTGCAAATGAGCGGGATACAGGAGAAAATCCTACTAATGCACATGTATCGTTTGTTCTCACAAATTGCCTCCGCAAGCAAATTAGGGGGACAGATTTCTCTATCCCCCTCAAGTAGTTTAGGTAGCGTTCAGAACTGCTCCGCCTCGATAGTCAGGAATGAATTTCATGTAGAAGGTAATAGTACCCGTTGAAATTCCAGTACTCCAACTTGCTTCAAGAGTTTCATCTGAAGATGAGCAGGCATATCCTGCATGTCCTATTGAGGTTTCATTTTTTGAAGAATGAGAACCCTCTCTGCAAATATCTGAGCTACCGAAGAAGAGATCGCAGTCATCGGCTAGTCCAACCACCACATAATTATCTCCAGGTAAGTCCGAGCTAGTCACTGCTATAACTTCATCTACCCATAAATTCTTAGGTAGATCAGCCAATAAAGCTGGTTGAGTATCTACGCTGAAGGCAATCTGTCCTAGTCGGGCAAATTGCACAGAGCTTTGTAGAGTAGCAGCAACTTCGTGTCCTGGGGCATGTAGTGGTGGTAAGCGAAGATTCTTCTTGGTAATACCCATAGTAATCTACCTCCCTTACGAGCCGGTTGCAGGAGCTAAATCAGTATCAACGCCTCTCGAATAGGTAAAGCGTAATTTCGCCTTACCTGCGGTGAGACCACCAGTAACAGTCAGGTCGATGGTGTCAGAACTGGTATAAAGTTTCCCCAGTGCATATGTTACAGTGGAAGCCATGTTTCCGTATACCGCATCACTCGTGGTAGGATTCATTAAAGTGTCTGACCAGTATCCATCTGGATCGTCTCCGTCGCCAATTTCAAGTGCTAAGGTAGTTGCACCATCGAAGGGGATAACGATCTGTTTCTCGATGTTGTGCACAAATATATTAGCTTCATTTAAATTGGCGAGCACAACTGCACCTGTAGTAGTGGATGCAATGGAAACATCAGGGGACTCGCCTGTTGCACCGAAAGTCATAGCCCGCATGTAGTTACGACCAAGGGCTTCCCCAATTCCAGGAATTTCTAATACAGCCATGTTATTCTCCTTTAGTCATCACTAAACATGTTAGCGTGTTCCAGATTGATAATCCAATTGGAATTCAAAATCTGTACATCGTTGGTAACTTTCCAACCGATAGAGCCACGCTGATTCAATGGGTTTTCTGCTCCGCCAGAGTCAGTACCTTTTACGATAAGCTCGGCAGGAACATTCTTTCCCGTCATAGTATATTCTTCCGAACCACCAGAATCAATCAGCTTCGGTTCAAGGGACGACACACCGGCAACACCAAATGCGTCTCCGCCGATGATAAGCGCGGAATACACATCTGTGGTAGAGTCAGCACCGGCATCCACATTTTCATAAGCATTGGATGAGATGTAAATATCGCAGTTCATAATGCGTCCCATCTTACCGCTTCTAATAGCCGAGTCGTCTGTCTCCTGTACAAACAGGTCAACAAAAACTTCATCATTGAAGAGACTCGCTAACGAATGAGGGTGCATAACAATAATAAACCGTCCCCCATCGGCGGGCATGGTGTTGGCTGCCTGCAAGACGAATACCTGCTTCACGATATCCTTATAGGAAATCTCGTGAGTAGGATAGTCAATACTGGCAGTAGAAGATGCTCCTCCCGCATAGGCAGAAGAAGCTCCAGAAATCATAGCGTTGCGAATTAATGTATCGACACTAAGCAAATTGTTACTTGTACCTTATCTATCTATAAACCCCGTATTGACAATAACATACGAGTTTCGCATACAAGATAGATTTTTAAGGTACTGGTTAGGTCATTTCTGCCTAACTCTCTAACTTCATTTCGTTAGAGTTCGGACTGTTGCTTCAGTAATTATTTTTATTCTTACTGTCTAACCGCTCAGTCTCTTCTGCTGCACATTTTCATTGCTTGCAGTACGTTCCCGTCTCAGGGTTCGTGTAATCAGGTTAGATTTTTAAAGTGCAGCCTTCTTCAACGGATAACCGCACTGTTCACCAAGAATGGCACTGATTTCTGATATAATCGGATCGAACTGTTCTAACTCAAGTCTGTCTGTAGTGATCAGATACGCACCGTAGTAGGCTGGATCGAAAGAAATCGTGGTAATAGTGGGAGCTTCCTGTTGTGCCGGAGTAGAACCTTCCGTAAGAACAGAAGTAACCGCGTTCATTGAATTATACCGGCGCATTTCTAAATCACCAGCATTACTCACGGTAGCTTTTCTTCCCCATCGACCATGGATTAATCGAGGCAGTGCGCGGATTAACAGACGCTTTTCGTAAGCTGTTTTGATACCAGCACTCATAGAGCTGGTATTTATGTTAGCGTCAGCCATGAAATAAACCTCCTAGTAAATTTATTTTTTCTGTCCGGACACGATTTCATTTATCGCATCTCGAACCCTTATGTTCTGTTCTGCCTTTTGGAAAAGTAAATCTAAGTCCCCCCCTGCTTCTTTATCAGCGAGGTCTTTTAGAGTCTGTTCTCCTTTTGGCACACCCGAACCAGGTCGTGCAATCGGAGGAGGATTCTTTCCTGGAGCTTTTGGCGGTACTGATGATGTTTCTTCTGCTGTTGGAACTGTATCTGAAGGTGCTGTTGATGTTTTTAGTTTGGCTTTCACAGCATCCCATCCACTGGTAAATAACGCTTCGAGTCCCTGATTGAGTTTAAGTTCACTAGGCTTCACACCGAATTCATTTACGAATCGGTCTTTCCACATATAATATTGAACTTTCTGCTCACTTTCAGTTTCCTTTTCTTGATATTTACGTTGTAGACTTTCATATGCTGATGCCAACTTAGTTGATTCATATTGTTTCTTTTGCTCTTCAGTCATTCCAGCAGTTTGAATTTTATCAAGTTCCCCCCGTAGAGCTTCTAGGTCTAAGTCTCTATCCTTCAATTGCTTGTCGAGCGCACTCTTCACATTCGCTATATCTTTTTCATATTTGGTTGATAATTCTTCATACTTTATTTTCCAATCGTCAACGGATGATTGAGTAGGCTCTTGGATAATACTCTCGCCATCCGCAACTTGTGGAGTCGCCACGTTAGTAGCACTCCCACCAGCATCCGCCCCCGTGAGAGCAATGTCGGTATCGGTTGTGGTAACAGATTTAGACATTTTAATGTCCTCCTAATCGTTTAATTATACCATATTACAAGATTTTTGTCAATATTATCATAAATATTAATAATATTAATTTTGCTTACTTCTCTTTTATTTGTGTTTATTAATGAATTCTGCCATAGCATCCTTATATTGAGGGAATTGTTTCATCAAAGAATTCAAATAAGTTATAGTGGCTGGTTCTAATTTAGCTACTTTTCCAGAACTTACTTTATAAATATCGGATAGCAAGAAGGGACTAATACTAGAAGATATAGCCTGTGCCCATTGAGGAAGTTCTTCCAATTGTTTGGCATATTCTTGCTCTTTCGCCAACTTCTCTATAGCTTTATCATATTCTGGAGAGGAGAAAGATGTGGTACTACTAGAGTAATAGGCTGCCCAATCTGGATACTTTTTTGCAAATTGATCCCGAAGGTCGTAATAAAATTTTGCCATATCTCTAGTACTCTTGGGAGCTAATTTTTGTTCAGAATATTTTAGATTCATATATGGATATACTGTATCCTCCCAAGTATCTCCGAACTCAAGTGTCATCATCTGCTTAAATTTTTCATTCTGTTTCTCAGCATTTACAGCTACCGCTAATTTTGCCCCAGTTAGTGGTTGAATACCACTATTATTGGCAGCTTGCATAAGTGTATCTAAAAAGACAGTTACTTTAGTTTCATCATTGAAATCTGTATGGTATCTAAATGCGTCTACTCCGCCCACTATGTTATACATCCCATCCAACATATCTATATTTCCACCTAACTTAATAAACTCATTACGGAGCTTTGTTCTGTCTGTTTTTGATCCAGCCCAAGTTCTAATGTTCCATACATCATCATACTTTTGCTCAAGGGTAGTCTGTCCGTACTCTTGATACTTGTCTATATCTAATACAGGCTTACCTTCCAAAGCTTCTCTCAAAGACTCTTCTGAGAACTTATTTCCATACATTTTCCTTACTTGTTCAATTACCTGAGAGGTAGTGGGAGTTGGATTCGTTTGTTTGAACAAAGTATAAGCCTGCCATTTTGTTTGACTTCCAATCAGCCCATCTATCGCTGCATAATATTTATTCAAATACATCTCATCCCAGGCACGATAAATAGCTTCATCAATCGAATCATTATTCATATTCCAAGCGGTATATGAATCAATGTTCGTATTCTTCAGAAGCTTATCTACAATAGCAGAGGCATCTACTTCATTGAATTTACCCTTACTTGTAGTAAGAATATTGGTAGCGAAGATAGAAGCAAGGCGCGTGGCAGTTCTTGATAAATTTTGCTCCCATATCTGCGTTTCCTCTTCATATTCTTCCCAGTTGGATTCTCCAGGAACCCAAGTAGGCTTAGTATCGCGAAGGAATAGCCACCATAAATTCTCATAGTGAGCTTCAACCATTTCTTCCGGCTTTAATCCCTGTGCCCATTCTCTGTATACAATATCATAGTCCGTTCTGAATTCTAAATCTAGAGAAGTTTGAATATAATCATCCCAAATAGTGTCTGCTAATAGGTCTGAGTATAATGCTCCTACAGGCAAATTCAAAGCTTTTAAGGCAGCATCCCTTTCGCTAATCAACCGTTGCTTCTCCTCATAATACGCTTGAGTTGCTTGTTCCTGCTCAATAGCCATAGCCAACTCTTCCCTACGTGCCTGACCTGTTAATGATTTTCCCGCATCATCTTTTACCCAACTTAGAGTGGAGCGTAAATGATAGAGTTGCCCTTCTGGAATAGTATACCCTTCGGAGTATCTATCATACATTTGTGAGGCGGACAAGTCTGGATAGAAAATCTGCCTTCCAATTTCATTCGAAATAAGATTTTTGGTAGCATTCAAGGAATTGCGAAGTTTATATAATTCAGCCTGTCCTGGAGTATATAACTTAGGATAAGCTCCAGTAAACCACCCCGCCACGGTGGTATAATAAGATGTATTTTGTAATTCTTTCATGGTAGCTTTATATAATGAATTGGATTCTCTTCCATTTATAGCCTGCAGAGCCTCATCATAAATTGCGCGCTTTTCCTCTATGCTAGAAACATTTCTCATATCTTGCAGAGCATTTTCTAATATTCGCTGCTCTACCAGAGAATCATACCAGGGAACATCCGAGCCATCTATCTTTAGGAATTTGTCTGGAATAATTTTGTTGAGTATCTGTTTTGCATTAGGAGGCAGCAAATCAGCAGGAAAGAATAAATTTAGTCCAAATTCAGTCATCTTTTGTAAGGCGGTTTGATTAGAGTACTGATCTATTTCACCATTGAAAGCGAATGCTAAAAATGAGTCAAACCAAGGTGCAACATTTATACCCCGTAGTTTCCCTTCTGACAGTAAGTTATAAATAAACTGTTGAATTGTGGGCATACTTTCCACATCTGTGTCATCATATTCGGATTTGGTGGGGGCGAAGAAATATCGCAGGAACGGAAAGGCGGAATCCAATGCAACCCACACATCCGTCCCATCATTCAAAGAGAAGACAGGAACTTTTCCTATAGTAGACGGAAGTTGACGCCCCCTACTATCTACCATTCCATATTCAAATGCCTTTCCTCTGCTATATTTCAAATATCTATTATAAAGAAGAAGATATTCTGGATGCTCTATTGCGATCCGTGCCCAAGCTAATCCACCCCTAGTAGTATAGTTCCAGAAGGGGAAGAAGGATTTCATAAATTGGTCAAGTCGGGTTTCATTCCCCACACGCATACGACTCGTCATAAATGGAATTGCTCCTTCTACGGTAACTCCCTCAATATCTCCCCCTTTCCATAATACATCTTGTGTTTGAGATAGCTTGGTAACTACTCTATCCATATCCTTCTTTAGGGAAGTTTGCAGTAATTCTTCTACTGGGGCTTCGGGAAAGATTTTTCCTCCCTTCAGCTTAGTTTTTAGAGTATCAGCAACTTCATCTATATAAGAGCTTACTGATTCATATTGAGTGGTCGTATTCAACCGATGATTCAGAAAGCTGACAACATCCTCAGGTAACGAATCAATCTTAATGGGTCTTGCAAGATTTTGATCTCCAATTAGATTTCTGTGTAAATTGAAGTTTAGTCTTGTTTGAATATCATCCAGCACTACTAAGGCATTTGCAGAAACCTCATCCGTTCTTCCCTCTAAATGCCTGAATGCCATGTCCAATATCTCATCAAATGATAAGGCATCAAAATCTTTTCCAGTCACCTTCAATTCATCATACACTAAAGATTCTAGAAAATCTCTATAGGTAGTACCATTAGTAGTATATAGAGGATTCCATATCATAGTAGCAAAATATTCTTCTTGCAATCTGGCTATCTCTGAGGAAGGAACATTGATGGTAGCAGTAGGAACTTTATAGAAAGTTTTCTGCAAGTCTATCCATTCTTTTTCTGTTGCAGATAATGGTAAGTCTAATATATCGGCATGTTTTATCCCAAAGAAATCGGAGCTACGTAAGTCCTGTAAAATAGGATTTGTAGCAGTATAACCAGGAATTTTGGTAAGTAAATTATCGAGACTTGCAGTTACCCCATTTCGGGGATTCTTATATAATCCACCAATAACAAATCCCTTTGAGTCAGTCTTGAAAGTAAAACCCATCCATCCCATCATATCAGAGAAAGTCGGTAAGGAAACAGTTCCTCCCGCCTTTATATCATCATATAATTTCAATAAAGCATTTCCAGCATTGTCCTCGAAATTCAAATACATCTCTTTTATCAAGACCATATTAGCATGTTTAGTGGAATCGAAGGCAGTTTTACTTACTCCTGGATAAACATCTTGGGTAAACCTCCACAATCTAGAAAAGTTTTGGTCAAAGCTATTTAAGAGTTGATCCAGAGAATATTGGATAGTCCTCAGCTCTGGAGTAATGGTTCCTTGTTGCTCCATGGAGCGTAAATTTTCAACAACCCCCTCAAATTTTCCTCTACCTAAAGAGAACCTATATCGGATTTGTTCCTCAGCATCAGAATATTTTATGCCAACTTTAGCCAAATCGTCATCTACTATACTCAATCCAGTAGACTGGCGTACCCGTTGGAGGATAGCATCCGCTCGTTTTTTCTCTAATCTGTCCCATTCAAAAGCTTCAGTTCTAGAGCTGATCTTTCCTGTTTGCTCTATGGGAACTTGTACTGTCTGCGGAGCTCGCACAGTATCAGGAGAAACACCAGTAGTTGGATATAAAGGAATAGTAGCACCTGGACGTAATTCTTCCAGGAAGTCATCATAGATATCCTCTGCATTTCTTTCTATGCTAGTAGATGCAGATACTCCTGCATCTTCAATGATATCAGATACCTTATACCCATCTATAGTATCATCAAGAGAATTGGGCAAGTTTCCTTGTTCCAATTTATTGAGAAGCTTGCTAGTCTGGAGATTTACGGGACGAATTGTATCTGTAGCATTTAGCATAGCATGTGCTGTAATGCCATCTAACTGCTGTGCTTCCTCCGTCGCTTTCAGATAGGAATTTTTAATAGCCTTACCAGCATTATCAATGACTTCATCAGTAATATCATCACCATTGTTTCGTGCTGCATTCAAAAATCCTGTAAAGTCTGTACGAATTTTCTTCGCAACTATTATTGACTCGGATGAATTAAATCCAGGCAAATCTAAGGAAGGCAATTTAGGAAGAACTTTTACATCACTGAGAGCATTAACCTGTTTGGCAAATTTTGATGCACTACCACCTGAATCTTCCCATAATCT
>WOYI010309240.1_pt1 | contig 21165 bp, 18 predicted proteins | sample 6423411 | NCBI WGS metagenome assembly WOYI01 (sample SAMN13441803, study PRJNA592873) | oil field metagenome | biome: oil field; feature: oil-well bore; material: oil-contaminated soil; isolation source: oil-contaminated soil from oil-well borehole | place: Germany: Wietze | collected 2016-10-18 ... | reverse complement strand
CCGGCGCCAAAGGCCACCACGGGACGCCGCCAGCGCTGGCACCAATGTACCAGGGCCACCACCTCGTCCTCGCAGCGCGGGAAGGCCACGACCGCAGGCGGCGAGCCAGGGTAATAGGACTCCCCTTGACCATGACGCAGGCGTATATCCAGGGAAGCCGTGCAACGCTCCCCCACGATGCCCTGCAGCTCGCCCCATTCGCGATGGTTCAGTTCATATGGAGCCACGCTTTTCCCCCACGCATGCACGGTGCAGCGAGTTCCTGGCTTATATTATAATGGTTAAGTGAACCCCTTGCCCTGCATCTGGAAGCATGGCGCATTGTACCCTCCCATGACAACAGGTGATGGGGGGGCAAGGCGTCTCGAGGGAAGCAGCTCCATATGGGCATACTTTCTTGTGTTCATGGTATCTTGCAGCGCTGCCCCTCTGGGGGCCCAGCCTGCTCCTGAAGCCGATACGCCGCCACATCCCGACACCACAGTGAGAATGTATCGCTGGACCGATGATCAGGGTGTGGTCCATGTCGCCGACCACCCTGGACCATCCTCTGACAGGAAGCGTCATCTCCAGGAGATCCACGTGGATCCAAGCCTCAATACCACCAAGGCGGTTCCCCTGCCCCCTCTTCCCCAGCCACAGCCCCGCCAGGAAAAAAAAGCCCAGCCCAGGCAGGAGCAAAGGCAAAATGATGGCGACCAGCAGCAATTGACAGATGAGGAACTACAGGAGATATTACGTGCCTACTTCCAGTCTCGCCATGCTGAGTCAACAATCCTCTATCCTGGTTGGGGATACGGCGGATATTATGCAGGTGAATACTCTGGCGGCTCGCTATGGCATCCGCGAGGTAACCACCAATCCCACCCTGATCGCCATGGCCGTGGAACAAGGCCGCTATCCAGACCAGATGACCGACGCCATCGCCCAGGCCATGACGCGCCATCGGGACCACCCCAGCCGCCTCGGCTGGGCCGCCCTGTACCTGACCGCCGCCATCGGCCGGGAGATCCTGCAAGCCATTCCGGGGCGGATATCCACCGAACTGGACGCCCATTTGGCGTTCGATCCCCTGGGCAGCTGCCAGCAGGCCCACCATCTGCTCGAGATCTATCGCAGCCTGGGCGTGGCCAGTGAACGGGTGCTGATCAAGCTGCCCGCCACCTGGGAAGGGCTCGAGGCCGCAGGACGGCTGGAGCAAGAGGGCATCCATTGCAACCTCACCTTGATCTTTCACCTGGAACAAGCGGCTCGGGCTGCCGATAGGGGCGTAAGCGTGGTTTCGCCATTTGTCGGGCGCATCAGTGATTGGTACCACAGCAAGCGGGGCTTGCGGCCCCTCAGCCCTGACGAAGATCCAGGCGTGCAATCTGCCCGGCGGATTCATGCCTACATGCGGTCTCATGGCTACAGCACCCAGACCATGGCGGCCAGTTTTCGCAGCACCACCCAGGTCATGGCGCTTGCAGGATGCGATCTGGTGACGCTGTCGCCCACGCTGCTGCAGTCACTGGCTCAGGAAGAAGCGCTTGCCACGCCGCCATCCTGGACAACCTCTGCCCCCGTTGAGGAAAAAGTGCTCAGCGATGAGGCCACCTTCCGCTACCGGCTCAACGACGATCCCATGGCCTGCGAGCTGCTGGCCGACGGCATCCGCCGCTTTGCGCAGGATGGGGCACGCTTGCTGGCATGCCTCGAGCAGGCCATGCCTTCCTGAATCATTTCAGAACTGCTATCCAGCAAGGGCCAGCTGTCCGGTATTGAGGCCGGGACAGGCCCTCCAGGGCTCACATCATTGGTCCAGGCGGCTGTAGAGCAGCATGGTGACCTGTTCGGAAAGCAGTCCCATCAGGAACACCAGCACCGCGGTGGACAAGAGCAAGGCGCTCATGTTGGTGAAGCGCTGCATCTCGATGAAGGTAAAACCATAGTAACCCAGGCCCAGAATGGCAAAGCCCATGGCAATGGGCGCAAACACCTTGAGGGGCGAGAACAGGGCCCCGATGCGAAAGATGATCAGCAAGAAACGCACCCCGTCGCGCCAGGGACGCAGGTGGCTCTGCCCCACCCGCTCTGCAACCTCGATGGGAATGAAGGCCACAGGATAGCCAGAACGCAAGAAGGCCATGGTGATGGTGGTGGGATAGGAAAAACCGTTTGGCAGCAGGGCGAGAAACTTGCGGAACTGAGCGGCCCGGCAGGCACGGAATCCGGAGGTGAGATCCAGGATAGGCCGTGCGGTGATGATGCTTGCCAGGCGATTGTAGACCCAGTTGCCCAGGTGGCGCCAGAGGTTTGCCTGGCCGCGCCGGCTGCGCGCCCCGATCACCATGTCATACCCCTGGCCCATCTCTTGTACCAGGCGGGGGATATCGGCTGGATCATGCTGTCCATCGGCGTCCATCAGGACCAGGATCTCTCCTGTGGCACGTCGCGCCCCCGACTTGACCGCCGCCCCATTGCCCATGGCGTAGGGGTGATGCACGACGATGGCTCCGGCCGCTGCGGCCAATGGAGCTGTGGCATCCTCCGAGCCGTCGTCCACCACGATGATCTCCGCGCCGCCCGGCATGGATGCCACCACGTGGCGCAAGACGGGCAACAGGCGCTGCAAGGCCTGCGCCTCGTTGCGCGCCGGCAGGATGATGCTGATCCGGGGTACCTGCATCAGGATGACTTCCTGTTTTGTGGTTGTCGACGGGATCGCTCCACGGCTTGCAGCGCTTCAAGCAGTTCGCGGCGTCGTACTGCGCCACGGTGCAAGGGATCGAGTTCAGCTGCACGCCGCAGTGCCTGGCGTGTCATTTCTGTATCCCCAAGCTGCAGGGCCATGCTGGCCAGGGACAGCTGATGCTGGTAGGCGCCAGGATCTGCCCTGGTGGCTGCGATGGTGTAATGCAGGGCTTTTTGTCCATCATGGAGCATCACGGCGTAATACTTGCCCAACAAGGCATTTGCCATGCCACGCACCTGGGCTGGCGTGCGGGGATTGGCCAGCGCCGCCTCGAACAGCCCGATCACTTCTGCATGGGGCAGCCTGGTCAGGCCCTGTTGCTGCCATTCCACCAAGCGCATCAGCACCGCACTCAGGCTGATGTGGACCGGCCCTGTGGCCAGGCGCTGGCGCAGGGCGCCCAGTTGCTCCGGGGGCGTGGTCTGGTGTTGCAGTCCCGCCAGCAGCAACAGCCCAAAATCCGCCACCACCGCCTGGTTGTCCAGGCTGCGGGCCTGCAGGAGGTGTTCGTGTGCGTTAGCATAGAGCATGGCCGCAGCCTGGTCCTGGTGATCCCTGTGCAGGCGTCTTGCAGCCAGCATGGCGCTCATGGCCGCCTGGAGGTGGGCGCGCGCCGAGCGGGGATGATGAGCGGCTTCCGTAAGCCCCCACACGATGCCCTGCCCCCAGACCGCGGCCCGCGCGGCGGTGGCCAGCAGCAGGCCACCCAGCAACGCCAGGGCGGCAAGCCCTGTGCCCAGGCGCAGCCTGCCGTTGCTCCCAGCGGGAGAAAGCAGGGCTGCGGCGGCCATGATGGGCCCCAGGATGGGGATATAGTTGCGATGTTCATGCATCAGCTCCAGATTCAGCAGGGCTTCCATGCTGTGTCCGGCCATAAACCACAGCACAGCGCAACTGCACCAGGGCATCTTGCGGCGCAGTAGCCAGCCTGCTGCCACCACCAGCATCCAGCCTGCTGCTGCGATGAGGGTCGAGAAGGGGTGCAGCAGGCCCGATGATGGCGCGAAATCGTCGTGATAAAGCCCCATGGCCCCCTGGCTGGGCCAGAAGATCAGTCCTATGTACAGCCACAGCACCCTGGCTTCACTGAGCCAGTGGGCCACCATGGGCACGCCCCGCCAGGCATAGCCCTGCATCACCTCCTGGCCATGGTGCAGCAGATAGTTCAGGAGCCACAAGCCCGGCAGCACCAGCAGTGGGCCATAGACCAGCCACAGGCGCCGATCGGCGCTGCCCATGAGCAGCGTCATGTCCAGCACCAGGGCCAAAGGCACGGCCAGCACACCGCTTTCCTTGGTCAGGGCCGCCAGCATGGTCGCCACAGCCAACACGGCCAGGCTCCGCAGGGCAATACCCCATCCCGGAGTGCTGGCCCAGCGTGAGCGCAGCCGTGCATAACCCAGTAACCCCGCCAGCACGAACGTGGCCGAAAGGCTGGTCATGCGCTGCACCACATAGAGCACGCTGGTGAGCTGCAGGGGGTGCAGCAGGAACAGGCCTGCTGTGAGCAGTGCCAGCCGTCGGTTGTCCTGGCCAGGGCCGCAGTCAGGAGCCAACTGGCGCAGCAGGGCATACACCAGCAGGCCGTTGCCGCCATGGATGACCAGGTTGGTCAGCTTGAAGTAGTATGGGTCCATGCCGGTGGTCATGAGATTGGCCCAGAAGCTCAGCATGGCGATGGGGCGGCGCAGGGGGCCGGCATTGCCGGACCACATGGCCTGCCAGGCCGCCCTCCATGAGAGTTCATGAGCCTGCCAGGCGTTGTTGTCGATCAGGTTGGCGGCATCATCGAAGGTAAAAAGCCCGTGCAGCCCAGGCCAGTAGGCCAGTGCCGTGGTGGCCAGCAGCAGCAGCAGCACCGGCGTGGCCAGGCGCTGTGTTGCAGGACGACTGACCGCCGCTGTGGTGGCGTCTACCCTAGAGAACATGCCAAACGGCGGTCATGGGGTATGGGGTGTGCAGAGACCGCAAAACCCAAAAAGGCGCCACAGATGAGTGCACGCCTTTTTGGCTGATGGTAGCGGTGCAAACAAAGCCCGTATGCGGAAACGGCGCTGCTTTTTAGCTCAGTTCAGAAACCTGCAGGTGGGCCGTTCCGGCAATCGGCGGGCAGATACTTGGTGGGGATGCTGTCATTATAAGCAGCACAGGTCCATGTAACGGTGCCCTTGGTGCCAATGGCATACCAACCCAGCTTGGCGTTGGTCAGGTCTTCTTGAAAGATAGATGGTCTCAGGTTGGCAATGAGAATGGCATGATCTTCATCTTTGTTCTCATAATCCAGACTCGCGACCACTGCCGATGAGGAGCTCGCTATTGTGAGCGCATCCAAACCTTTCTGGCCCGTATCCGGCGGCATTCTTGTCTGGGTTTGGTAGTATTCGGCCAGATCGGTGCGTGCGGCACCGAGGAAATTCATGGCCTCCGTGATGCGCGCCCTGGTGACGTATTTCTGGTAGTTGGGGATGGCGACGGCCGCCAGAATGCCGATGATCGCCACGACGATCATCAACTCGATCAGGGTGAAACCGCCCTGGCCGCGTTGTATGGCCTGCTGTGTTGTCTTGCCTTGCATGTGATGCCCTCCGCTGTTTCGGTCCTGGAGCCATGAAACCGCTCCAGCTATGGTAACGCTCTTCGCCAGGCTGCCTTGCAGCAACCTGCAACAAGTATGCAAGCAGGATGCCAGAAAAACAAGGAGGCTCCCATGACAGTTCGGCTGCATGGTGCAGCCCGCCTGCCGCAAGGAATGGTCACATGCTGACAATTCTGGTCCATGAGCCTGTGCCTGTTTCATGGCGGGATCTGCTCCAAGGCAGCCAGCAAGGTTTCGCGATCCATATGGGGCAATGTGGTGCCGTCCTCGCCCAGCGGGGTACTGCGGCGCCATTGGCTATGGGGCAGGACAGCCACCCAAGTTTCATGTTGCTGAGCATGCAGGCGGTAGGCGTGCACCGTGCACTCCCCTTGCGCCCAGGATACTGTGAGGTGACCAAAGGTGAAGCGGACCCCGCGATCCAGCAGATGGTATGCCAGGTCTTCCGGGGTGGCCGCTGCCGTGTACAGCACCACTCTGGCGGATGGCACCAGCAGGCCAGCCGCTATAGCCCCAGCTGCCACAGCCATGAAGGGAGCCAGCAGTTCCATCGCTTCCAGGGCCGCAAGACACCAGCGTTGCCGGGCATGCTGGTAGCCTGCTGGGGTAAAGAGGCGTAGCCGGGTTTCCAGCTCCCGTCGCACCTCGGCTTCTGTGGGGACCATTGGACCATGCCCCGGCAGGCCGCTGCGATGCAGTGCCTTGGCGCGCGCCCTGGGGATGGATTCAATGCCCCCTTCCAGCATCAGCCGAGCTGTTTCCTGGGCAATGAGTTCGCGTCTGCGCTTGCCTGAGCGCTTCATGTCCCTTTTCATGTGGTATGGCGGCCTCAGAACAGGTCGCGGGGCACGGCCTCCATGGGCGGGGCTTGTCCGGTCGCCGCGGTGGGGCTGGGAGGCGGGTGGCTCGCCAGAAAAAGTTCCGCAACCCCAGCAGGATCATTGGCCGCAGCCATATACCCTGTCGCGGGATCGACGCGCGCCATGAGTACCCCAGGCGGGGAGACTGCTGGCACATCGGGCACATTGCGCAGCGCATGGCTCATGAAGGAAAGCCACATGGGCAGGGCGGCCCGTCCCCCTGTCTCCCCCGAACCCAGGGACTGCGGCTGATCGAAGCCCAGCCAGGCAATGGCTACCTTGGTTGGTGTGAAGCCGGCAAACCAGGCATCATGAAAATCGGTGGATGTGCCGGTCTTGCCAGCCACATCCTGCCTGCCCAGTTGCCGAACCTGGGCCGCCGTGCCCCTGACAGTGACGTCATGGAGCAGGTCGCGCATCACGAAGGTGTTTTGCGCCGAGATAACCCGGGGGGCGAAGGTGGAGGTGTTGTCGCTGCCGGCTAAGCAGGCGTCGCATAAGACGGTCTCTGGATGGCGGTAGATGGGTTTTCCAGCGGCATCATGCACGCTCTCGATCAGGTAGGGCGTGACCAGATAGCCGCCGTTGCTCAGTACCGCATAGGCCCGGGCCAGCTCCAGTGGCGTGACATCGGCGGTGCCCAGCGCCAGGGAAAGCCCATTGGGGAGTTGTTCCTCGCGAAACCCGAAGTTCTGCAGGAAGCGCCGCCCATCGCTTACGCCGATGCGTTGCAGCACCTTGATGGAGACCAGGTTCAACGACTTGCGCAACGCCTCGCGCAGGCTGACCCTGCCATGCAGCGAGCCACCATAGTTGCCGGGCATCCACAGGCCGGAGCTGGTGTGCACCACCACGGGAGTGTCGTCGAACATGGTAGCCGGCGTGATGCCTTCTTCAAGAGCGGCTGAGTAAATGAAGGGTTTGAGTGCCGAGCCTGCCTGACGATGGGCCTGAACAACCCGGTTGAACTGGCTGTGCTCGAAGTCCACGCCACCCACCAGGCTCTCGATGGCGCCGGTCTGGGGGTTGAGCGCCACCAAGGCACCCTGGACCTTGGGTGTCTGCGCCAGGAGCCAGCCGCGTGGCGGGGTGCTGGCTGACCCATCCTGCAAGGACCCTTCTGGAGCAATCGGCATGACCTGTACCACAGCGCCGGGATGCAGGCTTGCGGCCGCTTGCCCAGCCCAGCGCCAGGCTGCCTTCGGCAGCGTCATGGTGCCATGTCCTCGGGCATAGAGCGTCCAGCCCTGGGCATTGGTGCTCGTGATGACCGCCGGGACGATGGCGTCGGCCACCACGGGCCATTCCGACAACAAGCGCTCCAGTCGCGCCGGCCCGCCTTGCAGGTCGGCGCTGTCCAGGTGGCCCAGGGGACCGCGGAAGCCATGACGGCGTTCATAGGCCAGCACGGCCTCCAGGACATCTTGACGCGCATGGCGGTTCAAGTCGGCATCGATGGTGGTGTAGACCTTGAGCCCCGCTGTATAGGCAGCTGCTTCCCCGTAATGAGCCACCATATCGGCCCGGACCATATCGGCTGCATGCGCGGCCAACGAAGCGACCCGAGGAGGTTTGAGCCCCACGGTCACAGGTGCAGTTCTCGCCTGCTGGTAAGCGACAGCATCGATGAAATGCAAGGCCAGCATGCGATCCAGGACATAGTTGCGTCGCTCCAGGGCCAAGGAGGGATTGCGCATGGGGTTGTAGCGGGATGGCGCCTTGGGCAGGCCCGCCAGCAGGGCGGCTTCTGCCAGGCTGAGCTCATGGGGTTGCTTGCCGAAATAGGTCTCGGCGGCAGAAGCCACACCATAGGAACGCTCGCCGAGGTAGATCTTGTTCAGGTACAGCTCGAAGAGCTTCTGCTTGCTGAGTGAGCGCTCCAGCTCCACGGCCAGGATGATCTCCTTGATCTTGCGCTCGAAGGTGCGCTCGTTGGTCAGGAAGAAGTTGCGTGCCACCTGCATGGTGATGGTGCTGCCACCCTGCTCCTTGCGGCCGGTGCGCAGCAGATGGATGGCCGCCCTGCCCAGGCCCTTCACGTCCACACCCGAGTGCTCGAAAAAGCGGGCATCCTCGGCGGCCAGGAAGGCCTGGATCAGGACCGGAGGCATCTTGTCGAAAGCAATGGGTGTGCGGCGCTCATTGCCGAACTCACCAATCAGGATCTGGTCACGGCTGTAGATACGCAGCGGCTCCTGCAGCCGGAATACATCTGGGCCATGGATGTCGGGCAGATTGGGTGCGATTGCCATATACACACCAACCAGGGCGGCCATCACCAGGAGAACGACCGCCATGGCAGCCCCCGTGGCCACGCGCAGCATTTGCCAGGTCAGAGTCATCTTGCTTGTCACCTCACCACGACCTTGCGGCCCTGGTAGCCCTATGGGGTTATGGCATCCCCTATCCAGGATTCAGCAAGGCATGGTACGCTTTTCCATATGATTGCGCAAACTCGGGTGCCGTTCTATTTTTGTATCCAATTTTGTATCCAGGGGAATGAGGCGAATGCGGCGATCACCTCGCGTGCAGCTGGAAAGAGGTCATGATGCAGCAAACAGTCCTCGTGAGGGGTTGGCGCTCATGTCAGCATGTCGTCACCAGGCATCCCTGCTGAGCGCCAGATTGGCATGCGGCTGCATCAGGCTCTATCAACTGGTTTTTTCGCCCCTGCTGCCTCCTGCCTGCCGGTATCTGCCGAGTTGCTCTGCCTTTGCCCACGAGGCCATCAGCAGACATGGTATCCTTCCTGGCATGCTCATTGCTCTTGCACGACTGTTGCGCTGTCATCCATGGGGTGGCATGGGTCACGATCCTGTTCCGGATCACTTCTCCTGGAAGATCGTCTGGCAGCGGATGCACCGCGGGTCGCTGGCTGCTGGCTCTCGAAAAAAATGGTGACCCTACCCCCATGACCGTTGTGACTCGCTTTGCCCCCAGCCCCACCGGCCCGCTGCACATTGGTGGCGCGCGCACCGCGCTGTATGCTTGGTTGTATGCCAAGCGGCACGGCGGGCAGTTTATCCTGCGCTTCGAGGATACTGATCGTGAGCGTTCTGCTGAGACTTATGCCAGGTCCATTCTGGAATCTATGGCCTGGCTGGGATTGCACCATCATCAAGGGCCCTTGTACCAGTCGCAGCGCATGCCGCGTTACCACCAGGTGGTCCAGCAGCTGATGGCAGCAGGTCTTGCCTACCATTGCTATTGCACCCCTCAGGAATTGGACGAGATGCGTGCTGCACAGCGGCAACGCAGCGAAAAGCCTCGCTATGATGGCCGCTGCCGCCAGCGCACAGCTCCCCGCCCTGGCGTCCCGCCGGTGGTCCGCTTTCGCAACCCGCCAGATGGCGAGGTCGTGTTTGACGACCTGACCAAAGGAACCATCGTTGTCGCCAATACCGAACTGGATGACCTGATCCTGGTGCGCTCCGATGGGCAGCCAACCTACAATCTGTGTGTGGTGGTGGACGACCTGGACATGGGGGTGACCCATGTGATTCGGGGTGAGGATCACGTCATCAACACCCCGCGCCAGATCAATCTTTTTGCTGCGCTGGGTGCCCATCCGCCCCGGTTTGCCCATGTGCCCCTGATCATGGGAGCAGATGGCAAGCCGCTTTCCAAGCGTCATGCTGCCGTGGATACACTGGCCTACCGGGAGCAGGGGTATCTGCCCCAGGCCCTGCTGAATTATCTTTTTTTGTTGGGTTATTCGGTGGGCGATCAGGAGCGCTTCACGCTGCAGGAGATGGCGGATGTGTTCGATCTGGCCCGGGTGCACCGCTCCAGTGCGGTGTTCGATCCCAAAAAGCTGCTCTGGCTGAATCACCAGTACATCAAGGAGAGCAGCCCGGACCTGCTGGCTCCCCTGCTTCTGGAGCATCTTGCCCAGCGTGGTTGTGTTCCCAGCGCCGCGCCCCCGTTACCCGCGGTGGTGAGTATCCAGCAGGAACGCTGCAAGACGCTGGCCGAGATGGCCGACAAGAGCCTTTTTTTTTATGCCCCTCCCGCTGGCTATGCACCCAAGGCCACAGAGCGGTATTTCTTGCAGCCACATGCCGCAAGGCTTCTTGCGGCCATGAGCCAACAATTAGCCGAGCTTGGGGAATGGTCACAGCCGGAGATTGCCCGGGCCATTCATCAGGCCGCGACCTCTTTCCAGCTGACCCTGGCTGATGTGGCTCAGCCGCTGCGCCTGGCGCTGAGTGGCGATACCGTCTCACCGCCCATCGATGCCACGATCTATTGGCTGGGCCGCGATGAGGCGCTGCAACGCCTGAACGCAGCGCTGGTCTTTCTGCAAAGCCAGGCTGGCGGATCCGCGGCGCGTTCCACGGCTTGCTAAGCGAACCCCTTCGGGTTGATTCATCATTATTCTCATCATTCATCGAGGAGCCCATGTATTTACCAAGCCGCGCCCTGGCCATTCTGATATTCCTGTCCTGTTGCCTGGGGAGGATCGCCATGGCGGCTGGGGAACCGGATGTGATCAAGCGCATCGAACGGGATGGTTTCGAGGTGATCAAGTCCTTCCCTGCCGAGGGAGGGCTCACGGGTTATGCCGGGCGCATTCAGGGGGAGCCCATGGTGGTGTATGTCACCGCGGATGGGCGCTATGCCCTGATTGGGCATCTGATTGATGCCAATGGCAACAGTCTGACCGAATCCCACATGAGCCGTTATATTCCTCCCCCGGATCTCTCCAAGGCCTGGGAGCGCCTGGAGCATGAGGCCACCTGGATCGTGCAAGGGGCCAGGAATGCACCGCGGGTGATCTATGCCTTCACGGATCCCTACTGCCCCTATTGCCATCGCTTCTGGGAGGCGGCAGCACCCTTTGTGCGCAGCGGCAAGGTGCAGATCCGCCATGTGATGGTCGGTGTGATCAAACCCAAGAGCATCAAGGCGGCCGCACAGATATTTGGGGCATCCGACCCGGCTGCGGCGCTGGCGCAGCACGAGGAACGCTTTCCCCAGGGTGGGCTCGCGTTGCGCGACCAAACCGCCAAAGACAGCATTGCGAAGGTTACGGCCAACAACAATCTGATGCGGCAGCTGGATGTCAATGGGACGCCTGCTGTGTTCTATCGGGACAGCCATGGTGTGGTGCGCATGGTGGGGGGGTTGCCTGCCCCAGAGCAGCTTGAAGAAATCCTGGGTTCCAAGGCGCAGTAACGGCAGGCAGACTCCATCACCATGTTCAATCAGGTGGGGTGTCATGACCGCGCCCTTTGATCATCTCGAGCGGCAGGTACACGCGTTGATTGCGCGCTGCCGGCGTTTGCAGGCCGAAAACAGGGAGCTGCGCGCGCTCTACCAGAGGCAGCAGCGGCGCCAGCAGGAATTGGAAGACAAGCTGCGCCAAGCTGGCGCTATGGTAGAGGCCATGCTGGAGCGTATGGGCGCTTTTGAGGCAAGTCAGCACGATCAGCACACCCAGTTTCCCGGCGAGCCAGCAAAGCAGGCTGCGCTGGCACGGGATGCCGGTTCCTCATGAAGGACACAGAGCCAACGGCGACCAGTCTTACTGTTCACCTGCTGGATCGGGACTACCAGGTGAACTGTCCACCGGACAAGCGAGAAGCACTGCTTGCGGCTGCTGCATACCTCGATCAGCGGTTTTGCGAGCTGCGCAGCAGCAAGAGCAAGCTGTTCGGCATGGAAAAGCTGGCCATCACCGTAGCCCTCAATCTGGCGCACGAGGTGCTTACCCTGCGTCGCGAAGCATCCCCGGCCGAGCCCCTGCCTGTGGCCAGGGTACTGGACCTCACGGCCGCTGTGGAAGACGCTCTGCAGGAGCAGGAGGACGCCACCAAGTAAGGTCTCCACAGCAGAGATGGCAAGCAATGGATGGGGCATTCCTCACCCATTGCCACAGGGCACCTATTTTCTTGTTCAGTCGTTGACCAGGCCCGGCAAGGATGGGGGGCGGCCTGGCTCTGGTTCATCCGATGATGGGTTGTCGACTGTTATCTGGGCGATCGCCTTCATGCTGAGGCGGATGCGCCCTTGCCGGTCCAGCTCCAGAACCTGGACATCCACATACTCCCCTTCCGACAGCTTGTCGCGTACATTCTGAACCCGTTCTTCCGAGATCTGGGAAATATGCAACAGACCATCACGTCCGGGCAGGATGGTGATGAAGGCCCCGAAATCCACCAGGCGCGCCACCTTGCCCCGGTAGACTCGCCCCACCTCCACATCGGAGGTGAGCTCCTCGATGCGTCGCCTGGCTTCCTGGCCGGCGCGCTTGTCCACCGAGGCGATGGTGATGGTGCCATCATCACGCACATCGATGACCGTATTGGTCTCTTCGGTGAGCTGGCGAATGGTGGCGCCGCCCTTGCCAATGACATCCCGGATGCGCTCCGGATTGATGTTCATGGTGAGAATGCGCGGCGCCCATTCAGACATTTCGATGCGCGGTTCTGCCAGAACCCGATCCATGCAATCCAGCACATGGAGTCGACCTTGCCTGGCCTGCTCCAGCGCCTGAACCAGAATGTCGCGGGTGATACCCTGGATTTTCATGTCCATCTGCAAGGCGGTCACACCGCGCCTGGTACCGGCGACCTTGAAGTCCATGTCGCCGAGGTAGTCCTCATCGCCCAATATATCGGTCAGTATGGCGAAGCGATCACCTTCCTTGATGAGACCCATGGCGATGCCACCCACTGCTGCTTGCAACGGCACGCCGGCATCCATGAGCGCCAGGCTCGTGCCACACACCGTGGCCATGGAGCTGGAGCCATTGGATTCGGTGATCTCGGAGACCACGCGCACTGCGTAGGGAAACTCTTCGGGGATGCGTGGCATGACCGCCTCGATGGCACGGCGTGCCAGCCTGCCATGGCCGATCTCGCGGCGCTTGGGGGAGCCCATCATGCCAGTTTCCCCTGTGCAATAGGGGGGGAAATTATAATGCAACATGAAGGGCTCGCGTCGATCGCCACCCATGGTCTCGATGATCTGGGCATCCCGTTCCGTACCCAATGTGCTGCTCACCAGCGCCTGGGTTTCTCCACGGGTGAACAGGGCCGAGCCATGGGCCCGAGGCAGAAGTCCCGCCTCGATTTCGATGGGGCGGACATCCTGCAGGCCGCGACCATCGATGCGCGGCTTGCCATCCAGGATGCGCTGTCGCACGATGGCGCGCTCCAAGGCGTGAAAAGACCGGGTGACGGCCTCGGCTGGCAGAGCTGCTTCTGTCATGAGCCTGTTGAGGGCCATGTCCTGCAGGGCTGCAACAGCCTGACGTCTCTCGGCCTTGTCTGTGATGGCATAGGCATCTGTCAAGGCAGCCTCGCACAAACCGCGTACCGCCTCGTCACATGATTCGTCCCGAACGGTTGGTTGCCATGGCCACGGCTGGGGCTTGACCTCATCCCGGAGCTCCTCGATGGCTGCAATGGCCTGCTGCATCTGTTCGTGGCCATAGAGCAGGGCTTCAAGCAGGTGGTCTTCTGGAAGCTCGCTGGCCTCCGATTCCACCATGATGATGGCTTGCCTGGTCCCAGCCACCACCAGGTCGAGTGTTGAGTTGCGCAGTTCAGTGGCCCCGGGATTGATCACCAACTGGCCATCGATCCGACCCACCCGACAGGCCCCTATTGGGCCGGCAAAAGGCAGGCCGGAGAGGGTAACCGCCGCAGAAGCGCCGATCAGGGCAGGAATGTCGGGATCGATCTCGGGATTGACCGACAGGACGGTGGCCACCACCTGGACCTCATTATGAAACCCCTTGGGAAACAAGGGGCGCAATGGGCGATCCAGCAGACGGCTTGTAAGCACCTCTTTTTCGGTGGGGCGGCCCTCACGCCGGAAATACCCGCCTGGAATGCGGCCTGCGGCATAGGTTCGTTCCTGATAGTTGACTGTCAAAGGAAGAAAGTCGCGCCCAATGGACGGCTGACGCAACCCCACCACGGTGACCAACACCATGGTCTCATCCATGTTCACCATGACAGCAGAGGTGGCCTGCCGGGCAATACGGCCTGTCTCCAGGGTCACCTGGTGGTTGCCGTAGGAAAATGTCTTGCGTATCCCTCCCATGCGTATGCTCTCCTGGGACATTATGAACTGAGGACTGATCGGCGCAGCCCCAGTTGCTGAATCAGCTGCTCGCAGCGTTGCGGATCCTGGCGGCGCAGATAGGCCATGAGCTTGCGGCGCTGGCCCACCATTTTGGTCAAGCCGTGTCGCGAATGAAAGTCGTGCTTGTTTTTCTTGATGTGTTCAGTCAGCAGCTCGATGCGTGCCGTCAAAAGGCTCACCTGGACCTCCGGCGAACCGGTATCTGCAGCCGCACGCTGCGCTGCAGCGATGATTTCTTGAGTTCGTTCACGAGACAAGGCCATAACTGTTCTCCTACATACTGCTATTATTTGCGACGCAGCAGATGACGTGGCGCCACACGGGTGCCATCGAGCACCTCTCCTACACCGATGAACATATTGCGTTCATCATAAAGGCGGACCATGCCCTCTGCCGGTAGCCGTGGCATCCATATGGGTTGCCCTTGTCCAACATAAAAGGCCATCTCCTTGGAGAGCCCCACAGCAGGCCAGTTGCCCACGGCGCTGTCTGCGGGCAACAGCAGCACATCCAGGGCCTGGGAGCCACCTGCTGCTGCCTCCTCGATCCGGGGCATGGTAATCATGGCATCCGCCCGATATGGCCCCACGGCGGTGCGCCGCAAGGCGACCACATGGGCACAGGTCCCCGCCGTCCTGGCTATGTCCTCAATGAGCGTGCGCACATAGGTCCCCTTGGAGCATTGCACGGCAATGGTCATGTCCGCCCCTTCTACCGCCAGAAGCTGCAAGGCGTGAATGGTGATCGCGCGTTCCTTGCGCTCCACCACGATCCCCTTGCGCGCCAGATCGTACAGGCGCACGCCTTGATGCCGCAACGCCGAATACATGGGGGGTATCTGGGTGATCTCGCCAATGAAGCGTGGCAGGATATCCTCGATCCGGGAGAGGATATCCGGTCCATGCGGTCCATGGGATACGATGGATCCCTCGGTGTCGCCAGTGTCTGTGGCCACGCCGACCCGGAATGTCATCTCGTAGCCTTTTGGGGCATCAAGCAGAAACTGGGAGAGCCGTGTGGCATATCCCAGGCATACAGGCAGCATCCCTGTGGCGATGGGGTCCAGGCTGCCGGTATGGCCCGCCTTCTGGGCGGCAAACAGTCGCTTGACGCGCTGCAATGCGGCATTGGACGAAAACCCAGCCGGTTTGTCCAGCAGCAGGATGCCATGCACCGGGCGCCGCATTCGGGCGCTGGGTGATCCCGGGATTGGGGCAGCCGTGCTTGTGGCTTCTTTTTTGTCATCCATGGGTAGACTCATGAGTTGTTCCATGGCTGGTTCAATCACCAATAGCATCTCCTTAAGGCGTTGTCTTGTTCCTTGATGGCCAGTCGTTGTGGAAAATCCCGTTGTTCGTGCAAGGCACGGACGCTGTTTCAGTCGTCCTGGGGGTATTCTTTAGGTGTTCTGATTGAGGTGTTCTGATTGAGAAGATGACGGATCGCCATCATCTCATGAGCCTCCTTGTCCAGCACGAAATGCAAAGCAGGTGTCAGGCGCAGGCCGAGACGATGAGCCAATGCATGGCGCAGGAAGCCGCTGGCGCCGCGCAAGGCGGCCAATATCTCGGTGTCTGCCTGGTTCTCCCGGCCGAGGACAAACACCTTGGCACTGGCCCCATCCGCGGACATCTTGACCCTGCTTATGGTAATGGTCTGGAGACGCGGATCCGCCACGGCACTGGACAGCTGTTCGCTGATGACCCGCTGGATGGCTTCTTGGAGCTTGGCCAGGCGTACCGCATGCATCAGGCCGCTCCCGGTTGCTCCACAATGCGCTCGAATACCTCGATCTCATCGCCAGCGCGCACATCCTCATAACCACGGACCGCAATGCCGCACTCCACACCTGAGCGCACCTCCTCCACGTTCTCCTTGAAACGGCGCAGCGACTCGAGCTTGCCCTCGAAGACCACCACCTGGCGCCGCAGGACACGGATCGGGCTGTTGCGTCGCACCACGCCCTCGGTCACCAGGCAACCGGCCACCTTGCCCATCTTGGAGGATTCGAAGATGTCACGAACCTGGGCATGGCCAATGATGTGCTCGCGAACCACAGGCGCCATTTGGCCCTTGACCTGTCCTTCCACATCCTCCAGGACCTCATAGATGATCTTGTGGGTTATCAGAGGTACCTGCTGATCCTGCAATTGCTTGCGGGATGCGGCATCGGGCCTGGTATTGAAAGCGATGATGGTCGCTCCTGTGGTGCGGGCCAGCTCCACATCCGAACTGCTGACCATGCCCACGGCGGCTCCCACCACCTCCACGTTGATCTCGTCATTTCCCATGGCGGCCACGGCATGGCGCAAGGCTTCAGCCGTTCCCTTGCTATCCGCCTTGATGAGGTAGCGCAATACCTTACCATCCTGCTGGTTGCCCAGTAAACGCGCCAGGGCGCTTTGCGCATCGGGGGTCTTACGCTCCGACAGGCGCTCCTCACGCAGACGGATTTCCCGGGCCTGGGCCACCTCCCGGGCTGTGGCCTCGTCCCGGACGACGAGAGCGGTTACTCCGGCATCCGGCACCCCGGACAGCCCGGCCACCAAGGCAGGCAAGGAAGGTCCCACGGCCATGACGGGTTGTCCCACTTCGTTCATCAGCTGCCGGACACGGCCGGTCTCGGTGCCGGCCAGCAACCAATCGCCGCGATGCAGCGTGCCCTGTTGGATCAGGATACTGGCCAGCGCACCGCGCCCCGGATCGAGCCATGCCTCGATCACAATGCCCCTGGCCGGCCCATCAGATCGGGCCTTGAGCTCCATGACCTCGGCCTGCAGCAGAATGGCATCCAGTAGTTCGTCGATACCCTTGCCCTGGGGGGCTGCCACGGGGATCACCTGGACATCGCCTCCCCAGGAATCCGGAACCAGCTCATGCTGTGCCAGCTGCTGGAGGACATGATCGATATTCGCATTGGGCTTGTCCGTCTTGGTGATCGCCACCACGATGGGGCAGCGCGCGCTGCGTGCCTGTTGGATGGCTTCCACGGTCTGCGGCATGACGCCATCGTCTGCCGCCACCACCAGGACCACGATGTCGGTCACACTGGCTCCTCGGGTGCGCATCTGGGCAAAGGCGGCATGGCCTGGCGTATCCAGGAAGGTCATCACGCCCTTTTTTGTCGTGACATGGTAGGCACCGATGCGCTGGGTGATGCCGCCCGCCTCCTGGGCAGCTACCTTGGTTTGCCGGATGACGTCCAGCAACGTGGTCTTGCCGTGGTCCACATGGCCCATGACGGTGACCACAGGCGGCCTGGGTTGCAGATTGCCCTGCTCGACGACCTCTTCCTGTTCGCCGGCCAGTCTGGCCTCGGCAGAGACATCCCGGGCAGCAATACCCTTGTGCCCCAGCTCTTCTGTGACCAGGATGGCTGTATCCTGATCAATGGTTTGCGCAGCACTGGCGGGCATGCCCATCTTGAACAGGGCGCGGACCACCTCCGTGGCCTTGACAGCCAGCAGCTGGGCCAATTCCCCTACCTTGATCTGGGCGGGGATGACCACTTCGTGAATCATCGGGGCCACAGGGCGCTCAAAACCATGGCGCCGCACTTCGGCGGCTCGATCGCGGCGCCCCGGGCGCCGCCGGATGCGTACCGCGTCATCGGCCAGGTGTAATTCTTCTTCCACTACCCTTTCTACGGGTTTGGTCTCTTCCTCGCGCATGCGGATGCTGGCGCGTCGTTTGACGGGACGCTCTCCTGGCCGGGCACGATTCTTGTCATGTTCGGTGTCCCCCTTTTCAGCGCCAGCATGCTGTGCGGCTTCCCCACTTTCCTCAGCAGCGGCCACAGGAGGTGGTATTGGGGAGACAGTGGGGGTGCCTTTGGCTTCCTGAGCGGTGCGCGCGATACCGCCTGGGCCTGTACCACCTGACCGTGCAGCTTCTGCCGTGGCTGCGCCGGAGTCCTGTGCTGGGGGTTCAGGCGCAGGCGGCTCATGACTGGCGCCATGCCCCGGCTCAGCTTGTTCGAGGGCCGCTTGCTGTGCTCCGGCCGTTGTCGACGTGGTCTCTGGCTGGGCGGTTGCTTCCTCTGCTGCAGCGGTGGTCTTATCCGTGATCCGCTGCGGGGCCTGTCCGTTGGTTTCAGGCGAGGCCAGGGTAGCTGCCGCTTGGGCCTCCCCGACCTCGGCAGGCAGCGAAGAAGGTGTTTCTGGGGTTTTTGTCGTTATTTCCTGGGATTCCGGTTGTGGTTTGACGATGGTGCGCCGCTTGCGCACCTCCACCGCAACCGTCTTGCCGCGGCCGTGGCTGCCGCTGACGCGCAGCTGGGTCATGGATTTTCGCCGCATCAAAACCTTTTCTGTGGGAGCAGTCTCGGCGGCCGGAGCGCGGCCTGCGCGCAGGTAACTCAACAGCCTGGTTTTTTCCTCATCACTCAAGACCTGGTCTGGGTCTTGTACCGAGAGGCCCGCCGCATCCAGCTGCTGCAACAGCCGTTCCTCGGACACACCCACAGTTTTGGCAAATTGCCGTACGGTTGTCTCAGTCATGCGCGAACCTCACTGTCTCAGGCCTGTTCCTCGAACCAGGGTGCCCGAGCTGCCATGATCAACGCCCTGGCTTGCTCTTCTGCAATGGGTGCCAGGGCCATGAGCTCATCCACATCCTGTTCTGCCAGCTCATCGATGGTATGGATATCATGAGAGGCCAGCAGTTGGGCCAATTCCTCCGTCATCCCGGGCAGATGCACCAGATCATGCTCCATGGACTGGGCATGCAGCGCTTCTTGTTCCGCAATCTCCTTGCTGATGAGGGCATCACGCGCCCGGGCGCGCAACTCATTCACCAGGTTTTCATCGAATCCCTCGATGCCCATGATCTCCTCTGGGGGCACATAGGCGATCTCCTCCAGGGTGGTAAAACCTTCCTGCACCAGGATGGCCGCCATTTCCTCATCCACATGAAGGACCTCCTGGAACAATGCAATGGCGGCGCGGGCTTCCTCCTCGCTGCGCTCCTCCATGGCCACCCGACCCATGACCTGGATCTGCCAGCCGGTCAAGGCATTGGCCAGCCTCACATTCCGCCCGCCCTCCCCGATGGCTCTGGCAAGCTGGTCATCTTCCACGGCCAGCTCCATGGTGTGCCGATCCTCATCCATGACCACCGAGACCACCTCGGCAGGGGCCATGGCATTGATCACGAACTGGACCGGGTCGCGATTCCAGGGGATGACATCGATGCGCTCGCCGGCGAGCTCGTTGGAAACCGACTGGACCCGTGACCCACGGATGCCCACACTGGCCCCCACCGCATCCACCCGGGGATCCTTGGAGGTCACGGCGATCTTGGCCCGCCAGCCAGGATCCCGGGCCACTCCCTTGATCTCCACCAGCCCCTGTTCGATCTCTGGCACCTCGAGGCGAAACAGGGCAGCAAGAAAGCGTGGGTCTGTCCTGCTCAGGATCAGCTGGGGACCCTTGGCCTGCAGGATCACCTCCTTGAGCAGGCCGCGCACCCGGTCCCCGACACGCAATGGGTCGCGCGGAATCATTTCTTCCCGCGGAATGATCGCCTCCACATTGCCGGTCAGTTCCACGATCAGACCACCCTTGTCCCGCCTTTTCACCACACCCATCACCATCTCGCCAAGCCGCTCCTCATACGAGGCAACCACCTGGCGGCGTTCGGCTTCCCTGACTTTCTGCACAATCACCTGTTTGGCTGTCTGAGCTGCAATACGGCCAAACTCGATGCTGGCAATGGGTTCTTCCACAACCCCGCCAACCTGAGCCTCGGGCCACTTCTGGCGCGCCTCGCTCAGATGGAGCTCCTCGCCGGGCCTGGTGATCTCCTCACCGTCATCGATCACCGTCCACCGACGGAAGGTGGCATAATCTCCTGTCTTTCTGTTGATGGAGACCCGCACATCCAACTGACCGCCCGCCAGCTTTCTGGTAGCGCTTTCCAAAGCGGCCTCGATGGCCTCAAAAAGGACGGATTCACTGATACCCCGCTCGTTGGAGACCGTCTCTGCAACCTGCAGGATTTCTTTGCCCATGTTGCATAACCCTCATACTTTCTATCTGGATAACAAGCCAGATGGCGGCCTCTCATGCCCATGATCAACCCACGGAAGAACTGGCATGTTTGCGGTTGCTAATCGATCATGCGCCGGCCCCTCATATGCCTGCGGACCGCTAATGCCGCCGCCGCAGAGGGCGCCGGCTGCCCACGCTCAATTGCGGCTCCACATGGCCGCTGCTGATCTGTTCCAGGGGGATGCGCGCATCCCCCTGCTGGGTGGTCAGCATCACCTCCTCACCAGATAACCCATTCAAATGGCCCGACAAGGTTCCCACAGGACCCTGGTCGCTGTTGCGGCAATGCAAACGTATCTGAAAACCACAGAAACGATCGAAATCGCTGCGTCTGAGCAAGGGTCGTTCAACCCCCGGGCTGGAAACCTCCAGGTGATAACGTCCAGCAATGGGATTCTCCACATCGAAAACAGTTCCAACCTCACGACTGACCGCAGCACAGTCATCGATGGTCACAGGCAGGCCAGGTTGCGCCCCTTCAATAAACAGGCGGACAGTGGCATGTCCTTTATGGCCACCCCGCCCGAAGCGGATGGCCACAAGATAAAAACCCATGGCAGTCACCACAGGCTCTGCCAGGGCGGTCAGGCGCTCTTCCATGGGTTTGGGGGTTCGCAGCCACTCGGGGCGCATCATGTATCTTCGCCTCTGCCGCCCCCTGCTCCGGGATGACGACTCACAATCCTAAAACGAGAAGGCGCATCGGCCTGACCACCAAAAGAGCCCCATGCGGGGCCCTTGCTTTGGATCCCCCCAGGGAGGGGTCCCTTGTTTGGTAGCGGGGGCAGGATTCGAACCTGCGACCTTCGGGTTATGAGCCCGACGAGC
>WOYI010152795.1_pt1 | contig 21171 bp, 17 predicted proteins | sample 6423411 | NCBI WGS metagenome assembly WOYI01 (sample SAMN13441803, study PRJNA592873) | oil field metagenome | biome: oil field; feature: oil-well bore; material: oil-contaminated soil; isolation source: oil-contaminated soil from oil-well borehole | place: Germany: Wietze | collected 2016-10-18 ... | reverse complement strand
CAATAAAAAAAACGGGCAGCCCCGAAAGGCTGCCCGTTTTAGTTTCAACCGGCTGTATTACAACAGCAATGCCGGATTAGAACGCGTGACGCAGGCCGAGTTGCAGGCCGGAGACTTTGATCTCGTCGCCAGCAAAGCCAGCCGAGTTGTAACCAAAGTCATAACCACCATGCAGACCATTGGAAGACGTTTTGTCATCGTTCTTCAGGTAGGCGTAGTTGGCCTTCAGCATCGTGCGCTTGGACAGGCTGTGCTCATAGCCAATCGTGTAGAACTTGGCGCCGGTGTTGTCATCAGCCGTGGTGCCATCCAGATCGTTGGCACTGTAGTACTGGGCGGTGATGCGGCCATTGGTCGTCACGTTGTAGGTGCCGCCAAGACCCCAGACATTCTGCTTGACATCCGTCCCGCTGCCTTCCAGCTTGGTGCGGGAGTAAATAGCACGGATGGTGGCCACGCCGAAGTCATACATGCCGCCCAAACGCGCTTCTTTCACCTTGGTATCCGCAGGTAGGACCGATGAGACAGCATTACCTGCGTCGTTCTTCACGCGCAGTTCGGCATACGTGCCGCCAATGTATACCGGACCATTGTCATAGGTCAGGCCGAGGTCATAGGCCGAAGTGTTGATTGCATTAGTACCTTCGGTCTTGTTTTCATTGGCCACGTAGGCAGCAGTTGCCTGGAAGCCGGAGAACGAAGGGGAAACGTAAGCGATCGCATTCTTGTGGCGGCTATCGAATACGGAAGTCGTGTCATTCGAACGACCATTGGCATTGAACTGGCTGATACCGCTACCAGTAACAAACCCTTTCAAACCATCTCCGTAAGACAAGGCGCCACCCAGCTTACCGAGGACGGCGGTGTTGCTGCTGATGCCTTCGCCAGCATTCACATCCAGGCGAGCAGCCAGGGCGCGAGTGGGGGCGGTCAGCGTACCCAACAGCACTTTACCGAAGTTGCCAGACAGGCCAACAAAGCTGTCACGGCTGGTACCCAGGCTGCCGCCGTTATCAAACTTGGCATCGGATTCAAACTGGAAAATAGCATTCAGGCCATTGCCCAGGTTTTCCGTACCGCGGAAGCCGATCAACGAGCCGTTGGTCGATACGCGGGTGAAGTTAGGAGTGTTGTTCGAAAGGGAACCTGAGCCACCGCTGATATTGATGACATCAAACGATGCGTCGGCAACGCCGTAGATCGTGACATTGGATTGTGCGAAAGCCGCGCCGGAAAGACCGGCAATGGCTAGGGCGATTAGTTTCTTTTGCATGAGGAGCTCCTTGAAAGGATGGATGAAAATTGAACTGCTATTTATTTCTTGATACTGAAACAACGACAAAGCTACAAACCAACTTAAAAGCGTTACCGATAACGGCTTCACGTGCGGGCCACTGTCGGTGGCGACTTGTCGATAACAGTGAGTTACCGAAAAGGTGTGTGAATTATGCGAGGCGTCTGGGTGCAGGGCAACAAAAATCAACCAGATTGGGGAGGCTTCTGCAAATCTGTTGGTTTTTTGCAACAGATAAACCAACAGGCAGCGAACAGGTGCTGCCGGGGGCTTGTTGTTGTCGGTTCATCTTGTGCTTGCTCCGCGAGTTTCGTCGGGGTCGCCCCGTGCCATCCCGTGCCGCCTGATTGCTCGCTACGCGACACCCACCCGTATAATTCTTCGTTCCTGCTTTTCTATCCCCCTTGCTGTTTATGAATGTCTTGTTTGAAGAGGATGGCGCGTTTCGCGCGGGTGCTGTGCTGGCCGACAATGTGAGCTCGTTGCAAGTCACCCTGCCCACTGGCCGCCGCGTCAAGGTGAAGGCTGCGCACGTGCTGTTGCGGTTTGAGACGCCTGCGGCTGCTGCGCTGCTGGCAGAGGCGGAAGCGTTGGCACAGGCAATTGAGGTGGATTTCTTGTGGGAAGTGAGCCCTGCGGCAGAATTCGGGTTTGCCGAGTTGGCGGCTGAATATTTCGGTCAAAGCCCCTCGCCAGCGCAGGCAGCCGCTGTGTTGCTGCGTTTACATTCAGCGCCGATGTATTTTCATCGCAAGGGCCGTGGGCGCTATTTCAAGGCGCCGCCCGAGATTTTGCAGGCCGCGCTGGCCGGGATGGAAAAAAAGCGTTTACAGGCCGAGGCGATTACACGCATGGCGGCCGAACTCGTGGCGGGCCGCCTGCCGGAAGAATTCAAAGCGCAATTGCCGCAACTGTTATATGCCGCTGATCGTAATCGGCCAGAAGCCAAAGCGCTTGCCGAGGCTGTCGCACAAAGCGGTAAAAGCGAAGCGCAGCTTTTGCTTGCCGCAGGTGCTGTGGCCTCGGCTCATGATTATCATCTGGGCCGGTTTTTGTATGAATGTTTTCGCGAGGGCACCGGTTTTGCGCCGTATACACTCGCTGAATCCGCTGAATCCACGGTGCCAGCGGCTGATGAGCTGCCACTGGTGAGTGTGCGTGCATTCAGTATTGATGACGCCGCAACGACGGAGATTGACGATGCGTTTTCTGTCACGCCGCGCGCAGAGGGCGGTTGGCACATTGGCGTGCACATTGCCGCGCCGGGGTTGGGGTTCGCGGTCGATTCGGAGTTGGGGCAGATTGCGCGGCGGCGCTTATCCACGGTGTATATGCCGGGGCAAAAGATCACCATGCTGCCAGAAGCCGTGGTGAATCAATTTACACTGGCCGCCGGGCGAACTGCGCCCGCGATCTCGTTGTATCTGGACGTGGCGGCAGATTTGCGCTTGTTGAGCCACCGCACGCAACTGGACCGTATCACCATCGCCGACAATTTGCGCCATCACGATATCGAGCCGCTGTTTAATGCAACCACGCTCACCGAGCCTTTGGCTGATTTTCCCTATCGCGATGAGCTCACCGTGCTGTGGGAGCTTTCGCAAGTATTGGCCGCCGGTCGTGGGCAACAGGATAAGGCCGATGGCGGAGGGCGCAAGGATTACAACTTCGTCGTGGATTGGGATGCCAACGTGGGCAAGAATGTCGATGGCCCGGGGCAGGTGAGCATTACCGAGCGTCCACGTGGCAGCCCGCTGGATACGCTGGTGGCCGAGCTGATGATTTTTGCCAACGCCACGTGGGGCGGGGTATTGCGTGACGCGGGTATCCCGGCGCTGTATCGGGTGCAAACGGGCGGCAAGGTGCGCATGAGCACGGTGGCCGCCGCACACGAAGGGCTGGGCGTGGATTGCTATGCGTGGTCGTCTTCGCCCTTGCGGCGCTATGCGGATTTGGTGAATCAATGGCAATTGATTGCCTGGTTGCGCAATGAGCCGCCTTCTTTTGCACCGCAATCAACCGAGCTGTTTGCCGCCTTGCGTGATTTTGAGCTGACTTACGCCGCGTATGCGGAATTTCAGCGCCACATGGAACGGTATTGGTGTCTGCGTTATCTGCTGCAAACCGGCGAAACCACGCTGGAAGCCGTGGTGATCAAGGAATCTCTGGTGCGGGTGATGGATTTGCCCTTGGTGCTGCGCGTGGCCTCTCTGCCTGATCCCGCCCTGGCACCGCGCGGCGCGCGGGTGCGCGTTGCGGTGGAAGGCGTTGACCTTTTGGCGGCAGAAATTCGCGTGCGGTTTGTTGAGATGATGGCGGGGGAAATGGTGGGAGTGGATGTCGTAGAGGCGGGTGAAGAAGAGGGCAGTGAGCTTGAGGCGGCGGCAATTGAAGGTGCAATCGATACCGTATCTCCAGTCGCTGAGGATGCAGCATCGGAAGGGTAGAATCTGCCGCCATGCCCGCCCCTGCCTTGCCTTTATCGACTGCCATGACTGCTTCTCGGCGCAACCTTACATGGGCGTTGAGCATCTCGCTTTTGGTGCATGCGGTACTGCTCGCGGTGCACTTTACGCTGCCGGATTGGCCGAAAAAAGTCACCGAGCAAGCATTGGATGTGATTCTGGTCAACAGCAAAAGCCGCCACAAACCAGACAAGGCTCAGGCGCGCGCGCAAACCAATCTGGATGGCGGCGGCACAACGAGCGATGATCGTCGCGCCAAAACGCCCCTGCCGCCATCATTGCAAACCAAGCAGGGCGACGATTTAATCCAGGCGCAACAGCGCGTAGCGCAGTTAGAGACGCAGACGCAACAAATATTGAAGCAATTAACCAGTCGCCAGACCCGCCGCCCGAGTGTGCGCCAAGAGATCGCGCCGCCGCTGCCTGTGCCGACAGCCGAGCCTGCTGTATCGGGTACTGATTTGGCTAACCGGGCATTGGCCATTGCGCGCATTGAAGGCGAAATTTCGCAGCGCATGGAGGCATACAACCAGCGCCCACGTAAAAAATTTATCGGCGCACGGGTGGAGGAATATCGCTTCGCCCAGTATGTTGAAGACTGGCGACAGAAAGTCGAGCGTATCGGGAACCTGAATTACCCCGCCGCCGCGCGAGGTCAGATGTACGGCAGTCTGGTTCTGACGGCGGTAATCAAAAGCAATGGCGAGCTGGAGCGCGTGGAAGTCAACCGGTCTTCAGGAAAAAAAGTGCTGGATCAAGCCGCCGTGCGTATTGTCAAAATGGCCGCGCCGTACTCGGCTTTCCCGGACTCGATCCGGCGTGATACAGATATCATCGAAATTACGCGAACATGGTCGTTTACTCGTCAGGATGAATTGCATGCCAACTAAAAGTTACCCGGAACGTTACGCCGTATTCGGCAACCCCGTGAGCCACAGCCTGTCGCCAAAAATCCATGCGCTGTTTGCCGCGCAAACCGCGCAAGACATGACGTACGAAGCGATTTGCGCGCCACTGGATGGATTCGCTGATGCCGTGAATACGTTTATCGCGGTTGGCGGAGGTGGCGATCATGGCGTGGCTAGGGGAGCGAATGTCACTGTGCCGTTCAAGTTGGAGGCTTTTCGTCTTGCCAATGACCTGACGCCCCGTGCGGCGGCGGCGGGCGCGGTGAATACCTTGAGCTTTAGCCGTCATGGAATTCAAGGTGACAACACCGATGGTGCCGGGTTGGTACGTGATTTAACCGCTAATTTAGGCATGTCGCTCACCGGGCTGCGTATTCTGTTGCTGGGCGCGGGCGGAGCGGCACAGGGCGTGATTCTGCCGCTGCAGGAGCAAAATCCGGCGGTGTTGTTTATTGCCAACCGCACGGCGGACAAGGCGCATCGGTTAGCGGATCTTTTTGGCGTGACGAGCGGGAGTTTTGACGAGTTAAACCAGCACACTTTTGATCTGGTCATCAATGCCACCTCGGCGGGGCTCTCCGACGCCGTATTACCAACGCCGACTTTTTCAGCGACCGCTTTCGCCTATGAAATGGTGTATGGCGTCGAGACATCCTTCATGCGCGCGGCACGTGCGGCGGGTGCACGCGTGGCGGATGGCCTGGGCATGCTGGTCGAGCAAGCTGCAGAAGCTTTTTTTGTCTGGCGTGGTGTACGGCCGGATACTGCGCCTGTATTGGCTGCGCTGCGTGCCGAGTTATCCGCTGATTCGTCTCGGGCGGCGCAGGCATGAGGCCCGCCCCGCATTGGTTAAAAGTCGGCCTGGCATGGCTGATCGGTTTATTGCTGGTGTGGCAGTTCTGGTATCTGGGCTGGGTGGTCTGGTGGAAGTGGGTAGATCCCGGCATAACGAGTTTTCAAAGCCAGCAGCTATCGGTATTGCGTGAAAAAAATCCGCAGGCTGAACTCCGCCGCCAATGGGTGCCGTATGAAAAAATTTCCATTCAGCTAAAGCGTGCGGTGGTGGCGTCTGAAGATGATGGGTTCATTGATCACGAAGGTTTTGATTGGGAGGGCATGCAAAAAGCCATCCAGAAAAACCAGAAAAAGGGGCGCGTGGTAGCGGGCGGATCAACCATCACGCAGCAACTGGCTAAAAACCTGCTGCTTTCGCCCAATAAATCGGTGTTGCGCAAAGGGGAAGAGGCCATCATTACCCTGTGGCTTGAGTTGCTGTGGGATAAGCAGCGTATTCTGGAGGTGTATCTCAACGAGGTGGAATGGGGCGAGGGTATCTTTGGCGCAGAAGCCGCCGCGCGGCATTATTTTGGTGTTTCTGCCAGTCAGTTGAGTGCGGCGCAGGCTGCGCGCCTGGCGGTGATGCTGCCTGCGCCCCGGCGGTTTGAAAAAAATCCGTATTCCGCTTATCTCAATTACCGCACCCAGCGCATTCTGGGGCGCATGCGTTATGCCGAAGTGCCCGCTTAGCAGCCAGCTTAGCAGCCCACTTAATGCTGCCGACGTGAAGTTGTACCGCTACAATAGCAAGCATGACTTCGCCCAACGATAACTCAACCGTGCCGGAAAGCAACATCCCGCCAGACGATATGAATCGCCTGGCCGAGGTGCAAGACAGCCTGCGCGAAGTACAGACATTGTTGGCACAGCAAAAGCGGGTGGAAAACCTGGTGCATCGGCAGGATATGCCACGCCACGAGTTGATCGAAACCATGGTGCACAAGCAGCATGTGAATGCGCTGCGCGACAAGCTCGCGCAAATGTCTACCGCCGATGTGGCACGTATTCTGGAAGCGCTGCCGCAGGATGAAAGCCTGCTGGTGTGGGATCTGGTCGCGCCCGATCGCGGCGCTGAAATTCTGGATGAGCTATCCGAAGCGGTGCGGGAAACACTCGCTGCAACGGCCGCGATGCAGATTTCCCGACGCAAGCCGATCATGCTCAATGCATTTGAACTACATAATGGCCGCTTGCGGCAGATTCCTGTGGAAAGCCGTGCAGAGCTTGCTGCAACGCAGCCGATCTGGGTTGATGTGATCGGCCCTTCTGCGGAAGAACGGGCATGGATCAAGGAAATTTTCGGTCTCAAGCTGCCGGATACCGATGATATTTCCGATCTGGAAGAATCCGCGCGGTTTTACATTGAAGAGAGCGGCGAAATCCATTTGCATTCCGACTTTTTGCTCGACAAAGCGGATGAGTCGCGCAACGTGGCGGTGGCATTTGTGCTGCATCAGAATATTCTGTTTTCAGTGCGCGATGAAGAGCTGCCGGTGTTTCGCTTGCAACGCTTGCGTGCCCGGATTCAGCCGGGCTATGTGTCGGAAGGCAAAGATGTGTTGCTCGATTTGTATGCCGCCGATGTGGAGTACTCCGCCGATGCGTTAGAAGACGTGTACGCTGCGTTAGAAGCGGTGGGCCGCAAGGTATTAAGCACCAACGTGACAGATGCGGAAGCCGCGTCGATTTTGGCGGATATTGCGAAAGAAGAAGACTTGAACGGACGTATCCGGCGGAATGTGCTGGATACGCGTCGGGCGTTGTCATTCTTGATTCGTGGCCGCTTGCTTGCCCCGAATCAACACGAAGACGCGCGGCAGATTTTGCGCGATATTGAATCGCTGGATGGCCACACGGCATTCATTTTCAACAAAATCAACTTTCTTATGGATGCGGTGGTGGGTTTCATCAACATCAACCAGAACAAGATCATCAAGATTTTCTCGGTAGCATCGGTTGCTTTGTTGCCGCCGACATTGATCGCCAGCATCTACGGCATGAACTTTAAATTCATGCCTGAACTGGATTGGTCTTACGGCTATCTTTATTCCATCGCGTTGATGGTGATTTCAGTTGCTGTGCCGTTTGCCGTGTTTCGGAAGAAAGGCTGGTTGCGCTAGACAAGCGCGTCAGCGCCGTATTATCAGCGCCGACTTTTCCCGATGTGCTTTTTACACGGCGAGGCTGGCGAAGGCTTTTTCTGCAGCTGAGATTGTTGCGGCAATATCTGCTGGTGTGTGTGCGGCCGAGACAAAACCAGCTTCAAAAGCCGAGGGAGCAAGATAAATACCCTGGTCGAGCATGGCGTGATAAAACTGACTAAAGGCGGCAGTATTCATGGCCATGACTTTGGCATAGGTGTTCGGCGGCGTGGCAGAAAAATACAGCCCGAACATGCCACCAATGGCTTGTGCTGAAAAAGGCACACCTTGACGGCGCGCGGCGGCGGTCAGGCCTTCAGTCAGCGCGCGGGTTTTTTCCGCCAGCGCGGCGTAAAAACCCGGGGCTTCGAGTTGCTTGAGTGTCGCCAAGCCCGCAGCCACGGAGAGTGGATTGCCCGAGAGCGTGCCTGCCTGATAGACAGGGCCAAGCGGGGCGATTTTTTCCATGATCTCGCGGCGCCCGCCAAAGGCGCCCAGTGGCATGCCGCCGCCGATAATCTTGCCGAAGGTGGAAAGATCCGGCGTGATGCCATACAGCCCTTGCGCTGAGCTGAGTCCAACCCGAAAGCCAGTCATCACTTCGTCGAAAATCAGCACGGTGTCATAGCGTGTGCACAGCTCGCGTAACGTAGCCAGAAACGCGGGTTGCGGGGCGACCAGATTCATATTGCCGGCAACGGGTTCGACAATCACCCCGGCGATGCGGTCACCTTCATTGGCAAAAATATCGTGCAGACCTTCGACATCATTGTAGTTGAGCACCAGCGTATGGCGTGCCAAATCGGCCGGCACGCCAGCAGACGAGGGGTTGCCAAAGGTCAACATGCCGGAGCCTGCCTTGACCAGCAGGCTGTCACTGTGGCCGTGGTAGCAGCCTTCAAATTTGATCAAGGTGTCGCGGCCGGTATGTCCGCGGGCCAGGCGAATCGCGCTCATGGTGGCTTCGGTGCCTGAAGAAACCAGGCGCACCATGTCCATGCCGGGAACCAGCCGGGTCAATAATTCGGCGATTTCAACCTCGCCTTCCGTGGGCGCGCCGAACGATAATCCATTGGCTGCGGCGGCCTGTACGGCGGATACGGTTGCCGGATCTGCATGGCCGAGAATGAGCGGTCCCCATGAGCCCACATAGTCGATATAGCTGTGGCCATCCGCATCCCACACGCGCGAACCCATGCCACGAGTGAAAAATGGCGGTGTGCCGCCGACCGAGCAAAAGGCACGGACGGGTGAATTCACGCCGCCGGGGATGATGCGCTGGGCACGTGCAAAGAGGGCTTCGTTAGCGGTCATGGCGGCGGTTTTTATACGAGGGGATGGGAGGTGGAGGGCATGGCGGCCGGACGAAACAAGGCACCATAGGCTTCTGCACGTGACTGAATATCCATTACATCGAACAGATTGCTGGCCACGGCCAACAGGTCAGCGCCAGCCGCTAGCACCGCCGGCGCGTTGTCCAGCGTGATGCCACCAATGGCGACAATGGGCAGGTTGAAGCGCTGCTTGGCTTCTGTTAAAAGCGCCAGCGGCGCATGGGCAGCATTAGGCTTGGTGCGCGACGCGAAAACGCTGCCAAAGGCCAGATAATCAGCGCCTGCGGCGGCAGCTTTTGCCGCATGGTCAAGATCGTTGTAGCACGAGACGCCAAGAATGCGTTGCGATCCGAGTGCGTTGCGCGCGGCAGTGAGCGAGCCGCCAGGCGCATCATCGTGGCCGATATGTGCGCCATCGGCGCCAATCTCGACTGCCAACCAGATATCGTCATTGATAATGAGCTTGGCCCCGGCGGCACGACAGATGCGCAGTAACTCGGCGGCTTGCGCGCGACGTAGCGGGCGCGAGGCGGTTTTGTTACGGTATTGAACGAATGATACGCCGCCTTTTAAAGCGGCATTCACCAACGCGGAAAGCCGTGGTAACAACGCATCGTCAAGCGTGATTGCGTAAAGGCCGGAGAGTTTTTTCATGCTTAAAGGAATCTAAGGGTTGGTTTTTTCTTGATTATCCGCTTCGTTGTCGCCAGTGTCGTCGTCGCGTGACCAGAAAAGACGGTCAGGAATGAATTGTCCCATACCCGGACGAAAGCCTGCGGCCAACGTTTGCCAAGTGTATTCCTGTGCGTCGGCTATGGCTTCAGGCAAATCAATGCCGTGGGCCAGATGCGCGGCAATGGCGGCGGCCAGCGTACAGCCCGAGCCATGATAGCTGCCGGACAAGCGCTCCCATCGATCAGTACGCACAACGCCGTGGCTGCCATATAGCGTGTTGACTACTTGCGCGGTATCTTCGTGGGTGCCGGTAATCAGAACATACTCGCAACCGGTGTCGATCAGCTGATGCGCGCAACTGGCAAGGTCAGGGTTTTGCTGCGCATCGTCGTGCTCTTCTTCAGGTTTTTGCACCAGACGACGTGCCTCCAGACTATTGGGTGTGAGCACGGTAGTTTGCGGCAATAGCAGCGCAATCAAGGCTTCGATCATTTCTTCATCGGCCAGCGCATCGCCCCTTCCCGAGGCAAGCACGGGATCGAGAATGAGCGGTATATCCGGATAATCGGCAATGATTTCGGCAATGGCTGTAATGGTTTCCACACTACCAATCATGCCGATTTTGAACGCAGCCACCGGCATGTCTTCAAGCAGTGCACGTGCTTGGTCGGCAACCCAGTCGGCTTCCATGGGCAGAATGGCCTCGACCCCGGTGGTGTCCTGAACCGTCACTGCGGTGACGACGCTCAGTGGGTGGCAACCGAGGCTGGCCAGGGTGAGAATGTCAGCTTGCAAACCGGCCCCGCCCGTGGGGTCAGAGCCGGCAAAGGTCAAGACGATGGGTGGCGCGGCATTTTTTGGCGGTATGGTGTTCATGCATTTTTCCTGACATGGTTATTTTGGGCTCTGTTTTACCCGGTAATACAGAGCAGATTTTGTTGAACTCGTCGAGGGGACGTGGATAACAATGAAGATAACCATCTGAACAGCCACGGGCTGGGATAACCATGGCAGGCAGCTTGAGTTAATATGCTTTCAATTTTAACCCAACCACGCACTATGACTATCGAACAACCGTATCGCAAAATGCTGTGCCTGATCTGTGGCTTTATCTACGACGAAAGCGAGGGCTGGCCCGATGATGGGATCCCCGCAGGAACGCGTTGGGAGGATGTGCCGCTAAACTGGACGTGTCCTGATTGCAATGCGCGCAAGGATGATTTTGAGATGGTGGAAATCTGATATGCGGGTAAGTTTTCCCCTCTATCTCACACAGCACGGACGTTCGATGGCAAATCCATGACAATGGGCTCAGTGCTTTCCGGTATCACTGTCATGGTGATTGATGACTCGAACACCATCCGCAAGAGTGCGGAAGTTTTTCTGGCGCAAGCGGGCGCGCATGTGGTGCTGGCAGATGATGGATTTGATGCGCTGGCGAAGATCAATGACCATCGGCCAGCGGTCATTTTTTGCGACATCATGATGCCGCGTCTGGATGGCTATCAAACCTGTTCGCTGATCAAGAAAAATTCGCATTTTGCTGCAACACCTGTGGTTATGTTGTCCTCACGCGACGGATTGTTTGATCGTGCGCGGGGTCAGGCTGCGGGGTCTAACGAGTATTTAACCAAACCCTTTACCAAAGAAAATCTGCTCAATGCGGTGGCTTTTCAGCTCAAGGAGAAATCATGACTGGGGCTATACGAAAAATTTTAATCATTGATGATTCGCCCACCGAGCAGTTTTTGCTAACCCAAATTCTCGGCGAAGGCCAGTTCGAAATTTTTACTGCAGAGAGCGGCGAGGAAGGCGTTGTGCGCGCAAAAGACATTCAGCCCGATTTGATTTTGATGGATGTGGTAATGCCTGGTGTCAATGGTTTTCAGGCCACCCGCAAGCTATCGCGGGACGCAGCAACCAAAAACATTCCCATCATCATGTGCACGACGAAAAGCCAGCAAACCGACAAAATCTGGGGGCTGCGCCAAGGTGCTCTTGACTATATTACGAAGCCGGTAGATGGCCCGCTTTTACTTGCCAAAATCGCGGCGCTTGGAGCCGCCAATGAGTGAGCAAGTCACGCCACTAAACCCAAGCGAGGCGCGGGCATCATGGTTGGATATTGAATCAGGCACTGAAGATTTGCCCGGAGGATGTCGCTGGCTGGTTGATCTGGCAGAATCCGGTGAGGTTCTGCCATTACCCCCGCTGACGTCAGTACCGCTGACTCAGCCGTGGTTTGTGGGTGTTGCCAATATTCGCGGCACGCTGTTCAGCATTGTGGATTTTGCGCTCTGGCGTGGTGGTGAGCCGACGCCACGGACAGCGCAAACGCGTTTGCTGCTCGTGGGCGCGCGCGAGGGACTACATAGCGCGTTGCTGGTAGAGCGCGCATGGGGGTTGCGTGCGCGTGATGATTTGCAAGTTGTTGACAAAGTCATGAGTCCGTTGCTGGACAGCGCTGCTGAAACGCCGACCTGGCAGGGGGTGCGCTTGCAAGACGCATCTACTGGCGCTTGCTGGACATGTCTGGATATTGCCGCATTACTTACCGCACCCAATTTTTTGGATGTTGCGCGCTAAGTCCGGTAGCGAACAGGATAATTATTTCTGATGACATCTACTGTGATGTGCCATGGCCAATAAATCACGCAAGCCTTCAGCAGCCAAGGCAAGCTCACCGATATCGCAGGCATTGAGCAGGCTGGCACTCGATACACAGTTTCGTCTTCTGGGCATGCTGTTTGTTGTGTGTGTTTTGCTCACGACAGCGCTGATGTATGTGCACATTCAAAATGGGGTGCGAAGTACATCCTACGCCACGGTTGCCAGCCATTTGCGTCCTTTGGTGCAGAAAATTCCCAAAGCTGCGCAAAATGCATTGCGTGGGCAAGCCGACGGGTTTGCCGAGCTCAACGCGGCGCGTCTGGAATTTGATTTGCTACTCGATAAATTGACTCAAGGTGGCGATTTTGGTGGTGTAGTGGTACCGCCTACCAGTGGCCTCGCCGAGGCATCGCTGGATGCCTTGCGCCAACGTTGGCATAAGCACGACACCTTGATTGGAACACTGCTAGGGCAACAAAAAACCATGGGCTTGGTGGGCGATATGCTGACTGATTCCCTGTCGCAAGGGCCGGCGATGATGCTCGAAGCCGAGGCTGTTGGCGGGCGCTTGTCTACGCTGACAGGACATATTTTGTATACCCTTGCACGGTGGCCGCTGGCTAAGGATTTCGATGAAAATTTGTTGTCTGATTTAAGAGTCGAAATTAAAGCTGCACGAGAGCTGTCGCCTGGTGGCGGGTTGCTGTCGGCCCAGTTAAATGTGTTGCAAATACAAAGCAGCATGTTGCCGATTGACCTGAAACCCTTGCGCGAAGCTCGTCTTGCAAGCATCGAGATTAAACAGCAGGTGGATACATTGGCTATGTCAGTCGATGAGTTGATAGCCGCTTATCAACGCGAATACACCACCCCCGCGCACATGATTCTGGCTGCAGCTGTGTTGGGTTTATTGGCGCTACTGGCGCTGTTGTTGATGGTCAGGCTTTATCAGCGTGATAGTGCTCGTCGCCGTATCGAGGCGGATCGAAAACGGCGTATCGCGGAAGCCGAGCAGGAGCAAACGCAAAACGCTATTTTGCTGTTGCTCAATGAAATGAGCGATTTGGCCGATGGTGACTTGACTGTGCGGACCACGGTTAATGAAGATATGACGGGTGCGATTGCCGACTCGGTAAACTTTGCCATTGAAGAGTTGGCTGTTTTGGTGCGCCGACTAAATGATGCTTCTGAGCGGGTGACGCGTACGACCGATGTGGCACAGAATATTTCTCGCGAGCTGCTGGTGGCAACCGATGCCCAGGCGACGGAAATTCGACATGCCAGCGCGGTGGTCATGGCAACCGTTCATTCTATGGAAGGCGTGTTGTCCTCTGCGCAGGCATCAGCCGACGTAGCGCGTATTTCAGTCGCTGTTGCGCAAAAAGGCGCGCAGGCCGTGGCGGATTCGATTACCGGCATGAACGACATACGTGGCCAGATACAAGAGACCGCCAAGCGGATCAAACGCCTGGGTGAGTCATCCCAGGAAATTAGCGAGATTGTTGAACTCATTTCGGATATTACCGAGCAGACCAACGTGCTGGCTTTGAATGCTGCGATTCAGGCAGCCTCTGCGGGGGAAGCCGGACGCGGCTTTTCTGTTGTGGCCGAAGAGGTGCAACGCCTGGCTGAACGCTCGGGTGAAGCAACCAAGCAAATTTCTGCGTTGGTCAGGGCGATTCAGGCGGATACTCACGATGCGGTGGCTGCCATGGAATATTCAACGCAAGGCGTGGTTGCTGGCGCACGGTTATCTGACGCAGCCGGCCAATCACTGGCCGAAATTTCTACTGTTTCGCAAGATCTTGCACAACGAGTCGAGACCATTGCTTTGGCAACCCAATCACAAGCAAAAAGTGCAACGCAGGTCGCCACATCGATGCAGCATATTCTCGAAATTACTGATCAAACCACTACGCGCACACAGCAAACCGCGTTGGCGGTATCCGAATTGGCGCAATTGGCGATCGAGTTGAAGGGCTCGGTTGCCGGGTTCAAGGTATAGGTAAACTCACATGGCAACAGCATTAGATATCGGACCACTTTCCTGGGTGAAAGGCGAAATTGATCTTGCGCTTGATCTGACCAAGGCCGAGCTCATCGCTTATGTAGCGCATCCGGAAGACACTTTTTTAAAGAAAGCCTTTGCCAGCTTGCATCAGGCGCATGGTGCATTAGCTGTTGTCGGACTCGATGGCGTCACTGAATTTTCACAGGCCATTGAGCAGTTACTGCAGGCGGTTAATGACAAGAAGGTAGCGGATGCCTCGGCGGCTGTACAAGTGATTCAAGAAGGTATTGCCGCACTGAGCCTTTATCTTGATGAGCTGATGGCAGGCGGAGCGAATCAATCGCTAAAACTGTTTCCTGAATATCGCGCATTGGTTGTGCAACAAGGCTTGCCAGAGCCTGCCCCCAGCGAGTTGTTTTTTCCTGATCTGACACAGCGCCCCCCGCGGCGGGAACGCGAACCCGAGTCATTGACAGGCGAGTCTTTGGCATTGCGCTTACGTGCCGCACGCATGGGATTTGAACGAGGCTTGTTGAAATGGATCAAGGGTGACGCGAAAGGCATCAGCGAGATGAAAGCCTCGCTGACCTTGATTGAGCTTACACGCACGACGCCTGCTGAACGCGCGTATTGGTGGGTTTCGCTAGGTGTGCTGGATGCACTGGGCGCAGAGGGTTTGCCAGAGGTGGTTGAGGCCAGGCGCTTTTTATTACGCCTTGGCTCGCAAATCAAGAAACTGGTTGAGGGCGCGCCTGAAGTGCCTGCACCCTTCTTGCGCGAGGCACTGTATTTAGCTGCAACGGCAAACAACGGACACGCTGCACTAGCAGTGGTGCAAGCCGCTTACCGGCTAGAAAGCCTGATACCCACCGCACCCGTCACTGTTGGTCGACGCGACGAGCATATCCGTCGTTTGCGTGAGCTGGTTGCCGCTGCGCGGCAAGACTGGGTTCAGCTGTGTGGCGGGGCAATTGCTGCATTGCTGCCGTTTCATGAGCATGTCACATGGCTCGCCGATGAGGCGGAGGCAACGCATGAGTTTTCGTATGTGCAACTGACGGCCGCAATCCGCGAGCAAGCGGATTTATTGCGCCGTAATCCCATGCGGCATAACGATACGCTAGCCGTAGAAATGACCAGCGCATTACACTTGGCAGAGTCCGCCCTGGATCATTTTTCCTTGCTGGGAGATGATTTTGCCGAGCAGGTCAATGTGGTTGTTGCCCGGCTGGCAAAAGCCGCTTCTGGTGAAATGCTGGAGCTGCCTGATACCGCATTAGTTGACGCCATACCGCAGCGCGCCCCGGGGCGTTTGCTACTTGAATCTGTCGCGAATGAAATCCATATCAATTTGGGCGCCATTGAGCAGATACTGGATAGTTTCTTCCGTGATTCTGCACAAAAGGATCGCTTGAATGAGCTACAGGCTCCGCTGAAACAGGTTAAAGATGCGTTGCTTGCGCTGGATGAAACCCGCGCGATTGAGGTGCTGGATGAATGTGCCGCAACGTTTGAACAGTTTGCCGAGCCAGACTTCATTCCTCAGCGAGAAGATTTTGATCGGGTCGCGCAAAAGCTGTTGTCGATCGGATTTTTTGTTTCCCAGCTGGCGTTGGGGCCAGCGAATCCGGAATCTTTTTTTGGCACGGCAACCGCAAGCATCGCTACCGAAGACAGTGCGCGAACGGCCACTGAAAAGCATGCATCAGTTGATGCGGATGCAGGTGCACCAGCGGATGCTGAAGCCGATGCGCTCGATGCGGAACTACGCAATATTTTCACTGAAGAGGCGCGCGACATACTCGTCACTTTTTCTACTCATTTGCCCCGCTTGCACGCTGCGCCAGATGATAAAGAGTGCCTGGGGATTTTGCGGCGTGGCTTTCACACGTTAAAAGGCAGCGGCCGCATGGTAGGCCTGCATGATCTGGGCGAAGTAGCCTGGTCGGTCGAGCAGGTGATGAATCGCTGGTTAGACGAAGCGCGTGCCGTCACGCCGGATTTGCTTGCCATGCTCGACCTTGCAGTGACTGTGTTTCAGCAATGGGTCACCCCGCTGGGTTTAAGTGCGGGCGTGCCTCAAGAGGTGAGCGATCTGCTGCAGCGCTGTGCAGCTCTCGGCGTGGCGACACAAGAAAGCCTACTTGGCGGCGTATCACCAGCGCCGACTTTTATCGCCCCGGTTCGTCCGATGGCACCTGATGGCAGCGTGCCGGAAACAATCACGGGACCAGAGTTTTCAGAGGCGTCATTACCGCTAGCGCCATTATCGCCAGTAGAAATAGCACAAACAGAAATAGCACAAACAGATGTGCCAGCGGTCACCGAATCAGCCGAGGTATTGGCCTTCCCTGAGTTGCCCCCGGTGCGTGTGGGAACGGTTGAGGTATCACCTGCACTATATAGCCTGTATTTGGACGAAGCACGCGGGTATTCCGCCACGCTGCAAGCGCAACTGGGCCAGGAAGCTGTGCCGCGCCCGGAGGTCATTCGCGCGGCGCACACGCTGGCGAGCATTTCAGCGGCCACTGGCTTTTTGCCTATCCACCATTTAGCGCATGCACTGGAAAATGCGCTCATGCGTTTTGAGCAACTCGCCATTCCACCGAGTGATACACAACGCTTTGTGTTTGCCCGGTGTGCCGGCGCGCTTGCCGGTATGCTGGGAGCGGTAGGCGAGCGCCGCATGCCGGGGGAAGAAGGTGCGCTGGCCGCTACGCTGAATGCCATGATGCCGACACCCAATGCGCAGGATGCCCCCGCTGAGGGGTCAGCGGCCGCGCAGGTAATGGACGGGCAGCCAGCTCATCAACACATCCCGCAGAGCGAAGAGGAAATAGATAGCCATCTGCTGGCTGTTTTCCTTGATGAGAGTACCGATCTGGTACGTGAAATTGGTGAGCATTTGCGTGCCTGGCGTGCGGCTCCGGATGACGTTGATGTGACACACGCATTGGCGCGTGCGCTGCACACCTTGAAAGGCAGTGCGCGCATGGCGGGGGCGATGGCGTGTGGGGAACTGCTGCATACGATGGAAACCCGCATCGAAGACGCGCTGATCAAAAAACACGTTTCACCAGACATTATTGACGGGCTGGAGATTTCGCTGGATCACGCGGCGAGTCTGCTCGATGGTTTGCGTCATGACGGGTTGGCCAGGGCCGCTGGCTTTACCCCTGACTTTTCCTCGGATGTCCGTGAACAAGCCATTTTGGTTAATGGAGAAGCCGCTGCGCCATCCGCCGTGCCGCCAACGGGAACCCTTGCCAACGGCAATCAGTCCGTGCTGCGTGTGCGCGCTGATCTGGTGGATCAATGGGTGAACGATGCAGGTGAGATTTCGATTGCGCGCACGCGCATTGAAAGCGAACTGCGCGACCTTAAAGCGACGCTGCTGGATCTCACCGAAAGTGTGTTGCGCCTGCGTGGCCAATTGCGTGAAGTGGAAATTCAGGCCGAATCGCAGATGCAATCGCAGCAGGCGCTTGCATCTGATCATGCGCAACGGTTCGATCCACTGGAGTTTGACCGTTTCACGCGCTTTCAGGAAGTCACGCGGATGATGGCCGAAAGCGTGAATGACGTCGCCACGGTGCAACATAACTTACTACTTAATCTCGACCATGCCAATGCCGCGTTAATGGCACAGGCGCGGCTTAACCGTGATCTTTCGCAGCATTTAATGCGCGCCCGCATGATGCCTTTTGACAGCTTGGCGGAACGCCTGCATCGGGTCGTGCGGCAAGCGGCGAAAGATGCGGATAAGCGTGTCAATCTGGATATTCTCAATGGCCAGACGGAGATGGATCGATCGGTGCTTGAAAAGATGGCCGGGCCAATCGAACATCTGTTGCGCAACAGCATTGCACACGGCATTGAAGCCAAAGCGCAGCGCCTGGCCGTTGGCAAGCCGGAGATCGGCCAGATCACCCTGACGTTGGTGCAGGAAAGTAACGATGTCGTCATCAGCCTGGCCGATGATGGCGCAGGCATTGATTACGCGCGCATTCAGCAGCAGGCAGTTGCGCAGGGTTTGCTTTCAAGCGAGGCAGGCAACGAGGCGATTGATGAAGCGAAATTGTCTGCCTTGATTTTTCACCCGGGGTTTTCTACCGCGAGCGAAGTCACCACCTTGTCCGGGCGCGGTGTTGGCTTGGGCGTGGTCAAGAATGAAACCGCCATGCTTGGCGGCCGTATTGATGTGCGCAGCATCGCCGGTAAAGGCACGACATTTTTGCTCACGCTGCCACAAACCATGGCGGTAACGCAGGTGGTGATGGTGGCTATGGGCAATCGGCATTACGCCATCCCCTCGGCGATGGTCGAGCAGGTGAATGAGCTCAAGCCCGATGCCATTGCCGCCATTCGAGAGGCAAAGGGCAATGAATGGCAAGGCGCACATTATCCCTGGCACTACCTGCCGCAGCTTTTGGGTGAGCGTCATGCCGTACCCGTGGCGGCCCCCCGCACATGGCTATTGCAAATCAAAAGCGGCACCGGACGCATCGCGCTTGAAGTCGATGGCTTGGTAGGGAATCAGGAAATCGTGGTCAAACCCATTGGCCCGCAACTGGCCCGCATACCCTGGCTGATTGGTGCCACTGTGCTGGCTGATGGCGAAATCGTGTGGCTGGTAAACCCGGTTGTGCTGCTTGCTCAAGCGGCAGAACATGCTATGGATATTGCCGACATAACAGAGGATGCCCCCGCACAGCCGGAAGGAGCATTAGTCATGGTGGTGGATGACTCGCTCACGGTGCGCAAAGTCACCAGTCGTTTGCTGGGTCGGCAGGGTTACCGTGTGGTGACTGCAAAAGATGGCGTCGATGCGCTCGAACAGTTACGCGATATATTGCCCGATGTGATGCTGATTGATATTGAAATGCCGCGCATGGATGGCTTTGATTTGTCGCAAACCATTCGCGCCGATGCGCGTCTGGCCGGGATTCCGTTGATTGCGATTACCTCGCGTACCGCCGATAAACACCGTCAGCATGCTTTGGACGTTGGCATCAATCACTATCTGGGCAAACCCTATAACGAAGACCAATTGCTCGCGCTCATCGCGGGTTATTGCGATCAAAAAACAATATACACAGGAGCCTCCCTATGACGACTCGTCCTTTCAAAGTACTCGGTATTCAACAAATCGCCATTGGCGGCCCCTCCAAGCAACGTCTCTCACGCTTGTGGATCGATATGTTTGGTCTGTCGGTCACAGGCAACTTCGTCAGCGAACGCGAGAATGTCGATGAGGATATTGCTGTCATGGGCCGTGGCCCGTTCAAGGTCGAGGTTGACCTGATGCAGCCGCTGGATGTGACCAAAAAACCCGCCGTGCATGAGCCACCGCTGAACCACATCGGGCTATGGATAGACGATTTGCCGCGCGCCGTGGAATGGCTGACAGCCCAAGGTGTGCGCTTTGCTCCCGGCGGCATCCGCAAAGGCGCAGCAGGCTACGACATCACCTTCTTGCACCCCAAGGCAAATGAGCAATTTCCGATTGCGGGTGAGGGCGTACTGATCGAGCTGGTGCAAGCGCCACCGGAAGTGATCGACGCGTTTGCACGAATGGCTGGGTAGCCACTCGCGTCGAGTGGCCAATGTCCCCAAAGGGTCCCAAAAGTCGGCGTTGGTGATACGGCGAGTGAGGTAATTCAGCAAGAGAAATGAAGAATGGCGTGAGGGATTGTGCCATTTTGTTCTGGGCACGACGGAGAATAGGGTTTTCTACAGTTCAACGCGGCGCTAACCAGCCTGAAGCGCTGCTTTATTTGACGGGTCAGTGTTGGATGGCGGATAGCCATCCCAGTCAACCGATCCATCAGATTCTCGTGGATAACCTTCAGGTATGCTCTCGAAAAAGATATTGTCATTGCGCACAACCTTTATGGCGAACAGCCAGGTTCCGGCAACTCGCCGACAGCGAAGTAACTGGGTAAATCCCCCATTTCTTCCGGTGAAGAAAATGTTGAATCGACGACTGTTCCCAGAACCGAGCACAATGTTTTCTTGGATCATCTGCACATGCCCAGCTATGAGATTTCCATACTGGCGCTGAAACTCTGCCTGCTGAATGTTATTGATTGTCAGGTGGTCTTTGATCTTCTCAAATTCATCGAGATCAACGATACGGGCGCTGATTTCGTAAAGCAAGTGCTTTCCTACATGGACTAAAACTAGTTGTTTCCATATGTCTGCTACTGGCTGAGGGCCGATCAGATAACACACACTTTCACCACCAGTTATGTGGCTCACCAAATCTACGGTTTTCTCTTCGAGCGCCTGTAGTGTTCGATTCACACTCGCTTCAATGTCAGTTAGTCCGGCCTCAATCTTTTGTTGCTTCTTTACACGATGCCATTGTGCCGCAAGCCAACTCGCAAAAAAGAAACTCGGCCCAAAGACGTTAACAAAGTTTCGGATCGACCATTGCCCCTGTGGTAGTTCATAGATGTTGTACAACGTCCAGGTAAGCGCAACAGCAAGTGGTAGAAAAAACTCTTTCAGCAACTGTTTAAGTGATTGCATACCGATGACTAACCGAATGTAGATTCCAATAACTGATTTAATCTTTTATTGGGGTGAGCTGATTAAAATTTTTTAGAATAAAAAGTTTAATTTATATCAGATGTTTGCCTGTTTTTAGAACGCTTTGATTGCGAGTCGTCCCACTGCATAAGACATCCCCTGTTAGTCCATTCGGGTTCCTCACATCCACCCAACTGCTAAACGAGGGGTAGATGGCCTGCGCGGGAAGCATGACAGGAACGCCGATGATCACGAGGGATAATCGCACGAGTTTTTGAGTTCCCGCGCCGTTCCGTTAACGCCGACTCAGCGCCAACCCAGCGCCAACTTTTTTACTTGAAGGCAATGATCGGTTGGTCAAC
>WOYI011104878.1_pt1 | contig 21177 bp, 16 predicted proteins | sample 6423411 | NCBI WGS metagenome assembly WOYI01 (sample SAMN13441803, study PRJNA592873) | oil field metagenome | biome: oil field; feature: oil-well bore; material: oil-contaminated soil; isolation source: oil-contaminated soil from oil-well borehole | place: Germany: Wietze | collected 2016-10-18 ... | reverse complement strand
GTCTATGGCATCATACTCAATCAAACATAGTGTATGGCATTTAAAATAAAATCATCCCGTTTTATCACTAAAATCTATATGTGAAATCAATCAGCTGTTTAACTTAGATTATTTAATAAAAAAAAACAAAATCTTGTTTTTTGGTTATGATTTTGGTTTTTTGACAGTTAATGCCTCTACTGTGCGATTATCACGTGTTTTCTCATTATGAATTTTCTTTTTTATTGTTCTGTATGATGCGGTGTTCTTTATGATGGTTTTTAAGATCAGTAACTACTTAATCTACCATTATCAGCATCGTATAATCACTTTGTATCCTGTAATCTGTTTTCATGTAAATACCATGTGAAATTAGGTTTGAACAGTTTGCATATAAGTGTTGAATAAAGTTTTTTTAATTTCTTTTTTGCTTTTCCATACAATTTTTTTAGGCGTGTCATTTCTCTCTAAATGCGCTTGGCATAATGTTACAGATATCTTTTGATTACTGAAAGTTTTTCTACTTTTAGCTGTGATGTTGTTACTGTTTTAACACATTTGAATTTGATTTTTCATCACTTAATTCACGGATTTTTTAATCTTTTCGAAACGTATTAAATCCTCTGTTTTTGTTTAAATCACGATACCTTCCCCCCAGTATCGGTACACCTTTAATCGATGAAAGTCTCATCGGTTTATATAATTTATATATGTTGATGACTTTTTCATTCATTCAACATGTCATTCAATGTCACGATGTTGTCTTCTGTTGACAAAAGATAATCTCCTAGCATTTTATACATTTTTATATATGCGTTCAACTCATCATCAACAGACTTTTCAAGCGGATAAATTTGACGTTTATCTCTTAACGAATAGATGTACTCATCAGTGACAACATCAAGTATCCTGTTGTCTAGTGCAAATGTCGGTTCGGTTGATAATCCATTAACGCCAAAATACATATCATGTCCTACTTGAACATCAAATAATTCTATCATAGTTCGATATAAATCCACATTTGACCTGACTAATTCTTGTCTTCCAACCAACATGCCCTTTCGAATCTGATAATCATCAAAGTCAACATACGCATCATCGCTGGGTACATAAATGAACGCCAGTGTTTGTTGAAGAATCTTTCTTTCCTCCAGGTCGTTCAATGTGCGATCGAATAATACCTCTAAATCACCGTTTTTTAATCCGGGACCATGATCACTATAAAAAATATAGACCGTGTTATCAAGCGTTTGATCATTACCACCATCCCCAATAAAATATCGTTTGATTGTTTCATTATAATAACTGGCGTAATTTATATATTTTAACGTGATATTTTTAATGAATGGTGCATATGAAGGATAGATGGTTGTGTCATTGCCATTCGGCCCAAAATCAAACGGCGTGTGGCCCATCATCGTAATCGGGTAAATTAAAAATGGCGACGGCAATGTTTGACCATAGGACGCCGTATAATCAGCCAAATAATAATCACTGACCCACGGACTCTCATGTATGAGTTGGTTTTCTTGATTATATATGAATCCTGCGCTTACATCATATCCGTCATCAACGAAGTTTTCTAATGAATAATAAGTGTCAAAGTTAAAAAGTTCTGGATAAACAACATTCCGATTATAAAAATGACGCCTATCACCATGAATGGCTGTGCTTTGATATCCTTCATTATTTAAATATTTAACAATGGATGGCAGCTCATAGGGTATATCATTATAATCCCAATAAAGCGTTCGATCGCCTTGTGGATTAAGCCCTGTCAAAACCGAAAGTTCAGCATCTGAACTGACCCCCATACCCACGTTAGCATAAAAATTTTCGAAAACATAACTTTGACTTAAAAGATCCGAAAGAAACGTCATATTCGCTTTTGTATACTCATTTTGTAGTAAAAAATAACTAAGTGATTCCAAATGAATTAATACGATATTTTTGCCTGCCAATATACCATTTAGATAATCACCGTTTTGAATGGTTGGGTCAATATAATCAATATTTGCTTGATTCACTGTAAGCCTATTTGAATAGGTCAACCCATCGATGGCGTTGACATAACTTGAAACATTTTTATTGTAAGTTTCAAGTACTGATAATGCCTCTTCAGACGTTTCAATTCCTAATGATTCTGCAGGATCGATCTTTGTTTCAAATCCTAAAAACTCTTTTAGGTAAAAAGGATAAACACCATAATTTTGGATGGCAAAACTAGACACTGCCGATTGAATTGGCATCGTCGTTTTTAGTTGCTTTGTAAATGTGACTGATGTCACCATGACAATTGCAAATATTGCAATCATTTGCATGAGTATTTTCTTATGGTCGAAAGTGAACACCCGTCCTTTAAGTCCCTTAAAATGCATGCCCATCCAGGTGGTGAGCACAAAAAATGGCACAAACACAACGATGCGATAATAGGTAAAAAGTTCTCCGATAACTTCTAGTGCTGTTTGCCCTGCAAAACCTTCGGCTGGATTATTAAACATATTTAACGTATCGATAGAAAATGCGGTGCCATAATATAGGTTGAATATACCCATCAAAAAAATATAAAAATTCAATATTAAAGTTAATATTGTCAAATATATCATTCGCCCGCGGACTGACTTAAATATCAGTGATCCAATCAACACAAATAATAACAATACCCCTATATTGCCAAGTATCGCTGTAAATTCACCGATGAATGTATGCGGAAAAGGCGCAATATATCGATTTAGCGCACTGGTTGTCAAAAAATATGTATTAAGCATATTTAATATGATGAATAATGCGATGAATATTTTATATGCGTGAGGCCTTGTTGTATTAATCATATATTTTTATTTCCTGCCGTTTTTTTCGTATCATGCTTCATTTGGCTAGCTCTTTATATGAAGTAAAATCATGTTTTTCAAATATCAGTTTATATCTATAATGACTCATAAGGTACCTTTTTGTCCAATGTCTGCATAGGCGCAACTCGTTATCAGCATGACCATATTTTACCACATCACACGACTCATGAGCGCTGGTAAATAAAACGTGATTTTATCTATCACGTTTTTATCATACCTCGACGGTTTCTATGATTGTGACTGTGCCGTTTTCTCCATCTATCGATAGTTTATCTCCGGTTTGGATTTTTCTAGTTGCAAATTCAATATTTGAAACGGTTGGCAACGCATATTCTCTAGCAACCACAGCACCATGGGATAATGCGCTTCCCACCTCTGTGACTAAACCTCCAATTACAGCATAATAGGGCGACCAGCCAATATCTGTATAACTAGCAACCATAATTTCTCCTGGTTTTAAATGTCTAGCGTCTTCGCTGGATTCAATCACTCTTGCAGTTCCAACCACCTTGCCTCTCGATAGTGGTGTTCCGTACAATTGAGTGTTTGTTTTATCCAAAGTTTGCGTCATGTCGATCGGTTCTGGTTTACCTACATAAACATGATCAAACCGCAAACCTTCTTGTTCTTTCAATAATCTTTTTCTAATCGCACTCTTTTTAACATATATTGGATCTTTATGGAAAATTAGATTACCTAATTCTCTATGTGTTAAGAAATAAATAAGGTCTGTTTCTGGTAAAGCGCCTTTATCAACAAGCATATTTGCTAGTTGCCTATATGCGGTCTTGAAGTAATCAACAATAAGAATCATTCGGGATTTAGAAAATTCGCGATTGCGACATCCGTTTCTAGCCTCTTTAATTAAGTATTTTAAAGCTTGCCGTTTTAATCCTTTGTATGGTAATAAAACTGCTGCAATATTTTGTTCAGCTGTTTTTTCTATCTTTTCTTTTTCAATTCCTTTCATTTGCAAAATGGATTGAAGATATGCCATCAGTCCGAGTTCATCATCTTTCCATCCGACGTTTCTTAACTCGGATTCACGAATTGACCTGTGTCCGTGTTTGGTTATAAACTCATTTAATGCGTCTTTCACACTTCGTGGCGCTTTTTTTGAATAATCAAGCAAGGCACCCGCATCCATTTTTATAACATTGGGATCATCTTCAACCATGGCTTTAGTGATTTTCCGCAGTGATTTTAATATGTCAACACTTTCGATGTCATCGATATCTTCTAACACACTTGTCAATTTTGCTTTGATAACTGCTTCATCTTCGATATCGTCAGATAAAATATAATAAATTGCCGTTGACATCGCACCAGAGTGTGCTGACGTAATATAGTGATCAGAAAGTGTTTGATTCAAATACTTCATATTATCTGTAATTGAACGATATAGATTTTCAATGTTTGAATAATCAAAAACAACTTTTTTTGATATACGTTCAATATGACGTCTCGCTTTATTTCTCGACATCATATAACGGGCATATCGTATGCCATTGATTGCCTTACTTAGTTTTCCTTTCTCAGGAAAATCATCTTTTTGTTCTACTGTTAGTACTTTGCCACAAATACCGAGATCAACATTCTCTTTTTTAACGCCAAGAACTGCTTTTGATAACCGGTAAAGGTAGCGCATATTGAAAAACAGATGTCCATAATAATGGCTAATGAGCAACGCTTCTGGTATCTCTGCTAAATCTTTATACATACCGATACGAACTAGCATTTCTCGTAAGCCGTAATCGATGGCATAAACAACGGTTGAAATGGTCAACGGGGTGATTGCTCCCGGTAGCATTTCACCAACATTGTGATTTGTAATAACATCGTATTCAACGTTAAAATTAGTGTTTAGTTCACCAATTGTCGGGTCATTTAGGGTTGTAATGGGTCTTGCTTGAAGCCAAATAATTTCATTGTCTTGATTGATTGCCCATTCCAAATCCATAGGCATCTGCCATGTTTTTTCAACGCTCATTGCACCTTGATATAGTGCTTTTATGTGTTCCCTGTGCAACAGTCCTGCTTGATCATATATTGGGGCTTTGCGATTGAGAACATATGATTTCGCTTGTTTCGTACCATCAACCAATGTATTACCCAATCCATCGACAGCTTCAATAACGATATTGGGCTCCCCTGTCAGTGGATTCATTGAAAAAACAACACCCGCATATTTTGCGTCTACCATTTCTTGGACAATAAGATTCATATCGCTTTGTCCTTGCGTGAAAAAAGCGCGGTATTTAGCAATCGTGGGTTTGTTTAGGCTTGCTAAACATCCTTTGACCGCATTCAAAAACGCGCTTTTTGTATCTACGTTTAGATAACTCTCATATTGCCCCGCAGATGAGAAATCTATGCCATCTTCCAAGGTGGCTGATGATCTAACTGCCACTTTTTTGAGCCCTGAGGATTGCCAGAAGGTCATTAGTTCTTTAATGTCTATATCTGTTTTGACATCAGTTGCTACAAATCCTTTGGCACCCTTGAATCGTGCTTTGCTGAGTTTATAAAGACCTAATGCTTTTCCACCCACGCGACTTAATTGATTCTCGGGAATACTGTCTAACCAATAAATATTCATGGTTTAGCGTTGGCAAAGTGCCCTTCCTTCCTAAGGCTATCATTCCCAACGCGCTTTATCTTTATTAAAACCAAATTCAATGATTCCCCGTGCCGGATAGCCATTAATATCAAATGTACCAATGCCTTCATATATCGTATAATTACCGTTGTCAAAAGGAAATTGTATTTCCAATTCCTTGGTAGCTTCTACGTGAAATGCATGACCATTTTCTAATATGATATCATACTTTAATTCGTTTGGCACATGTCCAATTACATCAAATTGATCAAATTTTGGAAATATTTCAATTTGTTTTGTGATACCTTCATGTTCGTAATAACCAGTTTTCAACGCTTTCATATGCGGGTAACTGACCATATTGACATTGAGTGATTCATGTTCACTCATCAGTGCCATAAGCCAGATATGACGATCCATATATTGCCAATCTCTACGCCCAAATGAGTGATCTCTCATCGCTGTGAGTTTCAGTGTTTCTTTTTGATTATTCAATTCAATATCTACGACGGCTTCCCCTAGTTGTTCATAGTGTCTTTGCTGGTTTTCTTTCATGTTTTTTTGGAATGATTTATCCCATGTTTCTTTCGCAAGGGTTTTTGCCATAAGTTTTGGGTTCAAATGATAAGTAAAATCAAAAATTTTAGCTGTTGCTTCAAATGTCATAATCATACTTGCATGCATAGCTTTTTCTGTGATTTTAGCGACACCTTGATTATCTATTTTAGCAGCGTAAACATCACCATTAAATACGGCTTTCCATGTTTTTGCGGGTTGTACACACGTTAACTGGATGGGTGCGTCACTTTTATTGAACACTTGTTTTTTATTTGTATAGATAAAATCTTTAGTTTTATACGCAACCCATATTTCAACAGTATTATCGCCACGCTCTGCACGTCGCATAAAAATACTATGACCTTCTAGGTCATGTGCTGAGAAGTAATAACTATTGGTGTCCAAACGAGTTGCACCCTCCGGGAGTTGATAAAGCTCTGCTTGTTCAGCAATAAATGGTTCCTTTTTATTCTTTTTTTTAATACTATGAACCATGATTATTTCTTTTAATTTTCTCTTAATCCCCATAAAATTTACCTCTTTCTATAAATTATATGTTAATGTTGGACGGTTGTAAAGTTTTGTTTTAGTTGTTGGGGAAACTGTTCGATAGCGCATAATGATATCCTCAACAATGAGTTTTTCTCCATATGGTGACGGATGAATACCGTCGTGGCAGATCAATTCGTCAAGTTTGCCGTTTTCCAAAAACACTTTTCTGACATCGATTAGATCCGCTTGTGTTTCAATAGACACCTCCATAATTGCGAGATTATAAAGTTCATGAAATCTATAAATGTGAGCGACATCACCTAGAAAGTATAGTATGTTGTCAGCGCTTCTACCGTTTTGTGTAATCCAATCGAAGTAACGTCTAGCATCAATCGTTGGTAGTGTCATTAATATGGGTTTGATATTTTTTGCTCGAATTTGATTAACCATTTGAATCAAGGTTTGTTTGAAAATTTGTGGTGTTACTTTTGGTTGGTGATTTTTAGATTTGAATTCAGAAACTTTTTGCCAATCAAAATCACAATCATTACCACCAAATTCCATCAGCACAATATCTGCTGGTGGATTGTTTTCTAAATAGTAGTCAAGCCTTTTCTTGCCATCTTTAATGGTAGCCCCCATTTTTGCATGGTTGTCAATCTCTATGTTCAATTCTCTTTCAATTCTTTTCCAATCAATGGCTTTTGAGAATGTATGTTTTTTTATTTTTTCATCATAGATGATACCGCGTAATACCGAATCACCAAATATTGCTATTTTTTTTGTCATGCGATACGCCTCCTGTCCCCCTCATCTTATTACATATGCATATAAAAGTTTCTCTACGTCCCTGTTTTGCTATTATACGATTAGATATGCTTTCGGTAGAATTTTTTTTTAGTGTTCTACTCACAGTAGATATTGCTTTTTTATATGCTCAATGATAAAATGATGCTGTGAATAAAGAAAAAGTAGCACAAACGATAGCGACAAACATTCAGCGCTATCGAAAACTTAATGGATTGACCCAACTGGAACTTGCTTCCAAACTGAATTATTCAGATAAAACTATATCAAAATGGGAGCGCGCCGAAGGCGTTCCTGACATTTATGTTTTAGTAGAGTTAGCAACCTTTTTTGGTTTGTCTGTCGATGACCTTTTAAACAATAATCCTCCAATTATAGTTGCGAATGCTAAACAAAAAAAACATCTAATGATTGCTCTATCAGCATTTGCTAGTGTATGGGTAGTCGCCGTCGCATTTTATGCAATTGCAGCAATGGCTTCTTATAATGCGTTTGATTTGTGGTTGATATTCATTGTCGCTATACCGATATCATTTATTGTATTAATTGTCTTTACTGCAATTTGGAGTAACTATCAAAATTTAATTTATCCTATTTCATTATTCATTTGGAGTGCCGCATTAGCGCTCGCTTTGACCTTGTGGATACCTGTACAAAACAGCTATTTATTCTTTATCATCGCGGCACCAATTCAAGTTTTAATATTGTTGATATTCTTCGTTATTAGATATAGAAAAAAAGAAAAACTCCTCCTTCAAAACCAAGACAAGGAATAATATCCTGAAATGATAAGCCTTAAAAAATCATATGGCTGATACTAAATAAAATTCTCGAAAATCATTATAAAAAAAACTAGACATAGCCTAATACAGTGTTCTAGTTTTTTAATTGCCCTTTTTACTTAATAAATAGTTGCATTGAACGAGCCGTGTTTGTCATATTAGTTTAGATCTAAGTTTACTTGAAATGGCATCAACAATTAATACAACCACGATAATCGCAAGCAAACAGCCTCCTAGTGTGCGCCAATCTAAATAACTACCCGCAGTATACATTAAGGTTCCTAATCCACCAGCACCGACTACACCTAATACGGTTGCTGACCTCACATTAATATCTAAACGATATAAGGCGATTGACATGAAATCTGCTAAAATTTGTGGAATAATCCCCCATCTAATTTTTTGCAGTTTATTCGCACCAACAGCATCTAGTGCTTCCGTGAAACTTCTATCCATGTTATCAACCGCTTCTGAATACATCTTGCCGATCATACCTATAGAGTGAATAGCAATTGTGATAATACCTGTCAAGGCATTGATGCCAAACCCTCTAACAAGAATAATTGCCAAAATGATTTCAGGTAATACGCGAATGAGGATGAGGATGACTTGCCCGATTTTCGAACCAATTTTCCCACCGATACTCTTACTTGCAAAAAAACCAAATGGAATGGCAAGAACAGCACCAATCAATGTACCTAAAAATCCAATAGCAAGTGTTTCTATAGCGAGATATGTAATCCCTTGGTTAAACTCATAAAGGCCATATCCAAAGAATAATTCAAAATTGATATCGGTGATTTGTGCCAAAAAAATTCTAATCGTGATACCAAGCGTTTGAATTCGCGTCATATTAATGTGTGCACCTTTGAAGGAATATCCGACTGCGATTAGCAATACAATGGTGAAAATAAGATTAATTATCCATTTATTTGGCTTTTCTTTTAATCTTTGCTCTGCTCTTGTCATTGTAATCTACCTCTAATATAGTTACCTACAACTTGAAGAGCCAGCACAACGATAAGTAACAAGATGATAGCAGCTCCGACACGTTCGTAATGGTAAAGCATGTTACCATTGATGACGGTACCAATGCCACCTGCACCAACGTATCCTAATACGGTTGATGCTCTAACATTAATTTCAAATATATAAATAAGATAGCTCAAGAATAGTGGTAGAACCTGTGGCAATATCGCCATTTTGAAAGCTATCAGTTTATTTGCTCCTGAAGATTCTAACGCTTCAAATGGTCCCATGTCAACGGTTTCGATAACCTCATAAAACATTTTAGTCATGATCCCAAAAGTGAAGATTGTTACTGCGATTACCCCCGAAAGAACACCGATACCTACGGCAGCAACCGCTAAAATAGCAAGTACAATTGCTGGTATTGTTCTAATAATATTCATAAAAAAGCGGATTGGAATATATACAAACTTTGTTTTAAATACATTTTTAGCTGCCATGATAGCAAATGGAAATGCAAATGCTGATCCAATAACTGTTCCCGCAAGACTCATTGATAACGTTTCAGCTAGTGGACGCATCAAATTGGGCATATAACCAAAATATGCTTCCCATTTTTCTGCTGTAGTTAGAATAGTTCCATCTAAGGGATTAGGATACGTGAACATCCGTCTTAATACGTCTGTCATACCACGTAAGGAGACGGAGACGCGCATATTACTAACAAAAATGAGCATCCCAGAAAACCCTAAGACAAGTGCTAATAAAGCCGTCAAGATAAGCCATTGCTTCCCAGTTGGTTTATTGACAACTTTGCCGTTCGCTAGGTTAAACTGCTTCATTGACTTCACCTAGTTCTTCTGTTTCCCCTAAAACTTCATCTGCATGAAGCGTACGCCCATAAATTTGAACGAGCATATCTTCATTGATATCAGAAGATGGTCCATCATAAACAACGATTCCATCTTTAATGCCAACGATTCTAGTCGCGTATTTTAGAGCCAAGTCAACATGGTGCATATTGGCGATGACTGTAATCCCAAATTTCTTGTTTATACGTAAAAAATCGTTCATTACCTGAACGGTTGTTATAGGATCTAGTGAAGCGACCGGTTCATCGGCGAGAATAACGGATGGTTTTTGTGCTAAAGCACGTGCTAAAGCCACACGTTGTTGCTGACCACCAGAAAGCTGATCTGCGCGTGTGAATGCCTTATCTAAAATACCCATCGTATCAATCGCTTCTAGCGCAATCAACTTGTCTTCCTTTGGAAAGATCCCTAAAAGCGTAGGAAAGGTAGGGTGATAAGCCACCCTACCTGCCAATACGTTGTTGAAAACTGACATGCGTTTCACTAAATTAAACGATTGAAAAATCATACCAATATTTCGTCTAAGTAGTCTGAGTTTGGCGCCAGTCAAATTTGTCACATCGACATCATCAACTAGCAACGTACCAGACGTAATCTTGTGCATTCGGTTAATCAAACGAAGAAGTGTTGATTTTCCGGCTCCAGAAAGACCAATGATTGCGACGAATTCACCGTCATTAAATTCTAAATTAACATCTTTTAGTGCTTGAACACCATTTGGATAAGTTTTACTGACGTTATTAAGTTTTATCATCGCAATTATCTCTTCTCTTAGATTTATTTATTGAGCGTTTTCTTGTAGGAACAAGTACATCCCTCTTTCACCATCATAATCTTCATCATTTGCTTGAAGATATCCTGTATGATCATAAATTGAAAGGACATCAAGACCTTCAGGTGTTTCAATAATATTTAGGAATGCCTGAGCAATCGCTGCTCTTAACCCGTCTGATAATGATGTAGATGTTGAGATTGTATCATTGTAAATACCTGTTGATAATGCAGCTACCTTCGTAACATCAAAGATGCTCAAGTCAGGATTTGCTGTTTGCCAAGCTTCGAATGCAGAACTTGAGAGACGAGCATCCCAATAAGCGAATGCAGCGTCAACTTCATTGTTTAATAAGGATAACACGGATGCTTGGTGGCTTGACTGAACAACATATTTAACTTCACCTGCGCCTGGTGTGCTATCCGTAAATGATAGACCATTTTGATAGAGTAAGTATGATGGATAAACATAACCTGAACCTGATCCAGTGTGTCCTGTTCCTACTGTTTTACCTTCCAACCAAGCAAATCCTTCTGATTTAAAGGCAGCAAGATCTTCAGCTTTAACAAGTAACATTGAATGATATGAACTAACATCTACTGTATCGTTATATGAACCATCATATTCTGGTGCATTAATGTTATCAATGATTGTATCTAAATCAGTAATTGGGTCACCATTACTATCGATTTGAGCCGAATATGCACTGCGTACTGATGTGAGTAGAACATTAACTTTACCTGGAAAAGTTAGTGTTGTGTATGCATATTGTTGAGCTGTCAAGAAACCAACGTGAACTTGATTTGAAACCATCGCTTCTACGACTCCTGCATATGATGTGCCCATTGACACAACAACGTTCTTGTCATAACCCGCAAGTTCAAGTTCATTCATAAGCATTTGTCCTAGTGATTGTACTCTTGTCAACATTTCTGAGTCGACTGTGTTTGACGGAACAAATTGAACAACGATTGTATCAGGATCTCCATCGAGACTGACACCTTCACACGCTACCAAACCGAAAGCAGCAAACAACAATAAAGCAAAAACTAGTAATTTCTTCATTTTGTATCCCCTTTTTTATTTTTTAGCTCGTTTCATACATAACGAACTTACATTTCCATTATATTAAGTATTGGGTGTATTTTCAATCATTAAATGACATATCTTGTAATTTTACTAAAATCATAGAAAAAGGAAGCGTTGGCTTCCTTCTCAATAAACATTTTCAATATCGAATTTTATTCTTTCTCAAATAGTGTTTCAGTGGTTATATTTTCTTTTTCTTCATCGCTTTCAGGCTCTTCAGCAGATAAAATAACCGTTTCTATTTTTTTCTTGTTTTCTTCGACGTTGATGCTTTCTTGTACGAATTGTTCATCTTGTTCAAGCATCTCTAGTTCATCTTCTTGTCTTGGTACTAAAGCGATTGTTGATACTTTATGTCCAGGTCTTAGACGAATGACTTTTACACCTTGTGTGGCACGTTTAGTCTTTGAAATTTGATCGATGTGTGTTCTCATAACAACACCTTTATCTGAAACGACGATGAGATCGTCTTCTGATGTTACAGAACGCAGTGTTGACAAACGTCCGTTCTTTTCGGTGATATTAATGGTTTTAACTCCCTTGCCCCCTCTGTGCTGTAACCTATATTCCTCAACATCTGTGCGTTTACCATATCCTTTTTCTGTGATGACAAGAATTTCATCATCGGATGATTCAACGAAAGCGACGCCAACAATTTCATCTTTGGCACCAAATGACATACCGCGAACGCCTGCGGCCGTGCGTCCAACAGCTCTAACATCGGTTTCTCTGAAACGTATCGCTTTACCATTGGATGCCCCTAGAATGATTTCCCTTTCGCCATCTGTGTGTCTAACAGTAAGTAATTCATCATCATCGTGTAAATTGATTGCGATGATACCGTTGGCACGGATGTTTTTGAAATCAGATACAGGTGTGCGCTTGATGGTGCCTTTCTTTGTTACAAATGTCAAAAATTCATTTTCAGTTTCAAAATCATGGACCGCTGTGAATGAAGATAATGTTTCATCCTCGTCGAATTGCAGCAGATTGACAATTGGTAATCCTTTGGCATGTCTTGATCCTTTGGGAATTTGATAGCCTTTGATTTTGTAGACACGTCCTTTATTTGTGAAAAATAAATGAAAGTCATGGGTCGATGTCAAGCGGATATGTTCAACAAAGTCATCTTCATGAACTTTGATACCAGACATACCCACGCCACCGCGATTTTGTGATTTGTAATTATCAACATTCATACGTTTAATATACCCATTGTTTGTGATTGTGACAATAACATCTTCAATGGGAATGAGGCTTTCATCTTCAATCGTCAAATCTTCGGATAAGTTGATTTCAGATAACCGTTCATCACCGTATTTTTCGCGAATGTTTATCAATTCTTCATGGATGATACTTATTTTTCTTTCATGTGATTCCAAAATATCTTTTAAATCCGTGATTTTAATCGTAAGATCTGCATGCTCTTCTTCGATTTTTTCAATTTCTAACCCTGTTAATCTTTGAAGTTGCATGGTTAAAATTGCACGCGCTTGAATATCCGTTAATTCATACGTATCAACTAATATGTTTCTTGCTTCTTCAGATGTTTTAGATTGTTTGATGAGTTCAATCGCGTGATCGATATCGTGAAGCGCCTTGAGTAGCCCTTCCAAAACATGTTGTCGCGCTTCAGCCTTTTCAAGATTGTACTGTGTGCGTCTTTGAATAACTTCGATTTGGTGTTCGAGATATTCAGCTAAAACGTCTTTCAATGTCACTTGTTTTGGTTGTCCTTTGACAAGTGCAATCATATTAATACCAAAACTTGATTGTAGTTGCGTATACTTAAACAGGTTGTTTAAAATGACTTCTGGTTCAACGTCTCGTCTCAACTCGATGACAATTCGCATGCCTTTTCTGTTTGATTCATCTCTCAAGTCGGTAATCCCATCAATGATTTTATTTTTGACGACATCGGCAATTTTTTCAATTAATGTTGTTTTATTGACTTGATAAGGAATCGCTTTGACAATGATGCTGCTCTTGTTTTTATAATTGACAATTTCCGTTTGTGCCCGCATAACAATGCTGCCTCTGCCGGTTTCATAGGCTTGACGTAACCCCGTTAACCCTAAAATTTGTCCGCCTGTTGGAAAATCTGGACCTTGAATATAGTCCATCAATTCGAGTATAGAAATCTCGTTGTTTTCCATATATGCAAGTAACCCATCAATGACTTCTCTTAAATTGTGCGGTGGGATATTGGTTGCCATACCAACTGCGATACCCGTGGATCCATTGACCAATAAATTGGGGTAGCGTGCTGGTAATACGGCTGGTTCTTGTTCTGAACCATCATAGTTATCAATAAAATCTACCGTGTTTTTATCAATATCGGATACGAGTTCGCCAGCAATTTTGGACATGCGCGCTTCGGTATACCGCATCGCTGCAGCACCATCACCGTCAACTGAACCAAAATTACCATGACCATCAATCAATGGCATGCGGTAGCTAAATGGCTGTGCCATACGAACCATGGCATCATAGATGGATGAGTCACCATGAGGATGATATTTACCCATGACTTCACCAACGATACGTGCCGATTTTTTATGTGGTTTATCAGCGGTCATGCCTAGAGAATTCATACCAAATAAAATGCGTCTTTGAACTGGCTTTAGGCCGTCTCTAATGTCTGGTAACGCCCTGGATACGATAACGCTCATCGCATAGTTTAAGAACGAGGTTTTCATTTCTGAAGAAATATTGATTTCTTTGACATTACCTTCGGTTTTTTTTGTTGTTTGATCGTCCATGTTATCCTCTCCTAAACATCAATGTTACTTGCGTAAATCGCATTATCTTGAATAAATGCTTTACGAGGTTCAACTTCTTCGCCCATTAACATTGAAAAAATGAGATCCGCATCCATTGCATCTTTCAAAGATACCTGCAGTAACGTTCTTTCTTCAGGATCCATTGTCGTTTCCCAAAGCTGTTCGGGGTTCATTTCACCCAGACCTTTATAACGCTGAATAGATGGTCTTCCATTCATTTCAGCTAGCACTTTGTTTAGAGCTTCTTCACTATATAGATATTGAACGTTTCTACCTTGTTGTACTTTGTAAAGTGGTGGTTGTGCAATATACACATAACCTAGATCAATAAGTGGTTTCATATAGCGGAAGAAGAATGTCAGCAACAATGTTCTAATGTGCGCACCATCGACATCTGCATCGGTCATGATAACCACTTTATGATATCTCGCTTTGGAGGCATCAAATTCATCACCAATACCCGTTCCTAATGCTTGAATAAGCGATAAAATTTCCTTGTTTGATAATATTTTATCAAGTCTTGCTTTTTCAACATTAAGAACTTTACCACGCAATGGTAAGATTGCTTGATATTCTGATTCTCTTCCTTGTTTTGCGGAACCCCCAGCAGAATCACCTTCCACGATATATATTTCAGAAATTGATGGATCTTTACTTCTGCAATCCGCTAATTTGGAGGCAAACCCCAGGGCATCTAACGGTGACTTTCTGCGGGTTGCTTCACGTGCTTTTTTAGCAGCTAATCTTGCCCGAGATGCTAAAATACATTTATCAATAATGCTTTTAGCCTCATTAGGCTTTTCCATTAAATATCGTTCTAATCCTTCACCTGTGACCTGACTTGTGATTTGACGGACCTCGGGATTTCCTAATTTTGTTTTTGTTTGTCCTTCAAACTGAGGATTAGGGTGTTTGATTGAAATAATAGCGGTCAATCCCTCACGGGTATCCTCACCCATCAACGAATCATCTTTTTTTAACATGCCATTTTCATTTGCATATTTATTAATCACGCGTGTTAATGCTAATTTAAATCCATCTTCGTGCATACCGCCTTCATGTGTATGGATGTTGTTAGCAAAAGAATAGATATTAGATGCATAAGAATCGTTATATTGCATCGCAATTTCCAAAGAGATACCATCAACCTCTTTATCAATGAAAACTGTTTCTTGATTGATGTGTCCTTTGTTTGAATTTAAAAACTTGACATATTCAACGATACCACCCTCATAGTGGTATGTATTTTCAACAATTTCTTCCTTTCTAAGGTCAATGATAGAAATACGTATGCCGCGATTAAGAAATGCTAATTCTTGAATGCGGTTACGAAGTGTTTCATAATCATAGTGTGTGGTCTCGGTGAAGACATTGGGATCGGCTTTGAATGTAACAACTGTTCCCGTGTGTGAACTTGTGCCAATTTCATCGACATCAGTCTTAGGAAAACCGCGCTCATAGCGCTGTTGATAACTCTTATTATTTCTATGAATCTCAACAAGATACCATTCCGACAGCGCATTGACTACAGACGCACCAACACCGTGGAGTCCACCTGAGACTTTGTAAGATTGTCCATCAAATTTACCACCTGAATGAAGGGTTGTTAAAATGGTTTCTACAGCTGGTCTATTTGTTTTTGGATGAAGATCGACCGGAATACCGCGTCCATCATCAGTGACACGAATAATATCTCCTGCCAATATTTCTAATTTAATGTTTGTTGCGTAGCCACCTAGGGCTTCATCAATCGCATTGTCGACGATTTCCCAAACAAGGTGGTGTAACCCACGAGCACCGGTACTACCTATATACATACCAGGACGCTTGCGGACAGCTTCTAATCCTTCTAATATTTGAATGTTTGATGCATCATAATTTGACATATGTAATCTCCTTTTCGAGTACAACCATCTGTGCTTGAGCTTGTTTGATTTGCAGTGCACTGTTCATAATGATTTGATCATGGTCGGGTAAATTATTTATAAATGTTTGTTGTTTTTCTGGATCGAGTTCACTTAGAACATCATCCAGCAATAAGATTGCTTGTTTTTCTGTTTCTTTTTCTATCAATGACAATAGCCCTAATTTAAGCGCTATGACAATTAAACGTTGCTGCCCTTGTGATGCGTACCTTCTTGCATCAAAACCATTAAAATCGACGTAAAAGTCATCTCTATGTGGTCCTGCAAGTGTCGTTTGATACATGATATCTGTCTTTTGTTGTTTTTCCAAATGCTTTTTGAAGGCTTTTTCATCAACATCAAATTTGTATATTAAAGAAATATCGTGGTTACTAAACAATTGATATTTCACTTTTAAATGTGTGTTTAATTTATCAACAAACGCTTTTCTTTTACTGATAATTTGAACGCCTGTTTCATAGAGTTGTTCACCCAATATGTCCAAGAATGTATAATCATCGTTCTTTTGAATACGTTTCAATAATGCGTTGCGTTGTTTTAATATTTTTTTGTATTTATTTAACGTATGTACATACTGTAAATTTAATTGGCTCATTTCAAGGTCTAGAAATTGCCTTCGATCGCTTGGAGTTCCTGTAATTAACTTCAGGTCACTTGGCGCAAACATCACAACAGTCAAATGCCCAATGAACTCAGAAATCCTTCTTTTTTCTATGCCATCCACACTAATCCTTTTTCCATCTTTGGATAATGTGATTTCATAACGGTGTTTTTCTGTCGCTATTTTTACTTGAGCAAAAGGTTTGTCTGTCTGAATCATCTCTTTTTCGTCAACAGCTCGATGTGATTTGGTTGTCGCACAAAAATAGATACTTTCAAGGATGCTTGTCTTGCCACTGCCGTTTGCCCCATAAATGTAAATGAGCGGTTTTTCTATCGTTAAATCTAAATGACTGTGGTTGCGAAAATTTCTAAGACTGATCGTTTTGATCATTTTTCATGATATAACGTTCTTTTCCAATAACGACTGTGTCTCCTGGATAAATTTTTTTCTTGCGTTCTCTTCGAACTTCTCCATTCACATAAACGTCATTTTCCAATAAAAAAAATTTAGCCTGTCCACCTGAAGCTATATAAGCTTTTGTTTTTAAAAATTGTGTAAGCGTTATATACGCCTCGTGGATTCTAAATTCTTCCATATGTTTTTCGTTACCCTTTCTTCTCTTATATTATAACATAATATAAGACAAAAAACCATCTATTTTACTGCCTTTTCGTAAATATAAGTATCTTTTATCTAGGGCAAAATAAAAAGCCGATAATTTCGAAATTTCGGCTCTTTAACTTATTGAAGCAAATTAAATGTAATAGTGTTCTTTTTTAATCGGGATAAATATTTTATTCCCCTTTTCATCCTCGTCAACCAAGTAAACATAATCATCACCACTGCGATAAATAATATCACCCGTTAAAGTATTTATTTGTTCTAATTCAATCTTATAAGGGATTTTGAAACACTTATTTGAACTTCCTGCTGGTCTTTTTTGATTTTGCAAATCAACATATATCTTATCTAACGCAACATTTTCGCCATTTTTGTTGCGTATAAATACTTGCGGATTTTGATTGATATAAATAATATCACCCGCAACAGCTTGCACCGTGGCCGGATCCGTCCCTTGAGGACATTTAAAACACTTTTTCATATTTTCCTCCAAATATTATATGTTATTGTATTGAAAAACCCGATTTCAAAAAGAAACCGAGTTTATCGTCTATACTAATCAATTCGAACAGGTAAAATGAGATGCAAGAGATCTTGATCTAAATTACCTTTTATAACAAAAGGTTTAACTTCACCCGCAAATTGGATGATCACTTCATTTGAACTGAATGCACGAAGCGCATCAACAAGATATCGTGAACTGAATGCGATTTTAATAACAGGTCCTTCAACATCTGATGATGGCATAATTTCTTCTAGCGCATCCCCTATTTCATGATTCGTTGAACTCATTTCCACAACATGATCAGCTCTTAAACTTAATTTAATGATATTATAATTGGTTTCGCGATCTTTAGGTGAAAGCAAAGAGACACGTTCGACTGCTTGCAATAACTCTTCTTTATTAAATGGAATTGTTACAGGAAATTCAGTAGGAATGATACGTTGTGTATCTGGATATGTTCCTTCGAGAAGACGCGTTTGGAAAAGTGTAGCATTCATTTTAAATAACACTTTGTTTGGATTGATATATAGCTCAACATCTTCATTATAAGTGTCTAAAATACGCGAAAGTTCATCTAGACTCTTGTTTGGAATAACAATGTCGAATTCTTTACTATACGTTCTGATTTTCACGTTTTTTTGAGCTAGGCGATAACTATCAGTTGCAACACAATAGATATGATTATCTTGATATTTAAAGTTGACACCTGTTAAAATAGGACGTTTTTCGTTGTTTGCGGTCGCAAAATTTGTTTCACGGATAATGGTCTTTAATAATTGACTATCTAAAATGATTGGATCGTTAAGATCTAGAAAATCTACTTCGGGATAATCTTCTACATCCATTAAGCGTAATTTAAATTCTGAGCGATCAGCTTTAATAACAATTATTTTATCTTCGATAAGTGCAAATTCGACGCGTTGTGCCACTATTTTGCGCATAATTTCAATCAAATAACGACCAGGAATTGCTACATGTCCTGTTTGAACAATGTTAAGAGAATGGTCATCTACCAGGACTTGAATCGCTACATCAGTATTACTTGTTGTTAAAATCATGTGATCCTCATGAACTTCAAACTTAACGGCATAAAGAATTGGAAGTGGTGTTTTACTTGGTAATCCTTTTTGAACAACGAGTAAATGATTTAATAAAATGTCTCTATCAATACTGAAAATCATGGCGAACTCCTTTATTTCTTTATTTATTATTCTTTAATTATTGTTGTTGGTATGTGTGGGCTTGTGGATAAATGATTTAAAAGGCTTTATACTGCTATCATTATACCATGTTTTACACAAATTATACACATTAACCTTTGTTGTTTAAATCTATTTTTTTAGTGATTGTTTCTATAGCAATACGCATGGATATATCTTTTTTTAAATCACTCTCAATTTTCTCACAAGCAGCAAGCACGGTTGAATGATCACGACCACCAAAAAGCATACCGATTGTCTTATAAGGAATATCATACCTGTTTTTAATAAGGTACATTGCGATATGTCTAGGTAATATATATTTAGCATGTCTGCGTTTTCCAATTAAATCCGTGACTGTAATCCCATAAAAATCAGAGACGATGGATTGAATGCGATCATAATTGTTTTCATTTAATGAATCGCTCTTTTTACGTGTTTTAAGAAGCGGTTCTAAGGCTTCTGTAGTGGTAGCAACTGTCACATCTAAATTATTGGTCAAACAATAGAAAAGAACACGTTTTAATGCACCTTCTAATTCACGTATATTTGTGACAAAATTATTCGCGATAAATTCTAAAACACCCACTCCAACATCTTCAATATCACGTGATTCTGAAGCTAATTTGCGTTTTAAAATTTCAACGCGATGTTCTTGATCCGGTGTTTGAATGTCGACGGATAATCCGACTCCAAAACGGCTTGTTAAACGCGACATCATATTTTTTAATTCTGAAGCAGGTTTATCAGAAGTAATCACAATTTGTTTGTTTTGTTGGTATAGATAATCAAACAACTTAAAAAACTCCATTTGTGTTTTTGTTGCACCACCAAGAATTTGGATATCATCAACCAAAAGCACATCTAAATCACGATATTTTGAGTTAAAATCATCCATTTTTTCACGTTTCAATAAATTAGCAAAATCTTCAATAAAACCATCTGCTTTAACATACATAATTTTTTGTGATATATCATTGTCTAAAATAAAATTTCCAATCGCTTGCATCAGGTGCGTTTTCCCTAATCCAACATCGCCAAAAATATAAAGAGGATTAGCGACAGTACCGGGTTGATCGGCAACTTTCAAGCACATTCTGAATGCGAAATTATTACTTTTACCGACAACAAAATTATCAAATGTATATGTGGCGTTTAAATTGCCCTGACGATATTTAGATTCTAAATTTCTTTCAGGACTGACAAGCGTCTCTTCAGGAACTGAATCTGCTTCTGTGACAAACTTAAAACGAATGGGTTCAGAATGATATTTTGAAGCCAAATCATTAATCTTATTTAAATAGAAACGGTTGATTCTATTTTTAATAAATTCACTAGGGACAAGTACATAAATATAACCGTTGAGATACTTTTGTGTTTGTTTAAGTGGTTCAAAGACATCAATGAACGTTTCTTCAGAAAAAATCGTCTCTAAATCATTTAATATTTTTTGCCAAAGTTGATCATAAATATTCATAGTACGTATCCCTTCATCATAGTGTTTTTAGAATAACATAAACAAAATAAAAAAGTAAGAAAATTTACCCACAATATTTGTGGATAACTAACTAAGATAACACTCTGATTGTGGATAAAATGTTGGAAATCCCTAAGTATAAAAATCTTTGTTAAGCAATTTAAAATCGTTATCAAGTTATCCACAATCAGTGTTTTTTTGTGGAAAGTTTTCCACATTTTCGTTGTTGAAAAGTATGTTTCTTTACATTAGAATGATGTTTTCGATATGTATATATGAAGTAGTGAAAACG
>WOYI010677178.1_pt1 | contig 21196 bp, 17 predicted proteins | sample 6423411 | NCBI WGS metagenome assembly WOYI01 (sample SAMN13441803, study PRJNA592873) | oil field metagenome | biome: oil field; feature: oil-well bore; material: oil-contaminated soil; isolation source: oil-contaminated soil from oil-well borehole | place: Germany: Wietze | collected 2016-10-18 ... | reverse complement strand
CAGGCTGATCTCCCCCACCGCACAGGTGGCCCCTACGACAGCCGAAGTCTCTGAGCGGATAGCCGGGGCATTGAAGGAGATAGGCATCCCCGTCTCGGTAGAACCTCTTGATTTTTCGATGATGATGAAGCGGCTCGATTCGCACGATTTCGATCTTTTCGTAATGGCCTGGAGTCTTTCCAGGGACCCCGACAGCCTCTTCGCCTTCTTCCACTCTTCCATGGACGTGAGGGGCGGATACAACATCCAGGGGCTTCACGACGACAGCCTCGACAAGGTTCTGGAAGAGCTCAGGTTCGCCCCGGACAGGGCTACGGCCGAAAAGGCGGCCAGGAGATCCCAGAAGATGCTGTCGGAGCTGGCGCCCTGGATCCCCATCTACTCCCGCTACATGGTCACCGCGGTGCGAAAGGGATGGAATGGGGTCATCAGTACCGAAAAGACGTCCGCAGACAACATGTGGACCCTTATAAATATGGAACCGGCAAGCGGGGGCAGGCGCCCAGTCATGTGGTGCCTCTCCGACGAGCCGAGATCCCTGAACCCATTGGGCACCGGGTCCGCCTACGACTGGCAGGTTCTGGGGCTTATATACGACTCGCTGATAGCTATAGACCCGGAAACCCTGGATGATATCCCCTGGCTTGCAGACTCGTGGAAGGTGGAGACCGCAGGGGAGGGTTCCGGCAGACATACGAGGCTGATCTTCAACCTGAGGGAAGGGATCAGGTGGCACGACGGGAACCCGTTCAGCTCAAAGGACGTGAAGGCGACACTTGAGTTCCTCAAAAAGAACGAGATCCCCCGCTACTTTGACAGCGTGCGGGATATAGAAAAGATCGAGGCTCCGGACGCTAAGACCCTGATCGTGACAATGAAGAACATCTCGTACTGGCATCTTCACAATATCGGCGGTTCGCCCGTCTTCCCGGCCCATATCCTTGAAAACGTCAAGAACTGGGAGACATGGCAGCCCGCATCAGAACCGCACCCTTCGCAAAAAGGTCTGACAATGCTCGTAGGGACAGGCCCGTTCATATTCAGGGAGTACCGCCCCGGGGAGTATGTTCACTTCGTCCGGAACGATTCTTTCCGGCTTCCGGGGAGAGATTGACCGTTGAGGAGTTACTGGGCCCGAAGGGCAGCCGGGGCGGTACTGGTACTGCTGCTCGTAATAGCGGCCAACTTCTTCCTTTTCCGCGTCATGCCGGGGGACGCGGTCAGTTCGATAGTGGACCCGCGCTTCTCCCCCGAGGCCAAGGAACGGATGAGGGAACTGTTCGGCCTTGATCTGCCTCTGCACAGCCAGTTTTTTATCTACGTCCGCAGGATGCTCACCTTCGACTTCGGGCTGTCCTTTCTTTCACAGCGCCCGGTGTGGGACGAGATCAGGAGCCGGATCCCCAACACCATTGCCCTGCTGGGGTCGGCGCTCCTGCTGTCATCGGTCATAGGAACATGGCTCGGGGTTCATGCCGCCCGAAAACGCGGAGGGTTTGTCGAGAAGCTCGTCCTTATTTCGGGATCCGTCTCCTTTTCGTTCCCGTCGTTTTTCGTCCAGCTCGTACTGCTGCTTCTTTTTGCATATACGTTCCCTGTATTTCCCCTGAGGGGGACCGTGTCCATCCCAATGCCGCAGGGAACCCTGAACCTGGTCCTCGATTACATCATGCACATGGTTCTTCCGGCGGGTTCGCTCGTCCTTCTCGGCTTCGGCTCATGGGCCATCTACGTTAGAAACCTCATGGTAAAGACCCTTGGGGAGGATTTCATTCTTCTCGCGAGGGCTAAAGGCCTTTCGGAGGAGCGTATTCTCTGGAACCACGCGTTCCGTTCGGCCCTGCCTCCTGTCCTGACGATCTTCCTGCTGGCGCTCCCCGGCATAGTCTCCGGGGCAGTAATAACGGAGACCGTCTTCTCTCTTCACGGGGTGGGCAAGTTCCTGCTCGATTCGATCCTCGGCCATGACTACCCGGCCGCAGGCGCGGCCTTCTATATCCTCGGCCTGTTGACGATATTCTCCAATCTCGTTGCCGACGCCGCTTACTCCATCGCCGATCCACGCATCAGGGTCGGCCGCAGGGCGGAGCGATGAAGAGCATGCCCCGCTGGAGCTTTGCCGCTTTTCTGTTCATCCTTGCAGCGGGGCTCTTCGGCCCCCTGTTGTTCGCCAATGGTCCCCAGAGCACCGTCGCAAAACCTTTCGCACCCCCGGCGTGGATGGGAGGGGAGGCCCCGCCCCCGCTTTCGGCTTCTCTTTCGCCGGAGCAGCCGTCCCTTTCGATAGACTGGAAATGGACCGCTCCCGAGAACATCTCTATCAGGGGAACCGTTCTCTTCGATGACAGCCCCGCGAACGCATCCCTGGTCTGGGAGACCCCTGATGGGAAAACCTTCATCCTGGAATCCTTCAGTGGAAGCGGCGAATGGTCGGTGGACATCGACGCAAGGGATGTCGCGTTCAAGACCGATCTCGGCGTAGCCCCGTTCCAGAGCGCGCTCGGCCTTCTCTTCCCATCGCAGGGAAATATCCGCATCTCCATAGAGGGAACTTCTCCATCCTCAGGCAGTCTTGATGTAACGGTCCCTGGCGGGAAATGGGGTCTTCTCGGGACCGACCAGAGAGGACGCGACGTGCTGTCATTGTTCATTGCCGGTATCAGGGTCTCCTTGCTGGTTGGGATAGCCGCCACCCTCCTGGCGTCTCTCCTCGGTCTCTCCATCGGGCTGGCGAGCGGATACCTGGGCGGCGTGATCGACAGCCTGATAATGAGAGCTGTGGATGTTCTGCTCTCCATCCCCGTCCTGCCGATCCTCATGGTGATCGTCGGCATCTGGGGAAAGGGGCTCTGGCAGCTGATCCTGATCCTCGGACTCTTCTCGTGGATGGGAACTGCCCGGACCGTGAGGTCGCTTGCCCTGACCCTGAGGGAGACCGGTTACGTCGAGAATCTGCGCTCCATCGGCGCCAGTCCTTTCTATATTCTGTACCGGCATCTTCTCCCGGAGGTACTTCCCGTTCTGCTCGCGACCATATCACTGGGCGTGCCGGGGGCAATCCTGGCCGAGGCTGGGCTCTCGTTCCTGGGCCTTTCCGACCCCAGGGTGATCTCCTGGGGGAGAATGCTCCACGAGGCTCACGGCTTCGGCGCCTTCACTGCCGGAGCATGGTGGCTGATACTGCCGCCGGGGCTCGGAATATCAATCATCTGCCTTGTTTTCCTTGACATGGGGCGCGCCATCGAGGAGATGGCCGACCCGCGCCTGTTAAAGGGGGGACGCAGATGATCTCCATCCGTAACCTCTCGATAACATACGAGACCAGCGCCAGAAGCGTGCCTGCTGTCAGGGACGTCTCCCTGGACATCCCTGCTGGAAAGATCACCGCGATAGTCGGAGAATCGGGGGGCGGCAAGAGCAGCCTTGTCTACGGCGTCCTTCGCCTGCTCCCTCCGGAGGCATCGCTTTCAGGGAGCATTCTTTACGGAGGGCTGGACGTAGTCTCGGCTTCCGATGCCCGTGTCAGGGATTTCCGTTGGGAAAAGGCCGCCCTGGTGACGCAGGGCGCCATGAACTCTCTAACCCCCGTGATCTCCGTCGGGAAACAGATAGCCGAGGTCCTGGAAGTACGTATGGGCATGAAAAGGCGCGAAGCCGCCGACCGGGTCGGAGAACTGCTCGAAATGACCGGGCTCCCTGCCGGGATCGCCCGGAGGTATCCGCATGAGCTCTCCGGAGGACAGAAGCAGCGAGTCGTCATAGCCATGGCAATGGCATGCTCCCCCGATTTTATCCTGGCCGACGAGCCGACAAGCGCGCTTGACGTCATAACCCAGGCCGAAGTAATAAGGACCCTGGCCGGAATGGTCCGGGAAAAGGGAATGGGTCTTCTGCTCGTAACCCACGATCTTCCCCTGGCAGCATCGATATGCGACCGCCTGGCAGTAATGCACCGGGGGCAGATCGTTGAAACGGGTTCACCCCGTGACATCCTGGACTTTCCATCCCATCCTCATACAAGGGCGCTTCTTTCCGCCTACAAAGTGTTGGGAGGCGGTCTTTCATGAACGGGTCCATAGTCGAGACAAACAGGCTTTCCGTGACTTTCGGATCCGGACGAGGAAGCACGGAAGCCGTAAGGGAGATATCCCTCAATATCGGCAGCGGGGAAAGCCTGGCAATAGTCGGGGAATCGGGAAGCGGCAAGACGACGTTTTTGCGGGCCTGCCTCGGCCTTGTTCCGCCCTCGAAGGGGACTGTCTGTCTTTTCGGGCAGGATATCTCCTCCTGCGACCGGCAGAGCCTGGTATCTTTAAGGCGTCGGTGCGGTTACATCCCGCAAGATCCATTCGGAAGCGTCCCGCCAACCCTCAATGCACTGGACGCCGTCGCCGAACCTCTCAGGATTGCGGGACGTTCCAGCCGTGCCGCGGCTCTGGAAAAGGCAGAGGCTCTTCTTGTCGAATGCGGACTGAATGACCCCGGTATCTGGAAGGAGCGCGTAAGGCTCTCCCTCTCGGGAGGACAGAGGCAGCGGGTGAGCATAGCAAGGGCATTGTCTCTTGATCCGGAACTGCTCCTCGCCGACGAACCCGCAAGCATGCAGGATGCCGCCACCAGGGGCGAGATCATGCAAATTCTCGGGAAACGGGTGCAAAAGGGGATGGGAATGATCATGGCGACGCACGACCTGCTGCTTGCCTCCGCAGCGGCATCCTCCGTGGTGGTGCTTTATATGGGACGGACCGTGGAGAAAGGACCCGCAAAGAAGATCCTCGACTCGCCGCTGCACCCCTATAGTCGGGCCCTTGTCGCCGCGATACCCGGCATGGATCACATGCCTGAGCGGCTCGTCCGGAATCTCGATGGAGACTTTAAGGATGCGGGTTGCGCATTCGCGCCCAGATGCACTTTCAGGTTCAGCCGCTGTGAAGTTGCCCCACCTCTGACAGAGATCGGTAGAGGCAGATATGTGGCATGCTGGAAGACAGGTGGTCAAATATTGTGAAAGTGGTATCATGATTGGCTGTCAATGCTCGATACCGGAATTTCCCCGAGAGGTCGGATGCAGGTGAACGGGAAAGAACTGCAGGATATCACTCAGTGGCTGATCAACTACCCTGAACGTTTCCGGGGAGAGGACGGATCCCTTCACAGGATGCACGAACTCAAACGCGACCACAGCCGGAGGGTGGCCGGATACTGCCGCTTCATTGCGTTCGAAATTGGATGGGGACCGGGGCGGGTCAACATGGCGGAAGCTATAGGCTGGCTCCACGACGTGGGGCGCTTCCCTCAGTGGGATGAGTTCGGCACTTTTTACGACCCCTCATCCATAGACCACGGGGCAAAGGGCAGGGAAGTTATCGAAAGCGAGCGGGTGCTGGATTTCCTGCCGGAGGGCAGAAGAGCGGTGATCCTGGATTCCGTCATCCTTCACAACCGCAGGGAGATCCCGGAGTCCACCGATCCATCGAGCCTCCCCTTCACCCGACTCATTCGCGACGCGGACAAACTTGACATTTTCGACCTCGTTTACGGGCATCTCGAAGCCGGGACCATCCGGAAACTGCTTCCAGGCATTTCGACCGACAAGGCAGCATCCGCACCGCTCCTTGAGGAGATCGCAATTGATGGCCGCGCATCCTATCACAACGTTAAGACCGTTCCAGACTTCCTTCTGACCCAGGTCACCTGGGTATCGAACATAAACTACGCGCCTACATTCAGGTGCATATCGGAAAACCACCTGATCGAGAGGCTTCGCAGATACCTCCCCTCAAAGAACTCCGGCATCGACAGGATACTGGATTCCGCCATCAGGCGCGTTGCCGAGGGCTGCGCTGGTTAGATCGGGTCCTCCATCTTGATGAACAGCCTTGTCAGACGCGGGTCGAACTGACTACCGGCAAGCGAGGCGATTTCCCGCAGTGCTTCTTCCTTTGAGACCAGAGGTCCGTAGGGACGCCACCCCGTCATCACCTCATAGGCGCAGAGCAGGTGGATTATCCTGGCCGGTAAAGGTATATCGTCTCCCGAAAGCCGTCTCGGGTACCCCTTCCCGTCGTATGTTTCCTGGTGGGAAAGTATGCAATCCGCCACCGTCGAGATGTCGGGCAGATTTTTCGCTATATGATAACCACGCTCAGGGTGTTTGCGGATCATCTCCGTCTCCTCTGTTGTCAACGGACCCTCCCTGTAAAGGATCTCGACGGGAACGGGCATGAGACCCACGTCGTGGAACTTGGCGAGAATCTCAAGATTTGCTATCTCGTCCTTGCGCAGGGAGAGAAATTTCCCGAAAAAAGCGACAAGTTCCAGCATTCTTTCGATATGTGCTTTCCTCCGAGGGTCAAAATATAGAAAATCCTCCAGCCGGCGGAATATCGCGGCCCGGGACTTTTCACTCCTGAGAAGTTTGTCAAGGTACATGTCGTCATCGGCTTTTTTGCGGACATGCATGAAATCCTGTGTAACTTCGTCCTTGACTGCAACTCCAAGGGCAATGCTCGGGGGCATCAGGCTGTGGCCCCCTCCGCGCCGGCTTGCCTCTCTGATTCGATCACAGACCGACCGCGCCTCGAGAAGGGTGGTCCGGGGAAGGAGCAGAACGAACTCGTCACCCCCGCAGCGGGCTATTATGTCCTCCTGACGGCAGCAGGACCGGAGGATGGAGCCTACGTCAAGGATCATTTTGTCCCCTTCCATGTGTCCGAATGCGTCGTTGACCAGCTTGAGGTTGTCCAGATCCGCCATGATAACGCTGAGCGGAAGTTGCCTCGGAGTATCGAGCCGCTGGGTCTCCTCCTCGAGAAATGCCAGGTTGTAAAGACCCGTCAGGTTGTCGTGGTATCCGAGGTATCTTGCATTCTCCTCTATGCGTTTCCTCTCCGTTATGTCCTGGTATATGGCATAGAGCACTGTCTGTCCCCCGACCCCCTCGAAGAGCATCGCCTGTATCTGCACATCGATCCACGTGCCGTCCTTTTTATGCCGCGAGCGTTCGGTCTTCACGAGGCCTCCGGAGGCAACCTCGCTGGTAAGAGCGGCGGCATCGTCAAAAAGTTTTCCGGGAGCGATGAGTTCATCCAGCCTTTCTCCGACGCACTCCTTCACGTCGTACCCGAAAAGCTCCACAAAGGAAGTATTGACCCTCTGGATCACCCCGGACCGGTCTATCAGGGCTATAGCGAGAGGGCTGTTCTCGAAGAGGCTCTCGAAGTAGTTCCTCTCGGCCGCAAGGGTATCTTCGATCCGCCTGCGTTCCGATATGTCTTCGTAAATGGCGTAAACAGCGACGATCTTTCCTTCCTGGGTGATAGGGACTCCCTTGATGGATACAGGAAACCGCGTGCCGTCCTTGCGGATCCGCACCGTTTGCATCAAGAAGGGATCCCCTTTCAGGGCCCTTTCGGATATCCTGGCTGCGACAGGAGCAAGTTCCCTGTCGCGAGCAACCAGTTCGTCGAGAAAGGATCCGACCACTTCCTCCTGCGAATACCCGAACATCCTGCAGAAGGTCTCGTTGGCGCGGATAACCCTTCCGTCCTGACCCTGAACCGCGATGCCGGATGGGGCCTGGTCGAAGAGAGTCTCGTAAAAGGCCGCGTTCTGGAAAGGATGGTTTTCGTCATTCATCTGGAAAATCTCCTTTCCATGACCGCCAGGAGGGGGATCCCGAGGCCGCAGCAGGCAACGATCTGTCCGAGCCCGACATAGAGCATGGTCGGGAGAACAGGGAGTTCGAGAAGGATGGAAAGGTAACCCCCTACAACGAGAGCGTTGATAACGACAGGAGGGACCGCGGCAAGATACCTGCTGGGCATTCTGCAGGTCAGAAGCGCCGCGGCCAGCGTCGCCGCGCTTCCGAAGATCACGTCAATTATTCCGAACCCTCCCATTAAGTTGGCAATGATACATCCTATAAAAAGGCCGGGAACCGCCTCTATCCACAGCCACGGAAGCAGGGTGAGCGCTTCGGAGACCCGGACCTGCACCGGCCCGAAAGAGAGGGGGGCAAATAGCATCGTAACAGCCGCGTAAACTCCAGCCACGAGAGCTCCTCTGACTATCCGTATCGTCGGGATCCTGTTCAGCATATTTCTTGAACCCTTATGGAAGGTCACCGAAACCGCGCTCCTTCATTTCATTTATCTTAAAATATTTTACACCATTACGGGACATCAGAGTTCAATATCATTTTTTGAAGACTCGCCAAAGGCAGCTACCGCCTCTCGAAGAAGCTCGGGAAATACCTCCAGGGAATACGATAAACAGAGCCTCTCCGTGGGTTTATGGGGATCCTTTCCCGACGGGCCCAGATTCATGACCGGAACATCCAGTTCCATCATCTCCCTGAGCGCCACCCTGTAGATACTCCCCCACCCGGGTGTATTTGCCGCCATGCAGAAAACATCGAATGCGCTGCCCTGAAAGCCCATATAGCTGAGGTCACATATCCCCTGGAAGAATTCTCTTGTCGACATCCGCACCCCGTGGTCCCGCTTCGCGACTTCCATCACCCTTTCAGCCACACGCCTGATCCTTTTGTCTCCGGCCGTCACCTCCCCATTGCTCCTGTGCGGATAGTATGGAGGAAGAAAGCCGGTGATCATCATCGGAGAGGCGGGAGGAACCCACGAAAGCATTTCCGTGATCAGGCCGAGCGATCTCAGGCGGTCATCCATGGAAGGATCCATTCCTCGTACAACTTCCCGGATCTTCTCTTTAATATCTGTTCCAAGGGCCGCCGCCGTCGCGGAAGTAAACTCTTCGAAGGTCAGGACCAGGGGCTTGAACTCCCTGAAAAAGGCTCCCCGTTCAAAAGCAGACTTACGGATCTGATCGACAGCGTTTTCGAAAGCTTTTTCGGCGATGATCTTCATCTCCCTGACTACATCCGCGGGCGTCTTCCCGAGCGTGAGCAGGTTGAAGAAAACAGCGGCCCTGTCGGGGAGGGTCACGGAGTATCCTTCACGCAGGTCTCGCGAAAAGAGGCATGCCGGAGGAGGAACCGTCTCACCTCTGGCGCTGTCCGCAAGGGAGGGATCGCCCTCCACAAGAAGCATGCAGTGCGCGGCGAGAAGGGAAGCATTGAAACCCTCGAAGTACTGTCCAACGTGGCTCCCCGTCCCGACGCAGTAGAAAAAGGGCATAAGCTTTCCGACAGAGCCGAAAGAGATCACCTCATCCTCCGCATCAGGCGCTCCGGCGCTTGCGGGTTCCGTCATTACGGCTCCAAGGAGCCTGAGCTCTCTCGATCTCTGCAGTGCAGCAAGCAGGGGAACAGCTGCGCGCATTCCCGCCGAACCTACCTCTTCGTCCGGCACGGCCAGGAACAGGAGGTTCACTTTCAATTTTCCCGGAGAACAGACCGCTTCGGCGATCAGCGCCATCTCTGCTGCCAGCCCACACTTCATATCCATTACTCCCCGGCCGAAAATATAATCACCGGAGTTCAGGTCGCGCCCGGCATCCCCTTCAAGCCCTTTCTCCCTGAGTTTCTCAGTGTATTCGGCCGGCGAAAAGGCAAGATGCTCCAGAGGACCGAAATCACCCGTGTCAACGACGTCATAGTGCCCCGTGAGGATCACGGTGTCACGGGTCGGAGGATCCGCCTCCGCGATCGCCAGCACGACCCCTCTGCCGAACGGATCATCCGGGACAGGTATGAGTCTGTTGTTTTCAGGGTGTTCTCTGAAATACGGCAGGGTCATCAGTTTCGAGTGAATGAACCTGCCTGCCTCAGCCTCACCAGGGCTGCACGAGACACTTGGTATTTTGACAAGATCGATCATAAGTTCAAGAATTCCCTGCCGACTGTTTTCCACCATTCAGGAGTCACTTCCTTTTTTGTTTGAATATTCAGATTGTCTAATAATAGCATCCACAACAGGCTTCAAATCATGTACGCAGTGATACAATTGGTTCCGGATTTATTACCGAAAGGGAGAGCTTGATCCATGGCGCAAAAGTTCAGGCGGCCTGCCATCAATAAAAAACTTGCGGTTCTCACCCTGACTCACTTGCTGAACGATATCCATGGGACGTTTCTGGCAACCTTTATCCCCCTCATAGTGAGCCGCCTCGGAATATCCTATGCCCAGGCCGGTCTCCTGAAGTCTCTCGCCGGAATTATTCATATGGTAGTGCAGCCTATGGCAGGTTATGTCTCAGACCTTTTTTCGCGACCTTACGCGATAATCATCGGCCCGGTCCTGACCGCCCTCGGCGCTTCACTGCTGCCCCTCGCCCCTACCTACGGGACCACGCTGATCCTTGTCGGCCTCTGGGGTTTCGGCAGCGCGATCTACCACCCCCTCGGGCACGGCAGTGTAGGCTACGTCGGCGATCCCGGCAAGCTGGCATTCTATCTTGCCGTATTCGCCGTCGGGGGCATGCTCGGATCAACCCTGAGCCCTCTCTACGCGATATTTCTGATAAAAACCTTCGGCACCGGCCTTCTTCTCCCCGCGGCCGCGCTGATCCCCGTCATAGCTGGCGCATGGCTCGTGATCCGGTACGTACCAACACTCAAGGCCGAGGGTTCCTCAGAGATCCCCTCTCCGGGAGGATTCCTGCGATCCTTCAAAAGCACTTTCAGGGTGATATTCCCCGTCTGGATGGTATGCGTCTGCAGGGACACAGCGGTCGAGAGCATCCGGTTCTTCCTTCCCCTCCTCATAGCATCACGCGGGGGGAACATAGTCAGAATAGGGACGGTCCTCTTTCTGATCAGCACCGTTGGAACCATATCCCCGCTGCTGGGAGGGCCAATAGCTGACAGGTTCGGGAAAAAACGGGTGATCGAGGCAGCAATGGCTGCAGCACCCTTTTTTCTTGTGCCGGCCGCTCTGATAAGCGGCGCGCCCTCCATTGTTTTATACATGATCGGGAATGCTCTCCTTCAGAGCATCATGCCGGTTACCGGCGCGGCGGCCCAGGAGATGGCACCGGGAGCCAGAAGTACCGCCGCATCGATGGTCACCGGCCTCTCCTTCGGCCTTGCCGGGCTTCTGACAGCACCGATCGGTGCACTGGCCGACTCCTTCGGCATTAAGGCGATCCTGGTTTTCGTCGGTTTCATCCCTCTGCTTCCAATGCCGATATTCTGGAAGGGATCGAAAGAGAAGGAGAACGTGACTCGTGACGCGTAACTCGTAACAAGTTGCAGCTTCCAGAGTATCGTTTTACCCTGACAGTATGTTATACTGCCTTCTGGAGATCCTGATGGGGGGCGTTGAAGAAGTGATCAAGCTTGAAGTTGAACATTACCTGTTGCTGGGGGAAAAGATCCGGGAAAGAGCAACGGAGCTTTGCGACATCTACATGAAGGTCCATTTCGACTGCGATGATTGCAGCGTTTTCGTAACCAGTGTTGAGATAGGCAGAAGCGGAAGGTTCCGCATAATGTTCACGGAATCGGATATGGAGGATATCCTCAACCTCCCCGCCGAATACTTCTGGCTCACAGATGACGAGGTTTCCGTTCGAATGAAGATAGACAGGGACATCCGTGACGAAGGGCTGAAGGAGCGACGCAGGTCAAAGGTCTGAGCCAGGGGAAAGGACGAGGGTCCGATCTCCTGTGATCGCCATGTCTTTCCCATCCCGGAAGAAAGCAGACCGATCCCTGCATTCTGATATGTTCAATAGGGACACAGCACCTTGTTCGGATAAAATAAACCGGGAAAGGGACAGGATCCCGGCACTTCCCGGAAGAGACCGTGGAGGTTTTATGGAAAAAAGAAGTCATATTGCCATTCTTGCGTTGATTTTTCTTACTGTTTCTGCGTCAGCCGCCATCTCTTTTCAAGGCGCCTCAAGCATTTCGGTGGAGTCCGGATACGGTGGAAGAACATTGAATGTCATCTCTGTCGAAGAAAGCAGCATATACGATAAAGCAGGGCTTCGCCAGGGAGACTGGATCACGCAGGTCGATTTCCGCCACGTCGTGGATATCCCATTCACATCGGCAGTAGACGCAGTATCCGCCGCAAGCCTCCCGGGCAGATCCGTTATCCTTACTGTGAACGGAGAAAATGGATACCGGATCATCCGGATCTCCTCTCCCATCCCTGACGCTCGACAAGAGGCTTTCATTGAAACCGAGAAGCGTATACTGGAAGCCTGGGATGTCTCCCGGGAGGGATGGGAGATCCTTGTTTCGGGGTCCCGCGAATTCGCACTTGGCAGAATAAGTTCAGAGGAGATCTCAAAGATAGCGATCAGTTCAAGGTCCGCTTTCTCCGAAAGCAGGAACAGGCTCATATCGGTTGAAATACCCTCATTTCTCAGCCCTGAAGTCCGCTCCGCCCTGACCGGGGCAAAATCCAGCCTGGCCAACGCCAACATGCTTCGCTCGATAGCATCCGGGGTGATCGTCGATTCGATCGAGAAGGGGACTTTCATTGAGGACGAGGACCCCATATGGACCGAGGACAAGTCTTTGAAAGCAGCCAGGAAGGGGTTCGGATACCTCGTAAAGGCACGCTATCTCGCCGGGCTTCAAGATCTTTTCAAGACAGGCTATCTCCCGCGCTGAACCAGTGGTTTCCACAGATAAAGGTAGATCGCCGGGGCTGAGAAGAACAGTATCCCCGGGACAAGACGGAAGGCCCCCGCGACACCAAGCAGCGATGAGGCGTAACCCATTACCACAGGCGTTATGAAAAAACATCCGTCGAGGATAAGCCATACCATCGCCGTGGCCTTGGGTCGGAGATCCGGCGGAGCTATATCCCCGATCATCGCCAGGGAGAGCGGGAAACCCACTCCAACACCGACCCCGTAAAGAAAACCCCAGAAAGCGAACGCCACGTTCGAACCTGAGAAGGCGGTCCCGAAAAGGGAGAATGAAGTGATCGCGACCACTGTCGGGTACATCCTGTCCTTCGGAAAGACATCCATGAGGCGAAACCCGGCAATCCTCACCGCTATTGCCCCCACAGCGAAAGCCGACATGAACCATGAGGAGGCCAGCCCCAGGCTCATCGCCAGGGTCGAGATCGAGATTATCGCAGCGTCCGTCATGCCGTAAACAAGGACAGAAATGAACAGGGCCCTCGCGCCGGGAATGGCAAAAAGCTCGGAATAAGTCCCCCAGCGCCCCCCCGTTTGCACCCTCTCCCTGTCGATACTGCCGTAGGACATCCCCACCAGGGCGCATACTGCTGCAGCCATGGGTCCAACCCAGATGTAAAAGCCGAAGAACCCGCGGTGGAGTATCCAGTCAATCAGGGGTACCACAATAAGAAATGGCGCCATTGCTCCAACCGTGATGAGGGCGAAAGCGCCTCCCCTGACCTCGTTGGGTATCACCATCGTCTGGTATGTCGTGAATGAGACAAGAAAAAGGCCGAATCCGAACCCCATCAGGACTCTGAATGTGATCAGGAGCGGAAGCGAGATACCTGAAAGAGCAAGTCCTACGCTTCCGGCGACACAGCAAAGAGCGGCGCCAGAGAGGGTGGCCCGGAAGGAAAACCGCTCGATCAAAAATGCCATAAAGGGGCGCGGTATCGTCGAGGCCGCGTAGTATGTCCCAAGGATCCACCCTATCGTTGCCGGGGATCTGAGGCCGGCGTGATCCAGATAAAGAGGGAGGAGGAAATATACGCAGCTGAAGCTCATGATGACAAAGTTGGTCCCGGCCATTCTGGGGAGAAGTTTGCGGATCCTTTTCATCTTTTCTATTCCCCCGTATTATCTGTTGGTTCCGGATCGGAAATCCCCGGCAGGTGAAAAGTCCTGCGCAGAAACGTGTCGCATTCAGCCAGAAGTACTCCTGAAACGATAATGACCCCCCCAAGAGCCACCTGGAAATTGAGAATCTCCTGGCCGATAAAGACCGCAATGAGATAACCGAACGGCCCCTCAAGCGACAGAAGGATCGCCGCGTGAACCTCGGGACTGAATCTCTGCGCCACTGTCTGTACCAGGAACGGTATCACGGTTACAAAAACCGCAACATAAAGAACTCCCCACAGTGCCCTGGGGTCGACGGCCGCAAAATCCGGGAAGGGCTCGAACACACAAGCGGACAAAGTGAGAAAGACCGCCGCGCTGGCAAGTTGGACAACGGTAAGCGCCAAAGGGTCCATCCTCCTGCTGAGGTTGCCCACAGCAAGAACATGAAGGGCTATCCCCAGGGCGAGAACAAGGGACAGGAAGTCACCAAAATTGAATGTCATACCCGGAGTGAACGCCATTACCAGTAATCCGGCGGTTGTCAGAAAGGCGCCTGCCGTTGCTATGATCGAGGGCCATCTTTTATAGAAAAGGGCAAAAAGGAAGGGAACCATCACGACATTGGACGAGGAAATGAAGGACTGCTTGCCTGGCGAAGTGAATACGAGCCCCATGATGTGGAAGACGAAGGTTACCGAAAGCAGCAGGCCCAGTAAGCATCCGAGCATGACGTCCCTTCTGTCCAGGAACCTCAGTCGCTTTCTGAAGACGAGCAGGAGTATGACGGAACTTGTCACGAACCTCGCGGTCAGGAGCCATAGCGGGGAGAGGTAATCCAGGAGCCAGTTCGTCACTCCGAACCCGGATCCCCAGAAGATCGCGATCGTGAACATCGCTCCGTCAGCAAGCAGGACTCTCTTTCTTTCTTCCAAAATGGGCACCGGCCTTTCCTTCTCGTTTCCGATGAAAGCATATCACTTGAATCACGGGTTGTGTACAAAGATCGGTGTGGTATTATTCTGTAACAGGTCAGATATCCGACATCTCGAACGGAGGTCAAGCAATGCGTCTGCGAAATACAACAGCGGTAGCCATGCTCATGACAGCCCTGCTTGCCGGCTCAGCCTGGGCCGGGAACGTCTACACTTTCTCCGGAACCTTAGACAAAACGACGAGCGGCCCGGTTCTCTTCAAGGCATTCGCCGACGGACTCAAACCCGAAAGCATAGAGATGATCCTCGACGAGGAGCCGGATGAAACAGGACGCGTCGGACACATCTACCTCGACCTTTACGGATGCAACCTCGGGGGCGTGAGGATAGACCACCTGGAGATCGAGGCAGTCGACATACAGTTCACTCCCCCGGGCGAATGGGGCGAAAAGGGGCCCGATATCGAGAAAATGCTTGCCGTTTACGCCCAGGCCACCATTCTTGAAAAAGACGTAAACGCCGCGATCGCCGGCGATGCCTTTGGTGACGATGACGGCAACTGGCACGATATCTCGCTGGATTTCAGTGATAACGGAGTCTACGTAAAAGGTTACTACCTCACAACGTTCCTCTTGCGCCTGGACATCCTGATAGAGCTGGAAGGGCGCTTCGGCATCGTGGGGGGTAAACAGGTCTGGCTGAAGGACTATACGATGCGCGTAAACAGGGTGGACATTCCTGATTTCCTCACCGAGAGAGCCATAAGTCAGATACAGCCGATAATCGACCTTGAGGAGTTCATTTTTCCTCTTACGTTAAAGACTGTGATCCAGAAGGACGACAGGGTAACCCTGCAAAGCAGGGTTCTGCCCAGCCGTTTTTCCGGCGATCTGTATAAATTCCGGACCGATACAGCAACAGCGGCGAAATAGACCCCGAAAGATCATTGAAGCGGCGTTCTGGCCTTTGCCCCGGCCACAACGTTCCTGCAGTTTGTTTCAGGAACCATGAAAGCCAGGATCAACCCGGCGACCGCGCCCCCAAAGCAGAGGAGAAGCGCCCCCCGATACTGCACGACAGGAGAATAGGGCGAAAGAAGATCTATGATCGCCCCCATCGCCGGAGGAAGTGCCGCAATTCCGATAAATGTACCCGTATTCAGTACCGAAAGAGCGACACCAGTGTAGCGGGGATTGTTAGTCTCCTTTACCACTGCTATGCATAGCACGATGGCCATCGACGCGACTCCCATCACAAAAAGCACAGGCTTGAGCAGACCGAGTGGGGGTCTGCCCGACCCGGCGAAGATTATCACCCCCCAGGCCAGGGCATTGACCACGCTCATTAAAATGAGGGGCAGCCTTCTTGCGCCAAGCATGTCCGAAATCTTCCCGATGATCACTCCACCCGCCATAGCCCCGAAAATTGCGATCGATACAAGCCCGGAAGCCTCCCGCCGGGTCATCCCGTAAACATCCGTGAGCCAGGGCACTCCCCATGCTCCTGTGAAGGCTATCTGCCCCCCGGAAAAGAAAGCGACAAGGATCGTAGCGGGCCACATGGCTCTGGAGAACAACGCAGCCTTCAGAGCGGGAAGAAGGTCCCCGCAGGAAGTCTCACTCACCGGATCAACGGCAGAGATGGACGCAAAACCCATGTCGGTGGGACGGTTGCGAATCAGCACAAAACACGCGGCGGCCAGCAGGAAGGACAACCCGCCGATGGCGGCGAAGGTCATGCGCCAGGTGAAAAGCCCCACCATCAGCGCCAGCGGCGTCTGGGCGACAAGGCCCCCGAAGTTCCCCACGAGGGTGGTAACCCCCGACATGGTGGCGAACTCCTTCTCGCTGTACCACTCCGAAAGGATCTTCAGAATACAGACGAAAACGGTCGACACACCTATGCCAACGATGAACCTTCCGGCGTAGGCCCATCCTATCGAAGGCGCGAAACCGAACATGATGGAACCCGCTCCGGAAAGAAGGATCCCGACCGACGATGTCTTCCTCGCACCCAGAGTGTCGGCAAGCATCCCGACCGGGATCTGCATAATAAGGTAGGCATAAAAATACATCGAAGCAAGGTTGCCGAATGCCGCCCCTGAAATACCGAAGACTGCAGTAAGGTCATCGCGGACAACTCCGGGCGCTAGCCGGTGGAAGAATACGACCATGTATGCAAGAGCCATGATGCTCCAGACCACCCACCTGTAGCGGCGGGCGCTCGCCCTGAACCATTCCATTCCGGAACCGCCTGAAACCATTCGGACAACCCCTTCCGGGAGGCGTAATGTTATACTTTTCGAGTTGAAAAATCCGCACATACTATACAACTTATCCATTGGAGGCGTCCCGTGGCTTTAAAATGCGTCACTTTCGATTTCGGAGGAGTAATCGCGGAGGAGGGGTTCCGGGAGGGGATGCGGGCGATAGCCCTGCGTTTCGGGCTTGACCCGGAGAAGACAATAGACATGGCTTTCCGGCTCGTCTTCGATGCAAAATTCGTAGAGGGCCTGTGCACCGAAAAGGAGCTCTGGGATCTCTTCAGGGACAGAACGGGTATCACGTCCGAAGACGCAACTCTTCGAGAGATGGTGCTATCGCGCTTCATCGTCCGCCCCTGGATGCTGGAACTTGTCAGAACCCTCAAAGAGCGCGGCTATATCGTGGCAATGCTGACCGACCAGGCCGGATGGCTCAAAGAGCTGGACGGAAGGAACCCCTTCCTGCACCTCTTCAACCCTGTCCTCAACAGCGGGGAGATCGGCAAGACGAAAAAGGACCCTGCGGTCTTTACAGATCTTGCCGCCGCGACAGGGGTAAAGCCTGAAGAGATACTCTTCGTGGACGACAACGATGGCAATATCGAAAGGGCGGCCTCTATGGGATTGAAAACCATTCTTTACAGGGACAGGGAAGGTTTTGAGAGGGAGATGGGATCGAAACTCCTTAAGGCGTGAAGTGGAGAGGAAAATCTGAAACTCGTCAATCGTTAATCGTAAATCGTGAATCGGAAAAGCCCAAAAACCAAACGGCAATAAGGGCGAGAACCCGAGAGACGGAAAAGCCAAGGCCAAGGCTTCTCACCACAGAGAGCACAGAGGAGCAAGAGAGAGGTAAACCAGGACCTTCTAATGGGTTAATAAACCAATGAAAAGTCAAGAGTTCGGCCCTTTGCACCGCAGACAAGTGACTTAGCTGGCGCACCGCCAGCGTAGGGTATAAATACATAGAAAAACTTTTTTCGTGAGAACCAAAACCTGGAGCAGTCATTCCGATGCCTCTCGCCAAAAATTAAATTTATACCTCGAAAAAATTGCAAACCATCTCAGATCTGGACATACAAATCTACTCTGATCAGAGCTTAAAAACAGGCCTGTCCTGTTGACGTGATGCAGGTTTTTACTGTAGAGTTCTTCACGATAGTGTATTAAGAATGGGGTGGTGTATACCTTTAATTTGATGTGGCAAGATTAAACATTTTTCCTTGCAGCCCCTGTGCTTGTAATTTTCTTTTTTTGAAAATTCATTTTGAAGGAAGGGGAGAAGAGGTTATGAGTATAAGATCAGGAACAAAGGCTTTCATCTTATTATGCTGTCTCGCGGTGCTTCTGACGTTCTTCGGCGGCGCGGCTTTCGGTCTCACTAACCCTTACGGAACCACCATCACCGAAGGGATGTGGGCAGAGGACGGCGCCACTGACTACAACGACGGCACCATATCCACCACAATCCTGAGCGACTATTACTGGGGAATGCGGGCAACAAACGGATCGACTATCAATAACAGGTATAGAGCATCTATTTTTTCCTCACAAAGGCGACGGGGGACGATTATTACCACTTCAGACAACGCCTACGGAATGTGGGCCGAGCAGAACTCCACCGCCAACAACTACTACAGGATAACCACGTCGGGGAACTATGCCTACGGCATGTACGCCACGGGCGGATCCACGATCAATAACAACTACACCTTGCTGGTTGATTCCTACATCCAGACTTCCGGGTTTGAATCCCACGCCATGGTTGCAGAGGGCAGCGGTTCAACGGCATGGAATTATGCTGATGTTTTGACCACGGGTGAATCGGCTTACGGCATGTGGGCCACCGATGGAGCCCAGGCTTACAACATTGGCATAAACATTCTTGACTTCAGTGTTGCAGGTTCTATAGAAACTGAAGGTGAAGGATCCCATGGCATGGTGGCCGAAGGTTCGGACTCGATAGCGGCCAACGTGGGATCCATCGAGACTTTGGGAATGAACGCACTGGGTATGAAGGCCTCCGATCTTGCCCTGGCGATCAACCTCGGCGACATAGAGACCACCAATACCGGATCGGTCGGGATGGGCGCGGAGAATGTGGCTCTGGCACTTAACCTTGGCCAGATCGAGACTGGGGGAGCCGGCGCCCACGGCATGCAGGCCCAGAACCTTGGCCTTGCGGTCAACATGAAGGGCCTTCCAGATCTTGACGGTCTGGATATCATCCCCCTGCCCGATGCTCTGCTCGATATCCTGGAAGAACTCGACTCCTTCCCTGGTGAGATAGTAACCACCGGTTACGGAGCACACGGGATGTATGCGAAGGACTCCTCCATCGCCGCAAACCTGGGCGACATCTTCATCCTGGGAGACAACCCCTATGCCTACGGCATGCTGGCAGAGGACTTTTCCCTGGCTCTCAACATCGGCAACATAGAGATAGGGGAATACGGGAACGAGGTTATGGGGGGCTTCTCCCACGGCATGGGGACCAGTAACTGGTCCGCCGCGATCAACGCCGGTTCAATAACCACCTACCCCATTGAAGCCTACGGCATGCTTGCCGAGGACAACTCCATCGCGGTCAATGCCGGTTCGCTGGTCTCGCTCGGCGGGGACTTCCTCTCCGGCCTTATCCCCGGCGATCCAGAGGATCCCGAAGATGAGAACCCCCTCTCCGGCATAATCGACTTCGTGGCCGGTATCTTAGGGGATGGGTCCTCCACGATCGAAACCTTCGGACGTCAATCCCACGGAATGGTCGCCGGTAACTGGTCCGCGGCCATCAATCTTGACGAGATCCGAACCCACAACGCAGACTCACATGGCATGTGGGCCTACGACTACTCTGCAGCGCTCAACTGGGGATCCATAACTACTGAAGGATCCGATGCTCATGGGATGAGGGCTGACAACTTCTCCCTGGCTGCCAATCTTTCCTCCGATTCCATCGAGACCTTTGGTGACTGGTCTCACGGAATGATGGTCTCCTCCAACTCGGTCGCCCTCAACACCGGCTCGGTACTTACCCATGGAGACTATTCTGCCGGCATGTGGGCAGAGAACTACTCCCTCCTGGTCAATACTGGCTACATCGAGACCGGGGCACCCATTTTCGATGAAGAGAACGGTGGAAATTACGGCGGTGAAATCCAGGCTTTGCAGGTCAATGGATCCACAGGCGGCGACCGTTCCCACGGAATGGTCGCAGGAAACTTCTCCGCTGCCCTCAACTTCGGGGATATCGTCACCAACGGATCCTACGCCTTCGGCATGTGGGCATACGACAACTCCCTCGCGGTCAATACGGGCTACATCGAGACCGGGGATACCCTTCCTGACGAAGGGAACGGCGAGGAATTCGATGGCGAATTCCGGGTTCTGCAACAGGTAGAAGACGAGATCGCCAATGGCTACGGTTCCCACGGCATGTTCGCGGAGAACTTCTCCGCCGCCCTGAACTTCGGCGACATAATCACCCACGGCGAGGAAGCCGTCGGCATGTATGCAAGCTACCAATCCCTCGCGGTCAATACGGGGTCTATCCAGACCTCGGGCGAAAACTCTGAAGGGATGAGCGCCTTAGGCAATTCCTATGCGTTCAATTTCGGCGACATAGTCACAACAGGCGGAAACAGTGCGGCCGCCTACATCGACGATGGAAGTCTCCTCATCAACGCCGGTGTCCTGGACAGCGCCCAGGGAAATACCGTTACTGCAGCAGGGAACAGCAGCGTAGTGCTTCTTGACGGAACGGTCTTTGCCGGTTCGCACACCCTGGAGGACGTTGACGGCACATCGAGCCTTGATGTCTACATGAGCGAAGATCTTGCCGCCCAGGTTGTCAATTTCGGCAGCCTGACCAAGGCCGGTGGCGGGACACTCCTCCTTGAGGGAGGTTCCTCCGTTGTGGGCAACACTCTTAACGCCCAGGGGACACTGGCCATCGAGGCCGGAAGCCAGTTCGTAACCGAAAACTTCACCCAGGAGGAAGATGCCAACCTCTACCTTTTTGCCAACCCCGATTCCGTCACGGACCTTGACGCGGTGCCGCTCTGGGTAAACGATCACGCATCCATTGCCGGCTCTGTCTACATCGACATGTCCATGACCACACAGCCGGGTCTCTACAGGTACATAAGGGCCGAGACCTACAACTGGGACTTCGACACCTACTTCGTCAACAACCCCTACTTCATCTCCTACAACTCGCAGTGGATCACTGGAGGCAGCTTCCTTTACAGGAGTTACCTTGGCTACAGCTTCTCTGAAGCGGCCCTGGGCCTTGTCTCGGCGATCGACGACTGGT
>WOYI011114759.1_pt1 | contig 21205 bp, 23 predicted proteins | sample 6423411 | NCBI WGS metagenome assembly WOYI01 (sample SAMN13441803, study PRJNA592873) | oil field metagenome | biome: oil field; feature: oil-well bore; material: oil-contaminated soil; isolation source: oil-contaminated soil from oil-well borehole | place: Germany: Wietze | collected 2016-10-18 ... | reverse complement strand
GACTATTTCGAATCCATGAAAAGATATTTGAAAAAAATTTATACCTACCCGAAGCCCGTGATTGCCGCAGTCGGCGGAATTGCCTTGGGCGGCGGCTTCAACATCGTAACCGTGTGCGATTTGATTGTTGCATCGGAAAGCGCGATTTTCTGTCATCCGGAACTGAAACTTGGCTTTAGTCCTCTTTTCTATCCGTTAAGCCAGATTGTAGGTGTGCCCAAGGCCAAAGAAATCGTGATGCTGGGAGAACCCATGGGAGCCAAGGAAGCGGAAAGAATCGGTCTGGTGAACAAGGTGGCGCCTCCTGAAAAATTTATGCAGATCGCAGAGAAAATGGCGGAAACTTTATCCGAAAGATCCGTTAAAGCCATTGAAGAATTGAAGAATATTTGTTCTGTTGTTCCCAGGATGGATAAAATTGCCGCTCTGGACATGGAACTTTCCATCAGCGGCATGTTGTTTGCCCGTGATGAACGCAAAATTCACATGAACGAAGTGCTGTTTCTGGAAAAGTTGCGTAAGAAAAAGCAAAAATAAGTCTTCTTTTACAGATTATCCCAATCGCTGCCTGGTGAGGCGAAATCCTTAAGCTGATCCCGTCTTTTCTTGTGCTGGAGCTTTTTCAACGCCTTTGCTTCGATTTGACGAATACGTTCGCGGGTTACCCCCATCATGTCACCGACTTCTTCAAGCGTGAAAGGTCCGTAATTACAGGCAACCCAGGTGCAGTTTAAGAACGCTTCGTTTTTCAGGCGCCACTCACAGGTGGTATCCGTGCAGATTTCCCCGATTAAGTTTCCTTTTTTCTTGCAGACGTATATATTAATCATGAATCATGATCCCCTTGATCAAGTTAAATCGGGCGTAACTTATGGTTTCCTGAGTCGTTTGTCAATAAGGAGAAGTCTTAAAAAAATATTTTTTCCGGCGGCCGTCTTTCCGGGACATACCGGTGAGGAATCTTGTCGTTGTTCCAGCCCTCGGAAACGTAAAGGTTGCAGTAGCAGCTTCCGTATTCTTTCACATCTTCCGGCCTGTAAACGCAGGGGCACAGGATATCACGGTCTTTTTCACGATCGCCTGCCGCCAGACGGCAGGGGCAGGATGTATAACCGTAGCGCTCCCTGTTGACCAGCAGATCCCGGAGAATCGAAAGCACCCAGGCCTTGTCTTTGTTGAAATAATACCCCCTGGGTTCCTGCGCTTTTTTCAGCATGTCATACAGTTCGTCAGGTGTCATTAAATTTCCAACGCCTCCTTGATATCATTTTCCTTAAAACCGATAATGACTTTATGTCCGATGACGAGGGTCGGGAAAGAACGATGCGGGTTGTATTGGATCATCTCGTTTAACATGGCCTCCCTCTCGGCGCCCTGCAGCAGATCAACATCCGTTGCGTCATAGGCAATGTTGTTTTCGTTTAAAAATTTCTTGGCCGCCTTACAGTGGCTGCATGTGCTCAAGGTATAGATTCTGACTTTCTTTGCCATCTTTAAGCCTCCTCCGATTTTTTTGATTTATATATGGTTTTGGGCGATCCTGTCAAGGCGATAGTCATTGAGCGGCGGGTAAAGATTTATTGACAAGAACATGCAATTCATATATCAACAAACACTCATTCGAGGAAAGATAAAATACTGTATGAAACATAATGGTATTATCGCAACCGAAGGTTTTCCTTTCATCATCCTTTCCCTTTTATTCACCGGACTTGCAGCTTTTTTCGGCGTGGCCTGGCTTGCAATCGTTTTGGCCTTCTTAACCGTTTTTATCATCAGTTTCTTCCGCAATCCGGAGAGATCTTTTCAAGACGAGGCCAAGCTGGTCATCTGTCCGGCTGACGGCAAAATCATTAAAATAGAAGATGTTGACGGGCAGGGCGCCATCACGGGCCGTTTTAAGAAAATCAGTATTTTTATGAATGTTTTTAATGTTCATGTCAATCGGGCGCCTTATGACGGGACGATCGAGAAAATCTGCTATCACCCGGGTAAATTCCTGTCGGCCAATCTGGATAAAGCGTCCGTGGAAAATGAACGCAATGAATTGCTGATTCGTGCGCAGGACGGCCGTGCGATATGGGTCGTTCAGATTGCCGGTCTGGTGGCCAGAAGAATTGTCTGCTGGACCCGTGAACGAGCGACTATCGAAAAAGGCGAGCGATTCGGTCTGATTCGCTTTGGGTCCCGCGTTGACGTTTTCTTACCCGCTGATTCCCGCATGGTTGCGAAATTGAACGACAAAGTCCGGGCGGGACAAACACCCTTAGGATACCTCTCATGAATCAAGGACGGCAAATTCGGAATACACGGATCAAAAAAGGCATTTATGTTCTGCCGAACCTCATTACAACCGCCAGTCTGTTTATGGGGTTTTATTCCATCATTGCGTCGATTCAGGAAAAGTTTTTTCTGGCGGCGATTGCCATTCTGACCTCGCTGGTTCTTGACGGTCTGGACGGAAGAATTGCCCGGATAACCAACACGACCAGCAAATTCGGCGCCGAATATGATTCTCTGTCCGATATGATCGCGTTTGGCGTTGCACCGTCACTGCTGGCCTATATCTGGGGCATGTCTTCTTACGGAAAGCTCGGCTGGATGGCCGGGTTTCTTTTTGTCACCTGCGGCGCCTTGCGCCTGGCGCGATACAACATTCAAATCGGCCTGATCGACAGTAAGGTGTTCAACGGTCTGCCCATTCCGGCTGCGGCGGCCGTCATTGCCACGACTGTTATTTTCGTTAATGATATTATGGGCATAGAAGGTATTTTTCACAATCGATCCGTCCTGATCCTGGTCATCATTTTATCTTTTTTGATGGTCAGCAATGTCAAATACTACAGCGGCAAAGACATGAAGCTTTTTGCCCGAATGCCGTTTATGACGTTTCTGGTGGTTGTCGGCATTCTGCTGGTGATTATCTATAAACCGGAAGTGATGATTTTTGTCCTTTTTATCGCCTATGCCATTTCGGGTCCTCTGTGGTGGGTCTTCAAGCTCATTCAGAAACTGCGGGGGAAAGACCAGAATGCCGAGGTTCCCAAACAGGAATCGTAAACAGGATGAGATTCTAATTCCAAAGTGAAATTATGAGAATTTCCGGAGGCGAAGCAAAGGGAAGGACGCTGAAATTTCCTTCCCGATTCACGCAAAGGCCCACAACGGATTTTTTAAGGGAAACGCTGTTTAATTTGCTGGATTTGCCCGCCGGTCAGAGTTTCCTGGACTTGTTTGCCGGGTCGGGGTCTGTGGGATTGGAGGCCTTAAGCCGCAAAGCGAAGTCGGCTGCTTTTGTTGAAAAAAGCAAAGTGCTTGTCGGCGTTATCCATGAAAACGCATCCCTGTGCGGTTATGCGGATCAATGCCGGATCATCCATGCCGATATGCTCTCGGCACTGCGTGATCTTTATCGGAGAAATTGCCGTTTTGATGTGGTCTTTGCCGATCCGCCCTACAACGAGGGATTCATCGGGAAAACGATGAGGGCCTTGAAAGCGTATCCGGTTTTGGAAGAGGGCGGCCTGATTGCTTTTCAGCACTCCGTTCGGGAACCGCTCACGGCTTTGCCGGACGGATGGTTGGTGGCGGACCAGAGAAAGTATGGAGAAAATTTATTAACTTTTATAAGGATGGACAGAGCATGACGCAGGAGAAATTCAACAACAAGATTGCGATTTACCCGGGCTCGTTTGATCCGATTACCAACGGACATGTGGATATTATCAAAAGAGGCAGCAGAATCTTTGATAAAATTATCGTGTTGGTGGCCTATAATCCGCGCAAATCATCCCTTTTTTCCGTCGAGGAGCGTTGTCAGTTCATCCGGGAGGTATTTCAGGGTCATGACTGCATCCAGGTGGACAGCCACGATGGTCTGCTGATTGATTATCTTCGGATTTCCGGCGCCAGCACGATCTTGCGCGGCATGCGCGCTCTTTCCGACTTTGAATATGAATTCCAGATGGCGTTGATGAACCGCCGCCAGACCAAAAATGTGGAAACCGTTTTTCTCATGAGCGGATTTCGATGGTTTTTTACCAGTTCCAACATCATCAAAGAAGTGGCCAGTCTGGGAGGAACGGTCAGAGGGCTCGTTCCGGATAATGTTCATCAAAAACTGATAGAGAAATATAAGATTAAAAAATAACAGGAGGTCGTTTGTGAAACTTGCGGGAAGAGTGGCAAAAGTAAAACCGTCGGAGACCCTGGCCATTACGGCAAAGGCCAATGCCCTCAGGGCTCAGGGAAGAGATGTCATCGGTTTTGGCGCCGGGGAGCCGGATTTCGATACACCGGATCATATCAAGAAGGCGGCCATCCAGGCCATTGAGGCGGGTTTTACAAAATACACGCCGGTCGGCGGAACGGATGAACTGAAAGACGCGATCATCCGTAAACTGTACGTGGACAACCACCTGGAATACAAACGGTCCCAGATTGTCGTTTCCTGCGGCGCCAAGCACAGCTTGTACAATCTGGCGCAGGCGCTTTTTGAAGAAGGCGATGAAGTCATTATTCCCTCGCCCTACTGGGTATCCTATCCGGATATCGTTTTGCTGGCCGGCGGAACACCGGTGATCGTCCAAACGCTGGAACAAGACGGTTTCAAGATGAAGCCCGAACAACTGAAGGCGGCGATCACCCGTCGCACCAAGGCGGTGATTCTTAACGGGCCGTCCAACCCGACGGGCGCAGCCTATTCGCCGGAAGAGCTCAAAGCGCTGGCCGCGGTTTTGGCGGACACGGACGTCTATGTCATTTCGGATGATATTTACGAAAAGATACTGTACGCGAACTTTTCGTTTGCCAATATCGCGATGGTCGATCCCGGATTGAAAGAAAGAACCATCGTGGTCAACGGCGTCTCCAAAGCTTATGCCATGACCGGCTGGCGCATCGGCTATGCGGCGGGTCCGGAAGCCATCATCGGCGCCATCAGCAAGATCCAGAGCCAGAACACATCCAATCCGGCCTCCATATCGCAAAAGGCCTCCGTCGCGGCGCTGGGCGGCGATCAGAATGTGGTTGCGACGATGGTTGGGGAGTTTCGGAAAAGGAAAGATTATATCGTCGAAGCGCTCAACGACATACCGGGCATTACCTGCCTGATGCCCCAAGGCGCTTTTTATGTATTTCCCAATGTGTCGGCCATTTACGGACGCGCTTTCGCGGGAAGGAAAATAACGAATTCAACGGAATTCATCGAATATCTGCTCGATGACGTCAATGTGGCCACGGTTCCGGGAGTGGCGTTCGGCAGCGATGATCATATCCGGTTGTCTTACGCGACATCGTTAAAAAATATCGAAGAAGGCGTTAAAAGAATCAAAAACGCCGTTGCCAGGCTGGCCTAAACAGGCCGCGGAAGGAAGGAAAAAATGGGAGGGCTTTTCGGCGTCGTCACGCAGGATAGTTGTGTTCAGACGCTCTTTTACGGAACGGATTACCATTCTCATCTGGGAACCGAGCATGGCGGCATGGCCGTGTTTGGCGCCAAGGGATTTTATAATACGATACACGGCATCTCGCAGGCGCAATTCAAGTCGCGGTTTGTCGATGATTATAAAAAAATGGAGGGTCACTCCGGCATCGGCGCCATTGACGACGAATCGCCGCAGCCGCTGATTTTCCGATCCAAATTCGGCGTTTACGCGGTGGTGGCGACGGGCCTGATCACCAATAAAAATGAACTGGTCAGCGGACTGCTCAATGAAGGCGCCTCCTTTGCGGAAGTGGCCGGCGGAGGCGTCAACAACGCGGAAATCGTCGCCTCCCTGATCAACCGCGGAGATAATATTGTCGAAGGCATCGCGTCCATGCGCGGCATCATCGAAGGGTCGATTTGCGTTTTAGTGCTTACGGCCGAAGGCATCTACGCCGCCCGGGATAAGGTGGGACGTTTCCCTCTGGCGTTGGGCCGAAGCAAGGATGCCGGCAGAAAATCGTATGTCGTGGCGACCGAAGCCAGTTCCTTTGAAAATCTGGGATATGAGTTGCACCGGTTTCTGGGGCCGGGAGAAATCGTGCTCTTGTCCACCGACGGCGTCAAGCTCCTCAAACCGGAAGGAAGCCGGAAAAACATCTGTTCCTTTTTGTGGATCTACACGGGCTCCCCTTCATCCATCTACGACGGCATCAGCGTGGAGAGCACCCGGGAGCGCTGCGGGCGTTATCTGGCCAGGCGCGACAATGTGAAGGCTGATTTTGTCGCCGGTGTTCCGGATTCCGGCGTCGGGCATGCCGTCGGATATGCGATGGAGTCCGGCATTCCCTACCGGCGTCCCCTGGTGAAATACACGCCCGGTTACGGACGAAGCTACACGCCGCCCACGCAGGAAATCCGGGATCTGGTGGCCACCATGAAGCTTGTGGCCGTGCGGGACGTGATCAACGGCAACCGGATGATCATCTGCGACGATTCCATTGTTCGCGGCACCCAGCTGAAGAATTTGACGGTAAAAAAATTATGGGACAACGGCGCGAAGGAAATCCATATCCGTCCCGCCTGTCCGCCGCTGATGTTTCCCTGCATTTACGCCTCTTCAACCCGGACAACCGCTGAACTGGCCTGCCGGAAAGCGATGCGCGCGCTGGAAGGGAAAGACATCGAAGACCCTTCGGAATACCTGGATACGACCTCATCGAAGCATGCAAACATGATTGACTGGATCCGTCGTGATTTAAATGTGACGTCGCTGAAATATATGACGATCGAAGACATGATCGCGGCCATCGGTCTGCCGGCCCGGCAGCTTTGTCTTCACTGCTGGCTTGGCAAATAAATGAAGAAATCAATGCTATGGATGACGTTTCCCAAGCAAGAAGAAAAACCAGAAAACTATCTTTAGGATCCGTTCAAATCGGGGGTGACGCGCCCATCATCGTCCAGTCCATGACCAACACGGACACCCGCGACGTTAAAGCCACGGTCGGGCAGATTCAGGCCTTGCAGCAGGCGGGATGTGAAATCGTCCGGGTGGCCGTTGTGGATGATGAAGCCGCTGGGGCGCTGGCTGTCATTAAAAAAAAGATCCGGATTCCCCTGATTGCCGATATTCATTTTCACCACCAGCTGGCGCTTGCCGCCATCCGAAACGGCGTGAATGGCATCCGCATCAACCCCGGCAATATAGCTTCGGACAAAATTGCGAAAATCGTCAGGGCGGCCAAAGAGCGTCAAACCGTTATCCGCATCGGCGTCAACGCCGGTTCCCTGGAGAAGGATCTGGCGCTGCAGTACGGCGGGCCGACCGCCCAGGCGCTTTGTGCCAGCGCGTTGCGCCATATCGAACTGTTTGAAGATCTGGGTTTTGACCGCATCAAGCTTTCGCTCAAATCATCCGATGTCCCGGTGATGATCCAGGCTTACCGCATGATTGCCGCCCGGACGGATTATCCCCTGCACCTGGGCGTGACCGAGGCGGGAACGCTGGTTGATGCCGCCATTAAGTCGGCGCTGGGCATCGGGGTGCTGCTTTCCGAAGGCATCGGCGACACCATCCGCGTTTCCGTCACCGGCGATCCCGTCCAGGAACTTCCCGTCGCTTACGGGATCCTGCGGGCCCTGAAGATACGCCGGGTGGGTCCGGAAATTATCGCCTGTCCGACCTGCGGGCGCTGCCGGATCGATCTGACCGGTCTGGTTAAGGAAGTGGAGAAAGCGCTGGCCGGCCGAAAAAAGTATGTTAAGGTGGCGCTGATGGGCTGCGTGGTGAACGGCCCCGGCGAAGCCGCGGACGCCGATATCGGCATCGCGGGCGGACACGGTTTCGGCATGATGTTTAAAAAAGGCGTGGCTTACAAAAAAGTTAAAGAAAAAGATTTTGTTCCGGTTTTGCTCGAAGAGATTCAAGCCCTGGACAATGAAACATAAGGAGGGTTCATGCGTTACTCGGAAATGCACCTGCCCACGGGAAGGGAAATTCCTTCCGATGCGGAGGTGGTCAGCAATCAACTGATGATTCGGGCGGGAATGATCCGCAAACTGACCAGCGGCATCTATTCCTATCTTCCCCTGGGTTATCGGGTGATTCGAAAAGTCGAACAGATTATCCGCGAGGAAATGAATAAAGCCGGCGCCCAGGAGGTTCATCTGCCGATGGTGCAGCCGGCGGAACTGTGGCAGGAATCAGGCCGCTGGACCTATTACGGCAAGGAACTGCTGAGATTTCGCGACCGCAACGACCGAGACTATTGTCTGGGACCGACCCATGAAGAAGTCATTACGGATCTGGTGCGTCATGACATTAAAACCTACCGGCAATTGCCGCGCAACCTGTACCAGATCCAGACCAAGTTTCGCGACGAGGTGCGTCCGCGGTTCGGCGTGATGCGCTGCCGGGAATTCGGCATGAAAGACGCCTACAGCTTTGATGCGGACGAAGCGGGTGCGGAAAAAAGCTACGAGAAAATGTTTACCGCCTACAACCACATTTTCCGGCGCTGCGGCTTGAAATTCCGGCCGGTGGAGGCGGATTCCGGCAGCATCGGCGGAAGTTTCTCGCATGAATTTATGGTGATGGCCGAATCCGGCGAGGACGCCATCGTCTTTTGTGAACAATGCAACTACGCCGCCAACCTGGAAAAAGCCGAAGTTGCCCGTCCGGAGACGTCCGCCGTTGGCGAAAAGGACTGGTTGGCCATGGAAAGCGTCGAGACGCCAAACGTTCGCACCATTGAGGAGGTCAGCGCTTTCCTGAACGTCACCCCTCAACAAATCGTTAAAACGCTGATTTTCAACGCGGACGGCAAACCCTGCGCCGTCCTGATCCGCGGCGATCATGAAGTGAACGAAATCAAGGTGAAGAATGTTCTCGGGGCGGCCGAACTGGAACTGGCCGACGACGAAATGATTATGAAAGCCACCGGCGCGCCCCGCGGATTTGCCGGCGCCGTCGGCATCAAAGTCAAAGTCATTGCCGATTATTCCATAATGAATCTTATCAATATGGTAACCGGCGCCAACAAGGAAAATTATCACCTGAAAAATGTAAATATCGGACGGGATTTTCAAGTCGAGTCGTTTGCCGACCTGCGGATTGCAAAACCCGGCGACGCCTGTCCCCGCTGTTCGGGAACCATTCAGTTTGTCCGGGGGATCGAAGTCGGTCATGTTTTCAAGCTGGGGACCAAATACAGCAAAGTCATGAAGGCGGTTTATCTCGATCGCGACGGCAAGGAAAAAACCATGATCATGGGCTGCTACGGCATCGGCATCGGCAGGACCGTGGCCGCCTGTATTGAACAGAATTTTGATGCCAACGGCATTATCTGGCCGATGCCGCTTGCGCCCTATGCCGTAATTGTCACACCTGTGAATATCAATGAGCCCGACGTCATGAAGGCCTCGGAAGACATTTATGCTGCATTGCAGGCCTCTCGCGTGGAAGTCATTTTGGACGACCGCGATGAACGGGCGGGGGTGAAATTCAAGGACGCCGATCTGATCGGCATTCCGCTTAGGGTTGTTGTGGGTCCCAAGAACCTGGCGCAGGGCCGGGTGGAACTGAAGATCCGTAAAACGGGCGAAAGCCGGCTTTACGAGACGGGGAGCATCGTATCGGAAGTCCGAAAAATCATCGATGTGGAAATGCTTGAGGCTGAAGGATAATCAGATTTTAAACGGGATAGCTTCATGTTAAGAATCAATGATATTCTGGATAAAGCGCAAGCCTATCTGACGGCCGAAGAGCTGGAGATGATTCAGAAGGCTTATATCTATTCGGCCACCGTGCATCAGGGCCAGGTGCGCCTGTCCGGAGAGCCTTATCTGACGCATCCCATGGAAGTCGCCGGCATCCTGGTCGATATGAAGATGGATTCGGCCACGATCATCAGCGGACTGCTGCACGACACGATTGAAGACACGCTGACCACGAAAGAACAAATCGAGCTGGAATTCGGCAAGGATGTGGCTTTTCTGGTCGGCGGCCTGACAAAACTCAGCCGCATTTCCTTCGGGTCGCAGGAAGAGCGGCAAGCGGAGAATTTCCGGAAAATGATTCTGGCGATGTCTTCCGATATCCGCATCCTGATGGTCCGGCTGGCCGACCGCATTCACAATATGAGAACCCTTCAGTATCAAACGGCGGAGCGAAAGCTTTATATCGCCCGCGAGACGATGGATGTCTATGCCCCTCTGGCCAACCGTCTGGGGATTAACTGGATGAAAATGGAGCTGGAAGACCTGTCTTTCCAGTATATCTCGCCGGACGCCTTCAAGGAAATCGCCACCCGCGTCGCCAAATCCCAGGAGTCGCGCAACCGCTACACGGAGGAAGTGAAAGCCATCATCCTCAAAGAGCTGCAGAAGGTGGATATCAAGGGCTACGTGGAGGGTCGGGCGAAGCATCTTTACGGTATATATAAAAAAATGCATGAACAGCACATCAACTTTGATGAAGTGTATGACGTGATTGCGTTTCGCATCATTATGGATTCGGAGGTTGAGAAAAGCTGTTACGAGGCGCTCAGCATCGTGCATGCCTTGTGGAAGCCCGTCCCCGGCCGGTTCAAGGACTATATCGCCATGCCCAAGGCCAATAACTATCAATCCCTGCATACGGCCGTGATCGGCCCCTACGGTGAACGAGTGGAAATCCAGATCCGGACCCGGGCGATGCATGAATGGGCGGAAAAAGGCATTGCCGCTCACTGGCGCTATAAAGAAGGCCGCGCCTTCCACGATCACGAAGACAATCAGATCAAGAAATTGCGGGAGGCCCTGGAGATTCAGCAGGAGATCAAGAATCCGAAGGAATTCATGTCCAACCTGAAGATGGCGCTGTTCCCGGACGAAGTTTATGTTTTCACCCCGCACGGCGACGTGAAATCCTTTCCCAAAGGCGCCACCCCCATTGATTTCGCCTACAGCGTTCATACCGATGTCGGCCATCAGTGCACGGGGGCCAAGGTAAACCGCAACATTGTCCCGCTTCGGTACCAGCTGCAAAACGGCGATCGGGTGGAAATCATCACCCAGGCCGGCCACCATCCCAGCAAGGACTGGCTGAAGTACGTGGTGACCTCCCGGGCCATCTCCAAGATCCGCAACTGGATCAATCTGGAGGAAAAAAACAGTTCCCTGACGCTGGGCAAGGATTTGCTGGAAAAGGAATTCAAAAGAAACAATCTCAAATTTGCGACCTATGTCAAATCGGACGACATTAAAAAAATCCTGAAGGAGTATTCCCTGTTAACGCTGGACGATCTGATTTCGCAAGTCGGTTACGGGCGTATTTCACCCCGGCAGGTGGTCAATCATTTTCTGGTTCAGGACGCGCCGAAAGAGCCGGAAAAACGATCCGAAAAAGAAAAGAAGAAATCCGCCGCTTCTCCCTCGCTGGGGATCAGTCTGACGGGCATTGACGACGTCATGGTGAGGTTTGCCAAGTGCTGCAACCCCATACCCGGCGATGAGATTACGGGTTATATCTCACGCGGACGCGGCATTACCGTTCACACGCAGAATTGTCCGCACCTGCAGAGACTCGATGTCGAAAGAATCGTGGAGGTCAACTGGGATGTCCGCCAAAAACACGCCTATCCCGTGCATATCAAGGTGGTCTGCACCGACCGCAAAGGCGTTTTAACGGAGGTCAGCTCCGTGATTACCGGCATGGATGTCAACATCAGCTATGCCCAGATCGAGACGACCGATATGATCGCCAACTGCATATTCATCATTGATGTCTATGATACCCAGCAGCTCAATGCCATTTTTTCCGCCATCCGGCAGTTAAAAATCGTCCGTTCCATCGAAAGGATTCGCAAAGCCTGATTACCATGCCCGGTTCCATTTGTGTGTTGACAAACCAGTCCACTCTGCTATAAGCAGGCGCAGCCCGTCTGATGCGGGAGAAAATATATTCAACAGGTGAAAAATGATTCCTAAGTGGCAAAAGGTTTTGGTCGTCTTTTTTTGCGTTCTGACGCTTTGCTTTTCGGGGTTTTTGGTTCATGCCCAGACGGACAGACATCGGATCGTCATCGATCCGGCGCATGGCGGGGAAGACGCGGGAGTAATCGGCGTGGACAAAATCGCCGAGAAGGATGTGACGCTCGCTATTGCGCTGGCTCTGCAGAAGGAACTGGCTAAAGAAAAAGGCATAGACGTGGTGCTGACCAGGAATTCGGATAAGACCCTGTCCGTGGAGGAGCGCAGAAAAAATATCGCCGGTGTCAATCCCGCGCTGGTTTTGAGCCTACATGCCAACGCCGGTTTCGGCAAAACATCATCGGGATTTGAACTCTATTATCCCGGTTTTAAAGAAGTCGGCGCTTCGAATAAGGCTGCCAAAGCATCCGCCGCCACCCCGAACAAACATTTAAATGATACCGTCAAACTGGCGCGGCTGGTTCAAAGAAATCTCGACGGCCTGTTTCCCCGGAAGGGCAGGGGGCTTCGGGAAGCGGGTGTCCCGCTTGCGGAAGGATTGTCTGTTCCCGTGCTGGTTGTCGAACTGGGTTTTTTGACCCATCCCGACGAAAAGAAAAAACTGACCTCGGAGAAAACGCAAGCCGAAATTGCCAAAGCCCTGGCGAAGAGCGTCAAGGCGTTCTTTTAGGAGGTCCGTGCATAAAAGGAATTTCGATCGAAAATTTAATGAACTTCGGCCTGTGCGCATCGCCAACCGGTATTTGCACAATGTTCCCGGTTCCGTGATGGTGGAGTTCGGCAATACGAAAGTTTTGTGCGCGGCGTCGCTTGACGAAAAAACGCCGCCTTTTTTAAAGAATACCGGGAAGGGCTGGCTCACTTCGGAGTATTCCATGCTGCCCATGTCCACGCAAACCCGTTCGACGCGTGAAGCCGCGCGCGGCAAAATCGGCGGCAGGACGCACGAAATTCAGCGACTCATCGGTAGATCGCTGCGCGCCGTCACGGATCTGACCGCTTTTGGAGAAAGAACCATTTACATTGACTGCGACGTCATTCAGGCGGACGGCGGAACGCGGACCGCCTCCATTACCGGCGCGTTCGTCGCCCTGATCGATCTGTTTAAAGACATGAAACAGCAGGGAATGGTTAAGGAAATCCCTGTTGCGGATTTTGTTTCGGCCGTCAGCGTGGGGATTGTCCAAAATCAGCTTCTGCTGGATCTGGAATACGAAGAAGACTCGCAGGCCCAGGTGGATATGAATTTCGTGATGACCGGATCCGGCCTTTTTATTGAAGTTCAGGGCACGGCGGAGCATGCTCCGTTCGGCAAAGACCAACTGGATGCCATGACCGCACTGGCTGCGGACGGCATCCGTCAGATCATTGCCCGCCAGAAGGAAATCACAGGCGACTGGCGGTTATGAGAATCGTTTTTGCGACAAAAAATGAAGGTAAGGTTAGAGAAATAACGGAAATGATTGACCGGACGGATATTGAATTGGTCTCTCTCAATCATTTTGCGGCGCTGCCCGAGATCGTGGAGGACGGGGCCACCTACCTGGAAAATGCTTTGAAAAAGGCGAGAATTGTTTCCGAATTTACGGGTGAAACCGTGCTGGCCGACGATTCCGGCCTGCAGGTGAATGTTCTCAAAGGCGAGCCCGGCGTTTATTCCGCGCGTTACGCGGGCGAGGGCGCCACGGACGAAGAAAACAACGCCAAACTTCTGGCCCGGCTGAAAAACATACCGGAGGACAAAAGAACCGCCTCTTTTTTTTGCGCGCTGGTTTTGTATGACCGTGACGGCCGTTATGCTTCTTTTGAAGCCGAGTGGCGGGGCCGGATTATTGACGAGGGCAGGGGCACGAACGGTTTCGGGTATGACCCGATTTTTCTGGACCCGAAATTCAACAAGACCGCCGCGGAGCTGCCGCCGGACATCAAGAACAAAGTCAGCCACCGCGGCCAGGCATTTGCAAAACTGAAAGCCTGCCTGGACGCCGGTGGGTTAGGATGAAAAAAACGGGGCGTAGCGCAGCCTGGTAGCGCGCTTGCTTTGGGAGCAAGATGTCGGGTGTTCAAATCACCCCGCCCCGACCAATTTAATCAAAAAGCGGCGATCGGCTGGCCGGATCGTTCATGCGTCTTCACGCATCACATCTGCATCGCGGAGATGCAACAGCTGCGTTGATTGTTTCAAAGGATCCATCAACTGCCAAAAAAATCTTTCAATCGCAGGAGGGCTGAAATGTCCCCCTGGGCCGTATATTTTTGTTCCATGAACATCTTTTGGCCGTCGGCTTTTTTGGTCATGATGTCCATCCAGACGTCAAAGGGTGATTCAATAATGAGGTCGGGATGGTCGCTCTTGCCCAGGCCGGTCCTGAACCTTCCGTTTTCAATGACAAAATAGCATTCCCCCGCCGCCTGTCCTGAAAAATTGAACTGCATGACTAGCCTCGCGTCCCCGGCTTTATGGGCTTTAAACGAGAATTTCATTAACATCTGGAAGCTTTCGATGGAGTCCGGACGCGGGATCAGACCACGCTTCTGGGCTTCTCCCATGGTGACGCCCTCGTTGATGCATGACTGCCACATCAGATTCCCCAGGGGCGCCATTTCTTCAAAGCTGGTAATCGGTCTTTTTATTCTGTCCAGGGTTTCCGGCGAGATCTTCATGGACTGGACCAATTCCCGCCCGCCCTGAATCAGGGCTTCACGGATATCGGCTATCTTTTTGCTGGTCGATGATCGTGATATCATTTCAGAGGATGTCCGATAGATCTCCGCCGCAAGCTTCTCATGGAACAAAAAATTCACATAGAATTTCAGCGCGTCGAATACGCTTTCTTCCGGGAATCCGGCCACGGAAAGGACGACGACCGGCGGTGTTTTGTGCCGGTAGGGATGGCTTGTGACACCGTCCCGTTTCTCGAAAAAAGGAAGCGCCGCCGGAAGCGTCCGCTCGATAACGGTTTTCATCAGGGCATTCACGGTGTAGTGGAAAAGCGGGGTGGCTAATATCACCAGATCGCTGTCCAGATACTTGGGGAGAATCTCGCTGGTCATATCGTCTTTGTGGAGGCACACCCCGGGCGTTTTGGTCCAGCAGGTAAAGCATCCGATGCAGTATCTGATTTTTTTCTTCCGAAGTTCGATAATCTCCACGTCCGCGCCGGCTTCACGCATGCCCTGAAGCAGATCATCCAACACCATTTCGGTCTTACTGACATCCCCCGTCCGGGCGCTTGAGTTGAGAGCTAATACTTTCATGTGTTTCTCCTTGCTTGTTGGTTTCTCCTTCTTTTCAAGACATTTTCTGTAGTCCCGCTTTGGCGGGACGGGCGTTAATGCTCCGCAGATTGCTGCGAGGGGGTTGATTGCGGCAGACCGCCGCAAACTAAACAGTTCAACCGCCTCCAAAACCAACTTTTACGTTGTTGCCGCTGATGAGAACAGGCACGATGCCCGACCCTCCAGACAGGCGCATGACGTCCTCAAGAGCCCTGGCATTACCCTCCGTACTGATCTCTTCATAAAATACGCCGCGTTCTTCCAAATCTTTCTTGGCCGCCTCACAGTAGCGGCAACCCGGCGTGGTATAGATAACAACTTTTTGTGGCGCTGGAACGACACGGCGCTTCTCGTCGAGCTCGTAGAGCTTTTCGACGACGAACTGCACGTATTTTAAGCATTTGTCTTTCCAGATGCCGGCTTCCAGAAACCGGCGGTAAACATCCGGTTTGGAGAAGTCCATGCCGATGAGATCACGGCAGGTGATAGCGCCAAACTTCTCCTGGAAACTTGCGACAAGTTCAAGGGCATCCTCGCGGGCATTTTGCCGCTCCTGCTTAACCCGCTGTTTGTCGGCAAGCGGCCAGCGGTGTTGCAGACCCAGGCAGACAGTGGCGGCGGATACCGCGCCGCAAGGCGCAGCCTGCTGGCCGGCGATGCCGCCGTTGAAAGCAATACAGGTCCACAGAATGTCCTCATTTTCCAGGCCGTAGGATTCCCACATAACTTGCAGGACGCCCGGTCCTCAATGATAACCCTTGTGCATGAGTTCTACGACGCGTTCCCTGGCATCCGCGAGAGACAACGTTCCAGTCATGGCTTCCCTCCTTTAAAAAGTCGTTGAATTCAGATGAGCTTGGCTTCTGGTGATGCTTGATCTTTGTTTTCTCCGATTCCGCACTCCTTCGGCTTTGCATCATACAACGCTGCGTCCGCCTGCCGCAGGATATCATCAAGATTATTTTCCCCCTGGGGGACCACGGCCAGGCCGAAACTGACGCCGGTCCGCAATCCGTTGTTTTTGGCCCAGGCGCCGAACTCGCTCTGAAGTCTCTGAGTTGCCGACTCCGCGGCCTCCAGAGATGTGTTTGTGAGAAGCATGACAAACTCGTCTCCGCCGTATCTCGCAAGGATATCGGACCTCCTGAAGCTTGATCGCGCCATATCGGAAAAATGCCGGAGAACTTTGTCGCCCATGTCATGTCCAAACTGATCGTTGACGGTTTTGAAATTGTCAAGATCGGCGAATATCAATACCAGGGAAATATAGGACCGTTCATTGAGGAGCAGCAGATATTCCGCGGTTTTCAAAAATGCCCGCCTGTTCCGTAACCCTGTGAGACTGTCGTATTCACTGATTCTGATCGCCTCAACCCTCATCGTCTCAATTCGTCGCACAAGAAGATAAGTATAGCTCACGGCGACAATGATCAGAAATACATAAAAACACAGATGGTAGGGCGGCCAAACACTGAGAAGACTGCAATGAATGACCAGAATGGCGCCAACGAGGATGAGTGACCCGATCATCGATTCAACGAAAAAATACAGCCCGTGCTGGATTCCATTGCCAAGCACCGCAATCAGGAAAAGCAGGATCATAGGGGGGATCATGAAGGAATCGCACAGAGCCGCTATGAATGCCCCCAGGATGTCTATCCATCCACCCAGACGAAACATGATCATGTTCGCGCCATACTTCTTGTAATACCACCACCAGAAGAGATGGAGCGCATAATAGGACACGAACGAGAGATTGACCTGGTTTACAGATAAAACGAGCGGCGGGATGGGGCTGTAATTGATGTATAACGCCGCCAGGCCCCCCAGCAGCAGGCGGATGAATAATTGCAGGCGCGGCATGTATATTTCGGGAACGGGCGCATCAAGGGATGGGGAAAACGGATCTTCTTTCTTCTTAGTCATCCTTTACACCCAGAGCGATTCGGGATAATCGTTATAGAGTGGATCTTGCGATAATCGCCAATCAGAGCGTTTCATCAACACGATCCTGAGTTCCTGCCGAACAAGATCGCATACTTTTGTCATTTCGTCAATTTACAAAATGTCGGATTCACAAATAGTCGGAAAGCGCATATTACTATTTGAAATGTGGCATTAGTTAAGGATGACGACAGCACGGATGTGATCTCCCTTTACATGGAACACTCCAGGCGGCCCCGAGTGTTCCTGGATGTTTTGAAGAAGGTGTCCTTGAAAAAACCCGTTCTCTGCCTCAGGCCGGGCGGATCAGCCGGTGCGGCTGCCGCGATGGCCTCCCACACGGGTTCCATGACCAGGTATACCGGCTGGAAAGCTGCCAGGTCTTGCTGACCCGCCCCAATTTCCTCAGGGCCATAATTTTTATTTCTTGACTATCAAGCATCAATGTGAACAAGTAAAACACAAGCAAAATTAATGTGTTTATATTATCTAATGTTGAACCCTTCTTAGTTGAACCTTACCTGAAATAAACAAGAAAAGGAAAAATATGAAAAAAGAAGATTGCATACTTTTTAGCGGCGGAGCTCGGGGGGCGGAAGCGGAGTTTGGCGCAAATGCGGAGAGCTTTGGAATTGAAGAAGTAAATTTTACATTTAATGGACACAGCATCATCCGCAAAAGTGGATGGCGTGTCCTCAATCACGAAGAACTGAAAAATGGAGACATCAGTTTGGAATATGTATCCAGATTAATGAATCGCCGTTACACGGACAATGAAACTTTTCGAAAGATCCTCCAAAGTATCTGGTACCAGATTAACAACGGTCAGGAAATTTTTGTAATCGGCGAAATACTTGATGATAAGACGGTCAAAGGCGGCACGGGTTGGGGCGCTGAATTCAGTAAAATTTGCAACAAACCATTGCATGTTTTTGATCAAAAGAAGAACAATTGGTTCACGTGGAATAAATTGGAATGGGTTGAGCATAAAAAGACGGACGCGCCGGTTATCAGCCATATCCATTTCACCGGAACAGGAACCCGTTTCCTTGAAGAAAACGGCAGGAAAGCGATCAAAGAATTATTCACCAGATCGTTTTCTTAATGCATTGCCGATTCAGTTTACTTCCTGATCGCGACGGCTTCAATTTCCAGGGGCACGTCCCTGGGCAAGGCCGAGACCTCAATGGTGGAGCGGGCAGGCGGCGCATCGGCAAAAAAGCCGCCGTAAATTTCATTGACAACGGCAAAGTCCGTCATGCGTTTTAAAAAGATGGTCGTCTTGACCACATGATTCAGGGACAGGCCGTTTTCTTCAAGAATCGTCTTAAGATTTGTCAGAACCTGACGGGTGGCCGGCTCAATCGCCGTGACGATTTCACCGGTTGACGGGTTGACCGGCAACTGTCCCGAGATGAAGATCATGCCGTTTGCCTCCACGGCCATGGAGTAGGGACCCGAAGCCGGCATATTTTTGGATGTGATAATTTTTTTGTCCATGGTTCTTCACCTCATGATGTTTACGGCGCGGGTTCGTCTGTTTTGTCCGCCGCGCCGCCCGATTTTAAAGCATCTGAAAAAACATAAAGCTTCTCTCCGGGCGTAAGCTTTCTGCTGCCGCCAGGATTCCAAATGGTCAGGGCCTTGTACGGCACGTTGAACCGGGCGGCAATGCCGGTGAGCGTATCCCCTTTCTTGACTGTATAAACGGACGCATTCCTCAAGGCAAGCCACTCCGCCATGAATTTATCGCAGCGTTCATTAAAACCGTTGGCCTGTCCTTTGGGAACGTTGATCTGGTGTGCTCCGGAAGGCAGATGATAGTATTTGATCTGCGGGTTGAGGTCCTTGATGATTTTGAAATACGTATTGGCCGCCTGCGCGATGACGTGAAGGGGCACGGGTTGAGCGGCTTTGATCTCCACCGTATCAAATTGTCTGGGTAAATAAAGATCGGCTTTGGACAGAACATAGCCGAATTTTGCCGGATTGGACATGATGATTTTTGCCGCCAGGATCCTGAAAACGTATCGCTGGGTTTCCTGATTCAGGTAGAGCTGATAATAATTATTCACTTTTTGAACCAGCATTTCGGCTTTCAGCCCGTCTTCGCCCATGTTGTAGGCGGCCGCGGCGAGCGTCCAGGAGCCGAAGAGCGCATAAAGGTCTTTGAGATATTTAACGGCGGCCTGTGTCGCTTGGTAAACATTTCTTCTTTCGTCAATGTCGCCCGTGACTTCCAGACCGTACCTTGTTCCCGTGCCTTCGATAAACTGCCAGTATCCCACAGCGCCCTTGTTGGAGAAGGCCAGCGGCCGCAAAGAACTTTCCGCAATGGTGATATATTTGAGATCATCCGGCATAAAATTGGCTTTCAGGACCCTTTCAATTTCGGGAAAGTAACGATTGGCGCGTTTCAGCCAGAGAATAATGTCGTCGCTGTTGTCCAGGGAAACAAGCAATTCCCTTTCCAGCCGCTCCCGAACATCCGGATCGGCAAGCGGCACCAGCTCTCCGCAGAACGTCAGCGGTTCAGCGATTCTGATCGCTTCCAGGATGGCCTGTCCGGCGGAAGGCGATGCTTTGGTTTGGGCATGACCCGCCGGCAGAAAGGCGATGATCATCATGCACGATGTGCCGAATATCAACAGTCCGTGAAATAGCTTTTTCAAAACATGTCCTCCCCGGAGGAAAATGGTTCCCTGATTACTTGCTTTCCGATTTCGGCTTCAAACTGGGATTGGCCAGATTGTCCCGGATTTCTTTTAATTCCTTAGTGGCGCCCTCTTTAACATCCCTGGATTGTTGAATGGCCGATTCTTTTGCTTTTTTCATATCCTTGGGGAAGTCTTCCTTTATCGCTTTGGCGTCGCGGACAATCGCGTCCTTGCTTTCCTTATAGACTTTGACGGTTTCTTGTTTCACCTCTTTGGCCGTCCCCTTAACGGACTGGGCGACGCTTTTACCCGATGATGACTTTTCCCCGTCGGCGGCTGATGCAGCCGTGCCGAGCCCGACAAGGAAATAAACGGCAAACAAGCAAATGATGATCCTTTTCATGTTGTTTTCTCCTCAAAAAATTTTATTCTTTCCACAGTTGATCGATAATATTTACCGTTTCGTAAGCGGCGGGAATCGGTTTGAGAGCCGTATCCGCTATTCCGGAAACCACCCGCGTGATGTTGTGATCGGTGCGATCTTTGGAGCGGGTTTTCAAGAGCGCGGCATTCGGTATGGCCGCAATAAAAGCGGGATCCAGCTCGACCCAGATGGATTTTTTTGCGTCCGCATACAGGGCTCGTATTTCACGATCAAGCTTGGGCTGCATTTTCCACGTTTGATGAACTCGTAAAAAGTCACCACTGTCACCCTGAGCTCGTCGAAGGGTGAATGTAAGTGCTTAATATCACGACATGCTTCGACGGGCTCAGCATGACAAAAGTGGGACATAACGACTTTTTACGGGTTCATCACGTTTTGCCGTCAAATCCTTCCGCCAGGTAAACGCCGCGTTCGCGGACTTCCTTCATTTTTTGTTTTCCCTCGAGGAGGATTTCGGTTCTGGAGCGCTTGTCTTCTCCGGCGCGCCGGTATTGATACCACACCCAGAGGGGCTGCCCGAAATGGGAGGTGGGCCGGCCTTTAGCGGTAATGACGCCCAGCTGCCGGAAGAATTTCCACATTGAATCATTGACCCTGTATCCGAATTTTTCACGCAGGCGAACGTGGTCCTGGAAGGCGGTTGTCAGATAGCCCAGCATGGGGTCGTTTTTGGTCGGCAGCGCCATCAGATAAGCCGGATTAGCCGGCATAATCCGGTCCTGGCACCAGTCCAGATCGGTCAGTGACACGTCCATATGCAGCGTGGAACAGATATCCAGACCAAGGGTGAGGCCGTGAAGTTTGCCCATCACGATATCCTCAAGACAGCAGCGGACAAGCTGTTCGCGGCTCCGAAAGACTTCCGGCCCGATGAATCCGGCCACGTCGTTGACATGCACCCACGGGGCGGGGGAGCGACCGGCTTTTTGCTGGGCCTCGGCGACTTTCATTTTCAGCAGGCGGGCGAAACCGTATTTGCGC
>WOYI011439726.1_pt2 | contig 21206 bp, 14 predicted proteins | sample 6423411 | NCBI WGS metagenome assembly WOYI01 (sample SAMN13441803, study PRJNA592873) | oil field metagenome | biome: oil field; feature: oil-well bore; material: oil-contaminated soil; isolation source: oil-contaminated soil from oil-well borehole | place: Germany: Wietze | collected 2016-10-18 ... | reverse complement strand
TCTCTGAAATATACCGTACCATAATGCAAGCTTTATGAAGGCAATCTATGTTTTTTCTTGCATTTTTGCCAATTTCCGCATCGAAAGCTATTAACTTATTACGTTGATTATCAACCTAATACCAGAATAATTAAACTTTCTCAGCAAACTTTAATGTAAAAAATACACTTATACTTCCTTATGCAATTTAAAACTTTTTTTTTATATGGGTACTGAATTTGAAAATATTTTGCAATCGATTTAAACAGGCCTGTGGTACTTACATTACTCCCTCATGAATCCATTGTTTTATGACACCGTTACGGACATTTGTCATGTCTGTGTATACCAGAATATGAAAAACGAAAAGGTAAAAAACCGACGTTTCGGACGTGATTTTCGCATCTGAGGAAGATGAAAATCAGCTGAAAGGTAAGGGAAAGTATGAGATACGGTGAGCCTCTGATAGCTATCTCAGATTGGTTTCTATAACGATAACACCGTTGGTGCCGCGGGTTCCGTAATATGCAGCTGCAGCGTCCTTCAGTACGTTTATTGATTTGATATTCACCGGTTCAAGTGATGATATGTCATCTACCGGAATTCCGTCGACTATGAAAAGGGGTTCACCCGACAGGGTGAGGGAGTTGGTTCCCCTGACCTGGATTGTCGGGCCTCCGGGCGTATTTATGACCTCCACTCCCGGGAACCTGCCCCGGAGCAGGTCATAGATGCTTGAATAATTTGAAAATTCGCTGTTATACTGTTGCAGGTTTGATACTGCAAAGGTAAGGTCTTCTTTAGGTATGTAGCCGTTGCCTATTGCCACCGTCACATCCTTTTCCCTTCCCCTGAAGACCAGGTTGACAGTAACCGTGTCGTTCGCCTGTGGCCTCAGGCTGAAGGGTTCGAATCCCTCTGCCTCAAAGGTGATTTTATCTCCCTTTCTGAGAGTAACTGCAAACCGGCCCTCAGAATCGGTCAGGACTGTTTCCTTCGATTTACCCAAGGTTACGCTGACATTCCTGAGGGGGTACCTGTTGTAGCACCTCACGATTCCTGAGACCTCGATATCCTGGCCGTGGGCTGAAACGGCGGCAAGCAGCAGAAGAACAATGGCGAACTGTTTTTTCATAACGTAATCGATTGAAATTGAATAGGGTGCGGGATTGTCTCCCGCACCCTCAAGGCCACTCAGTGGCCACCTGAATATACCTTCTCCTTACCGGAAATCCTGCTGTTAGTAGCTGGGGTTCTGGGTCAGGTTCGGGTTCTTGTTGATCTCTGCCTGAGGTATCGGGAAGATTGCCTTCTCAATGCTGCTGGGCCTGTGGTTGAACCATGTCTTGGTGTGAAATACTCCAAACCTGATCAGGTCAGTCCTTCTCCTGCCCTCGGCTGCAAATTCCCAGCCAAGTTCATCGAGGAACCTTCCGTACTGGATATCTGCGCCGCCTTCAGCCTCGGTAACCTCACCGTTGACCACATAACCGTAGTTGTAGGAGCTTCCCTCGAGGAGCTGGGCTCCGGTAACGGTGGCCTTATCCGGATTTGCCCTGAATGAGCGTGCCCTGACATCAGACACTATAAGTGCAGCATCACCTTCATGATCAGTCCTGAGGAGGCACTCAGCCTTCATCATGAGCACATCGGCATAACGGAACACAACATAGTCATTGCTGAGAGAAGCCTTGGCACCTATCTTGATCTCATACTTGCCAATGCGATAGCCTTCGTTGGAAGCAGCCAGGTCAATGTCCTTCACCCTCTTGACGTAATCAATCACAAGGTTGCCGTTGTCCGGATTGTACTGCGGACCCTGTATCCAGGTGTCCTTGAGTCTCTGGTCATCAGCATCGTAAGTGTCAATCCACTGTGGAACGGCGCAGTTGCCTCCCCAGGGCTGAGCTTCCATTTTGAAGACAAGCCTGCTGAGCGGATCAAGGGTCTTCATGTGGATCTGCCAGCCTGTAGCCTTGGTCTCATCGTACGGCACGGCGAAGATTATCTCCTTCGAGTTCTCATTTTCAGTCTTGAAGATATCACGGTAGTAGGTCTCAAGCTGGTACTTGGTGCTGGCAATGATGTCATTGCACTCGCTTATGCAGAGGCCCCACTGCGGTGTTCCGGTGTAAACCTCAGCATTGAGGTATACCCTTGCAAGAGTGGCTTTTGCTGCCCACTTGGTGAAACGGCCGTAGGTTGTCTTGTCTACAGTTTCGGCAAGAAGCGGCATAACCGTTGTAAGCTCAGTGACAACGAAGTCATAAACCTGCTGACGAGTAGCCTGCTCCGGAAGCTCAACATCCTTGTAATCATCCACTATTGGAACATTGCCATGAGTGTCAAGAAGCACCGAATAGTAGTAAGCCCTTACAGCCCTGAGCTCAGCCAGGAGATTTTCCTTGCCCACTTCCATGGGTATCTCACCAGATTCAATCTGGTAGATCACCCTGTTGGCCGTGTTGATGCCCCTGTAACAGTTGTTCCACAGGTTCTGGGGCTGCCACTGTGTTGGAGTCCAGGTATGCTTGTGCATCCTTTGGTAGGTACCGCCGTCATACCATCCGTTGGGACGCGCAGGAGTAACTATCTGATCTGCGGGCTCTTCCTGCAGGTCAAACATACCCTGCCATCCTGCCATCATTCCACGCATTCCGGTGTATACCGGTGCAATAATTGACGGAATGTCCTTCTCTGACGGAACAAACTTTTCTGCAATAAGCTCGGAATATACCGTCTCCGAAAGATCGGTACATGAACCCGCAACCAGTGCAACGAGTATCACCAGACCGCCAATGTACTTATTAAATTGCTTTTTCATTGCTGTCATATTTTATCATTAGAAAGTAAGATTCACACCCAGTGTAAAAGTCCTGGTCGTGGGATACTTGTCCCTTTCATCATTTCCAGGGTTGAGACCAATACGGTTCACCTCGGGATCAATGCCCTTGTAACCCGTCAGAGTGTAGAGGTTCAGTCCCGATGCGTATACGCGTGCATTCCTGACATAGTTCCTGTTCGGTAGCTTGATGGTGTAACCGAGTGTCATGTTGTCAATCTTCCAGTAGTCGCCGTCCTCAATATAATAGCTGACATAAGCCAGGTCATATGTAAGCCTTGCCTTGCCGTAGACCTTGTCAAATGCGCTCTCAAGCATGTTGTACTGATAAATGCGTGGATTCTCGTAATACATCCTCTGGAAATTGAGAATCTGGAAACCGAATGCTCCCCTCATGTTGAGCTCAAGATCAAAGTTCTTATATCTGAATGAGTTATTCCAGCCGAGATAGTGTTTGGGCAGCCCGTTGCCGAGAACCTTTCTGTCATCTTGAGTCGATTCAGTGATGGGGATATTCTCACCATCCTTGTTCTCAATGATCCAGATACCGGTATCGGTGATGTCAACCGACTTCCAGCCGTAGAAGTTACCTATCTGGTCTCCTATCTTGACAATATGGGTAGTCTGCTGAATCGGTTCACCCGTATGGCCGGTATAGAAAAAGTCGTTGGTGGTCTGGAACTGTTCGTTTGACAGAGAAACGAGTTTGTTCTTGTTGGTTGAATAGGTCACGCCGGTCATCCAGTTAAAGGAGGTGCGGGCCACAGGTGTACCCTGAACAAGGACCTCAAGACCGTGGTTATCCATCACACCTACATTCGAGGTAATTGATGAGTAGAGGTAGGGAGGAGTGGGCACCTGGTAATCCCAGAGCATATCATTGGTGCGGCGGCGGTAAAAGTCGACCGTACCGTTGATCCTGCCTTCAAAGAAACCGAAGTCAAGACCAATATTGATCTCTTCCTTCTTCTCCCACCTGAGATCAGGGTTCGGGTTACGGTTGGGAGCAACACCCTGTATCCATACTCCGTTTGAAAGGAAGCGTGCACCGTAGTTAAGGCTTATGAGTGACATGTATGAGCTGCCCGGGGCTGTTCCGGTGATACCGAAACCTGCACGGAGCTTAAGGTCACTGATGAAGTCAATATCTGACATGAAAGCCTCACGGCTGATACGCCAACCTGCAGACACTGCAGGAAAGGTACCCCACTTGTGATTGGCACCGAACTTGGATGAACCTTCGTGCCTGAGACTGGCCATCAGAAGATACTTGTCGTCAAAGTTGTAGCTTCCCCTGGCGAAGAATGCAATAAGAGTATTTTCGCTTTTACTGCTGTTCATGGTAGCTTCACCCCTTGTGAGTGCATCACCGCTCTGCATCCTGTTGTAGCTGTAAAAGTCTGTCGGGAAGTCCCAGTTGGTCATATAGAAACCCTCGAAGATATTGTTCTGGTAGCTGTATCCACCCATCAGATTGAGGTTGCTCTTGCCAAAGGTGTGTGCATAGTCAGTTGTAAGCTCGAGAAGCTTGCTCTGATTGGCACTGGTTCCCCTGGAAGCATAGCCGTTACGGCCGCTCTTTGTCGTGGAAACGTGCTTCTTCGTCTGTGAGAATCCACGGGTCTGATTATAGGTATTGTTCGAAAGGAGAAGGTTGATATTCCACCTCTTGACAGGGGTAAGAGTGACCTTCCCGTTCATCTGGATCTCCCTCTCATTGTTCTGGCCGTCTGATTCCATGATGTAAGCCACAGGGTTATCATAGAAATAGGTGTTACGCTCCTGCCATACGCCGTTCTCATCATAAATTGCGTCTGTCGGGTTGCGGATGATGGCCTGCCTGTAGACATAGCTGTTGAAGCTGTAACCGTCACCACCGGTCCAGTAAGTCCTGTCACGGATGATGGAGTTGAAGCTCATCTTCAGCATGCCGTCAAGAGCTGTGTGATTGATACCGAAGCGGCCGGAAACCTGCTTGTTGTCAGACCTGATGAAAAGGCCTTCCCAGTAACGATAGTTGACTGATGCAGTGTAGTTGGAGTTGGTGTTGCCACCTTTCATGGTCAGGTTATGGTTCATGCTGACAGGAGTGCGGGTTATCTCTCCCAGCCAGTCAGTACTGCTTCCAAAGTCAACAAAGCCCGGAACGTCAGCCATATGCTCCCTGTACTGCTCTGCATTGAGGAAAGGCATCTTCCTGGCAATGGTCTGAACAGTGGCATAGCCGTTGTACTCAATGGAAGGCTTGACATCCTGGCCGACGCCCTTGGTGGTGATGATGATCACACCGTTTGTACCCCTGGTACCGTAGATTGCCGCTGCCGAACCGTCCTTGAGCACGTCAATCGACTCAATATCCTCAGGAGCTACAGTTGACAGGCTGCCGGGAACACCGTCAACCAGGATGAGCGGTGACGTGCTTGCCGAAAGTGTCGTGATACCACGAAGCATGATCTGCGCATTCGAAGTCGGGTCTCCCGAAGGGTTCGAGATGGTAAGACCTGCAACCTTGCCCTGGATCAGCTGAGCTGCATCCTTGACAGCCCCCTTGACGAAGGCATCAGCCTTCACACTGGAGATGGAGCTGGTCACATCACCCTTCTTCTGGACACCGTAACCAACAACTACAATCTCCTCCATACCCAGCATGTCATACTGGAGTACTACCTCCACGTTTGACAGGCCCTGTACATTCACATCCCGGGTCTTCATTCCCACATAGGAGACCTGGATAACATTCTCGCCCTGAGCGAGGGTGAGAACAAATCGTCCGTCAGCATCAGTAGCTACACCCTTCGGGGTGTTCAGCACCCTGATAGCCGCTCCCGGCACCGTCTCACCGGCCGGATCCTTAACCACTCCGCTCAGCTGCCGCGTCTGCGCATGCAAATTGATGGCCAGTAACAGCACCAGCAGTGACATCAGCGATCTCATCAGATAAATGCCTGCTCCTCTGCGGGCACACACCATCTGTTCTGAAGTGCATTCTCTTTTCATAAAGGTTAGTTCATTTCGTTAAAAACCTGATTAATAATAAATTATTAGCTTCTATTAGTGTCATTTTTACACTTTATAGGTTGCTCCTTCAGGCATAAATTGTTTGTCCGGAATTTGCCTCCTAGTTAAATGTACAAATTACACTTTTTTATAGCTGATGCAATGTATACTTTTTATGACATAAGCGGTATGTTTTATAACATATTCTCCAATCTACCCGGATAATTACCTTGCTTGCTGTCACTCAATGATTATCTCGTGAATTCCTGATGAAAACTCCCTGTTAAGACGGACGTTTATCCTGATGCCGGCAGTTGTGACGGGGTTGAATTCAGCAATATTCCATGCATCCTTCGTGACGGCGAGAAGGGAGGCAGTTTCTACCTTTTTCCAGCTGCCGCCGCTGAGATATTCAACGGTCCATTCATCCGGTATACGGCAGCCGCCTGACGGACCGTCATCAAACCAGTAGACCTTAATCCTGGAGATTTTTTCAGGCCTGGCCAAGTCGAACCTGATCCATTCCCATCTGTTGTTTTTTGGCCACCAGTGGTAGTATGGCCAGGTATGATCATTTGAATTGGCAGGTTCCAGCTGGTCATTGATGGCTGACAGCGCCCTGTTGGGGGTACTGGCTGTTACCTTGCCGGTAAAAGCCACTGTCGGTGCAGGTGTCGGTCTGGCGGCGGACTCCCTGTACGGCAGCCACATCTTCATCTCTCCCCTACCCCTGTTGTTCCACAGGTGATATGGTATCAGCGTTATCTCTTCAGCATCTCCGAGCGAGACGGTCCCGTCAGCGTTTCTTCTTGCCTGGCGGGCCATGGTTTTAACAACCTCCGTACCGTTCAGCAGGCCGGGAACGAATTCCGCCCTGAACAGAGGCTGTTCATCCATGACCAGATTGAGAACATGGCCGTCACGATTGTCAGGCCATTCAGCACAGAACATCAGCGGACCTCTCTGAACGGCATACTTTCCCTCGTCCTCCTTTACCCTTTCATCGGCCACAACGGTTCTGACAGGCATGGGGAGGTCAAGTTCAACCCTGTCACCGGTCTGCCATCTGCGTGTGATAATGGCATAGCCGTTTTCGATCCTTGTTTCCGTTGGCTGACCGTTGATAAGTATGGTTTGCCTCTCATCCGACTGGCTGCTGAAGCTGTAGAGCCCTCCAGGCATGGCTTCATTGCGTGCCCAGCCGGGTATACGAATACGCACCGTGAACTTCCCGGGTTTTTCCGGGTCGACGGTCATGTTCACCTTCCCTTCCCATGGGTAGCTGGTCTCCTGGGTTATCTTCACCTTATGACTGCCGAATGCAATATCGGCATTGTTTGATGCAAATAGGTTGATATACAGGTCATTGTCCGTGACAGAATAAATGTATCCGGGAATAGCCGGTATGAACCTGCATACGTTTGACGGGCAGCAGGCGCAGCCGAACCATGCCGAGCGCTCATGCCGGCCGTCGGACTCGAGGGGATTGGGATAGAAGAACCTGTCTCCTGCCAGGTTTACGCCGGAGAGGGCGCCGTTGTAGAGAGTCTTTTCCAGGACGTCAAAATATTTCCCTTCGCCGTGCAAGGAGAAGAGCCTGTGGTTGAAGAAGATACTGCCTATCGATGCGCAGGTCTCGCAGTATGCTGACATATTCGGCAGGTGGTATGGTTCGGCAAATCCCTCGTTTCCGCCGCTGGCGCCAATTCCTCCGGTAATGTACATCTTCCTGTATACAAGATCTTCCCAGATCTTTGTGATTGCATTAAGGTAAGCCTGGTCCTTTAATATCGCAGCAACATCGGCCATGCCCGAGTACATATATGTCGCCCTCACCGAGTGGCCAACAGCTTCTGTCTGATCGACAACCTTTTTATGTGACTGTGAATATTCTTCTCCGTCGGGACGTGTGCCACGTGCATCGAGAAAAAATTTGGCAAGATCAAGATATTTCCTTTCGCCTGTCACCCTGTACAATTTGACCAGGCCCATCTCAATCACCTGGTGACCCGGATAGCTTACAAAGGCATCCCAGCCGAAGTCCTTGTCTACCAAATCAGCTGACTTAAGAGAGATGTCAAGCAGCTCTCTCTTGCCTGTAGCCTGATAGTATGCCACGGCTGCCTCATACATATGACCAAGATTGTAAAGCTCATGGCTGAGGATGTTGGTCTTCTCCCATCTCTTCTCTCCGGCCCACTCATGGACTTTGCCGTAGCCCATCTCAGCAATTGTACGGTTGGTGTATAGGTAACCGTCATCTTCCTGGGCAAGGCCTATCTTCCATATCAGAGAATCAACGTAAGCTTCCAGCACGGGGTCAGGATAAGTCTGCAGAGAATATGCAGCTCCTTCGATGATCTTTGTAACATCGGAGTCATCAAACGGATAAATAGTCTGAAATGCACCGGTATCAAGCCCTCCGGCTATCTCAAAGTTCTTCACCCGGCCGGTTGATTCGCAGTACCCGAACGCAATTGGTATAGTCACCTCATGGTTCATTTTTATTCGTGGTGCCCAGAAGTTATCCGTCATCTTCACCGAGGTGAAGGGCACAGGACGGATAGGGTAATTGTCATCCGCCGTATTGCGGCTGCAGGATGACGCGACCATCAGTACGATAGCCGCCGCAATGAAAATTCTTCCTGTTTCTTGCATTGTTTACTGTTTTACCGTTTTCATCCATACTGTCATCTCTCCCCTGCCCCTGTTGGCCCAGGAGTAATAAGGTACCGCCTTCACTTTTCTTTCCTCTCCTGCAGGAGTTTTCGCCGTGAAGGTGAGTGTCCCGGTCCCGCCAGGCAGATCAGGTTCAAAAGCAAACTCCACACCTGTATCCGGATTTACGCTCAGCTCCCTGACCGGGCCGTTGTCTGCCTCCTCCAGGCAGTAAACCAGTGGACCGTATCCCAGTGCCACCCTTCCGCTGTCGGCCTTCACCTCTTCCCGTGCCGTGATGAACGCGGGCTCCATGGGCAAAACAACCTCCACAACATCTCCCCTGTACCAGCTTCTTTCAATGACCGCAAAACCGTCGTCAGGCCTGACAGCTGTTTTTCTGCCGTTCACCTTTATCTGCACCCTGCCTCCCACAGGTGTGAGATACCTGTACAGCCCGCCCTCAAAAGGCTCCTTTCCGGTCCATGCCGGGATGCGCAGACGCAGACTGAACCTGCTGCCTTCGTTGTCGGGGTTAACTTCTATCCTGACATCGCCCTTCCAGGGATACTCCGTCTCCTGTCTCAGGGTTACCTCCCCGGCACCGACTGCCAGCCTGGCTTCTGAGCTGATGAAGAGGTTCACGCTGATGCCGTCGTCCGATGTTGACCATATATACTGCTTCAGTGCAGGCATGAAGCGGGCCACGTTGACCGGGCAGCATGAGCAGTCGAACCACCCGGCACGCTCAAAGCTGCCGTCCGACTCAAGAGGGTTGGTATAGAAAAAGCGACAGCCGTCGCTGCTTATACCTGATATCAGCGCGTTGTAAAGAGTACGCTCAAGCACGTCAAGGTACTTTGCATCACCGGTAGCCCTGTAGAGCCTGTGGTTCCAGAAGACATTGGCCACGGAAGCGCATGTTTCTGTATATGCGGTCATATTTGGCAGCTCAAAAGGCTCGCCGAAGGCTTCGCCATACTCCTTTGATCCTATTCCACCGGTTATGTATATCTTTTTCTGTGTGACATCTTCCCATATCCTTTGTGACGCCTCGAGATAGCGGTTGTAACCCGTAGCTTCAGAGAGGTCTGCCATGGCTGTATACATATAGCCCGCCCTGACAGCATGGCCAACGGCTTCGGTCTGCTCCAGCACCGGCTTATGCATCTGCAGGTAGACAGAGTCGTTGTAAACCCTGAACCTGCTTGTGTCAGGATGACGTATATAATCGCCGGGTCTGCCACGCACGTCAATAAAGAACCGGGCAAGCTCAAGCCACCGCCTGTCGCCTGTCAGCCTGTAGAGTTTTATCAGCCCTATCTCAATCTCCTGATGACCGGGGGCAATCTCCCTTTTACCCCACCCGAACTCACGGTAGATCAGTCCGGCATTCTTAAGTGCCACATCGAGGAAGGTTCGGGATCCTGTGGCCTGGTGATGGGCCACAGCCGCCTCATACATATGTCCGACGTTATATAGCTCATGGCTGATGCGCTCATCGATCCACCTCTCCCTGCCCGCCCCGGGAGCCATGTTGACCGGGTCAATGGTGCGGGTAGTATAAAGATAGCCGTCATCCTCCTGGGCGGCAGCGATGAGCAACACCAGGCTGTCTACGTACTCACGAAGCTCAGGATCAGGGGTCTCCATCAGCGAGTAGCATGCACCTTCCATGATCTTGAACACGTCTGAGTCGTTGTACCTTGCTCCCGTGTGCTTTCCCTTCTTCAGTCCGCCGGCAACGGCAAAGTTGTCTATGCGCCCTGTCAGCTCACACTGTCTGAAGACATACGGTATCGTCTTCTCCCTGTTCCGTTCGATCATCGGTGACCAGAATTTATCAGTGATCATAACGTCAGCGGGGTCAGGTGTTGCAAGCCACTCCGGTTTCTCCTCCTTTACTGACCGGATGCTGCATGAACCGGCAAAGAGAGCCATAACCAGGTATATCAGACTGTTGTATTTCAACCTCTCACCTCTTTTTTTATCAGTTTGAGCCGCTTCATCACATCATTGGTTCCACGCCCGAAGTAATCGTGCAGTGTCCGGTATTCGGCAAAGAGCCTGTTATATGTCCGTACATTTTCAGCCACCGGTCTGTAGGTGTAATCCTTCACTTTTGACATTACAGCGGCAGCCTCCTGTATAGTGTCAAAACCACCGGCTGCAGTCCCCGCAGCCACGGCACCGAACATTGCCGAGCCGAGTGCAGGCGCCTGCGGTGATCCGGATATCTTTATCTCTCTGTTTATGATGTCTGCATAAATCTGCATCACAAACGGGTTCTTCTCGGCAATGCCTCCGGCAGCATAGAACTCTTCAACCGGCACGCCATTCTCCTCGAAGGTGTCGATGATCATCTTCGTGCCGTAGGCGGTGGCTTCAATTAGTGCACGATAGATCTCCTCGGGTCTGGTTGTCAGCGACATACCCACTATCATGCCGGTGAGGTCAACATCAACAAGCACCGACCTGTTACCGTTCCACCAGTCGAGGGCTATCAGCCCGCTCTCTGCGGGCTTCAGCCGTTCCGCCTTTTCTGTAAGAAGAGCGTGAAGGTCAATGCCCCTGGTGTCTGCCTCAGCCCTGTAATCTGCAGGTGTGCAATTTTCCACAAACCACTGGAAGTGATCGCCCACGCAGCTCTGTCCGGCCTCATAGCCGAAAAACCCTTCAATAATCCCGTCTTCGACCACCCCGCACATACCCGGGACCTCCTTCTCAATATCACCCAGGAGCATATGGCACGTGGAGGTGCCTATTATTGCCAGCATTTTCCCGGAGGATGTTATGCCCACTGCAGGAATAGAAACATGAGCGTCAACGTTGGCGACAGCCACAGCTGTACCTTCTTTCAGCCCGGTCAGCTTTGATGCGGCAGGAGAGATGACTCCTGCCCTCGTTCCAACCGGCAGGAGATTACGTGATAGCTTTTCATCAACAAGATTCTCCATCCCGGGGTGAAGGGCTTTAAAAAAGTCACCGGAAGGATACCCGTCATGCTTGTGCCATATAGCCTTATAACCTGCGGTACAGGTATTGCGGGTCTCCACGCCGGTCAGCTGCCATACAACCCAGTCGGCAGCTTCGATGAAACGTGCGGCAGCATTATAAATTCCCTGATCCTCATTCAGCGTCTGCCATATCTTCGGTATCAGCCATTCGGATGATATCTTGCCTCCGTAGCGGCTGAGGAACTTCTCACCTCTCTCTGCGGCTATTGCATTGAGCCTGTTGGCCTCATCCTGGGCAGCATGGTGTTTCCAAAGTTTCACCCAGGCATTGGGCCTGCTTTTAAATTCATCCATAAAACAGAGCGGAGTGCCGTCGGCCGTCACCGGCAGCATGGTACAGGCCGTAAAGTCGATCCCCAGTCCCGCTATCTGTTCCGGAACCACCGAGGCCATCTTCATCACAGCCGGGATGGTAACACGGAACACATCAAGATAATCCTGGGGGTGCTGAAGGGCCCAGTCAACACCCAGGGGGGTGCCGTCAGGGAGCTTCTCATCCATCACCCCGTGAGAATAGTCATGAACGGCAACAGCCACCTCTTCTCCGGTTGTCGTATCAACCAAAACGGCTCTGCCCGATAGCGTCCCGAAATCTACACCTATAGAATATTTATGCATGTGATATGACTTTATTGAATTATTTTTTCTGTCCGTAATAGGCATTCCTTCCGTGCTTCCGCAGGTAATGCCTGTCCAGAAGGTGACTGTCGATCTCCTGCGGCGGTGCCAGGCTGACAGAGAGGAGTGCCATCCGGGCCACCTCTTCCAGGATAACGGCATTATGTACGGCAATGGCCGGTGTGACACCCCATGTGAAAGGGCCGTGTGAATTAACAAGCACGGCAGGCATGGTTAAAGGATCCCTGCCTGCGACTGCTTCCGTTATCACCAGTCCGGTATTATACTCATAGTCTTTCTCCGTCTCCCCGGCTGTAAGCCTCCTGGTCACCGGCACCGGACCGTAGAAATAGTCGGCGTGAGTTGTGCCCAGGCAGGGTATCGCCCTGCCGGCCTGGGCCCAGGCTGTGGCATGTGTCGAGTGGGTGTGAACTACACCGCCCAGCTCCGGGAACGACCTGTAAAGGGCAAGATGGGTGAGAGTATCTGTTGAAGGGTTTAAAGTTCCCTCCACAACATTCCCGTCGATATCAATGACCACCATGTCATTGACTGTCATCTCACTGTAGGCTACACCAGATGGCTTGATGACCACCAATCCCGAATCCCTGTCAAACCCGCTGACATTTCCGAAGGTCATTATGACCAGTCCGTGCTTTACGAGTTCAAGGTTAGCCCTGAATACATCCTCCTTAAGTTTTTCGAGCATGATGCTGTTGTTTGAGTGTTATGCCCGCCGTCAAAGCCACTCTCTCAGCTCACGGCAAGGTTGAAAAAGAAGCCGTTCCTGGCCAGCTCCTTGTATTTGGCTTCGTTGAACCTGTAATACCAGGCCCCCTTCTTTGATGTCTCCTTCTCCTTCTCTTCCTGTTTTTCAAGGAGCTCCATTGACAGTATCTTCTTCCTGAAATTACGTTTATCTATCGGCCTCTGGTAAATGGCTTCATAAAGGTTCTGGAGCTGCACAAGGGTAAATTTTTCGGGAAGAAGCTCAAAGCCTATCGGCCGCACCTTTACTGTCTCCACCAGTTCTCTGAGAGCCCTGTCAACCATTTTACGGTGGTCAAAGATCAGCTCCGGGAGGTTTGATATTGATCTCCAGTGGGCTCCGTTCTTCCTTCTTATCTCAGGGTCAAGGTCATGTATGCCGATGAGTGCGAAATAGGCTGTTGATATAACCCTGGCGCCCGGGTCACGATCTGTCTCGCCATATGTGTAGAGCTGTTCCATGTACAGGTCAGAGAGACCTGTCAGGCTGCAGAGCACCCTGCAAGCAGCATCGTCAAGGCTCTCATTCTCCCGCACAAAGCCCCCCGCAAGCGACCACTGCCCCAGAGCCGGCTCAAAGCTTCTCTTTATCAAAAGCAATTTGAGCTCCTTCTCCAGGATATCATATCCGAAGATTATACAGTCTACAGCGAGGTAGTGTTTGTCATATCCTGAATAAATGTGGGTCATACTTTTCAGATCAAATATATAACAAAATGTTTATGCCCCGGCCGGATCGATCTTGCATGAAATCTCATGTTCCAATCCTTTTTCGAGCTACTGTTCATGCAGGTTTCATGCGATAGTAAAGATCGTTCCACCTCAGCTCCTTCCTTAAAAGTTCAATAACGCATTTTTGATCTATCAGGATGAATTCCGTTCCGGTGATGGCAGCGTATTCAGCCATATGTTCTGCTGTAAGCGACTGGCTGAATCCGGTGTGATGGGCTCCGCCGGCGTATATCCATGCTGCTGCGGCGGTTCTGAGATCAGGTTCAGGTTTCCACAGCACGCTGGCTACGGGCAGCATAGGCATCGGCGGACACTCAACCACCTTCAGGTTATTCACTATGAGCCGGAAGCGGTCTCCCATCTCAATCATTGATGCCGCAATGGCCTTTCCGGTGTCGGCTTTGAACACCAGGCGTGCCGGGTCATCCCTGCCTCCAATACCCAGGGGATGCACCTCGAGGGCAGGCTTGCCGGAAGAAATTGAAGGGCACACCTCCAGCATATGCGCACCGAGGGCAGTCATGTTCTGAGGTTCCAGGTGATAGGTGTAGTCTTCCATGAAGGAGGTTCCTCCTTCCAGCCCCTCCGCCATCACCTTCATGATACGCACCAGCGCAGCCGTCTTCCAGTCGCCCTCGGCGCCGAAGCCGTAACCATCGGCCATGAGTCTCTGGACAGCCAGTCCCGGCAATTGGACTAGCCCGTGCAGGTCCTCGAAGTTGGTGGTGAAGGCTTTGAAGCCTCCCTCTTCCAGGAATGCACGCATGCCGGCCTCAATACGTGCTGCCTCTCTGACAGCCGGAGAAGCCAGTGTTTTCGCCGGAGCATTGTATTCATCGCCATACTGCCGTAGCAGAGTACTGATCTGCCTGTCAGACACCTTGCCGACGGCATCTGCAAGGTCACCGACACCATATCCGTGAACCTCATAATCAAGATGCATCTGTGCTGACACCTTGTCTCCTTCAGTGACAGCAACATCCCTCATGTTATCCCCAAAACGGGCCACCTTCAGCGAACGGGCCTCCAGTGCCCCGGCAGCTGCGCGCGACCAGGTGCCGATGGCCTTGAGCGCCTCCTTATCCTGCCAGTGTCCGACAACCACCTTTCTCTCCAGACCGAGACGTGTACAGATGAAACCGAACTCACGGTCACCGTGCGCCGACTGGTTCAGGTTCATAAAATCCATATCGATATCGGACCACGGTATGTCGCGGTTAAATTGCGTATGAAAATGCAGCAGCGGCTTCTGTAGCCTCTTCAGCCCTGATATCCACATCTTTGCCGGCGAAAAAGTATGCATCCAGGCAATTAGCCCGGCACAGTCAGGCGAGTTATTGGCTTCCAGACAGATTGATGTAATGGCGTCGGCAGTTGTCAGCACCGGCTTGAAAACGACCTTAACCGGTATGTCGTCCGACCTGTCAAGGGCCTCTGCAATGGTCCCGGAATCAGATTCAACCTGCTTCAATGTCTCCTCTCCGTAGAGATGCTGACTGCCTGTGACAAACCACAGTTCAACTTTTTTATTTTTCATTTCGTTCTATAATAAGATTCAGTCTATGTTTATTAATTCCAAAAATAGGCGTAGAATACAATGATCACCGTAATGATGGCAGCAGAGGCGATGACATCCCATTTGTTCCAGCTGGCACGGGTGATGGCCTTCTGTTCGGCTGTGGCAGAGCCGAGATATAGTCCCGCTATCTTGTGTTCTGCAATTCTGGGAGTGAAGTAGCTCACAATGATCATTGTCACTATTACTATACCGAAGTTTACGATCTCATAATGCAGCCAGTTGGTACCCACGAAGACCTGGTAAATGACGCCGTCAGCATCCAGGTATCCCTTGAACACGGTGAAGATAAGGCGGAACATGCCAATGGTGAACCCTGTAAGAAGCCCCGTCAGTCCTGCTGCGGGAGTAATTTTTTTAGAGAGTATCCCGAGGAGGAATGCCGCGGCAATGCCGGGCGCCAGCAGAGACTGCACATCCTGCAGGTATGCATAGAGCACCTTGCCTATGCCTTTCATTACAGGTATCCAGAGTATCCCCAGTATCACCACCACTACAGTGGCTATTCGTCCCACCCTTACAAGCTCTGCCTCCGAAGCCTTTGGCTTGTACTTCTGGTAGAAGTCAATCGTAAACAGGGTCGCCGATGAGTTGAAGAGGGATGCCAGCGAGCTCATCAGCGCCGCGAGAATACCTCCTACGACCAATCCTTTGAAGCCTATGGGCAGCAGCTCCTTGACAAGAGTCGAGAATGCCGAGTCAGAGCTGGTAAGATGTATGACTCCCTGCTGATCAAGGGCATATGCTATCATGCCGGGGATCAGGAAGATGAAGACCGGGGTCAGTTTCAGGAAGGCACCGAAGATGGCGCCTCGACGTGCCTGCGTCTGGTCGCGCCCCGAAAGAACACGCTGCACGATGTACTGGTCGGTACACCAGTACCAGAATCCGATGATGGCAGATCCGAGCAGCACTCCGGTCCACGGGAAGGTAGGATCCTTGGGCGACCTGATAAGCTGGGTCATGGTGTCACCGTATTCGTTGACGGGCACGGCACGGCAGATATGCATCAGCTCATCCCATCCCCCAACTTTTATAAGGCCGGCAATAAGCACCGCAATTGATCCGGCAAGCAGGATCGGCGTCTGGAGTACTGAGGTCAACAACACCGCCCTCATACCCCCAAGGGCAGTATATATGCCGGTGAAGACCACCAGCCCTATGGCACTGATCCAGAAGAAATCAATGCCCCACATCGACTCTATGCCGAAGACATCCTTGAAGACCACTCCACCGGCGTAGACGGTGACCGCTACCTTCGTCAGGACATAACTGACCAGAGATATTATTGAAAGTACCGACCGTGATGCTTTGTTATAGCGCCTCTCAAGGAACTCAGGCATGGTGAAGACTCCGCTGCGCGCATAGAAAGGCACAAAGAGCCAGCCCAGAATTAATATGAGCCAGCCGTGCATCTCCCAGTGGGCCATGGCCATACCGGATGAAGCACCAGCGCCTGCCAGCCCCACAAGATGCTCGGAACCGATATTGGAAGCAAAGATCGAGGCTCCGATCGCTATCCAGGTGGCATCACGCCCGGCAAGAAAATAGTCGGATGAAGTCTTGCTCTTTGATCTGACAGCAAGCATGATGAAGACAATCAGTGTGAGGACAAACGCCCCCAGAACGATCCAGTCAACTGTTAGCATGATTCTATCGTTGTTTGGTTAACTATGTAGGTTTAATTCGTTTCTGACATCACAAAAACCACCAACCCCACTACTGCCTACTGCTTCCAGCCACCGTAGCCCTGGCGCAGGTGCCGACTGACAACTGATCCGCTCCCGCCCCTGCAATCCGGCTGCCCGCTAAAATGACCCACCGGGTCATTTATTTACGCTCGCCCCTCTACTTCATGAACATGCAATTTATGTAATCTTTTAAATGTAATGCATACACTTCTACATTTTTTTCATAAAAAAATTTCCGCCCTTTCATCTTTTCTTCATCTTGTAATAAATATTTTTGTCATGTAATGATGAAAACACTTTGAGATTCAGGCCGATTACAAAATTAAAGGATCTTCGTGTATAAAAAAACGGATTAGTTATGAACCCTCCATGTATTTACATACGCAAACACAGTAATATAATAATTAACTACATGGAGGCTCTCCAGATAAATCGGGACAGGCTATCATACCATTGAAATTAAAACAGCATATGATGAAAAAAATTAAGACACTCCTGCTGACAGCCGCCGTGATGATGATCACTGCAGGAATAATAAATGCACAGGAGGTGCCGGTGACGCCTGACACGGCCAGGGTACGTGCGCAGCAGAGCGGCCGGCAGGCACAGGAACAGCAGGGGGAGCAGGCAAGGACTGGCGAGCATACGCAGACTCAGGCAGGAGACCGGACACGGGCACAGGCCGGGGAGCAGGTGCAGACACAGGCCGGAGAAAAGGTGCAGACACAGGCCGGAGAAAAGGCTCAGAACCACGTTCAGATCAAAGGCCAGCCACAGAGCGGCAATGCATCAGGCGTAAAGAAGGTGCAGAGCGCACGTCCTGACTGGAGCAAGGCACGCGGAGCACGTCCGGCCTCCATCGAGCGCCCGTCGGGATCACGCATACCCAAGGGTGCCGGCAGACCCGCCGGAGCAAAAGGACCTGGAAGAAGGTAATATTATATCTGACGGACAAAATGAGAAGAAAGTTTTCAGTGATTGGTGCAACAGCCTGCGGCATAATGCTGCAGGCTTTTGTCATGCAGATGCCGGCACAGGTGGTTGCTGACAACCAGACTGCCGCTGACAACCAGACTGCCACTGACACCCAGACTGCCGCTGACACCCAGACTGCCGCTGACACCCAGACTGCCACTGACACCCAGACTGCCACTGACACAGCCTCCGTCGAAGTCACCGCGGAGGAGGATAGTTCAGTTCATTCATTCTATGCCGGAACCGGTTACGGCAGCAATATGATCTACCTGGGGACAACCATGTCGCAGGATCACGGCTTCGGCTATGCATCCCTGTCATACGGTCTGAAGGACAAACTATACCTGTCGGCGACAGGCTATACCATAAGCGGCTTCTCTCCCTTCACTGCATTCTACAGCCTCGGACTCAGCTTCAATCATACCTTTAATACATGGTTTGACATAAGCCTGGGGCTCTCACGTTACAATATTGCAGAGTCACTCAGGGACACCCTCTTCAACAACTTTACCTACGCCGACGCCACCCTTGGCTTCGACTGGAGGATACTGTATACCAAGGTATCGCTTGGCGGCCTCTTCTCCGACGGCGGCCAGGCCTATCTTCAGACCAGACACTCGAGATATTTTGAGACACCCTCGTTTGCAGGCGACAAGGCCTTCTTCTCTTTTGATCCCTACGTGAACATCCTGTTCGGCAAGATGATCAGCATTGAGACCACGGAAGGCACTACCACCACTGTCTCTCCCGGCTACAGGCCCTGGATAAACAACCAGGGTTCATCAACCACCTACACGGAAACCTTCGGGCCCATGGAGATCGATTTCGGGTTGCCCATAGCTTTCAGCTACGACTTCTTCACGCTGGAGATCGAACCGGGGTATGTCATCCCCTTCTATTCAGAAACAGGCACAACAGGCATGAAAGGTTTTCTCTTTATGGCAAGCGCCTTCTTCAGGATTTTTTAACTTTGGATCATGAATGTTCTTATCGTTGAAGACGAAAAGAGCCTCGCGGATGAGATAGCTTCCTACCTGAAGAAGGAGGGCTTTCTCTGCGATCTGGCCTATACAGGTGCCGATGCCTCGGAAAAGATAGCCGTCAACCTCTACGACTTCGTTCTGCTTGACCTCGGGCTGCCCGACTACAACGGGCTCGACCTGATCAGAGAGGCAAGGAAAAACAACATCGATGTCTCCTTCATCATTATCACCGCCAGGGGTGCTGTCGAAGACAGGGTAAAAGGACTCGACATAGGTGCCGACGACTACCTGCCGAAGCCCTTTGCACTGGCAGAACTGCACGCCCGCATCATGGCCGTCGCAAGAAGGAAGTTCCAGATCGGTTCGCCGGATATTAAACTCGGCGAATTCGTAATGGATATCCGGGGCAGAAAACTGATGTACAGCGACAAAGAGGTGGAGATCACAAAAAAGGAATTTGACCTCCTTCATTACCTGGCAATAAACCATGACAAAGTCCTGGCACGTCATCAGCTTTACGAGCATATCTGGGGTAACGCCCTCGATGACCAGTACGACAGCAATTTCATTGACGTTCATATAAAGAATTTACGCAAGAAACTGTCTGCCTGGGCGCCTGCTCCGTGGCTTGAGACAGTGCGGGGCGTGGGGTACAGGATAAGCACCGACAGCTAAAACCTTCCCTGAGAGCATGATGAAACTACAGACAAAGCTTGCACTCTTCAACCTGCTCTCCAAACTGGTCTTCTCGGCACTTTTCATCGGCTTTCTCCCGCTGATAATTGAACGGATCAACACCCGTCAGACCGACAATGAGCTTATAGACAAGCGGGAGGAGATCCTTGACCTTATCGCCGAGGTGGGCATCGAGCCTTTCATCACCCTGGGTACCGACGAGGGGTTCGGCAGCTACAACATACTAAAAGAGGAGTTCATCAGTCTTGAGAAAGCGGACCTTTCAGAGGACTGGAACTTCATTGAGGTCACAAAAAGGCTTATTGACAACGAGACCATCGACTACCGTGTGCTGCACTACTCTTTCCGCGTGGAGGGCCAGACATACCTGCTTGAGATCGGAAAGAGCCTTACCAGTATAATATATGCTGAAAAAAACATCCGTAAGGTCATCCTGATATTCCTTGCGATTTTCATTGCGGTAACCCTCTTCTCCGACCTCTTCTACACATCCCGGATACTGCGCCCCCTGAAGGTGATCACCGGAAGGCTCAGTGAGACCGTCACTCCTTCATTTGACCAGTCGGAGCCGCTGGTGACCTCCACCGAGGACTTCATCCGGCTCGACCGTACCCTCAGGGAGATGATGAAAAAGATAGAGGAGCTCTTCCGCAAGGAGAAAGAGATCACGGTAAACATCTCGCATGAGCTGATGACCCCGATCTCGGTACTCCGCAGCAAGCTTGAGAACATGCTGATGCAGGAAAATCTTGATCCTGCCCTGGAGGCAGGCCTGGATGAATCACTGCGCACCCTGCACCGTCTCAAGGCCCTGGTTAATTCTCTGCTGATGATAGCACGGATAGAGAGCAGGCAGTACCTAAGGGAGGATACCGTTGACCTGAAGGAGCTGGTGGAGGAGGTGACCGGTGAGCTGGCTCCCATAGCAGAAGATGCCGGGGTGACCATTAATCTCAAGTGTAACTGCGACTTCAGATTCCCCAATGCCAACCGGACCCTGCTATTCTCCATGTTATACAATGTGGTCAACAACGCCGTAAAAAACACCCCGCCAGGCGGAAAAATTGACATCGGCGGAAGAGAGAACGCCGGAAGGTTTGAAGTATCAATCTGCGATACAGGCAGGGGCATGACCCGGGAACAGCTTGGAAAACTCTTCTCACGCTTCAGTACCAGGCTGGAACCTACAGGCGACAGCACCGGGATAGGACTGGCTATCACCAAATCCATAGCCGATTTTCATGATATTTCGGTCAGAGTCATGTCCGAACCCGAAAAAGGGACGCAATTTTTTTTCTTTTTCCCCGTAACTTCATTATAGCTTCATTTTCAAGGGGTTATTTTTGATCTGTTATTTGATAATAAACCAAAACAGAACAAAGATGAAAAAGGAAATTCTTTTCGGCGCAATAGCACTTCTGATAAGTGTTGGCGTCACAGCCCAGACCACAGAACCAGTTCAGGAACAGACCAAAACGAAAAAACAGCTCAGAATCGAAGCCAGGCAGCAGGCTAAGGTACAGGAGCAGGTGCAGAGTGGTGATCCGATCATGACACAAACGCAGACCAGGACTCAGACCAGAACACAGGTACAGGATCCTGAGCAAGCCCAGAGCGGCGATCCGATCATGACACAAACGCAGACCAGGACTCAGACCAGAACACAGGTACAGG
>WOYI011207996.1_pt1 | contig 21220 bp, 21 predicted proteins | sample 6423411 | NCBI WGS metagenome assembly WOYI01 (sample SAMN13441803, study PRJNA592873) | oil field metagenome | biome: oil field; feature: oil-well bore; material: oil-contaminated soil; isolation source: oil-contaminated soil from oil-well borehole | place: Germany: Wietze | collected 2016-10-18 ... | reverse complement strand
GGACACTGCCCCACAAAAGGTGGACTCTGCCAGATGAGTTCACCTGCCAGGCCGAATCCGAGCATGGCGAGCCACCTGGTCGCGGCGACGGCGCGTCGCGTCCTTCGACCTCTCACACAAGTGATTCCCGCCAACGAGCATGGCCTCGCGGTCATGGACCGCGTACTACGGGGAACGCTTGTTGTGTCGCGGCCGAGGCGCGAAATCAGTGTCGAGAAAGTCGACACCCCCTTCGCAGGTCAACGTGTGCGAGGCGATTGGGTCAAGGCGGCCAACGTGGCGTCGGATGCTCCGCCGATTCTCTACATCCACGGCGGGGCATTTTCGATGTGCTCTCCGGAGACCCACCGCGGCCTCATCAGCGAACTGTCCGCGGCCGCGCGGAGACCGGTATTCGCCGTGCGCTATCGATTGGCTCCGAGATATCCATACCCGGCGGCCGCCGATGATGCCTTGACCGCCTACCGGTGGTTGACAGAGGAGGGCGTGGCAACCACGTCTTCTGGCACGGTGTCTTCTGGCACGGTGTCTTCTGGCACGGTGTCTTCTGGCACGGTGGCGCTCGCTGGAGATTCCGCAGGCGGCCAACTTGCCGCGGCGACGGCACTTGGTGCTCGGGAACATCGACTTCCGACTCCGGACGCCATGCTGCTGATGTCGCCGGTGCTGGACTTGACATGTCGACTAGCCATGGATCGTGACCTGCGCCGACGGGACCCCTTTGCGTCTGCCACCTCGGCGTCACGCACATTGGGTCTCTACGTGGCTGGCGCCGATCCAGCCGACCCGAGGGTGAGCGTGCTCGCCGCCGATCTCACGGACCTGCCACCAACATTGATCCAGGTGGGCGGACGAGAAATGTTGCTCGACGATTCCCGGGTCTTTGCCGACCGTTTGCAAGCTGCAGGGGTCTCCTCGCGGTTGCAAGTCTTTCGTGGCCAGATCCATGTCTTCCAGGCGATGTTTCGCCTACTGCCCGAAGCGCGAGAGGCCCTCAGGCTCAGTGGCGAGTTCTTGGCTACCGCGGCTAACGGCACCGCCGATTGACAATCCCCCCAGCCTGACCCGATCACTGGACCCGACCGGTGTCGGCAGGGCACGATGGACCGACGCCTACCGACGGAAAGGATAGCCATGCCAGGACCGACGACAGCCGTCGTCACCGGGGCAGGTCGAGGGATCGGTTTGGAGATCGCGAGACAACTTGCCGCTGCCGGCCACAGGGTGTTGCTCACGGATGTAGACGGCGACGCAGCACAGCGTGCTGCCACCGAGGTCGGTCGGGGCGCTTGGAGTGCCAGGCACGACGTCAGAGATCCGTCGGCCCATCGTGATGTCGCTGCGCAGGCTTCGGCCGCGGGTCGTCTGGCGGTATGGGTAAACAACGCTGGGATCCTGATCGCGGGTGACAGCTGGAGCCATACCGATGCCGAGATTGCGTCGATCCTTGATGTCAATGTGCGAGGCGTTGTCGCGGGCTCGCACGCCGCGATCGCCGCTATGGGCGTAGATGGGGGTGCGATTCTCAACATCGCGTCGCTCGCGGCACTGGCGCCCGCCCCGGGACTCGCGATGTACGCCGCCACCAAGGCGGCGGTACTGTCGTTCACCACATCATTGCAGGGTGACCTTAACCATGCGGGATTGCCCATCCGGGCACATGCGCTGTGCCCTGACGTGGTCAGTACAAGAATGGTCAACGATCGAGTTGCCGACCCAGGCGCGGCACTATTGTTCGCCGGACCCAGTCCGATGGACGCTGCGGACGTGGCCCGTGCAGGGCTCGAGTTACTGGACAGTCGCCAGATATTCCGGGTGGTTCCTCGGTGGCGTGGCGTCGTTGCCCGCTCTAGTGACGCCGCACCGTCGCTTGGGTTGAAGGTTTTCGCGTTGATGCGTGGCCGCGGTGAGCGGCGCCAACGCACACATCGTTGACGCCATGTCGAAGATGGGACGGGTTCAGCACGGCGAGGCTCGAGTTGGGCGTGATGAGATCGCGGGTTCGCTCAGTGGGACTTGGGGATCGAGTTGGGTTCCCAGTTCGTGCAGCCTGTCGTCGATGATCAGCCACGTTTGCCGTGTCAACCGAATGACGAGTTCGTCGCGAGTGGAGTCTCGATGGTCCAGCCACCACAGGACCGATGCGTCGATGAGGCCCATGATGGCGGCGACGTTACGGTCGGCGGCGTCGGAGTCGTCCCCGTAGCGAGGAAAGTAGCGGGCGCCCGCGACTGCGAGTTCGGAGGCGAACGCGCTGCTGCCGGGCGCCGTTTTCTCGGTGCTGCGCCGGTAGTGTCGGTTTACTAGAAACCGATACAGGTTGGGATGTTCGTCAGCCCACATGACGTGCTGACTCACCGGTGCGCGGATCACGTCTAGCGGCGATCCCTTCACGTCCAGAGTTAGGCGAATCTTGGCGGTGAGTTCGCGGTGGACGTAGCGCGCGACGGCCAGATCGAGTTCTTCCTTACTCGCGAAGTGGCGGTAGAAGTGTGTGCGGCCCAAACCCGCCTTGTCCGCGATTTGGCCCGTCAGTGCGTGGGGGCCGTTCTCCTCGATCGCGCTGAGCGCGGCTTCGATGATCTGTCCGCGACGTAGCTCACGGCCCGACACCCTGCTGGTTGCGCGACGTACCGCTGCGGTGTCCACCCACTGCTTTCGCTCCACGATGCTCACCGTAGCGCTCAGCGTGCCTGCACGTTCTGGGTGCGAGTTGTACCCAGTGTCCGCTTCGTGGTACACCATGTACCCACAGCGTGAAAGCGAGACCACTCCGGGATCGGTGCGCAAGCAGACACAGTGAGGACACTCGAATGGCCGCCAAACGCTCTAGTTGGATGGATGACGACCTCGATGCGGTGCGCGACTTGGCGCGTGCGTTCTGCGAGAAGGAGGTCGCGCCGCACATCGACCGCTTCATCGAGCAGCACCACGTTGATCGGGATCTGTGGACTCGGGCGGGCGAGCTGGGATTGCTGTGCATGTCGATCCCCGAGCAGTACGGCGGCGGTGGGGGAACGTTCGCTCACGAGGCGGTCTTGATCGAGGAACAGGCCCGCATCGGCGATTCGGCATGGGGCGCGCCGCTGCACAGTGGAATCGTGGCCCACTACCTGCTCGAGTACGGCACCGATGAGCAGAAGGAGCGCTTTCTGCCTCGACTGGCGACCGGTGAGATGGTGGGGGCGATCGCGATGACGGAGCCGGGCACGGGATCCGACCTCCAGTCTGTCACGACCAAGGCGGTACGCGTCGGGGACGAATACATCGTAAACGGGTCCAAGACCTTCATCACCAATGGCGCTCAGGCCGACTTGATCATCGTCGTCGCCAAGACCGACCCGACTGCCGGAGCGAACGGAATCTCGTTGGTGTTGGTCGAAGGCGACCGGCCGGGCTTTCGTCGGGGTCGGGTGTTGGACAAGGTCGGTCAGCGCGGCCAGGACACCTCCGAGCTCTACTTCGAAGACGTGCACATCCCCGTGGCGAATCTCCTCGGAACGACCGAAGGCCAGGGTTTCATCCAGTTGATGCAGCAACTGCCCCAAGAGCGGTTGATCCTCGCGCTCGGTGCAGTGAAAGTGGTAGAAACAGCGCTCGAGTTCACCGTGGAGTACACCAAGGATCGGCAAGTTTTCGGCAAGCCCGTCTTCGCCTTCCAGAACACCAAGTTCAAGCTTGCCGAGGTCGCCACCGATGCCCACATCAGCCGCGTTTTCATCGACGACTGCATCGCCCGCCACCTGCGCGGCGAACTCGACATCCCCACAGTCGCCATGGCGAAGTGGTGGACTACCGAGCGCGCCATGGTGGCCCTCGATGACTGCTTGCAACTACACGGCGGGTACGGCTATATGACCGAATATCCCATCGGCAGGATGTGGGCCGATGCTCGGGTTCAGAAGATCTACGGCGGGACGAATGAGATCATGAAGGAGATTATCGCTCGCTCGCTCTGACCCGAAGTCACCATCTGGGCTTGGCCCATGAGGGTCCGTCGCAGCGGACCGGCGTTCGCGGGCTTGTATGGCCTACGGGACGGATCATTGAACGGGGAGTCCGGCAGGTTCGGCTCCAAGCGAGAGCCACGCCGGCCTGGGGGTGACTTCGTGCGTCGCACTCGAGTCTCACTCAGCCGGGCTTGGAGCGCCGAACCCGAAACAGGCTCACCTTGCCGCTCACGCCCTTCAAGCGATGGGCACCGGCAGACGCCCACTGCACTTCTGCATCGTCGTCAATGATTGCCCGCGTGGAGTCGGCCACGAACACGGTGCCAGGCTGCGCCGCCGCGCTCACTCGGCTGGCCAGGTTAACGGGGCTGCCGAACCAGTCTCCCCCGCGCGTCACCGCGGATCCGGATGCAACGCCAATCCTCAAGGGTGGCAGATCATTTGCCGACGCGATCTCGGCCAGGTTCAGCATCGCCAATAACAGCGGCGTCGGTTCGGGGGAGACCAGCATGACGGCGTCGCCGACGGACTTTACGAACCTCACCGGTGTGCTCGCGGCCTCGCGCGCCGCATCCGCGAGCCGACGCGCGAGCCGTTCCAAATCATAGGGCGAAAGCTGTTCGCCCAACTCGGTGAAACCCACGACGTCGGCGAACGCAACGGTGACGTTGCGCGCTCCTGGTAGTCTTCCCGCTGCCCGTTCTGCGGCGGTGATCGCCTCGACCTCCAACGAACTACGGAGCCTCATGAGGAACAGGTCACCGATCATGGACAACAAGTCTGGCATCGCTCGTCGCGCGAACTCTTGCGACGCCTGAGCAAGCTGGATCTCGTCTTCCCCCGGAACGAGCAACATGTTCAGCGCGGAGTCGCGCATCATCTCCGTGGCCTGCCCGAGGCCCTCCGTCAGGGCCCGCACTATGGCCACGGCTTCGTCCGGATTGACGCCCATGTCGATGAAGAGTCTTGCGCGCGTGATCGCGTTGCCGTCAGCACGGAGCAGTTCCGCGTTGTCGGGGTCTTCCGGTCTGGGCAGGCCGGCAGCATCGAGCAACCTCCTCAGGAGGTCTAAGTCCATCCCGGTTGCTGCCTTCAGATCGCGGAGCGAAACGTAGTGCCCCTCGTCGCCCAGTACGCGGTTCGTAGGGAGCAGTAAGGGCGTTGCAACCGACAAGCGGATTTGCTCGACCGTGAAGCCCTGGGCAAGTAGCCAAACGATGAGATCCGCCCGTTCGTCGCGGCTGTTGCCCTCGAGGCCGCCGAGCAGACCTAGTTCCGCGAATTCGTCTATTGCTGGCACGCGGAGAATGCGCCTAACTGCGTAGCGAGCCGCGGCGGGGACGTGATGGCTCAGCGACCGAGGTGCCCGATTGGTAAATCGACGCGGGGACGCCGAGCACGGCGTGACCCATTGCGGCGAGCAGCGCGGAAGTCCGTTCGGGCGCGAGACCAGTGCCGCGGTACTGCAAGATCGATTGGATGGCGCCGATCGCCCCATGGACGATCGCGCGAAGCTCAATCTCGTCGACCATGGGGCGCAACTCTCCAACGAGGTGTACCCACTCTTCGAGATAGAGCCGCTGTTTTCGGCGCAACCGGCTCTGCTGCTGATCGGGCAGATTGTGCACCTCGCGGTAATAGACTATCGCCAGCTCGCGTTGATCCATTACCAAGGTGACCTGGTCGGACACCAGCCCGGTCAACGCCTCCGCCTCGTCGCGAGATTGCTCGACGATCGTCGCCGCACGCTGCAGGAGGCTGTCCACCACACGTTCGAAGAGGGCCGCCAATAAGCCGCCCTTGCTGTCAAAATGGCGATATATGGCCGGCCCGACAACCCCCGATGCAACCCCGATGTCGGCCATCGACACAGCGTGGTAACCCCGCTCGGCAATCAACTCCGCTGCAGAGGCGAGAATCCGCTCCCGACGTTCACCACCGACCCGAGTACGTCCGGCAGCGACCGCTTTGCTCATCGCTACCTTCCTTTCGTCCTCGACACGGGCTCGCGCAGCACCGGTCAGACTCTTAACTGACCCCTTAAGAATGTTAACACCTGCTCACAAGCTGAGTGGAGCTTGAGAACGGCTCATACGTAACAGTCCAGGGTCTCACACGTAACGGTCCTGGGTCCGGCCCGGCTGTCGCGTGTTGACGCCGGACGGCGATCGACCTACTTTCAGCACCTGTGAGGATTGATTCACGGTGCGAACACTCTTCACGGTGCGAACACTCATTGGTGAGAATACGATCAGAGGAGCGGCAGTGACCGAGAAGTACGAGGACATCCGGTACGAGGTCGAGGGGCGCACGGCGATCGTGACCATCGATCGTCCCCATCGCTACAACGCGTTCCGGGGCAAGACGGTTGAGGAATTGATCAATGCCTTCCGTGCCGCCTGGGCGGACAATGGGGTGCAGGCAATCATCCTCACCGGAACCGGCGAGAAGGCCTTCTGCACCGGCGGCGACGTCAAGCAACGCGCCGAGACCGGCGACTACGGGCCGACCGAGAGTGGCATGTTCGAAATCGGCAACCTGCATAAACTCATTCGCGACATACCGAAACCTGTCATCGCCGCGGTCAACGGTTTGGCGATCGGCGGAGGCCAGGTTTTACACGTGCTCTGCGACCTCACGATCGCCGCCGACACCGCCAAGTTCGGCCAGGCCGGACCGCGTGTGGGATCGTTCGACGCCGGATTCGGCTCTGCCTTCCTGGCGCGGGTCGTCGGCGAGAAGCGCGCCCGGGAGATGTGGTACCTGTGCCGCCAGTACGACGCTGACACCGCCGAACGGTGGGGCTTGGTGAACTGGGTCGTCCCCGCGAGCAATCTTCTGGACGAGGCTAAGGTCGTGGCCGCGGAGATTGGCGAGAAGAGTCCGACCGCCATCCGTTTCCTCAAGCAGTCGTTCAACGCCGACACCGACCATCAGGCGGGGCTCAGCAATTTGGCCATGTCTGCGCTGGATCTGTATACGCACACGCCCGAAGGGTTGGAGGGCGTGGCGGCCTTTGCCGAGAAGCGCAGTCCCGATTTTGCCAAGTTCGCCAAGGCGTGAGGCTGCACACATGACAGACAACATCGTCGTCGTTACCGGCGCCGGATCCGGAATCGGCAAGGCCGTCGCACTGGCGTTCGCGATGCAAGGCGACAAAGTGATCGCGGCTGATCTCGATCTGGACGCGGCAAACCGCACGTCGGAATGCTTTCCTGACTCGGTATTCGCGATGGGTGTGGATATCGCGGACCGTAATACCGTCGATCAACTTCGTGCGCGGGTACATTCCGAGGTCGGTACCCCGAACGTGCTGGTGAATGCTGCCGGATGGGACCGCACCGACAAATTCCTCAACGCCACCACAGAATTCGCTGAAAAGGTGGTGGCCATCAACTACCTCGGCCCAGTGCACATGTGCAGCGCGTTCCTGCCGGGGATGATAGAGGCCGGAAACGGCGGCCGGGTGATCAACGTCGCCAGCGACGCCGGGCGGGTGGGCAGCTCGGGGGAAAGCATCTATGCCGGTGCCAAGGGCGGCGTCATTGCGCTCACCAAGTCTCTTGCTCGCGAGATGGCCAGGCACGGCATCAATGTCAACTGCGTGTGCCCGGGTCCCACCGATACTCCGTTGTTTCATGCCCAGGCCGACAAGCTGAAAGAGGCGTTGATCAAGGCGATTCCGTTTCGGCGGCTTGCGCGCCCAGAGGAGGTGGCTGCGCCGATTGTTTTCTTTGCCTCCGAGGGCGCGTCGTTCATCACCGGTCAGGTCATCAGCGTCAGCGGCGGCCTGACGATGGCTGGTTGAACGAGCTCGCGTTGGTGGGCGGCGAACATCGAGGCCCGAGCGTTGCTGGCTGGTCTCTACTTCGCCGCCACGATGAGCAACAACCGATTCTCGATACGCTCACGGACGACAACTGCTGACAGGGGCACACCATGGGCGCTGGATACAACTCCGAGCACTCGCAGTTTCGGCAACTCGTCCGAGACTTCGTGCGCGACAGAATCACCCCGTACCACGAGGACTGGGAGCTGTCGGGCTGCTTGGACCGGTCATTGTTTACCGAGGCCGGCAGGCTGGGCCTGCTCGGATTCCCCGTTTCGGAGCAATTCGGCGGCCCCGGCGTAATCGACTATCGCTATCACGCGATCGTCATCGAGGAAGTGAACAGGGCCGGGAATGCCGCGGCGGGCATCGCCTTCTCGTTGCAGAACGACGTCGTGCTGCCATATCTGACCGACCTGACCAACGATGAGCAGAAGGCACGTTGGCTGGCCGGTACCGTCACGGGCACCACTGTCCTCGGAATCGCGATGACCGAACCGGCCACGGGCAGCGACCTGACCGGCATCCGCACATCGGCGGTGCGCGACGGCGAACACTACGTCGTCAACGGCAGCAAGACCTTCATCTCCAACGGTCAGAACGGCGACCTGTTCGTCGTGGCCGTACGCACCTCCGAAGACAAGCACAATGGTCTTTCGCTGCTCGTCGTAGAGGCCGACACTCCTGGATTCGGCCGCGGTCGCAACCTTGGCAAAATCGGTCTGCACGCGCAGGACACCAGCGAACTCAGCTTCACCGACATGCGCGTACCGGTGGAGAATCTCCTAGTGGCGGAAGGTCACGGTTTCTCCCAACTCGTGGGCAATCTTCCGCAGGAGCGGCTGTCACTGGCGGTGGGGGCGGTCGCCGCGGCCGAGGGCGCCTTCGCACAGACCATCGAGTATGTGAAGAACCGCACCGCATTCGGCTTGTCTGTCGCCAGCTTCCAGAACACCAAGTTCGTCCTCGCCGAACTGGCAACCGAGCTGGATCTGGCCCGCACCTTTGTCGATGACTGTATCGCCCAGCACGTTGTCGGTGAGCTCACCGCGGCCCGCGCCGCACGCCTGAAATGGTGGACGACTGAACTGCAGGTCCGCGTCGCCGACAAATGTTTGCAACTGCACGGCGGGTACGGCTACATGCGCGAATACCCCATCTCGCGTGCCTTTGTCGACGCGCGAATCCAAACGATCTACGGCGGCACCACCGAGATCATGAAGACGATCATCGCGAAGGATCTCGGTTTGTAAGGCCCTCAGGTCGCGCTGAGCAGGGATTGCGGGATGTCGACGAAGCGGGAGCGCACATACTCCCCCAGGCCCTTCGCCTGGGCATCGGGCCGGGTCGAGGACGCTACGCCTTCCCCCAGCAGCCCGTGCACCACGACGTTGAGCGCACGCAGGTTGGGCAGCTCGAACCGCTCTATGCGCAGCTGCGCCGCCTCCGGGCCGAGCAGCCCGCGCAGCCGCTCGACGGTGAGGTACGCGCGCGCCCAGGCGTAGCCGGCGTCGTCGCGGGCCCAGAGACCGATGTTGGCGTTGCCGCCCTTGTCGCCGGACCGCGCGCCCAGCACCGTACCCAGTGGCGCGCGGCACGTCGGTCCGGTCGGCGGCGCGGTGGCCGTGCCGCCCGCGACCGCCGCGACGTCTGACACTTCCGCGGTCGGCACGGTACCGGTCGGCGGATCGGCGATCGTGCGGCGCTCACCGTCGGGCAGCACCACGACCTGCGTCACGCTCGACCGGGGCACGGCCGCCGGGCGGTACACGCCGAACGCCGACTCCGACGTGGGCGGCGTGGTGGTGTGGAAGCCCGCGTACCCGGCCAGAGCGACCTCCATGATGGCGCTCGAGAACGCCCGGCCGACCTTGCGCGGGTCGGGGTCCTTGACCGTGATCCGCAGGTGCGCGCAGGCCTGGTCGTTGGTGGGGGCGTCCGGTGTGTCGAAGCGCAGCAACCGGACGTCGACCTCGGCGAAGGAGTCCCGGCCGCCGAGGATGTCGAACAGCTGCTGCTGCGCGAACGCGGCCTTCGCCTCCAGGTCCAGGCCGGTGAGCACCATCGTCATGGTGTTCCGGTAGCCCCCGACGTCGTTGAGCGCCACCTTGAGCGTCTCCGGTGGCGGGCTGCCGGTGGCACCCGTGATCGCCACCCGGTTCTCGGCCTGCTGGGTCAGAACGACGGTGTCGAAGTGCGTCACCACATCCGGCCCCAGATAGGCCGGCTCGGCGATTTCGTAGAGCAGCTGGGCGGTGACCGTACCGACCGATACCAGCCCACCGGTGTCGGAGTGCTTGGTGATCACCGACGAGCCGTCGGCCGCGACCTCCGCGATCGGGAAGCCCGGGTAGCGACGGTCGGTGATCTCGTCGAGGAAGGCGTAGTTGCCACCCGTGGCCTGTGGGCCGCATTCGATGACGTGGCCGGCCACGACGGCACCGGCGAGCCGGTCCCAGTCGGTGCGCTCCCACCCGTGCCACCAGGCGGCCGGGCCGACGACGAGCGAGGCGTCGGTCACGCGTCCGGTGACGACGACGTCGGCACCGGCACCCAGCGCTTCGGCGATACCCCAGCCGCCGAGGTAGGCGTTGGCCGAGACCGGCTTGACCTCACCGACCGGAGGGGTGATCGCGGCGAGGTTCCCGCGCAGGTCGTCACCCTCGACGTGCGCGACGCGGACGGTGATACCGAGCCGGTCCGCGAGCTCGCGCAGCTTGGTGGCCAGCCCGGCCGGGTTGAGCCCACCGGCGTTGGCCACGATCTTGATACCGCGATCGGAGCAGGTGCCCAGCACCTGCTCCATCTGGGTCAGGAACGTGCGGGCGTAGCCGCCCGCGGGATCCTTCGCCTGGGCCTTCGCCAGGATGAGCATCGTCAGCTCGGCGAGGTAGTCGCCGCACAGCACGTCGATGCTCTCCGCGCCCGTCCCGCCCTCGACCATCTCCCGTGCCGCGGCGATCCGGTCGCCGTAGAAGCCCGAGCAATTCCCGATCCGTACCGGGTCCCTCACGCCGCACCTCCGTCGAATTGTCCTGCGGTGCGCCCGCCGCCGGGAGGTCCGGCGAAGGCCTGCGCGATGGAGAGCCACTGGTCGGCGAGCGGACCGGTGGCTTCCAGTGCGGTGTCGTCGCGATGCCTGCGCTGGGTGACGAGCAGGCAGAAGTCGTGCGCGGTGCCGGTGACCCGGTCGGGCACGCCGTCGGGGCCCCAGGTCCAGAGCATGCCCCCCGGTGCGGTGAGCTCGACGCGGACGGGCTCCGTGGGCACCGCTAGGCCGTTGGCCATGTAGCTGAACGCCCGCGCTCCCACGCCGATATGGGCGACGTGGCGCAACCGGGCCGAGGGCACACGGGTCACTCCCAGCGCGTCGGCGACGTCCTGACCGTGCGCCCAGGTCTCCATGATCCGCGCGGTCAGCGAGGAGGCCGCGCTCATGGGGAGGCCGAACCACGGCACCCGCACCGAGGGGTCGATCGTGGCGAAGGCAGCGACGAGCGCGCGGCGCGCGCCGTCGAACCAGGACAGCAGCTCCGCTCCCGGCATCGGCCGGTAGCGCTCGGCGATGGTGTCCGGGGAGATCCGGCCGTCGGCGAGCATGGGCAGCACCTCGGCCGTGAACCCCTCGGGGTCGGTGGCTGAGCGCACCGCGGCGTCGTCGAAGAACGCAAGATGGCTGATCTGGTCGCGGACCGCCCAGCCTGTCGCGGGGGTCGGCGCGTCCCACCCGGCCGGCCCGTCGGGCAGCTCGGCGATCAGCGACCTCAGGTCGGCCGTCTCCGCCTCGATGTCGGTGATTAGGGACTCCATCGTCACGGCCACGGCTAGCGCCCCGTCCAGACCGGTGTGCGCTTCTCGCGGAAGGCGGCGGGGCCCTCCTGCGCGTCGGCGCTGAGGTACACCGGCTCCCATATCTCGTCGGCGAGGTCGTAGGCCTCGGCCAGGTGGTGCTGTGCGGACAGGTATGCCGTCTTCTTCGCCGCAAGCACGGACAGCGGTGCGTTGGAAGCGATCCGCAGGGCGATCTCCTGGGTTCGTGCCCGCAGCTCCGCCGCGGGCACGACCTCGTTCACCATGCCCACCTCGCGGGCGCGCTCGGCAGTGATCGGGTCGCCGGTCATCAGGATCTGCAGCGCGAGCCGCGGCGGCAGCAGCCACGACAGCGGCGCCGCCCACGGCGCGCCACGACCCACCTTGACCTCGCTGACCGCGAATGTGGCGTGCTCGGCTGCGACGACGAGGTCGCACTGCTGGGCCAACAGGAAGCCGCCGGCGAAGGCGACGCCGTTCACCGCGGCAATGGTCGGCTTGACGACCTCGATGTTGCGCCCGAACTGCGGCGCGAAGTCGGGTGGCGGGACCGTGAGCGCCGTCTCCGACATCTCCTTCAGGTCCCCGCCGGCACAGAACGCCTTGTCGCCGGCCCCGGTGAGCACCAGGACCTTGGCCGAGTCGTCGCCGTTGAAGCGGCGCACCGTGTCGAACAACCCCTGCCGGACCGCCGCGTTGAGAGCGTTCCGTGCCTCGGGTCGGTTGATCGTCAACCAGGCCACCCCGTCGACGACCTCGTAGCTGATCGCTTCCTCGCTCATCAGTCTCCGTCTCGATTGGTCCCAGCCCTCCCGATGTGAGGGCTCGTTCACTCGCAGTACGTTACCCGCCGGGGTGTCGTGATGGCCAGATGGCCTGTGGTCGCCAGCATGTCAAGGGCGGGTCGAGACGGCCGGGGGTGACCTCGGAGAATCCGGCAAGCGTCGCGAGTGGTGCCAGCATAGGTCCAAACGTTAGCAGTGACTAACATCGCTGACCAGTAAATGACGGTGATGGTGCAGTCGCCAAGGGGTCCGGCGCTGCGGGTCAGTCGCGCTCGGCACCGACTATCGAGGCGAAGGACACGCATGCGCCGGGGGCCCCGCCGAGATTGTGGGTCATGCCCAACCGGGGATTCTCCAGCTGGCGCTCGCCGGCCTCGCCACGCAGTTGCAGCCACATCTCGAACAGCATCCGCAGCCCGGTGGCGCCGATCGGGTGGCCGAAGGACTTGAGGCCACCGTCAGGGTTGACCGGCAGGCCGCCGCCGAGGTCGAAGAAGCCCTCCATGACGTCCTTCCAACCCTGTCCGCGCTCGGAGAATCCGAGATCCTCCATCAACACCAGCTCTGTGGGGGTGAAGCAGTCGTGCACCTCCGCCATCGAGATCTCGGTGCGCGGTTCCTTGACCCCGGCCTGCGCATAGGCGTCCTCGGCGCAGCGCACGACCTCGGTAAACGTGGTGTAGTCGTAGTTGGGGTCGAGCGGCCCCTCGGCGGGGCCGGCCACGAATGACAGCGCCTTGATGTAGATCGGCTTGTCGGTGTAGCGGTAGGCGTCCTCGGCCCGCACGATCAGGGCCGCGGCCGCGCCGTCGGACACCCCCGAACAGTCGAAGATGCCGAGCTGGCCCGCCACCAGCGGCGAGCAGGCGATGGTCTCCTTCGCGACCTCGGCGCGGAACTGCGCGCGCGGGTTTTTCGCGCCGTTGACGTGGTTCTTCCAGGCGATGTGGGTCATCACTTCCTTCATCGCATCCGCGTCGACACCGTACTTCTTCGAGTACGCCGGGGCCAGCAGCGAGAACATCGCAGGTGCGGTCAGGTCGGCTTCGGTGCCGTCGTTCGCGGGCGCCGGGATGACCAGCCCGGAGAAGCCCGAGTCCTTGAGCTTCTCGCCGCCGACCGCCATCACGCAGTCGTAGGCACCCGAGGCCACGGCATAGGCGGCGTTGCGGAACGCCTCCGAGCCGGTTGCACAGAAGTTCTCCACCCGGGTGACGGGCTTGTAGTCGATCTTCAGTGGTCGGGAGAGGGTGAGACCGGACAAGCCCGATCCCATCGTGCCGAGCCAGAAGGCGTCGATGGCGTCCTTCTCCATGCCGGGAACCGATGCGATGCATTCGGTGACCGCGTCGATCAGCAGGTCGTCGATCGACCGGTCCCAGCGCTCCCCGAAGGGCGTGCATCCCATCCCGACGATCGCGACCTTGTCGCGGATACCGTTACTGGCCATGACTAGTGCTCCTTCCTCACAGGACGTGCCTTCCAGAAGTAGTTGTGCACGCCGCCCGCGGTGTGGAAGCGGCGAAAGGTCATCTCCACCCGGTCGCCGATCGCGACCGTGGCCGGGTCGACGTCGGCGAGCTGGCACCCGTAGCGGCCGCCGCCGTCGAAGTCGATGACGACGTCGACGACCGGAGGGGCGAGCGAGAAGGCCAGCTTGTCGATGGTGAATGTGGCAACGGTGGCCCGCGTCGACGCCAGCGGAGCCGGCTCGGCACGGTCGACGGCGCCGCAGTGCACGCACACCCGCTGCGGGGGGGCGCTGACCGTGGAGCACGCCACGCATCGTGAACCCTCGAACGCGTACTTCCAGCGCTGTGAGCGCGCCGCGGGCGGTCCGGCGGGTGGCTCCGGGTCGGGACGGCGCGGGGGTTCGCGGTTCAGGAACCCGCGCCAGGTCAGGAAGTCCGGGTAGGACACGCTACGGGAAACCGCGAGCTGGTCGCGCACCGTGTTGCCGGTGGGCCGGCCGGTGATCGCGTCGGTCACCCGTAGGACCGTGGCGTCGGCTCCGTCGGCGGCCACGACGAGCAGGATGGTGTCACCCGGCACAGCCCGGTCCAGCACGTCGGCCAGCACCAGGCCGCCGTGCGCGGCACCGGCGAACCCGACCTCCTTCTCGAGCCCGTCGGCGCGTGAGGACTTCGGGAACGCGCCGAGTGCCGCGCGCGCCGCCCGGGCCTGGGGTGAGGACACGATGACATGAGTCGGCGCATCGAGTTGCGCGGACTTGAGTGCCCGGGTCACGGCATCGGTGATCAGCGGCAGGTAGACCTGGGCGCCGAAACGCTCCTCCCACACCCGGCTGTAGGGCTCGCCCGGAACTCTCCAGCGGTCCAGGAACTCCGCCGACGCCGACTCCTGGGCGAGGATCTCGGCGAGCACCTGATCGCCGGTGCCGAACGAGAATGCGACGGCGCCGTCGCCCCCGGCCGCCTCGTCCGCCGAGCCGGGACGCCCGGTCCGGATGTCGGACAGTACGGCCATCCCGCCGGTGGCCGCGGCGGCGCGCAGGGCGCCGGACGCGCCACGGACCGCCGCGCCCAGATCGGTGGCGAAACCCTCCAGGCCGCCGCCGAGCGCCGCGTGGATCGCGGTGGCGTTGGTCTTGTCGGCGTAGGCGGGCGCGGTGGTGGCGAAGTAGAGCGCTTCGGGCGTCGGCGCGCCCCACAGCGCCCGGCGGGCAGCCTCGACACCCATCGACGTCGAGTCCTCGTCGTAGGCGGCCACGGTGCGGGTGCCCGTGCCGCCGCCCTGGCCGAGGCTCGCTCGGATCGCTGTTCGGTCGAGGCGGTAGTAGGGGATATAGGCGCCGTAGGAGACGATGCCGCGTTGCTCATTCGAGCTCATGAGCACACCTTTCCGGTCGGGAGTTGCAGGGTCGCCTCGCTGGGCACGCACGGCCCCTCCTCGCTGGAGACCATCAGCTCCAAGTCGATCAGGCCCGTGCCGTTCACCTCGCGCTTGCCGATGACGCGCCCGGTGAGGGTTGCGGTTTGTTCCGGGTAGATCGACCTGATCATCGAGATCTTGCGACGGCGCAGTAGCGCGTCCGGACCGGCCCAGTCGCTGAGGCCGCGGTCGATGAAGCCGTGGAAGAACAGTGTTGACAGGTAGATCGTCTGCTGGCCCTGGCTACGTGCGTACTCGGGATCGTGGTGGCCGGGGAACCAGTCCCAGGTGGCCGCGGCGTTCATGCAGATCCGCTTGTAGGTGACCGGGATGGAGACCGGGGTGATCTCGTCGCCGACGGCGACGTCGTCGAACCGTAGTCCTGCCGCGGGGATGCTGGTCATGGCTGCTCCTGGGTTCGGCCCGTGTGGTCGCCGGTGGTGATGTGGTCGCCGGAAGTGATGTCGTACCGGAACAGCACGTTGGTGTTGCGCGCGATGACCTCGCCGTGCTGGTCACCGTAGGTGGTCAGGGAGGTGATGAACACCCCGGTGCCGATCCGGGTCGTCTTCTCCGGCGAGATCGAGACGATCTCCTCGACGATCGACACGTGGTCGCCGATCCGTGGCCGGCGTTCCAGCTCGGTGGTGGTGGAGGCATTGATGATGTGGTGACCGGGCAAGGGCACGCTGAATGCGAACAGGGAGTCGTCGCGGTGTAGCCGCTCAGGGGTCCACTGCGGGCTGAAGCCCAGGGTCATCAGCAAACCCGGCGGGCACTCGTCACCCTCCCAGTACCGCGGGTTCCCATCCTCCACCAGTGAGCAGTAGTACAGCACCAACGAGCGGTCGATCGGAAACCAGGCCTGCCTTCGCTGAGAGGTGCGACCGGCCCAGGCCCGGCCCTCCTCAAGAGTTCCGAAGGCCATCCCGAGACCGGTGACGTCGGTGGTCGCAGTGCGCACGGTCGTCCTTTCCATTCGGTGGTGCGGTCCGGCTGGAGAACCGGATCCTTGCCGCTGAAGCTCAGCGCGCCTCGTCGTAGTGGGTCGGGGTGACGTCGTGGATCGAGGTGACGTCCCTCACAGCGTGAGCGTACCGGACGGTGCGAGCGGGTCAACAGCCGCCGGGCCGGGCCGCCTACCGGAGTGCGGCCAGGATCGTGACGACACAGGCCGCGGGCCCGTCACCCAGGGAGCCACCGGCGTTCTCGGCGAGGCCGATCCGTGCTCCCTGCACCTGGCGCGCGCCGCCGCGGCCGCGCAGCTGGTCGGCGAGTTCCACGAGCTGGGCCGCCCCGGTGGCGCCGATCGGGTGGCCGCGCGCCAGCAGTCCGCCGGACACGTTCACCGGACTCGTGCCGCCAATGCCCGTGGCGCCGTCTCGGGCGAGCTTGGCGCCCTCGCCGGGCGGGGCGATGCCGATCTCCTCGGCGATCACGAGTTCGGCGGGTGACGCGGCGTCGTGCACCTCGAACAGGTCGATCCCGTCCGGGCCGACGCCGGCCTGCTCGAAGGCAGCCCGGGCGGTGCGTCCGACCACGTCCCCGCCGTCGCCGACCCGTGCCGCCCCGACCGCCGAGGCCAGTACTCGCACGGACGGCCGGTCGCGTCGGCGGGCGAGGTCGGTCCGCGTCAGCACGCAGGCGGCCGCGCCGTCACCGATGGAGGAGCACATCGGCCGCGTCAGCGGGGCCACGATGGTGCGCGCGGCCAGGATCTCGTCGGCGGTGAGCGCCGTGCGGTTCTGCGCGATCGGGTTGAGGCTGCCGTTGTGCAGGCTCTTGGCAGCTACCAGCGCCAGGTCGCGGGCCGACGCACCGGTCCGTTCGAGGTAGGCGCGCGCCTCGGCCGCGTAGATCTCCATGAACACGGGGCGGGACCCGTCCTGCTCCCCGGCCAGCTCGACGTCGACGGCCGTGGCCAGCGCCCGCGCGGCGCGCGTGCGGTCGGTGCTCGTCATCTTCTCCGCGCCGACCACCAGGACATGGTCGTAGGCGCCGGAGGAGACGGCCATGGCCCCGAGGTGGAACGCGCTCGAGCTGGACGCGCAGGCGTTCTCGACCGACATCATCGGTCGTCCGGCGACGCGCGATCCGCCCAGCGCCGTGTGGGCCCGGATCATCTCCTGCCCGGTGAGGACGCCGGCCGCGGCGTTGCCGAACACGACGAGCCCGATCGCGTCCGGCTCCACCCCGGCATCGGCCAGCGCGGCGTCGGCGGCCTCGGCGGCCAGATCGCGCAGCCGGGTGCCGACGAACATGCCGAACCGGGTGATGCCGGTGCCGATGATCGCTACGTCCATGTCGCGACATCCTTCCTGTCCTCGATATCGGGTAACTCGTCGACGTCGGGCCACAGCACCCGCTGGTCGAGAACTCGCGCCGCGCCGTCACGCAGCCGGCTGGTCGTGGCGGCGAGCACGGTCGCCGCGTGTCCGGCCGCGCCGGCGGCGTCGCCGCATCCGATCGCGGCCACGAGGGCGCCGCGCGCCTCGTCGGATCCGTCTCCCGGCTCCGGTCCCGTGCGGTCGAGCGCGTCGCCCATCCAGGCCAGCGCGGTGAGGACCAGCTCGAGCACGTCGTTACCGGTGGCGGCGGCGAGGAGCCGGTGGAACTCCAGGCGCTCGCGCTGTCGGTGCGCGGGTGCAGCCGAAGCGGCGAGACGGTCGTGGCAGGCGTGCAGCATCGCGAGGTCGGTCGCGTCCCCGCGCTGCGCGGCCAGCCGGGCCGCGATGGGCTCCAGCACCGCGCGCGCCTCGAGCAGGCCGCGCAGCGTGGTGCCACGGAACTGCAGCGCGATGGCCAGCGCGCTGCCCACCACGCGTGGCCCCGGCCGAGCGATGCGGGCGCCGCCGCCGGGTCCGCTGCGCACGTCGATGGCGCCGAGGTAGGACAGCACGCGCAGGGTCTCCCGCAGCGAGCCGCGCGAGACGTCGAAGTAGCTCATCAGGGTCGGCTCCGACGCCAGCCGGTCGCCGGGGACGAGCCGCCGCGCGACGGCCTCGCGCATCATCCGGCGCGCCGTCACCCGGGGGACGGAACCCCTGGCGGTACAGACGGTCCGGCTCTCGGCGCTCGACATGCCTGCCACGGTCTCGTAGCCTAGATCAATGCAATCTGGTGCACCAGATAGTCCCTTCGTGTTCTCTCGCGAGCACGCCGACTTCGAGGCGGCGGTCGCGGCGCTGGGTCGCCGCGAGTTCCACGACGGCTACCTCGCGCGGGCGACCTCGGAGGAGATGTGCTGGGACGAGCTCAGGGCGCTGGGCCGCCACGGGCTGCTTGGGATGACGCTCCCCGTCGCTCATGGGGGACAGGACGCGGATCCCGTCACGGTCGGCATCGCCTGCGAGCAGATGGCCAGGTCCGACTTCAACCTGGCCTACCTGATCTTCGGCTCGGTGCTCCTCGACGGCGTGCTCGCGGGCCTGCCCTCGCATGTGGGCGAGCCTGTGGTGCACGCGGTGGCGGCCGGTGAGCAGGTGGTGTGCCTGGCGCTCACGGAGCCCCGCGGCGGTTCCGACGCGGCCGGGATCTCGGTGCGCGCCCGGCCGGTGGAGGGCGGTTTCCGGCTGTCGGGGGAGAAGACCTCGGTCACCCTGGGCTCCCACGCGAGCCACGCCATTGTCGTCGGCACCGTCGACCCGGCGCTGCGTTCCCGCGGCACCCGGCGGCTGCTCGTGCCGCTGGACGACCCGACCATCAGCCGGCAGCGGTTCGCCGACCCCGGCTTCCGGCCCCTGAGCCGGGTCGGGCTGAGCTTCGACGACACGTTCGTCCCGGCCGACCACGAGATCACCGACGGCGGCAGCGGCCTGGCCGCGCAGCTGGCCGACTTCGACTTCACGCGGGCGTTGCTGGGTCTGATGGTGCTCGGAGCCGCCCACCGCGCCATGACCGCCACCATCGAGTGGGTGCGCCAGCGGGAGGCGTTCGGTGCGCCGATCGCCACCTACCAGGGGGTGTCGTTCACGCTCGCCGAGTGGGACACCCAGCTCGAGGCGGCGCGCTGGCTGTGCTACCGGACGCTCGGCCTGCGCGCCGCCGGACTCCCGCACACCCGGGAGGCCGCGATGTGCAAGTGGTGGGCGCCGCGGATCGCGGTACAGGCCATCAACGACTGCATCATTCTGCACGGCCACGTCGGGTGGTCTACCGAGATGCCGTTGCAGCAGCTGCTGCTCGACGTCAGCGGGCTGCAGATCGGCGACGGGACTCCGCAGATCCAGAAGCTGGTCATCGCCCGGCATCTGATCGGTCGCGAGCACGTCGGCTGACCCACCACGGGAAGGGGCGCTCGGTGCCGGAGATGTCTCAGCGCTGGACGACGCCGCCCTCGACACCGGTGAACCGCGTGCGCAGCTCCGTCTTGAGGAGCTTGCCGGTGGCGTTGCGGGGCAGCTCGGGAAGCAGGTGCACCTCGCGCGGGCACTTGAAATGCGCCAACCGCTCGCGGCACCACGCGATCAGTTCGTCGGCGCCGGGCTCCTGCTCGGCGGCCGGGTCGGCCACCACCACCGCGACGACGCGCTCACCCCACTTCTCGTCCGGACCGCCGACTACCGCGGCGTCCAGCACGCCGGGGTGACGGAACAGCACCTGCTCCACCTCGATCGGGTAGACATTCTCCCCGCCCGAGATGATCATGTCCTTTTTGCGGTCGACCAGCGTGATGTAGCCGTCGGCGTCGATCCGACCGAGGTCGCCGGTGTGGAACCAGCCGCCCCGGAAGGCCTCGGCGGTGGCCGCCGGCTTCATCCAATACCCGGCGAACACGTTGGGTCCGCGCACCAGGAGTTCGCCGACGGTGTCGACCGGGACGTCGCGGTCGTCGGCGTCCACGATACGGGCATCGACGTGCATGGCGACCCGGCCGATCGACCCGGCCCGCGTCGTGATGTTGGCGGCGTCCAAGACCGAGACCATGGGTGCAGTCTCGGTCATCCCGAATCCCTCGGTGAAGGGGACGCCGCGTTGTTGCATGAAGTCGATGACGGTCAGTGGCACCGGTGCGCCGCCGCCCATGGCCAAACGCAGCGCCGAGAGGTCGTAGGAGTCGAAGTCGGGCACCTGGGTCAGCGCCGACCACATCGCCGGCACCATGAACTGGACGGTGGCCCGGCTCTCGGCCATCGCCTTGAGCGTGCCCACCGGGTCGAACGATGGAAGGATCACGCTGGTCCCGCCGACGTAGAGCAACGGCAGCGTATGCACCCCCAGACCGCCGATGTGGAACATCGGGGCGACGGTCACGGTCACGTCACTGCCGCCCAGGCCTTCGTCGGTGCCCAGCACGTTGACGGCGTTCCACAGCAGGTTGTCGTGGGTGAGGATGGCGCCCTTCGGGCGGCCGGTGGTGCCCGAGGTGTACATGATGAACGCGGGGTCGCGGCCGTCGACGTCGCTGTCGAGAGGCTCGGGGGCACCGCCGGAGAGGAGGTCGGTGTAGGTGATCTCGCCGTCGGCCGCGGCGCCCCCGGCCCGGACTGTGTGGCGGACCCGGACCCCGGGCTCGGCCAGCGCGCTGACCGCCGCCGCCGCGAGCGGCGCGTGGAAGACGAACACGTCGGCGCCGGAGTCGGCGAGGATGTAGCCGATCTCCGGGCCGGCGAGCCGGACGTTGATCGGGACCGTGATGGCGCCGATCTTCGCGCAGCCCAGCAGGACCTCCAGGAACTCGACCGAGTTCACCAGGAGTACGGCCACCCGGTCGCCTTTGCGGACGCCGAGACGCAGCAGGCTCGAGGCGACCTGGTTGGTGCGCCGTTCGAAGTCGGAGTAAGTGAAGCTGGTGTCACCTTGGACGAGCGCCGTGCGCCGCCCGTTGAGGAAGGCCCGTTTGGTGACCCACTGACCGATACCGCGATCCATGGTGTACTCCTGTGCCGCCGCGGCGGCTGCTGCTTGTGGTTGAGAGTGGCCCGGCGGGGGTCGGGGCCCCCGCCGGGCATCCG
>WOYI010309240.1_pt6 | contig 21229 bp, 19 predicted proteins | sample 6423411 | NCBI WGS metagenome assembly WOYI01 (sample SAMN13441803, study PRJNA592873) | oil field metagenome | biome: oil field; feature: oil-well bore; material: oil-contaminated soil; isolation source: oil-contaminated soil from oil-well borehole | place: Germany: Wietze | collected 2016-10-18 ... | reverse complement strand
GCCCTCAGCCAGTGAAGACAAGCCAGATCCCGGCCAGCAGGCCCAGCAGCACGATGCTCAGCATGATGTCCTGTTGCACCCAGGCAGGCTTACCCAGGGCCAGTGGCCGGCGGAACATCAGATCAGCGATCTTTGCCGCATCAGGAGCGGGAGTGGCGAGGCTGCCGAGAAACAGCACCGCCACGGAAAACACAAACAGCAGGAAGGCAAAATGCAGGAAGTTGATCCCCGTATACCATTGCAGGAGAGTGCCCAGCCCGCCCAGGCCACTGAGATCGGTCTTGATCAATTCCAGTACCAGCCGGCTTGCCCCCAGCACGAAACCCAGCAATAAGGCCAGCATCGCCCCTGTGGCATTGACACGACGATGCAAGATGCCCAACAGGAACACCGCGGCAATGGGTGGCGAGATGTAGGCCTGAACGCTCTGCAGGTATTGGTAGAGTTGGGCTGAGATGCCTTTCATGAAGGGCATCCACAAGAAGGCCAGCGCCACCAGCAACACCGTGCTGGCTCGCCCTACCCATACCAGGGTTGCCTGGGAGGCATCGGGACGCAACCGCTTGTAGACATCCCAGGTCATCAGGGTAGCACAGGAATTGAACACGCCAGCCAGTGAACTCATCAGGGCCGCCAGCAGCCCTGCTGCCACAAGCCCGCGCAGGCCATGGGGCAATATGGTCTTGACCAGTGTGGGCAGGGCCTGGTCTGGTGCTCCCAGCTGGATTTGTCCAGTCTTGGCCAGGGCATAGGCAATGATCCCGGGGATCACAAACAAAAACAGGGGCAGCAGCTTCAGGTAAGCGCCGAAGATGGCACCGCGTCGGGCATTCTCCAGGTTCTTGCCCGACAGGACGCGCTGCACGATGAACTGATCGGTACACCAATACCACATGCCCAGAATGGGTGCTCCCAGCAGGATGCCGGTCCATGGAAAATCGGGATGGTTGGCCGGCTTCCACAGACTGAAGAATCCCGGTTCCACGGTTTGGTACAGGCCATGCCAACCGCCAATCTTGTTGAGGCCGATGATGGTCACAGCAAGCGAGCCTGCCAGGAAGATGACGGTTTGCAGAAAATCGGAGTAGGCCACCGCGGCCAAGCCGCCCAGCGCGGTATAGGTGCCCGTGAACAGCAGGATGGCCGCAGAGCTCCAGAAGAAGTTCCAGCCGGTGAGGGTATGGATGATGATGCTGCCTGCTGTCAGCGTGACGGAGATCTTGGTGAGTACATAGCTGATGATGGAGACAATGGCCAGGTACCAGCGCGCTCCGGAGCTGTAGCGCCGCTCGAGAAACTCAGGCATGGTGAATACGCCGCTTTTGAGATACAGCGGCACGAACAGCCAACCCAGCAACAACAGCAGCAGCGTGGCCAGCAGCTCGAACTGCGCCACGGCAACACCGCCCTTGGCGCCGCTGCCGGCCAGCCCCACCAGATGCTCCGAGCCGATGTTGGTGGCAAACAGTGCAGTACCGATCACTACCCAGCCGATGCCACGCCCGGCCAGGAAATAGCCTGCCGCGGTCTGCTCGGCCTCGCGGTGGCGGTGGGCGCCATACCAGGCAGCCAGCGCGATCGCCGCCAGGTACAACGCCACCACCAGGCCATCCAGCATCGAAAAAGCTTCCATTGTGTACCTCATGGTCTCGTGTTATAGAATGATCAAGTGTAGGGTCCCGGAGCTATCTGGGCAAGCATATGGAGCGCGTGAGGCCGCCATGACCGCTGACTCCTGGAGACAGCTTGAGGACATGCAGGGCCGGGCGGGACGCATCATCAACCAGGCCAGGGTATGGAGCCGCCTGCATGGCTTGTTGCAGCGGCTGTTTCCCGAGCTGTTCGATGCTGGCGCACGGCTGGCGAGGATCCGTGGTGCCACGGTGGTGGTGATGACCGACCGCGCCGAGCACGCGGTCCTGGTGCGCTACAGGCAGGGCGAGATCCTGCAGGCGCTGCAGGCCATGTGGCCGGAGCCACTGGAGAAGCTGATGGTGCGGGTGGCCAATACGCCGGCTGGCCTGCAGGCGGCGCGGCCTGTTTCACAGGCTGCCGTGTTGCCTCAGTCTGGTTTGGCCGCAGAACGTCTGGAGCGCATCAGGGCCTTGCTGACCCAGCACGATGGGGGATGATGGGTTGCTGTGGTCTGGCGATGTCAGGCGATGGTCGAGACTGCCGCTGCCGGGCGCGAGATGGTTTCTGGAAAGGAATCCGGTGGATCGAGGGCATAGGCGCTGCTTTGCGCAAGCAGGGCACGCAAAAAGGCATTGTTGATGGAATGACCCGGTTTGACAGCCTCGATACGACCCTCGATGGCCATGCCGCACAAGGACAGATCGCCCAGCAGATCAAGGGTCTTGTGGCGTACCAGTTCATCGGGGCACCGTAGCCCATCCACATTGACCACGCCATGGGCATTCAGCAGGATGGCACAATCCAGGCTGGCTCCATGGATCAGATTGTGTCTTTTCAATTTTTCCAGGTCTGCCACAAAACCAAACGTCCGGGCCCGACTCAGCTCCCTGGTGAATGTTGTGGGCGACAAGCGGACAGCGAGTCTGTTGCCATGGACAAAGGCTGGGTGGCTGAAGTCCACGGTGACATGCAGCCTCAGACCTTCATCGGGAAAGGCATGCAGTGAGCGACCGCCTTGGGTCTCGAAGAAAAAGGGCTGTACAATACGCAAGATGCGCCGCGGTGCCTCGAGGCGCTGGATGCCTCCCACCTCCAGCAAGAAGACGAATGCAGCAGCACTGCCATCGAAGATGGGGATCTCGCAGCCATTCACCTCCACAAGGGCATTGTCGATACCCAGCCCGGCAAAAGCCGCCATGAGGTGTTCCACGGTGGCTATGGTCGTGTTGTTCCGAGTAAGTGAGGTGCAGAAATTGGTGGCGCTGACCATTGCGGCCAGTGCGGGAATGCTCACCGCTGGCGTGGTATCGATACGCTTGAAGACAATGCCATGGTTGGCGGCGGCGGGATGAATGGTCAAGGAAACGAGTTGGCCGCTGTGCAGCCCGATGCCTCGGGCATGCACGGGACGACACAGCGTGGTCTGCCTGAACCTGGCGGTGATGGGGTCATGTCTGGTTCCGCAAAGCATCGTGATGCCTATTGTAGAGAGTTCCCATCACCGACTCAAGAAGACATCAGGGTGTGCGGCCATATACCAGGAAAAGTCGCGGCCCAGGGAAAAAATGACCAGTGCCGCGGTATCTGATCATCCTGGCATCGTGACACTGCTCCCCCACTGGGGATGCGTATACAATATTCCTTTTTCGTGGCTTCCAGCATGGGCGATTTTTCTGAATGAAACTGATGCGGCGCTTCAAGAATCCGCCTTTCCCAGCGACAGCGGTGGCCATCGGGGCCTTTGATGGCCTGCACCGCGGCCATGCCGCCATCATTGCCGCCACCATCCAGCAGGCCCAGCGCCTCGATGCCAAGGCTGTGGTGATGACCTTCGAGCCATTGCCCAGGGAGTTCCTCTATGGCGTGCAGGCGCCGCCACGGCTGATGCGCCTGCGGGAAAAAACAGCGGTTCTGGCCGCGTGGGGCGTGGCTGCGGTTGTGGCCTTGCCTTTTGATGGGCAGGTGGCCAATCTTGCTGCTTCTGCCTTCGTTCGCGAGCTGCTGGTGGAGCGCCTCAAGGCGCGATGCGTGGTGGTCGGGCATGATTTTCGCTTTGGTCACAAGAGGCAAGGAGATATCGCCTTGTTGCAGCAGCTGGGTCAGGAGCATGACTTTGCGGTGATCACCCTGGCTCCTGTGCAGTGTTCCGGGGAGCGCATCTCCAGCACCCAGTTGCGCAGCGCGCTGGCAGGGGGCTTTTTGGATACGGCACGCCGGTTGCTGGGGCGGAGCTATGCGCTGTGTGGCCGGGTGGTGCGGGGTGCCGGGCTGGGGCGGCAGCTGGGTTTTCCCACCGCCAACCTGCGCATCCAGCATCGCCTGGCGCTTTCGGGAATCTTCGTGGTCATGGTGGAGGGCATCGGTGCTGCTCCCAGACAGGCTGTGGCGAGCCTGGGGGTGCGACCCACCGTTGGCGGCCAGGCCACGTTGCTGGAGGTGCACCTATTGGATTTTCCCCATGAGCGCGATCTGTACGGTTATCACATCACCTGTCATTTCCTGCACAAGCTGCGGGATGAGGAGCGCTTTCCTTCGCTGGAGGTGCTGATCAAGGCCATTGCGGCCGATGTGGAGCAGACCAGAGCCTTTTTTGCCGCTCACCCAGGCATCGACCATGGCTTGCGGGAAGATTGGCGCCTAGTCTTATGAAAGAAGGCACAGCCATGCTCAACCTGCCGAAAACCAGCTTTCCCATGCAGGCCGATCTCAGGAACAGGGAGCCGCAGATCCTGCAACGCTGGCAGGACATGGGGCTCTACCAGCGCCTGCGGGAGAGCCGCCGTGGCATGCCCCGTTTCATCCTGGCCGATGGGCCGCCCTATGCCAACGGCAGGATTCATGTGGGTCACGCGGTGAACAAGGTCCTCAAGGACATCATTGTCAAATGGAAATCCCTGCAGGGCTTCGATGCTCCCTATGTGCCTGGATGGGATTGCCATGGTTTGCCCATCGAGCACTGTATCGAGCAAAAGCTGGGTTCGGCGGCGCGCGCCATGGAACGCCCAGCCTTTCGGGCCGCCTGCCGGGAATTCGCGGCCGAACAGGTGGCCGCACAGCGCGCCGATTTCATCCGCCTTGGCGTGCTGGGCGATTGGGAGCATCCCTATCTGACCATGGACCCAGCCTATGAGGCAGAACAGGTGCGTGTCCTGGGGCGCATGCTCCAGCGCGGCCATCTGAGCCGCGGCCTGAAGCCGGTGCTGTGGTGCCCCAGCTGCCGCTCCGCCCTGGCAGAGGCCGAGGTGGAATACCTGGACCGCCGCTCCACGGCAGTTTTTGTGGGTTTCAATGCCGTCCATCCAGAGCGGCTCTGGCCCATTTTTGGCTGCTCACCCCAGGCTGAAACCCCCCAATGGGTCATCTGGACCACCACGCCATGGACGCTGCCCGCCAACCAGGCTCTGGCCATCGGCGCGGATTTCACCTATGTGCTGGTGGCCTGTCGCCAGCATGAACAAAAACGGCTGCTGATCATGGCCGCAGCGCTCTGCACAGCCGTGCTGCAGGCCATTGGGGCTACCGATGTGGCCTTCCTGGGCCAGGCTGCTGGGGAAGCCCTGGTGGACCTGCAGGCACGACACCCCTTCATGACATACGCCGTGCCCATCCTGCCCGGCGCCCATGTCACCCTGGAGATGGGCACGGGCATTGTGCACACCGCGCCGGCCCATGGCGAGGAGGATTTTGCTCTGGGTGTTCATCATGGTCTTGAACCCCGTCAGCTGGTGTTGGCCGATGGCCGCTTTGCTCCAGGCCTGGAGCGGCTCTCCGGCCTCACGCTGGACGAGGCACAAGTTGTGTTGCTGGAGCTGTTGCAGGATCACCAGGCGTTGCTGGCCGCCCAGCCCTATGCACACAGCTATCCGCACTGCTGGCGCCACAAGACCCCGCTTTTCTATCGGGCTACCTGGCAATGGTTCATTGCCATGGAGCAAAACCACCTGCGCAAACAGACATTGGAGGCCATCGGTCAGGTGTCGTGGATTCCTGCATGGGGCAAGGAGCGCATCGATGGCATGGTGCGCAACCGCCCGGATTGGTGTATCTCCAGACAACGCCTGTGGGGCGTGCCCATCTGCCTGTTCATCCATCGCGAGACCGGCGCGGTTCATCCGCGCAGCGTGGCGTTGCTGGAAACCGTAGCCGAGCGCATTGCCGAGCTCGGCATCGATGCCTGGGATGCCCTGGATCCGGCGGAACTGCTGGGCGAGGAGGCTTCCCTCTATGAGAAAAGCAGTGATGTACTGGATGTCTGGTTCGACTCTGGCGTGATGCATACCTGCGTGCTGCGGCAACGTCCCGAGCTTGGGGCGCCTGCAGACCTGTATCTGGAAGGTTCGGACCAGCACCGCGGCTGGTTTCAATCCTCGCTGCTGACCTCGGTTGCCCTGTATGATGCGCCACCCTATCGGGCCGTGCTCACCCATGGCTTCACCGTGGATGCGCAAGGCCACAAGATGGCAAAGTCACGGGGTAACGTGGTCGCCCCCCAGGAGGTCTGCGATACCCTGGGTGCCGATGTGCTGCGCTGGTGGATCGCCGCCACCGACTACCGTGGCGAGATGCATATCTCGGGCGAGATTCTCAAGCGTATGGCAGAGGCCTACCGGCGCATCCGCTTCACGCTGCGCTACTGCCTTGCCAACCTGTACGATTTTTCTCCCGGTGAGCATGCCGTGCCCCACGAGCAGATGTTGCCGTTCGACCGTTATATGCTGTCGCGGCTCTGCGCCACCCAGCGGCTCATCCAGGAAGCCTACGACAGCTACCAGTTCCATGTGGCAACCCAGCATATCCATCAGTTCTGCGTCCTGGAGCTGGGACATGTGGCTCTTGATGTGCTCAAGGACCGCCTCTATACCATGGCCGCCTCAAGCCATGGCCGCCGCTCGGCGCAGACCCTGCTGCACCTGATAGCTCGCTGCCTGCTGCAGTGGATCGCCCCCATCCTGAGCTTTACCGCCGATGAGGCATGGGCGCATCTGCTGGCCCATGAGACTGATTCCGTGCTACTCGCCACCTGGATGCCCCTGGAGCAGTCGCTGGATGACAGCACCATCAAGCTGTGGGATGAGCTGCTGGTGGTGCGCCAGGGTGTCACCAAGGCCCTGGAGCAGGCCCGGGAAGCGGGCCTGCTGGGGGGCAGCCTCGAGGCCGGCGTGGTCATCGAGGCCCCGGCATCGCTGATGTCGCGCTGGCATGCTTTGCAAAACGAGCTGCATTTCCTGTTCCTGACCTCCAAAGCGGAGCTGGTGACCAGTCATGCGGCCCGCCATGGGGAGCAGGGCATCAGCCTGCCCTGGATGGTGCAGGGCGAACAACTCATGGTGACCGTCTATCCGGTGACAGGCAGGAAATGTGAGCGCTGCTGGCAGCGCCGCGATGATGTGGGTTCCCATCCAGAGTATGCAGACTGGTGCCCGCGTTGTGTGAGCAATGTGTCAGGGTCGGGCGAGGAGCGTCATCATGTCTGAACCTCTGCGCAACCTGTTTGCCGGGCCTCGGGGACGCCTGTGGCCCTTTGCGCTCGCCGCGTGCGTGATTCTCGCAGACCAGCTGGTGAAGCAGGTGGTGATCGCCAGGCTGGCCATGCATCAAGCCATGGATCTGCTGCCTGGCGTGCGACTGGTGTGCGTCTTCAACAAAGGCGCGGCCTTCAGTTTCCTCAGCAATGAACCAGGCTGGCAGCGCTGGTTTTTCGTCATGCTGGCCATGGTCATGACCATGTTGCTCAGTGTGTGGCTCCTGCGCCGGACGCAGCAAGGCCTCCATGGCGGGGCGCTGGGCCTGGTGCTGGGCGGGGCGCTGGGCAACGGCATCGATCGCATCATACGCGGCCATGTGGTGGACTTCGTCGATCTCTACGTGGGCAGCTGGCATTGGCCAGCCTTCAATATAGCCGATAGTGCCATCGTGGTGGGTGTTGGCCTGTTGTTGTGGAAAGGGCTGGAGGCAGCGCCCAGGGTTTCTTCTGTGAAAGGATCACGGCCATGACGCAACCACTGCGCATAGTCCTGGCCAAGCCCCGGGGCTTCTGTGCCGGTGTGGACCGGGCCATTGCCACGGTGCGCCAGGCTCTGGCCATCCATGGCGCGCCTCTGTATGTGCGCCATGAGGTGGTGCATAACCGTCATGTGGTGCAGCAACTGGCCAGGGCAGGGGTCGTGTTCGTCGATACCTTGCAGGAGATTCCTCAAGGGCAGGTGGTGGTGTTGAGCGCCCATGGCGTGGCGCGGGATGTCCATGAAGAGGCCCGGGCGCGCCACTTGCGGGTGATCGATGCCACCTGTCCCCTGGTGACCAAGGTACACCTGGAGGTGGCCTCATACACCCGCAAGGGCTTTGCTGTGGTGCTGATCGGCCATCGCGGTCATGTGGAGGTGCAAGGCACCATGGGGCATGCCGAGCCGCCGGGCCAGGTGCATCTCATCAGCAGTGTTGCCGAGGTGGCAAGCCTTGCCATCGACCCTGCTCAGCCTGTGGCCTATGCCACGCAGACCACCCTTTCTGTGAGCGAGACGGCCATGATCGTCGCGGCCTTGCGGCACCGCTTTCCCCAGCTGCGCGCTCCGCGGCGCGATGACATCTGTTATGCCTCGGAAAACCGCCAGCAGGCGGTGCGCCTGCTGGCCAAGCAGGTGCAGCTGGTGCTGGTGATCGGCTCTGTGAACAGCTCCAACACCCAGCGACTGGTGGAGATTGCCCAGGCCGAGGGCTGTGCAGCGCGGCGCATCGATGGGGCAGAAGAGCTTGCGTGTGCTGATTTGCAGGGTATCACCACGCTGGGCATCACCGCTGGGGCCTCTGCCCCGGAAAACCTGCTCCAGGCGGTGCTGGCCTACCTGGCCAGGTGGCGTTCGATCACCATCTGCGAGATGGACGGGATCACCGAGACCATGACCTTTGCTCTGCCGCGGGCGGTGCGCAGCCCGGAATCGCTTTGTTCCCATGCAGCGCCATAGCGCGAGCACAGCCTGCCTTGGCTGCTGTCAGCCCTGGGCCTTGCGGATAGCTTCCTCCAGGCGGTCCATGGCGCGGCCCAGGTCTTCCATGCTGGCGGCATAGGACAGGCGCAGAAATCCTGGGGCGCCAAAGGCGGTACCGGGGACGGTGGCAATGCCCACGGTTTCCAGCAGCCATTCGGACAAGGCAGCATCATCAGCCAGCCCCAGCGCGGCGATCAGGCCGGTGCAGTCTGGAAAACTGTAGAAGGCGCCCTCGGCCGCCACCACCGCAATGCCCGGGATGCTCTCGAGCCGCTCCAGGAGGTAGTCATGGCGCTGGTGGAAGGTGGCCACCATGGCAGCGACACAATCCTGGTCGCCCTGCAGTGCAGCACAGGCGGCCTTCTGGGAGATGGAGCAGGGATTGGAGGTGGTCTGTGACTGGATGGTCTTCATGGCCTTGATCAGCGGCAGGGGACCTGCGGCATAGCCGATGCGCCAGCCGGTCATGGCATAGGTCTTGGAGACGCCATTGATGATCACGCAGCGCGAACGCAGCTTGGGTTCCACCATCAGCGCGTTGACGAAGGGCTCCTTGCCCCAGTACATGGCCTCGTAGATGTCGTCGCTGATGATCAGCACATCAGGATACCGCAGCAGCACATCGGCCAGGGCGCGCCATTCGGCGCGGCTGTAGGCCTTGCCCGTGGGGTTGGATGGGCTGTTGATGATCAGCGCCTTGGTGCGCGGGGTCAGGGCAGCCTGCAGGGCCTGCGGGGTCAGCTTGAAGCCGTCGGCCATGGTGGTGGGTACGATGACTGGCTTGCCATCGGCCAGCAGCACCATATCCGGATAGGAGACCCAGTAGGGGGCTGGGATGATCACCTGGTCGTCGGCATCGAGGCAGGCCAGCAGCAGATTGCTGATGCTCTGTTTGGCACCAGAAGAGACGATGATCTCCTGAGGTTCGTACGATAACCCATTATCGCGATTGAATTTTTCGATGATGGCCTGCTTGAGTTCGGCAGAGCCATCCACGGCGGTGTATTTGGTGTATCCTTGACTGATGGCTGCCTGTGCAGCTTCCTTGATGAACGCTGGGGTGTCGAAGTCAGGCTCGCCGGCGCTCAGGCTGATCACATCGCGCCCGGCGGCCCGCAGGGTGATGGCCCGTTCGGTCACCGCCAGGGTGGGCGATGGCTTGATGCGCTGGGCTCGTGCGGCGATCACGTTCAAAGGTGCAGTCTCCTGTCGGTTTATGGGGAAAAAGCCTTGATGGAGCACAAAAAACGGTTGGCAATCGCCATGATACCAGAGATGGGGCGCTCGGGGTTTCATGTGGTGGCTGACTACGAACCTGCCGGCGACCAGCCCCAGGCCATCTCGGCCCTTGCGGCGAGCCTCGATGCAGGCACACGTCACCAGACGCTGCTGGGTGTCACCGGTTCCGGCAAGACCTACACCATGGCCCACGTCATCGCGCAACTCGATCGCCCGGCGCTTGTATTGGCGCCCAACAAGACGCTGGCCGCCCAGCTCTATGGCGAGTTGCGCGGCTTTTTCCCCGAGCATGCCGTGGAGTATTTCGTCTCTTACTACGACTACTACCAGCCCGAGGCCTACGTGCCCCATTCGGACACCTACATCGCCAAGGACGCCTCCATCAACCAGCACATCGAGCAGCTGCGGCTGTCGGCCACCAAATCTCTTTTGGAGCGGCGTGATGTGGTGATCGTGGCTAGCGTCTCGGCCATCTATGGCCTGGGCGATCCGGAATCCTACCTGCAGATGATGCTGCATCTTGCAAGGGGCACCAGGGCCGACCCCAGCGGCATTGCCAGGCGGCTGGTGGAGCTGCAGTACCAGCGTACCAGCATGGATCTTGGTCGGGGCACCTTCCGGGTGGCCGGCGATGTGATCGATGTCTTTCCGGCCGAATCCCAGGATGAGGCCGTGCGCATCGCGCTGTTCGACGATGAGGTGGAAACGCTTGCCTGGTTCGACCCGCTCACGGGGCGCAAGCTGCGCGACGTGCCCCGGGTGACCATCTATCCCAAGACGCATTACGCCACCCCCAGGGACAGGATCAATACGGCGGTGGAACATATCCAGGCGGAACTGGCCGAGCGCCTGGCCGAGCTCCATGGCGAGGGGCGCCTGGTGGAAGCACAGCGCCTGGAGGAGCGCACCCGCTTCGACATGGAGATCATGCTGGAGACAGGCACGTGCGCCGGCATCGAGAACTATTCCCGCCATCTCTCCAGGCGTGCCCCTGGAGAGCCACCGCCCACGCTGTTCGACTACCTGCCCGATGACGCCATCGTGTTCGTGGACGAGAGCCATGTGACCATCCCTCAGCTGGCCGGCATGTTCCGGGGCGACCGGGCCCGCAAGGAGACCTTGGTACACTATGGCTTCCGGCTGCCTTCCGCGCTGGACAACCGCCCCTTGCGCTTCGAGGAGTTCCAGCAGCGCGCCAGCCAGGTGGTCTATGTCTCGGCCACACCGGGGGCCTACGAGCTCGCGCGCTCCCAGACCGTGGTGGAGCTGGTGGCGCGGCCTACGGGCCTCGTGGATCCTGAGCTCGAGGTGCGTCCTGCCAGCAACCAGGTGCAGGACCTGCTCTCGCAGATCAACGAACGCGTGGCCATGGGCACCAGGGTGCTGGTGACCACGCTCACCAAACGCATGGCCGAGGATCTCACCGACTACCTGGACGAGCATGGCGTCCGGGTGCGCTACATGCATTCTGACGTGGACGCGGTGGAGCGGGTGGAGATCCTGCGCGACCTGCGCCTGGGTGCCTTCGATGTGCTGGTGGGCATCAATCTGCTGCGTGAGGGGCTGGACCTGCCCGAGGTCTCCCTGGTGGCCATCCTGGACGCCGACAAGGAAGGCTTCCTGCGCTCGGAGCGCTCACTGATCCAGACCATCGGCCGGGCGGCGCGCCACCTGCAGGGCAAGGCTATCCTGTATGCTGATGCCATTACCCCATCCATGGCTCGGGCCATGGAGGAGACCCAGCGGCGCCGTCACAAACAAATGGCCTTCAACGAAGCCCACGGTATCATCCCACGCGGCATCACCAAGGCGGTGCCGGACCTGCTGGGCGAGGCCATGGTGGGCATCCTGGCCATGGAAAACGAGGCGGCTCATGAGCTTGCAACCCAGGGTGCGGTGCAGCCTGCCACACAGCAGCAGGCCCAGGCCGCCTCTGCCCAGATCGAGCGAGCCATGCGCCAGGCGGCCAGCGAGCTGCGCTTCGAGGAGGCCGCAAGGTTGCGCGATGCCCTGCGCCGCCTGCAGCAACATGCCCTGCAATTGCCAAGCGGCGCGGGCTTGGCCATGTCAAGTCAGGAAACCTTGCCAAAAAAACGCAAGCGAGCGCATAATAAGCGTTTCTCAGGCGCGTAGCTCAGTGGTAGAGCACTACCTTGACATGGTAGTGGTCGGTGGTTCGATCCCACTCGCGCCTACCATGTTCACTGGTCGGACTGGCGGGCGGTTGGTCGGGCAGGCGGATTTCGACGATGGCAACCCAAGTCCCAGAAAAGAAAGTCCCGGAAAAGACCATGTTGCCTGCTGAGCTGTTGGCCCAGGGCGGTATGGCGCTGTCTGCCGATGTCATCGGCGTGCGTTGCGCAGCCCAGGTGTATGATCTGATGACCCCTGTCCCCCAGGGGGCTTGTGAGCGGATCGAGCCCATCCATGCGGACGACACCTCCTCGCCCGCCTTGTCCATGCTGCGCCATTCGGCAGCCCACCTGTTGGCCCAGGCGGTCAAGGCGCTTTTTCCAGGTGCCCAGCTGGCAACAGGCCCTGCCACCGAGGATGGCTTCTACTACGACATCGCCTATGAGCGCCCCTTGACCAGCGACGATCTGCCGGCCATCGAGGCCCGCATGGCCAAGCTTGCAGCACAAAACCTGCCCATCGTGCGCCAAGAGCTGCCCAGGGAGGAGGCTCTGCGGCTTTTTGCCGAGCGCGGCGAACCCTTCAAGCTGGAGATCATCCAGGAGATTCCGGCCGATCAACCCATTACGGTGTATCGCCAGGGTGACTTTCTCGACCTGTGCCGTGGTCCCCATGTGCCTGCAACCGGCCTGCTCAAAGCCACTTGCCTCATGAAGATCTCTGGTGCTTACTGGCGGGGGAACCCCGAGAATCCGCAGCTCACCAGGATCTACGGTACGGCCTGGTTTACCCAGCAGGCCCTGGACGGCTATCTCCAGCGTCTCAAGGAGGCCCAGCGCCGCGACCATCGGCTGCTGGGGCCTGCCATGGAGCTTTTTCATCTCCAGGAGGAAGCCCCAGGCATGGTCTTCTGGCACGAGCGGGGCTGGCGGCTGTTTCGAATCATTCAGGATGACATCCGCCGGCGCCTGGAGCGGCATGGCTATGCCGAGGTGCATACCCCCATGCTGGCTGACCGATCGCTATGGGAACGCTCCGGCCACTGGAGCCTGTTCCAGGAGGCCATGTTCACCACGGCTTCCGAGCATCGCCTCTATGCCGTCAAGCCCATGAACTGTCCCTGCCATGTGCAGATCTTCAAGCAGGGCATCAAGAGCTACCGGGATCTGCCCATCCGCCTGGCTGAGTTTGGTTCCTGTCACCGCAACGAGCCTTCCGGCACGCTGCACGGGTTGTTGCGCCTGCGAGCCTTTGTCCAGGATGACGCCCACATTTTCTGTCGCCCAGACCAGGTGTTCGACGAGGTGAATGCCTTTATTGCCCTGCTGATGAGGGTCTACCACGATTTTGGCTTCGACGACGTGTTGCTGCGTCTCGCCACCCGGCCCCAGGCCCGCATGGGCGACGATGCCCTGTGGGATCGTTCCGAGCAAGCCCTGGAGGAAGCGCTGCGCGCCCAGGGCATGAGCTATGAGGTATTGCCTGGCGAGGGGGCTTTTTATGGCCCCAAGATCGAGTTTGCCCTCAATGATTGCCTGGGGCGGATTTGGCAGTGCGGTACCATCCAGGTGGATCTGGTCCTGCCGGGGCGGTTGGGTGCTGTCTATGTGGACGAGCATAGCCAGAAGGTGGCTCCGGTGATGCTGCATCGCGCCATCCTGGGCTCCCTGGAGCGTTTCATCGGGATCCTCATCGAGCATCATGCCGGTTGGCTGCCTCTGTGGTTGGCGCCGGTGCAGGCGGCTGTCCTGTCCTTGACCGAACGCCATGAGTCGGCGGCACAAGCCCTTTGCCAACAATTGCAGGAGGCCGGCATCCGGGCTGTGGCTGACCTGCGAAATGAGACCCTGGGCTTCAAGATTCGCCAGCAAACCATGCAGAAGGTGCCATATCTTCTTGTGCTTGGGGATCGGGAGCTGGCCGAGGGTACCGTGGCCGTGCGCCATGCCTTCCATGGTAGGATAGGCACCAAGACAGTGGCGGAGGTGCTGCAGATGTTGCATAATAGTCCGCAGCCCCAAGACGGGCCCCAGAAGGGGTGCTTGCAGATGGAGAACGACCCATAGCCGCAGAAAAAACAGCACGTCGCAATGAGGAAATCACGGTCCCCTCGGTCCGGGTCATCAATCAGGAGGGGGAACAGGTTGGTGTTTTGCGCCTGAGCGAGGCGCTGCGAATGGCCGAGGAGGCAGGGCTCGATCTGGTGGAGGTGGCGCCGCAAGCCGACCCGCCGGTATGTCGCATCATGGATTTTGGCAAATTTTCCTTCGAAAAGGCAAAATCCAAGCAGGAGGCTCGCAAGAAGCAGCGTCAGGTCCAGGTCAAGGAGGTCAAATTTCGCCCGGCCACCGATGCAGGGGATTATCAGGTCAAGCTGAGAAATATCATGCGCTTCCTGAGTGAGGGTGATCGGGTCAAGGTCAGCCTGCGTTTCCGTGGTCGGGAGATCACCCATCGCGATATCGGCGATGAGATGCTTGCCCAGGTGCGGCGGGACACCGCACCCTATGCGGTGATCGAACAGGAGCCACGGGTGGAAGGCCGGCAGCTCATCATGGTGATGATGCCCAGAAAAAAGCCTTGATCCAGCTCGAACCGGTCATCCAGCGGGGCTGCCTGCGGGAATAATGACGGAAGAACGTTGGAAATGACAAAAACGTGCCGCCTGATCTGATGGCGGCATGCCCAGGGGCCGCATCCGGTGGCTTCGGTAGAGTAAGGACGATACAATCATGTCAGCAAAGGTCAAGGTCAAAACCAACCGCGGGGCTGCCAAGCGCATCCTGAACCGCGGCTCCGGTGTCCTGCGTCGGGCCCACAGTCACAAGAACCATATCCTCACCAAAAAATCCTCCAAGCGGAAACGGCAGCTGACGCCCATGACCGGGATTGCGCCTGCCGATCAGCGGGGCATTCGTCTGCTGGTTCCATACAAGGGATAAGGGGGAAGCATGTCACGAGTCAAGCGAGGGGTGACGGCGCGGGCGCGTCACAAGAAGATCCTGGACCAGGCCAAGGGCTATTATGGGGCGCGCAGCCGTGTCTACCGGGTAGCCAAGCAGGCGGTCATCAAGGCCGGCCAATACGCCTACCGGGACCGCCGCCAGAAAAAGCGGCAGTTTCGCCGCCTGTGGATCGTGCGCATCAATGCCGCCGCCCGGGAAAATGGCCTGTCCTACAGCCAGTTCATGGCAGGATTGCATGGCATGGGCATTGTCGTGGATCGCAAGATCCTGGCCCTATGGGCCGCCGAGGACCAGGACACCTTCCGGACACTGGCCTCCCAGGTGCAAGCCCATCTGCAACAAGCGCAAACCGCTGCACACTGAGTTGCTGGCGCAGCGCCTTGGCGGGGCATCATGCAGGCCATCAGCACCGAGGAGTTGAGCTCTTTCAAGGAGCAATGCCTCAGGGAACTGGAAAAGGCCTCCAATCTCGAGATGCTCGAGGCGGTGCGGGTTGGCTTGCTGGGGCGCAAGGGTGCTGTGACGCAGCGCTTGCACGCCCTGGGTGACTTGGCGCCAGAGCAGCGCCGCCAAGCTGGTGCTGTGCTCAACGCCATCAAAGCTGAGCTCCAGGAGGCCATCGCGTTGCGGCGGGCTGCCCTGGAAGCCCAGGCGCTGCAGGAGAAGATGCGGGAGGCAGCCCTTGATGTGACGCTGCCAGGGCGGGGTGGGGGCGTGGGCATGCTCCATCCGGTACGCACCACCTTGTGGCGTATCAGCGATTATTTTGTGTCCCGAGGGTTTGTGATGGCCGAGGGGCCAGAGGTGGAGGATGACTTCCACAACTTCGCCGCCCTCAACATGCCGGCGGATCATCCGGCGCGTGCCATGCACGATACCTTTTATCTGGAAAATGGTTTTGTGCTGCGCACCCATACCTCACCGGTCCAGATACGCTACCTGGAGAGCCACGGCAGCCCGGCGCGCATCATCGCCGCAGGCCGGGTCTTTCGGCGTGACTCCGACCTGACGCATACCCCCATGTTTCATCAGGTGGAGGGCCTGGTGGTTGACCAGCAGGCCAACATGGCCGATCTGTTTGGTGAACTCGAGGCCTTCTTGCGGCATTTTTTCGAGGACGTGAACCTGGACGTGCGCTTCCGGCCCTCCTATTTTCCGTTCACCGAGCCTTCTGCCGAGGTGGATGTGCGCTGCGTGGCATGTGGAGGCAAGGGTTGCCGCATCTGCAAGCAAAGTGGCTGGCTGGAGGTGCTGGGTTGCGGCATGGTGCACCCCAATGTGCTCTCCCATGTGGGCCTGTGCGCAGATCGGCATCAGGGCTATGCCTTTGGGCTTGGGGTGGAACGCCTGGCCATGCTGGTCTATGCCGTCTCCGATCTGCGTGCCTTCTACGAGAACGATCTCTTGTTTCTCGCCTCTTTTCGCTAACACTCATGACATGAAGAGCCCGGCAAACAGGAGGGTATGGTCATGCAGATAAGCATGGCCTGGCTGCAGGCCCTGTTGCCTTTCGAGTTGCAGGCGGAGTGGGTATGCGAACGCCTGACAGCAGCAGGCATCGAGGTGAGTGCGGTTATGCCTGCGGCTCCGGTTTTCCAGGGGGTGCAAGTGGCACGCATCCTGAGCGTGGAGCCAATATCAGCAGACAGCCACTTGGTGCTGTGCAAGCTCCAGGTAGGCCAGGAGACCCCGCAAGTGATAACCGGGGCTCCCAATGCCAGACCAGGACTTCTGGTGCCCTGGGCGCGCCCCGGGGCCCTGCTGCCAAAGGAGCGCCAGATCGCAAGCGCCACATTGCGAGGTATCGTCTCGGAGGGCATGCTGTGTTCCTCTGCGGAGCTGGGCCTCGACGATGACGAGCACGGGCTGCTGGAACTGGCCCCGGACGTGCGCTGCGGTGATGATGTGCGCCTGGCGTTGGCTCTGGATGGCGATGTGGTCATGACGCTGGAACTCACGCCCAACCGCGCGGATTGTCTGAGTGCCTTGGGTATTGCCCGTGAGCTTGCTGCATTGGCAGGGCAAGGGCATGTTCCTGTCCTGCCTTCCTGCCAGGAACTGGTGGTCGAGCGTCATCGGCCTTCGATGCCTGTCTCCGTGGCAGCCGCCGATGCCTGTCTAGCCTACGCGGGTCGCTTGCTGGGCATTGGCCGGCAGGATGGCTACACACCCACTTGGATGCGGGAACGCCTGCGGCGCAGTGGCATGCGCAGCATTCATCCCATTGTCGATGTCACCAACTACGTGATGCTGGAGACAGGGCAGCCCCTGCACGCCTTTGATGCCAACCAGTTGCGCCCGCCCATCACCATTCGCTGGGCCAGATCCGGAGAGGATATTGCCCTGTTGAATGGGAATACCATGACCATGCAACAGAACATGCTGGTGGTGGCGGATGGATGCAAACCGTTGGCACTGGCCGGCATCATGGGGGATGCCTCCAGCGCTGTGCGAACCGATACCAGTCTGGTTTTTCTGGAAAGCGCCCTGTTTGCTCCACAGGCGGTACGCTCCGCCTTGCGAGAGGGGGCACCGCATACCGAGGCCTCGTATCGCTTCGAGCGTGGCGTGTCCCGTCGTGGGCAACAGCTGGCCCTGGACAGGGCCAGCGCCTTGTTGCAGGAGCTGGTTGCCGCAGTGGCGGGGCCCATGAGCGCCCATGGCCTCGAACAGGCCCTGCCCAGTTTCGTTGTCAGGACCCGCCGTGTGGCGCAGCGCCTCGGGTATCCCGTGGAGCGCAAGGAAATAATCACGATCATGGAGCGACTTGGCGCACGATCCGAACCGTATCCTGAAGAAGAGGATGCGCTTCTGGTGACGGCTCCGGCGCACCGTTGGGATATGGTGTGTGAGGCCGATGTGGCGGAGGAGGTGGCGAGGCTCAAGGGTTATCAGCACATTCCGCGTCACCTGCAGCCCCCCTTGGGCGGCAGGATGGCCTCCATAAAGCAGGCAGACCTGCGCCTCATGGTCCAGCAGTTGGTGCATCGTGGGTTTTTCGAGGTGATCAACTACAGTTTCATTTCCTGGGCCATGCAACAGATGCTGCCTGGTCTGCAGGCCTTGCCCCTGGCCAATCCCTTGTCGGCGGATGGCGCTGTACTCAGAACCTCGCTGCTGCCCGGCATGCTGGGGGTTTTGCGCCATAACCTGGCCTACAGGCGTGGCCTGATGCGCATGTTCGAGCTGGGCACCGTATTCGATGGCCAACAGGGCATGGTGCGGGAAGCGAGTCATCTGGGATTGCTCATGACCGGTGACGCCATGCCGGAGCAATGGGGGGCAGCCCCCAGGGCCCTGGACTTCTATGACCTGAAAGGCGAGGTGGAGGCCTTGCTGGAAATGAGCGGACATCCCGAAAGAAGCTATGTGCCCCTGCAGGATCACCCGCTCTTGCACCCTGGGCAGGCTGCTGCCATTTACCATCCAGACGGTCGTCTGTTTGGTATCCTGGGGACATTGCATCCCAATCATGCCTCAGGACTGCAGATCGAAGGAGATGTAGTGCTGGCCGAACTGTTCTTGCCGGCCTGGCAACACAGAAACAGGCCGTTGGCTGTGCCACCCCCACGTTTTCCCGGTATGCGCCGGGATATCTCCGTTTTGGTGCCAGAGCCTGTTCCCGCGGCTTCTCTTGTGGAGAGTTGTCGGAGGCACGGCGGTACGCTCCTGGAGGATGTGGTGCTCTTCGATGTATATCGGGGCAAGGGGGTGGATGAGGGATGGAAGAGTATGGCCATTGGCTTGTCGTTTCGCGACAGAAAGCATACCCTGGATGAGGGGATTGTCCAGAAAACCCTGCAGACCATCATGCTGGGCTTGCAGGTGGACTGTGGGGCGGAGCTCAGGGCGGCATATGACCATCACCAAGGCTGATATGGCCCAGTGGCTGGCGCAGGAGATCGGCTGCAGCAAGCGGGAAGCCAAGGAGATCGTCAACTCGTTTTTTGAGGAGCTCAAGGAAGCCCTGCTGCGGGGTGAGGATGTGAAGCTCACGGCCTTCGGAACCTTTGAGGTGCAAACAAGGCAAGCCCGCCAGGGTCGCAACCCCCAGACCGGTGATACAGTCACCATTCCAGAGCGTCGGACCATTCGCTTCAGGCCGAGCCAGGCTTTGCGTATCTTGACGAGGGCTTATGGGCGTTGATACCCAGGCAATGCGTCACGAATCCTTGCAGCATGAGACAGCCGATGGAGAAAAGCGTTTTTTCACCATCGGCGAGGTCAGCGCGATGTGTGGCATCAAAACCCATGTCCTGCGGTATTGGGAGCATGAGTTTGCGTTTCTGCGACCCACGAAGCGTCGCGGTAACAGGCGCTATTATGACCAGGGCGACGTGTTGTTGATTCTCAAGATCCGCAGTTTGCTGTATGATGAGGGTGTTACGATTCAAGGAGTACGGCAGCGCCTGGGGGGAGGAAGAGTTCAGGAGCGGCATGCGCCATATGATGATGTGCCCCAGGATGAAATGAGCGCAAGGGACGCCTTGTCGAGCTTGCATGCGGATCTGGAAGATCTGCATGCGTTTCTGACTGAAGCAAGCAGACCACAACAAGAGACACCGGAAACAGACGCAAGCAATTCAATCAATTCATATCAGTCGGGGCGTGGCGCAGCTTGGTAGCGCACCTGCATGGGGTGCAGGGGGTCGGAGGTTCAAATCCTCTCGCCCCGACCATATCTTGACCCCCTGGGGGGTCGTCTTCAGGTCACCGTAGACACATGGCGGGTTTGCTGCACCAGGTCTTCAAATCTTCCATCTGGCGGCTTGCCGTGGTTGGCCTGCTTGGCGCAGGTGGTGCGGTGGGGGCGTGGTATGTCATGGCGCAACATGAGGAGCGCGCCTTGCCCTTCAGCCTGCCGGATCTCCAGGGGCACATGCACACCATTGAGGCTTGGCGTGGGCATCTGGTGCTCCTGAACTTCTGGGCGCCGTGGTGCGAACCCTGCCGCCGGGAGATCCCATTGTTCAATGAATATCATGCCCGCTGGTCAAAGCGTGGGGTTATCGTGGTTGGCCTTGGGGCCGACACCGAAGAGCATATCCGCCAGACAGTAGAGCAGTTACATATCAGGTATCCCGTGTTGCTTGGTGAGGGTGCCGTATTCGATGTGGCCAGGGCTTATGGCAACCGGCAGGGTTTATTGCCCTTTACCGTCCTGGTGAACCGGGAAGGCTTCATCGTGTGGCGCCATTTGGGAGAGGTCAAGGCCTCTATGCTCGATGAGCAGCTGAGGCGTTATCAGGGCGCCTGATTCTTGCGCTGCCTGCAGGAGAGCATCTGACACTGCTACGAGGATTGCGCGGTGATTCACTGCACCCACCGATTTGTGACCAGCAACCAGCTTGATCTGCACGTGGCCACATCAGGTCCTGCATTAGGTGAGCTGGTGATCTTGTTGCATGGTTTTCCCGATTTCTGGTATGGCTGGCGCCACCAGATCCCAGCGCTGGCTGAGGCCGGTTATCGTGTCTGGGCCCCGGACCAGCGAGGCTATAACATCAGCCACAAGCCCGCTGGTATACAGGCTTACACCCTGGATCACCTGGCCGCCGATGTGGTGTCCTTGATGGATGCAGCCGGGACCGCCAAGGCCCATCTGGTGGGTCATGACTGGGGGGCTGCTGTGGGCTGGCATGTGGCCACCATACAACCAGAAAGGGTGCAGAGTTTTGTGGCCATCAATGTGCCCCACGGCGCTGTCATGCGCCGCCATCTCTTGCAACCCGATGTGCGTCAGCTTATGAGAAGCTGGTATATGTTTGCTCTGCAAGTTCCTGTCATTCCAGAAAAATTCTTGTCCATGAACCACTATCGGCTCATGGCGGATCAATTGGCCAGAACAGCACGTCCGGGCACCTGGGCACAGGAAGACCTGGCGTTGTATCGGGAGGCCTGGGCGCAGCCCATGGCCATGCATGCCATGATCAACTGGTATCGAGCCGCCATGAGGTATGGCGTGCGTTATCCGGCTGACTTGCATGTTGAGGTGCCCGTGCTGGTGCTCTGGGGCATGCAGGACAAATTCCTGGGTGCCGAAATGGGTCAGGAAAGCGTGGCCTTGTGTCGCCAGGGGGATTGGCATCCTGTGCCGCACGCCACCCATTGGGTGCACTTGGAAGAACCTTCTCTGGTCAATGCGGCAATTGGTGACTGGCTGGTGCGCCATGCCATGCAAGAGACCTGAACCCCCAGGGGGTTTGGAAAACCTCATCAAACTGTTAACCTGATTTATGATTTAACATAATATTCATTATACGAATTACA
>WOYI011396600.1_pt1 | contig 21254 bp, 17 predicted proteins | sample 6423411 | NCBI WGS metagenome assembly WOYI01 (sample SAMN13441803, study PRJNA592873) | oil field metagenome | biome: oil field; feature: oil-well bore; material: oil-contaminated soil; isolation source: oil-contaminated soil from oil-well borehole | place: Germany: Wietze | collected 2016-10-18 ... | reverse complement strand
ACAATTGTTAATTCAAATTTATGTGTTAATAGTAGTTGATTTAATGTAGTTGATGGGGAAAGTAAAAACACCATGAAATGGGAAAATGATAAAAAAAAACCCGGCAGATATAAAAAACAACAATCAAATTCTAAAATCAGGAGTATAAAATGACTGAACCAGCGTCTCTAAGGCCCATCATAGTAAGATATGGGGAGATAGGAATAAAAAGCCCCCGAGTTAGAAGCAGATTCGAGAGAAAACTCATTTCCAACATCAAAAACAGTATACTGGGAGATATAACCATAAAACAGGGAAGGATATTCCTATTTCCAGAAAACCACGATGAAGCACTGAAATCCTTGGGAAAGATATTTGGAGTGGTTTCCTACAGTCCTACAGTAAAGACAACTACGGATTATGATTCCATAAAGGAGACACTCCAGAGCTACGTCCAGGAACTTGTCCAGGAAGAACAATTTTCCCCAGAACAAAGCTTCGCCATCCGCTGCCGTAGAGTAGGTGAACACGACTTCACCAGTCAGGAAATGGCTGCTTACTGTGGTGCAGTGGTGGTGGATGAGATCGGAGCACCGGTGGACCTGTCAAATCCGGAATTTAAGATATTTGTAGAAGTAAGGGATGATGAAACCTACATATTCCATGAAAAAATCCCGGGACTGGGAGGATTACCCATTGGAACCCAGGGAAGAGTGGTGGCCCTGGTATCAGGAGGTCAGGACTCTCCAGTCGCCACGTTCCTAATGATGAAGAGGGGCTGCGCAGTGACCATCCTGCACTTCAACAACTACCCCTACACCGGTGGGTCGCTTGAAAAAATCAATAAAATAGTTGAAAAACTCAAAGAATATTCCTCTGGATCCAAATTGAACTTCTACACCGTTAACTATGGTGAATATCTGAAGAAATCCATGGAGGAAGGACCGCCCCGGATGACCTGTGTACTGTGTAAAAGTGGAATGTACCAGTTAGCTGAGAAACTGGCCAAAAAAGAGGGTGCCCTGGCCATCGTTGACGGTAGCAGTATGGGTCAGGTAGCATCCCAGACATTACCTAACATCCTGGCCACCCGACACTGTACAGATATGCCGGTGTTAAGCCCCCTGATAGGATTGGATAAGGTAGAGATACAGAACATAGCCGAGAAGATAGGCACACTTTCAATTTCAATATTACCAGACAGTGGCTGCTCTGCAGCACCCAAACACCCAGAGACCAATGCCGTGTTAGAAAAGGTTCTCGAGACACGTGAAAAACTCAACTTGAATGAAGAGCTTGAAAAAGTTTTCAAGACACTGGAAGCAAACTCATAAATTTTTTTGAAATATTAATTAACAATTGTTAAAAAAATAATATAGTGAAGGAGGTATAAAACATGGAGATATTTTCGAAAGTCTCAGAAAAAGATGTAACTAAAGCCATAGTATCAGGATTTGCAGAGGAATTCCTGGATTATATAGAAAGTGACATAATAATAATCGGAGCTGGTCCAAGCGGCCTTATCGCGGCTAAAAGACTGGCCGAAAAAGGAGTTAAAACATTGATCATCGAAAGTAACAACTATTTGGGAGGGGGTTTCTGGATAGGAGGTTACCTGATGAACAAACTCACCGTGAGGGAACCAGGTCAGAAGATCTTAGATGAGATAGGCTGCCCATATGAAAAAGTCCAGGACGGACTCTACGTAGCAGACGGACCCCACGCATGTTCAAAACTCATTGCCAGTGCCCTTGATGCCGGGACAAAAGTTATAAACATGACCAAATTCGATGACGTAGTAATCCGGGAAGACAGAGTGGGGGGAGTGGTCATAAACTGGACCCCCGTATCCTCACTTCCAAGGGCCATAACCTGCGTCGACCCAGTGGCCATAGAATCCAAACTGGTGATAGACGCCACAGGCCACGATGCTGTAGTGGTTAAATCCCTTGAGGAAAGAGGTTTAGTTGACACCGTAGGATTCAAGGGTATGTGGGTGGAAAAATCAGAAGATGCAGTGGTAGAAAACACTCAGGAAGTATACCCGGGACTAATCGTAACTGGAATGGCAGTGGCCACCACCTACGGAAGTCCCAGGATGGGTCCCACCTTCGGTGGAATGCTTTTATCAGGAGAAAAAGCTGCAGAAGTGGTTTTCGATAAATTAAAAACCAAGATTGGGGTAAAAGCGTCAGAGTCAGCTAAGATAAATGGATCTAAATAAAAGTCGGCCAAGGTAAATGGATCTAAATAGAAAGTCAGCTAAGATAAATGGGTATAAATAAAAATTTTCCATTTACTTTTTTTTATAAGAAATAATTAGAGAAAAATTTTTATTTTTAGAGAAACTATACTCAATAGTGATTTATATGAATTCTTCTGTACAAGTAATAGCAGTTTCTACAAGTGAAGTAAAGCATCAAAAAAAGATCAACGTAGATAAGGGAGTTTTAAAGGAAAACTTCGGTATTATAGGTGATGTGCATGGTGACAGCAACACTCACCGGCAAATCAGTCTTTTAAGTATAGAAAGTATAGGTAAAATGCGTGATCTTGGACTGAATGTGAATCCAGGCGATTTTGGAGAGAATATAACCACCAAGGGAATAGATCTCCCCTCAATTCCAGTAGGCACCCGGCTGTCAGTGGGTGGTGATATCCTTTTGGAGGTCACTCAGATTGGAAAAGAATGCCTCGAACCCTGTGCTATAGGCCGGGAAGTGGGAAAATGTGTAATGCCCATTGAGGGTATATTCGCCCGAGTTATAAAGGGTGGAGAAGTCAAAGCAGGGGATAAAATAGAAGTACTAAAGAATTAATTTTTCATTTATGAACACACGGAAGGTTATTAAAACATTGGAAGGTAATAAAATATTGTAGGAGATAACAAAATGGTATTACATGGAACTGAAGTATTAAAAAAAGGCTTCGCCAAGATGACCAAGGGCGGAGTGATCATGGATGTAGTAAACGCTGAACAGGCAGTGATAGCAGAAGAATCAGGAGCAGTATCAGTTATGGCTCTGGAGAAAGTCCCTGCAGATATAAGGGCTACTGGCGGAGTGGCCAGAATGGCTGACCCTTCCAAGGTGACGGAGATAATTGATGCGGTGTCTATCCCGGTGATGGCCAAGGTAAGGATCGGCCATTTCGTGGAAGCACAGGTTTTAGAGACCCTGGGAGTGGATATGATCGATGAAAGTGAGGTACTCACCCCTGCCGATGAAAGATATCATATAGACAAAAAACAGTTCACCATACCATTCGTATGCGGCGCCCGTGACCTGGGTGAGGCATTACGTCGTATAGATGAAGGTGCAGCCATGATCAGGACCAAAGGTGAAGCTGGAACTGGTAACATCGTCGAAGCAGTCAGACACATGAGGAGAATCCAGGGCACCATAAGGGAAATCCGGAACAAGGATGAAGAAGAACTATGGAGTGTGGCCCGGGAATTAGAATCGCCAATTGAACTGGTTAAAGAAACTGCTAAACTCCAGAAACTTCCCGTGGTAAACTTCGCCGCTGGTGGAGTGGCCACCCCAGCAGATGCCGCACTCATGATGCAACTTGGAGCTGACGGTGTCTTTGTAGGATCCGGAATTTTCAAGTCCGAAAACCCTGGGATCGTGGCTAGAGCCATAGTAGAAGCTACCCATCACTACGATGAGCCAGAGGTAATAGCCGAAGTAAGCCGGGACCTGGGTAAAGCCATGCCTGGACTGGACATCGGTCAGATACCGGAAAATGAGATACTGCAGACCAGGTAAACTGGATAAAAAATAGTTATTTTTTTTAAATTAACTATTCCATTTTTTAAATTACTTTCTCTTTTTCATTTCTTTATCGAAGATATCCGATGCTTCCTTAAGAAGTTTCTGGATTGATAATTTCTGCGTGCACTTCTCTTCACATTCACCGCACCCGGTACAGAAGGTAGCACTCTCTTTTTTAGCTGTTAAGAAGGTATAGTTTCCCAGTGGCTTTTCCATGTTCTGGTAAACATATAAGTCATTTAAAAGGCTTAAATTCAAGGGGATATCCACACCAACAGGACATGGCATGCAATAGCCGCATTTGGTGCACATGGCATGCACCCTTTCATTGTAAGCTTCCCTAACTTCTTCAATCAGGTTTTTCTCATCACTGGTAAGGCTGCCCGCAAGGCCTTCTTCTGCAATCTTAACATTCTCTTTAACCTGTTCCAGGGTACTTGCACCACTTAAAACCACGTTGATTTCCTCCTGGTCCCAAAGGAAACGCAGGGCCCATTCACCCAGGCTCCTTTTAGTTTCGGCTTTATCCCATATGGCCAGAATATCCTGGGGTACGTTGTTGGTGAGGCAACCCCCTCGGAGGGGTTCCATGGTAATAACTCCTATATTTCGCTCTGTTAGGTAATGGAGTCCCTCCTTCCCTGCCTGGAAATCCTGGTCCATGTAATTGTACTGGATGAGGGAGAAGTCCCAGTTGTAAGAGTCCACGATTTCCTTGAAGAGCTTTAGTTTATCGTGGAATGAAAAGCCTGCGTATCTGATTTTACCTTCCTCCAGTGCAGAGTCCAGGAACTCTAACACATCATGGCTTTTTAGGTTTGGCCATGTATTCTGGCCCAGGCCGTGTAAATGGTAGAAGTCGATGTAATCTGTCTGGAGTTTCTCAAGCTGTTTATCCAAATAGTAGTTCAGGTCTTCCTTCTTTTTGATGAGCCAGCTGGGCAGCTTGGTGGATACATATACATCTTCCCGACAACCGTCTTTCAGCGCATCTCCCAGCCAGATTTCGCTTTGCCCGCTTTGAGTTGCGAAGGGGCTGTGGTAGGAATAGGCGGTGTCAAAGAGGTTAACACCATGATCTAGGGAGTAGTGGAGCATTTCGTTGGCCTGTTTTTTATCTATATGTTCAGGGTTACCATCGGTTACCGGGAGTCTCATACATCCAAAGCCCAGTATGGAAACCTTTTGGCCTGTTTTTCCCAGTTTTCTGTATAGCAAAATTTAAACTCCTAATTTGTTTTGGTTAAAGGTTATTTACTTAGATTTGGTAATATAAAAATGTTTATAAAATAGAAGTTCTATTTAATTAATTTCATTATAGTGATGGTTATGTTAAGGGATCTGCTGATAAGCAAGGACTTATTTGAGAAAATACGTAAAAAGGCACTGGAGTTAGATGGAGAGAACAACTCATCCGGAAATTGAACTTTTGGAGGAGGCTGTCTTTAATAAATTGAAGAAGAAGAGATCTGTTAAAGAGTATAAAAAGCTGGGAGTTACCAAAAAGCCGACCTGAAGGAAATAATAGAACTGGCAGACATCGTGGGTTTAGATGTGCTGTCCATCAAATTATGAGCTGGCCCATGATCGCCAGGAATGGTGCACTATCTGTGGCAGATGCTGCAGGGAATCTGAATCGATATTTATTCATAGGGATGAAATGAATGTCCTTCTCACTTTAAATCCCCAGCTTAAAGATGGAATCATTCTAAACAAAGAGTATCCCGGGCACTTCGAGCTTAAAGACATCAGACCATGCAAGTATATCCATCCAGAGACAAACCGGTGTGCAATATATGATTCAAGGCCACAGGTCTGCCGGAGCTATCCGCTGGTCCTGGTTGAATCAAATGGTAAGACTCGCAACATCATAAATCTCCGTCATTCCTGCAACTACTCGGCGATGCTGATACTGGAAAAGTCGATTATACTGTTTGATGAGGCTTTAAGACGGTTAGAAAAGGGTTAAAAATAAGAATATAAAAAGGATTTAGAACAAAAAAGGAATTTTACAAAAAATTAGGAAAAAAGAATCTAAGTTTCCTTTTCAGCCAGCTTCTTCTTGTAATCGTCTATGGCTGCATGCAGTGCATCGGCTGCCAGGTTGGAGCAGTGCATCTTAACGGGTGGTAATCCCTCGAGTTCGTTGGCCACGTCGTTCCTGGTGATTTCCAGGGCCTCCTCTATGGTTTTACCCATGGCCATCTCGGTTACCATACTGCTGGTTGCTATGGCCGCACCACAACCAAAGGTTTTAAATTTAATATCTTCAATCCTGTTATCTTTAACTTTGATATAGATGGTCATCAGATCTCCGCAGACCGGGTTTCCCACGGTTCCCACACCATCAGCGTCTTCTATTTCACCCACATTTCTGGGATTGGAGAAGTGTTCCATTACTTTTTCACTATACATACTATCACCAAGTTAATCTGATTTTTGATTAAAAAAAATTCATTCATCAACCTGACACCATAATGGAGATAATTTCCGGAGGGTGTCTACGGCATCCTTTATTGATTCCACTACATAATCTATTTCTTCTTCCTTATTTTCTTTTCCCAAAGTTAGACGTAGTGATCCATGGGCGTCCACTTCCTTAAGCCCCAGGGCCATCAACACATGTGATGGTTCTAACTTCTTAGATGAACATGCAGATCCAGTAGATGAGGCTATCCCCTTAGCATCAAGGTGTAAAACCAGTGATTCGCCTTCGATACTGGTGAATCTGAAGTTTATATTGTTAGGCAGTCTTTTCGTTGGGTGTCCGTTTAGATAGGATTGTTCGATTCCGGAGAGAACTTTCTCTATTATTTCATCCCTTATGGCTGTTAAACGTTTGAGATTTTCCTCTAGGTTCTGTTCTGCGATCTCGCAGGCTTTACCTAACCCCACGATGCCGGCCACGTTCTCTGTTCCTGGTCTTATTCCTCTCTCATGACCTCCACCGTGTATGATGGGTTCCAGTCTTACGCCTTTTTTAATGTACAATGCCCCGATACCTTTGGGTCCGTAGAGTTTATGGGATGACAGGGAAAGCATATCCACATTTAAATCCTTAACATCAACAGGTATCTTACCCACACTCTGTACAGCATCGGTGTGGAAATAGATCTTATGCTCACGGGCTACTTCGCCTATTTCCTTTATGGGTTGTATGGTTCCTATCTCGTTGTTGGCGTGCATGATGGTGATTAGGATGGTATTATCGGTGATGGCGTTTTGGAGATCCTCTACTTTAACGATTCCTTCCTCTCCAGCAGGCAGGTAGGTGACCTGGAAGCCATTTTTCTCCAGATATTTACAGGTTTCCTCCACGGCGGGGTGTTCGATGTCACTGGTGATGATGTGGTTACCTTTTTTCCGGAGTCTGTAGGCGGTGCCCTTGATGGCTATGTTGTCTGATTCTGTGCCTCCGCTGGTGAAGATCACTTCAGTGGGATCAGCCCCTATAAGGGAGGCTACCATTTTTCTACTGTCTTCCATAGCTTTTCTGGCTTCTCTTCCCAGGGAATACAGTGTCGATGCATTTCCGAAGGAGTCTACAAAGTAGGGTTTCATTGCTTTAAATACTTCCGGATCCACAGGGGATGTGGCGGAATGGTCCATGTAAATCATATTTTCTTACCTCATCGATTACTCATGTTTTGAAAATTAATCTTAACCATAGTATTTTATTTTTTCCCTTAAATTAAGGTTTTTAAATTTAAAAAAAAATTGATTAACCTGGTATTGGTTATGGTTAATAACTCCCGGCCATTAAGGTGCTTATATGGTCAGTGGTGATTATTCCAATCACCCTGCCGGTGTCGTCCACTACTGGCAGGGAGGATATGTTATATTTTCTCATCTTTTGGGCAGATATCTCTATAGAATCATCAGGCCAGGCAGTTATAACATCCCTGGTCATTATATCTTCTAGATTCTTGAGATTCAAAGCCACAGTCTTTGATATGTCCCAGGCAGTTACGATACCAATTAACTTGTCGTTGTCTGAAACCACGGGGATGTGGGTGATTTTTTCAGCGATCATAAGCTGAGCTGCATCTTCGATGCTGGTGTCTTTTCTTATCCAGGTCATATCATGACTCATCACATCACGGACCAGAGTGTCAGAGAAGAAATTCCCTATGATGTAGTTAAGCTGTCCACCTTCAATTAGAAAGGTGTCGTGTCCATAGTTTGATTTAATCTCAATATAACTGACGTCCACGTCGTTGGTACTTAAAGCCATTAATATTTCCTTATTTTGGGATGGAGGATACAGCCAGTCTGAATCAACGGAGATTATCAGGAATTTGGTTTTGATATTTTTAAATGCATCGGCCAGTGACCCGTTCTCTGTTAAATCGAAGTAGTCAATGGCCTTGGTAATGTAGAGGTAAGTGTTGGCATCGAATCTCTTGGTAAAGGAACTGCCCTGGTAGTGCAGGTAGCTTTCCACCTGAAAGTCAGTGGAGAAATCGAAGCTGTATTCGTCTTTATCCTGCAGCCTCCTTCCAAACTTTTCATACATGGATTCGTTGCTCAGATAGGTGATATGGGCTATCATACGGGCTAGGGCCAGACCCTCATCTGGAAATTCAAGGGAATAATATTCTCCATTGTTCCATTTTGGATCGGAAATGATGGCCCGTCTACCCACTTCGTTGAAGGCTATCTGTTGTGGGGATGAGTAGGCGGAGGTGGCGATTGGTATGGCCATTCGCACCGTATCTGGGTAAGATATGCACCATTGCAGTACCTGCATACCTCCCATGGAACCTCCGATTACCGCAAATAACTGTTTGATGTCCAGGTGATCCACCAGCATCTTCTGGACGTTCACCATATCCTTGATGGTGATGATGGGAAAATCCAGGCCATAGGGCTTCCCTGTTTCAGGGTTTAAAGAGGAAGGGCCTGTGGTCCCTTTACAACCTCCCAGAACGTTGGAGCAGATGATGAAGTATTTATTGGTGTCTAAAGCTTTACCCGGGCCGATGATGATGTCCCACCAGCCGGGCTTCCGATCTCCCTCATGCCATCCGGCCGCATGTGCATCTCCTGATAGGGCATGGCAGACCATTATGGCGTTACTTTTTTCCTTATTCAGTTTACCATAGGTTTCATAGGCTATGGTAATGTTCTTAAGCCTCTCTCCCCCCTCTAGTATGAGGTCGTGAGAGGGGTTGTAGTATTGGGTATTCACTATTCCTAATGATTCTCTCTTCATTTTACTCCTGGATCTTACTTTGTTTGAAATAAAATAATTCTAGGGTTAATTTATAAATTTTTTTGAACTTCTATAAAATCTTTGATTTATAGGGGCTAGATTTTACTTCTTCGGTCATTATCCAGTTGCTTTTTTAAGGGCCTGGTCTATATCTGCGATGATGTCCTCTACATTTTCCAGTCCAATGGATAGACGGATGAAGTCCGGTGTTACTCCTGTGGTTGCCTGTTCTTCTGGAGTTAACTGTTGGTGTGTGGTGGATGCAGGGTGTATGACCAGACTCTTGGCATCTCCGATATTTGCCAGGTGTGAGAGTAGCTGCACGTTGTTTATGAACTTTTTACCGGCCTCGAGTCCTCCTTTGATTCCAAATCCTATCAGTGCACCGTATCCACCTTTCAGGTACTTGGAGGCTACAGCATGGGTTGGGTCCTCTTCGAGTCCAGGGTAGCTTACCCAGTTTACTGCCGGGTGGTTTTTAAGGAATTTTGCCACGGCAAAGGCGTTATTGGAATGTTTTTGAACCCTTAACTCCAGGGTTTCCAAGCCCTGGAGGAACAGGAAAGCGTTAAATGGACTTAACTGTGCTCCTATATCTCTTAAGAGTCTTACTCTTGCTCTGAAGGTGAAGGCCACGTTACCCATTCCTGGGAAGTCACCGAAGGTATCCCAGTAGACTAAGCCATGGTAGCTGGGATCTGGTTCGGTGTACTGTGGAAATTTACCGTTGTTCCATTCGAAGTTTCCAGAATCGATGATCACTCCTCCAATGGATGTCCCATGTCCGCCGATGAACTTGGTGGCCGAATTGGCCAGTATGTCCACACCGTGTTCTATGGGTTTAACCAGACCTACACCTGAGGTATTGTCCACTACGAAGGGGATCCCAGCATTGTGGGCTATCTCGGATATAACTTCAAAATCAGGAACATCCAGTTTGGGGTTACCCAGTGATTCGGCGAATATTGCCTTGGTTTTATCGGTGATGGCATCTTCAAATTTCTTTGGCTTAGATGAATCTATGAAGTTTACCTTCCTTCCCAGTTCTGGGAAAGTGTAGTTGAAAAGCTGGTAGGTCCCACCGTACAGGTTGTCTGCAGATAATATTTCGTCACCAGGTAGGCTGAGGTTTAAAAGTGAATAGGTGGTGGCTGCTTGACCAGATGCTACGGCTAAAGCTGATTGACCTCCTTCTACGGCTGCTATTCTTCGTTCAAAGATGTCGTTGGTGGGGTTCATGATTCTGGTGTACATGTTCCCCAGCTCTTTTAGACTAAAGAGGTTGGCTGCGTGGTCAGCATCATTGAAGACATATGATGATGTCTGGTAGATGGGTACCGCCCTTGCGTTTGTTGCTGGATCAGGTTCTTCCTGTCCTATGTGTAATCCAATTGTGCTTAATCCTGGTTTTCTTTCTTCTGACATTTTATTTTTCTCCTTTTAAATTTTAGTTTTTGTGTCCCTGTTTTTTTTTTACATGGATTTTGTCATACGATATTCACCATCATTTTGGACATACTTGGAAATCCCATTACAAAAATTATAACAATTGTTATATTATCATGGTATTTAAATTTATCCCCATGGTGACTGGATCCTGGAAATATTAATTTTGTAAACCTGTGAATCAAAACTAACATTATTCACTCAGTCCATATGAATAATATAAGGATATGAAAATATTTATATAACAATTGTTAACGTAGTTAGTAATGTTAGTTTATGATTAAATGCCGAGATGACCGAGTGGTTAGGTGCGTGGTTGCAGACCACGATACTTGGGTTCAAATCCCAATCTCGGCCTTCTTACCAGAATTGATTCATTTTAAAAAATGTGAGACCTATATATTGATTTTAAAAAATTGTGAGACCTATTATGTTGAAAATCTACAGCACCATGAGCAGGAAAAAGGAAACATTCAAACCCATGCAGGGAAACCGGGTTAAGTTATTTGTCTGCGGACCTACCGTTTATGATGATTCACACATAGGTCACGCCAGGACTTACATATCCTTCGATATAATTGCCCGTTATCTACAATACAGGGGATACAGCGTATTTTATCTCCAGAATATCACCGACATCGATGATAAAATCATAAACCGGGCATCCGAGCTTGGCGTCGCACCCTTAGATCTGGCACGGAAGTTTGAGAAGAGATACCTGGAAGATATGCGGGCTCTAGGTGTGGATCACGTGAATTTACATGCCCGGGCCACCGAACACATACCCGAGATCATAGCTCAAATTGAAACCTTAATAGAAAGGGGTTTCGCCTATGAGACAGAGACAGGTGTTTACTTCGATGAATCGAAGTTTCCCGATTTCGGGAAACTTTCCCGTCGCAACATCGAAGATTTAAACGTCCACCGGGTGAGCCCGGATGACACAAAAAGGAATCCTGGAGACTTCGCCCTGTGGAAAAAGAGGGATGAAGAACCATTCTGGGATTCTCCCTGGGGAAATGGCAGGCCAGGATGGCACATAGAGGACACCGCCATCACCGAGGAATATCTGGGGCAGCAATACGATATCCACGGAGGAGGCCTGGATTTGATCTTCCCCCACCACGAGGCGGAAATCGCCCAGATGGAATCAGCCTCTGGAAAAGCACCCATGGTCCGCTATTGGATGCACACCGGTTTTCTAAATGTCCAGGGAGAGAAGATGTCCAAATCACTGGGCAACTTCATCACCATCCAGGATATGCTCGAAAAACACGACCCGCACACCTTCCGCTTCTTCGTACTATCCACCCACTATCGCAGCCCCATCGATTTCAGTGAAACTGCCCTGGAACAATCTAAAAACAGCTTAGAAAGGATATATAAACTGATAGAAACCATCGATGAGGTATTAGAATCCGATATACCTCAATCCAATGACAATGACGCTGATTTAAAGGACAAACTAACTGTAATTAAAAATCAATTCATAGAGGCTATGGACAATGATTTTAATACACCAGACGCACTATCTGTTATTTTCAATTACATAAGAGATGTAAACCGGGAATTAGGTGAGGGTAACATATCTAAATCCGTTTTAACAGGAATTAAAAACTTTTTAATGGAATTTGGGGCTGTTATAGGTATTGATTTTAAGAGGAGGATCTGTGCTGATGATAAAACCAGCGACCTCCTGGAAGTTATAGTGGAAGTCAGGGAAAAACTCAGGGAAAAGAAGGACTGGGAACTATCTGATCACATAAGGAGCAAATTAAAGGAATTAGATTTTATTCTAGAGGATAAATAACTCTCATAACCTAAAATCACTCCAATTTAATTTTATTAACCATAGGTTACTTTATTAATCAGGAGTGACAAAAATATATAAACAACCAAAACCATTGTAATAAAATATCAAAACAATTGCAGATCATAGATTGTGAAACCAAGATAAAAAAGAACCACAGTTTTTAAGTGAAAATCCATGATTTACGACGTAATAGTTATAGGTACCGGTGCTGGAGGTTCCACAGCCGCACGTGAACTTTCAAAGGAAGGATTGAATGTCCTGCTACTGGAGAAGGGACAATCCTATAAAGCAGGAACAGCAACCAAACACATAACAACAACCAGCATCGATTTAAAACCCGATGAACTGGATGTTAATAGGATATCAAGGAATAAAAAGATAAAAATCAATCCAGATTATGATTTCTTTAATTATCCTTCTGAATTACTGCACGTTGAAGGGATAGGTGGCACCACAACCGTATCTCTGGCCAACGCCTGCTATTCCTGCAGTGCCTGCTACCATAACTCTGCCATCTCCCAATTAAAATCTCATGATCTCAACTTATTTGAAGAACTAATAGAAGCCAGTGGAGATCTGAAGGTAAACCCCCTTCCCAGGGAATTCATGGGACCAGCCACCATAAAAATAGCCAAAGCCGCAGAGAAACTGGGATACATAGTAGAACCCATGCCCAAATTCATAGACTTCAATAAATGCAACAACTGCGGGTTATGCATAGATGGCTGCCCACTAGGTGCTAAATGGGATGCCAAACACTTCATAAAACAAGCTACAGAGAGCGGAGCTGCATTGATAGAAGATTTCGAAGTTATTCGTGTAATTCACCACCAGGGAAAGGTGACTGGAGTGGAAGGCCGAACACCTGATGGCCAGATAAAGAAATTCAAGGCCGAAAAAGTTGTATTATCTGCAGGTTCCCTTAACACACCCCATATACTCCGTAATTCAGGAATAACCCAGGGAGTGGGTGAAGGACTCTTTGTGGATCTATTCATAACAGTAGGCGGATATTTAAAGGATGCCGGATTAAACAAGGAGATACCCATGGGAATCAAATCAGAATTCGGTTCTTATTTCCTCTCACCCCATTACTCCAATCAACTGGTGACACTTTTAAAGGAGAAGGGATTCCCAGCCCGTGACCAGGATGTTCTAGGGATCATGGCCAAGATAGCCGATGATGCCAATGGAAAACTCCTGGAAGATGGAACCATAGAAAAACAGTTGACCAGTAACGATGTGGAGCTGTTGAAGGAAGGGTACCTTAAATCAGCCCAGATACTAGTAGAGGCAGGAGTTGATGAGGAGAGTATAGTTTCCACTCCCATAAGGGGAGCACATCCTGGTGGAACAGCTGCCATAGGGAGGGTAGTTAACAAATCACTGGAAACCCAGATAGAAGGTTTATTCGTAGCCGATGCCAGTGTTATTGAACGGGCGCCAGGCAGACCACCAATATTGACCATAACCGCCATAGCCAAAAACGTGGCCAAAACTATAATCCAGCAGATGAAAAATTAGAGTTTTTTTACAATCAATCTGAAGTTTTATTAATCATGATACATTAACCATTTAAGATACTTCGAAGTTCATTGAAATATTGATTTATTATTAGAATTCATGGTCCTAAAAGTAAATACATTATGATATATTCATGACCTATCAATCATTTATGATATATCAACCATATATTAACTATCAAAGATGGAAAACGAACATTAAAGGAGAATATAAGTGTATAATCGGTATTCCAGACAGACCATCCTGCAGAACATTGGAGAAGAAGGGCAGGAGAAACTAGCCCAAAGCAGCGTGGCTGTGGTAGGATGCGGAGCACTGGGAACAGCAGCATCTAACAACCTGGCCCGGGCAGGAGTGGGCAGAATAATAATCATAGACCGCGACTTCGTGGAGCTGAGCAACCTGCAGAGGCAGATGCTCTACGATGAAAACGATGTGGATGAACCTAAAGCCATCGCCGCTGCCAGGAAATTAGAGAACATAAACTCTGATATAGAGATAGAACCCGTAGTCAAGGATATAAACCACACCAACGTGGAAGACATTCTCAGTAAAGCAGATCTGGTCTTAGATGGAACCGACAACATACTCACCCGTATGCTGGTAAATGATGTCTGTGTAAAACAGGAAAAACCCTGGATTTACACCGGAGCCATCGGAACCTCGGGCATGACCATGAACATACTACCCGGCAAGGCCTGTTTAAAGTGTCTCTATCCCACCATCCCCAAGATAGGATCCCTCCCCACCTGTGACACCATGGGGGTTTTAAATACCATAACAGTAATCATGGGTTCCATGGAAACCACAGAAGCCCTGAAAATACTCTTAGGTCATATCCCCGTGGGTACAGACAGCAGACTAAGGGTATACGACGCCTGGAACAACTCATTGGATGAAGTACTGGTACGGAAGAACCCGGAATGCCCCTGCTGTGCGGAGAAAAACTACGAATACCTGAATACAGAAGATAGAGAAGTGATCACCTCTCTCTGCGGAAGAAACGCCATCCAGATAACCCCTGCAGATCCTAAAGAACTATCCTTGGATGAAATGGCAGCGAAACTGGAGCCATTGGGAGAAGTGAAGAACACGCCATTCATACTTATATTCAAAACAGAAAAAGAGGAAATATCCATCTTTAAAGATGGAAGGGCCATCATCAAAGGAACCAACGATGAAAAGGTGGCCAGATCACTGTACGCCCGGTATATTGGGACATGAGTTCATATATTCTGTGTCCGAATCCTTATAATTTAAGATAATAGCGTCCAAAAAACCTTTGGAATTTAAGATAACATGGAGATTAAGACCCTTAAAATTGGAAAAAAGAACAACAAACTCACCGAGAGCATAATCCATGATCTGAGAGCATCTGAGGATATCGGTGTAAATAAATGCATTCAATGTGGGATGTGCACATCGGTCTGTCCCGCATCAAGACATTCGGATTATGATTCCAGGGAAATAGCTAAAAGAGTACTTGAAGAAGATGAAAGTGTAATTTTTGATGATATCATCTGGAACTGTTTCTCCTGTTACAGCTGTCATAGCATATGTCCGGTGGGTAACAGTGTAGCTGAAATAGTTCAGATATTAAGACAGAAGGCAATTGCCCAGGGGAAATTAGAACAGGTAGTTACTTTTCTGGCTTTTGGTGAAAGTTTAATGGAATTAGGGATAGGATCCATACCTCTGGAATATTTCAACATATTGATTGAAATCATCGGAGATGAATATTTGGATATAAAGATCAATCTGGATGATATAAGGGAAGAATTAGGACTGGGAAAATTAACCTTACCTGAAGATGATACGAGAGACATAAAAATTATTTTAGAGAAAACAGGCTTTACAGGTAGATTAGAAAAACTGAAGGCCTATAAAGAATCAAGTAAAAATTCAAAACATAAGGGATAATCAATGAAAAAAATACCAGATAAAGATATCCTAATCTTTAAAAGCTGCCTGGTAAGTGGTGAATACCCGGGAGTGGAGTCATCCACCAAGTACCTATTTGATAAACTGGGTGTTGAGTATGTTCTGGATGATAGACAATCATGCTGCACAGGTTTAGGATACTACTTTGATCTATTTGATCAATTCTCCACCACCGCCCTGGCTGCTCGAAATTTCGCCATAGCCCGGGAGATTGAACATAAAAACATAGTAACTTTATGTGCAACCTGCTACGCCATACTTAAAAAGGCCTGTAACATCCTAAATGAGAATGACACGGTAAGAAATAGGATAAACCAGATATTTAAAGATTCTAAAATGGATCATATGGAATATTCTCCAGGTGACTTCGATTCACACAGTAACATATTCCACGCTGCAGAGATACTATGGAATAAAACTGCAGAAATTAAAGAAATCCCCAAAATAGATTTATCTGACTTTAAAATAGCCTCCCACCACGCCTGCCACTACTGCAAGGTCCATTACAAAGAGGAAACCATAGGTAATATGAGAAATCCCATGATCATAGAGGAACTGGCCAAGACCTGTGGAGTGGAAACCGTAGACTGGTACGACCATAAAAGAACAACCTGTGGCGCGGGTTTCAGGCAGCGTTTTGCTAATTTAGATCTTTCCCTTGCAGTAACTGCAGATAAACTTGTGAGTTTACAGGAAAATGATGTGGATATTCTGTTACATATGTGTCCCAACTGCCAGATGCAGTTCGACCGATACCAGCCAGTTATAGAAAAGAACTTAAACACAAAATTCGACCTGGTCCATCTTAACATAGCCCAGTTTTTAGCACTGGCCATGGGTGCAGACCCTTATAAGGTGGTGGGAATTCAAACCCACACCGTTCCCCTGGATGATATTTTAGAAAGGATAAAGCAGGCTTCTCCAGTTGTTATATAATATACAAGATAGATATTAACAAGAGGTAATTTAAAGTGAAAAGTTCCCCGTTCTCCAGATACGCCCCCAAAAGCAGCATCGATATAGGCGTCTTTCTATGTCGGTGTGGAGGGAACATATCTGATACTGTGGATATTGAAAAACTCAAATCCAGCATAGAAGGTGCTAAGGTAGTTAAGGAATTTGAGAATCTGTGTTCTGTAAAATGTCAGAAAAATATCCGGGACATAATACTGGAAGAAAACTTGGACCGGGTGGTGATAGCAGCCTGCTCACCAATCACCCATAAGAAAACCTTCCAGAACCATGTGGCGCCCTTAAATCCCTACCTATTGGAGATGGCCAATTTAAGGGAGCAATGTTCCTGGGTGCACACCGATGGTGAAAAAGCCACAGATAAAGCCATAACACTCACCAATGCCGCTGTAGAAAGGGTTAAATATGCCCAGCCCATGGATACCGTGGTTAGAAAGATCAAAGACAGCGCAGCCGTAATAGGAGGGGGTATCTCCGGGATAACCGCCGCGCTTTCCCTGGCAAAACAGGGAGTTAAAGTCCATATAATCGAAGAAAAACCCACCGTAGGTGGGAACATGATAAAGATCGGTAAAGTTTTCTCCCCGGAAAAGATGGTGGAGGAATGTGCCCTATGCCTCTTCAACCCCCTGATAAATGAAGCTTTAGAGCATAGAAATATCGATATCATCACCTCTGCTGAGCTTATCTCATCTGAGAGGAAGGCGGGTAACTTCGACCTCCTGGTAGAGAAGAAACCACGCTACGTGAAGGAGGATAAATGTACAGCATGTGGTAACTGTGCCGAGGTTTGCCCGGTAGCTGTCCCTGACCAATGGAATGAGAATCTAATGTACCGAAAGGCTATCTACAAACCATTCCCCCAGTCCGTCCCTGACGTTTACACCATAGATGAGGAGAACTGTATAAAATGTGGTAAGTGTGAAGAGGTCTGTAAAATGGATGCCATCGACCTCAAGATGAAAAAGGAGTTCATCCCCCTCACCGTCGGTTCCATAGTAATAGCCACCGGACACAAGGGATTTGACCTTAAAAACAGGCCAGAATATGGCCATGAAAGATACGATGATGTCATCACCCAAATGGAACTCGCGCGGATAATGGGGGTAAACGGACCCACCAAGGGTAAACTACTCACCCCCTCCACTGGAAAAATCCCCAAAAGAGTGGTTATGGTCCAGTGTGCCGGTTCCAGGGATGAGAAACCGGAAGGTAAAAGGTACTGTTCTAAAGTCTGCTGTATGGTGGCAATGAAGCATGCCAATTTCATAAAACGTTATTATCCAGATACGGAGGTAATAATCTGCTACACCGATATGAGAACCCCTGGAATGTATGAAAACTACTTCAGATACGGACAATCCAAGGGTATAAAGCTCATAAGAGGACGGCCTGGAGAAGTAGTGAGAAAAAACGGGAAAATGGTGGTCCGAGTAGAGGACACCCTCCGTGGAGAGCAATTAGAAATAGAAACGGACATGGTTGTCCTGTCTGAAGCAATGGAACCCTCAGAAGGCACGTTAAAGGTTGCAGACATATTGAATGTGGGCCTCACTGAAGATATGTTCGTCAAGGAGAAACATTCCAAGATCAAACCGGTTAACACCGACGTGGAGGGTATCTATGTCTGTGGAACTGCACAGGGGCCTAAAGATATTACAGACAGTGTTTCCCAGGCAAACGCAGCAGCCTCAAAGGTTTCAGAGATGATGAACGGTGGACTGGAAATAGAGCCCATAATAGCCGAAATTGACCAGTCCAAGTGTACCATGTGCGGAAAATGTATAGACGACTGTAAATACAAGGCCATATACATGTACGATGAACGTGTATCTGTTGACCCAATAGCCTGTACTGGATGTGGAATGTGCGTCTCCAGCTGCTCAGATAATGCCATTGAAATCATGGGCCAGACGGACAGCCAGATCTTCGCCATGATCTCCGGTATGCTGAAGGATAAAAAGGACGGCGAGAAAATAATACTGGCCTTCCTGGACTACATAGGCTACGTTGCCGCGGATAACATTGGAATCAACAGAATATCCTATCCAGAATCAATCCGAATCATCAGAGTCACATCCATCAACCGTTTGATGATTAAACATATCCTCTATGCCTTTGAAAACGGTGCTGACGGAATATTTTTAGGAGAATATCCGGACGACCGGGTCTATCCAGATATTCAGGAGAAAGTGCACGAGTTTAAAGCCGAGCTGATTAAAAACGGTATAGATCCAGATAGGTTGATGTATTACAAGGTTTATGCACCTTTCTACCGGGGACTGGCAGCCAAGTTTGAAGAATTCAACAGACAGGTGAATAAATCCCTGGATAAATACGAGGCCATCCTGTCTAAGGCTTCTTCTAAGGATCTTTAATATCTAATTCACTGGACTTTAAGGATATCCAACTACTTTTTTAAATTCTAATAACCTTTTTAACTAAACCAACTAGTTTCTTAAACAGATTCAGACTATTCTTTTTGAAATTTTCAACGAACTTGAAGGTGGTAAACACCAGAAAGACAATTATTAGGGTGATGATCCATATCAACAGGGAGACTATCTTTTTCCAGGGCTCATTCATGGCCCATGATATCCATGTTCCTCTGAGTTATAACCTGATTTTTTAAGGTTACGGAGATGTTCTTCTCTATTAACTCTATTTTAACATCAAAATTGGTTATTGTACCCCCCCCCTAAAACCTCAGTCAAACCCATCTGGACTGGATAGTTAACAGTATATTCAATGGTGATGGGTACTGTTTTCCCTTTAAGTTCGGTACTGTTGGGGATGTTAATTCTATCGATGTTCAAGACCATCCTTTCATATGGGATCGTTGGAGCTGTACTTGATCTCTGATTTGCCCGGCCACTCATCCACCCTCGTATCCGTGGGCTGCCACAGGGACATGTTTGGGGAGTTGGTAATATGGGGTGCTATAAATAATGCATCGTTATGCAGGCCCTGAATGGAGTCCTTACCCAGTCTAATTTCACGCTGAAGTATCCACCAGGGCAAGGTAGCCAGTTACGGTGGTGGAGTCCTGGTTAAATTCCTGTAACTTCAATGCAGGTGGGACTAAAACGAACCAGTAAACTGGTATGCTAATGAGGATACCCACACATATAATGAATGTTCAAAGATCTGATATCTTCGAGATCTGATATCTTCGATTTTTAAGTATTTAACCTTCATTTTATCCAGCTTTCTTTTTATAAAAATAATCTGTGTTTTATATTCTATGTCCTTTAGAATAAATATAATAACATTTCTATAAAACGCAAAATAGAAAGCCTTTTAAATATCGGGAAGGGTTTAAATCTTTCCAGAAAAGATTCAGTAATGGGCTGGTTGGGGATGGACCTGCTCTATATATTTTGTTTCGAAGATTTCTTTCCTATTTAAGCCGCCCTGCATGTAATTAAGGTCTTTAAGTACCGGAATAAATTTGAGAGTGGATTTGATGTATTCTTCCGGGAGACTGGCACAGTATCTGGGCGAGATCTGGAAGGTGTTGAGTATGAATTCTCTACTGACCGTCCCCATCTCCTGGACCACTATTTCTGCTGCAGTATCTGTCTGGGTCCTTATCAGGTTACAGGCATCTTCATGGGCCTTCAGAAAGTCCAGGATGTAAATAGGATTCTTTTCTATTAATTCCTCCTTCACCACTATCCCATAGCTTGGATTGTAGGGCCAAAGCTTGTAAGGAGGAATGATAATCTGGGAGTGGGCTTGCTTTGAGGCTGCCGTTGCCAGGGATGGTGTGCCCACTCCTGCGGCGATTTCACCATCTTCCAGTGCTTCCGATATAAAGTCTGCCCAGGTATAATTTTTTATCTCAATATCCAGACCTTTGGTCAACTGTCGTATGATGATATCATGTATAGAGCCCCTGGTGGGGGTGCCGATACTTTCACCTTCAAACTGACCTAAAACGGATGATATATCCCCCAACTCATCATAAGTTTGGTAAGAGTGTGATCCAATCATGACTGTGCCTTCTACATGTCCACCTCCCACACATTTAATTTCCAGGCCGTTTTCAATACCCATCATCACGGGTGGCAGACCGATGTATCCCATATCGATTTCTCCCCTTATGAATGCTTCCATCATGGTTGGGCCAGTGGCAAACAGGGTCCAATGGAGCGGATATTTTTCGAGATAATCTGAGGGCTTGTTTTTCAGTATAAACGAGGTGTGGTATAGGGTTGACAGGTAACCGATACGCATACTGTTCTCCATTTAACAATTGTTATATCCTACTTATAAAAAAAATTTAATACTTGGATGGTGTTAGCCACCGGCGATGGTCTGGAAGATCACGATTTTATCATCCCCACCAATGGTATCCTCTGATTCCAGGGAATTAACATCTTCTCCATTTACTAAAATTTTAATGTAATCTTTAAATTCTCCATTTTTTGCCAGTAACGCTTCTTTAAAAGCGTTTCCGTATTTGTTTATTAGTAAGTCAATTAAACCTGATAAATTTCCTGTATAATCTATTTCTAGGGTTTTTTCTCCTGTTATTTCTTTAAAACGTGCTAGAAATTTTATATTCACCATATCAACTGTCTCC
>WOYI010633928.1_pt2 | contig 21271 bp, 15 predicted proteins | sample 6423411 | NCBI WGS metagenome assembly WOYI01 (sample SAMN13441803, study PRJNA592873) | oil field metagenome | biome: oil field; feature: oil-well bore; material: oil-contaminated soil; isolation source: oil-contaminated soil from oil-well borehole | place: Germany: Wietze | collected 2016-10-18 ... | reverse complement strand
CCCGCTGCAAGCCCCCGGTTTTAACCGGGGGTAGTTGACGGGAAACCTTATCAGGTGAAACTGCCCTCATGCAGGGTAGTTGCCATCAGGTGAGTGTGATCCGCATGGAGAAAGTGAAGCGATACCGGTGCAAGTACTGCAATTACATCTACTCCCCGTTGCGGGGCGAGCCCCACCGCGGTGTCCCGGCGGGCACCACGTTTGAAGACCTGCCGGAGGACTACGTCTGCCCGGTCTGCGGTGCGACCGGCAAGGGGCAGATCGGGAAGTGGGGGTTCGAACTCTGGGAGCCGACGAAGTACGTCTGCAAGATCTGCGGTTACGTGTACGACAAAAAACGCGGCGAACCGCTCCGCGGTTATCCGAAGGGCACCGCATTCGAAGACCTGCCGGAGGACTATGTCTGCCCGGTCTGCGGGATGGACCCGCAGATCACGAGTTTCCATGGGCCGGTCGGCAAGTCGCAGTTCGAACCCATCCTGGATGTCTGAAGGGGGAGGAGCGGCCCAACCAGCCCATCTTCCTGAGATTTCATCGTAACGGGCAGTTCCCCCTACAGGCTGCAGGGGGATCCGATACTCCGGCACGGTGCAGGGTTTTTGCAGCGGCACTCTTTTATCTCCGCGGGGTTGAAGGGGCAGAGCGGGAAGATCCCCTGCGCAAGCGGGGGGTAGTTCACGAATCCATAGCACCCACTATAATTGATTCGTTTCTCTACTCAAAATCGGTCTTTTCAAATAGTGGCCGGCGCATTAATCTTAGATCAGCAACGGTTACCTTCTCCACGGGTGACATTCACAGAGTGCAGCGTTGAATAATCGGAGAGTAAACGAGCAGCGGCAGATGGTGTCGGATGGATTTCTTCGGTAATATTCTGGGTCAGGGGAAGAATGCAAACCCCTCAATAAAGCAGGGGATCTCTCAGTTTGAGGCCGGAAACTACAGCGAGGCGGTGAAAAGTTTCGAGAAGGCGCTCAAGATCGAACCTGAAAACGGTCAGGTCCGGTTCTTCATGGGCCAGGCGCTTGGCTGTCTCGGCAAGAACGACGAAGCCGCGGGGTGGCTGAGGAAGGCTCTCGAGTCGTCTCCCGGCGATGCCGGGACACTGCGGGCTCTGGGACACGTCCTCTCCCTGACCGGCGACTACGAAGAGGCTGCCGGATGCTTCGAGAAGATCGTCGAAGGAAAACCCGCAGATACGGACGCCTCGTACTGGCAGGCAGAGATGCTTGAGAGGCTCGGCCGGTATGCCGACGCGGCGGCAGCTTACGAGCGAGCGCTCGCTGGAGACCCGGAGGATGTTGTCCTCCGGGAGAAACACGGGAGGATGCTCGAGCGGACCGGTGACTACCGCGAAGCGGCGGCCTGCTTTGAGAGGATCCACAGGGCGAACCCCGGCAACACCGATGCGCTCGCAAGAATCGGGACCGCTCTCCTGTACCGGGGAGATTACCCCGAAGCCGTCGAGACATTTGGCCGCGTGCTCGATACGGAACCTCACAACCTCGACGCGCTCTACGGCAGAGCCCGGGCGCTCGAGCACCTCGGCCGGTTCCAGGATGCCGCCGGCTGCTACGCCGGGATCACCACCGCCGAGCCGGCGAACATCCCCGTCTGGTATCACCGCGGCTCGCTGCTCCTCCGGGCGGGAAAATACGCGGAGGCGCTGGAGTGCTTCGATAAGGTCGCCCTCGCCGACCCCGACCACATCCCGGTGCGCTACTCAATGGGAATGGTCTACGATATGCTCGGCCGCTACGAGCGGGCGGTCAAGAGTTTCGACCATATCCTGAAACACGACCAGGGTCAGGTCCAGGTATGGTATGCCCGCGGCATGGCGCTCTTCCACCTCGGCCAGTACGCCGAGGCGATCCGGTCGTTCGACCGCGTGTTCGAGAACCGGGCGATGACCGGGATGAAGTGGATCGGGAGCAGCTCCGACCTTGCTCTCTTCGAGAGGGACGAGCCGGGAACTCCCCGGAAGCAGAAGCCGTTGAAGTTCGATGTTCTAAGCGAGATAGTCTACAACTTCCGGGGGATTGCACTGCTCCACCTCGGGCGGTATGCGGAGGCCCAGGAGGACTTCGAGCATGTTATCGAGGTCGACCCCGGGAACGTCTCCGTCCTGCAGCAGAGCGGTATCGCGCTTCTCCATCTCGGCAGGTACGACGAGGCCAACCTCTGTCTGGACTCGGTCCTTGAGAGAGAGCCGTATAACGCTGTCGCCCGCTCGATGAAGGCGGATGCTCTCATGAACCTCGGCAGGTACGGCGATGCAGTGGCGTGCCTCGACCGGATACAGGAAACCTCCGGAGACGACCTCTATCTCCTGCACAGGAAGGGAGATGCCCTGCTGCACCTCTCGCGGTATGCAGAGGCAGCCGAGGCGTTCGGTGCCCTCCTCAAGATCAGTCCCGGGGATAGGGAAGCGGAGAGGAGCAGGGGAGACGCGTTCATGCACCTCGGTGAGTACGCCAGAGCGCTTGCCTGCTTTGACGGGGCGCTTTCCGGAAACCCGGCCGACCGTGTCGCCCTCCTCGGCAGGAGCATGGCACTTGAGCGCCTCGGGCGATACGAGGAGGCGCTCGTATCCATCAACCGGGTGACGGAAGCAGGTCCGGGGGACAGCGGGACACTTATACGGAAGGCATGGATCCTCGAGGGGCTCGGGCGTTATGCTGCGGCGGCCGACTGCTACGAAACGCTCCTTGCAGCCGATCCGGATGCCGGGGGCTACCTGGTGAACCTCGGGATCGTTCTTGCCACGCTCGGGCGGTATGAGGAGGCGGCCGGGCGTTTTAAGCAGGTCGTCGAGACCGATCCGGGCGACCTCTTTGCATGGTTTAACCTGGGCCGGGCCCTGGAGAGGATGGGGCATTACGCGGATGCAGCGGAGTGTTACGCAAAAGTGACCGACGGCCGGCCGGAAGATACCGGCGCTTGCTTTGCACTCGCTGTTGCGCTCGCACGGCTCGGCAGACACCAGAAGGCAATCGAGTGCTGCGACCGGGTGCTCGCCGCCGACGCCTCGAATGCTGCGATTGCCAAAATCCGGGCGGATATGCTGGAAGCCGTCGGCAGGCACGAAGAGGCGGGCGAAGCATACGAGCGCTACCTGGAGAACTCTCCTAAAGACCGGGATGCAAGAATGGCATTCGGGATGGCGCTCGAACGGGACGGGAAGTTCGGCGAAGCTATCAAACAGTACGCGCTGGTGCTCGAGGGTGATGAGCGTGACGTCGAAGCATGGTACACCCTCGAAAGCGCTCTTGTTCATATGGGGCGATATGAAGAGGCGCTGGAGTGTTCCAACGGCATCATCGAGGCCAGCCCGGAGAACCGGGCTGCCTGGCAGCGGCGCGGGGAGATCTTCATGTGGCTCGGGCGCTACGCCGATGCGGTGGAATGCTTCGAGAAGGTGATCGAGGCCGATCCGGCGGATGCTCCCACGCTCCGAAGACTCGGCGAGGCCCATGAGAAGGCCGGCAGATACGAGGATGCCCTCGCCGCTTACACGCAGGTGCTGGACCGGGAACCGGCCAGCATCGAGACTCTCCATGCCCGCTCATCGGCCCTCATCCACCTCGGGCGTTACGGGGAGGCGGTCAAGTCAATCGACAAGATCATCGTCCTCCAGGACGAGAACCCCGCCGCCCTCTTCATGCGGGGGACGGTGCTCGAGAAGGCGGGCAGGTACGACGATGCCCTGATGAGTTACGAGAAGGCGCTCTCGGTCGACCCGAAGAACGCGGCCATCTGGAACGCTACGGGAGTGCTCATGGATGCGTTAGGAAAGCATGCAGAAGCCGTCGAGGCGTTTGATACGGCGATCGAGCTGGGTGACGGGGATTCCCATGCCTGGCTCTGCAAGGGGATCGCCCTTGGGCACCTGGGCAAATCCGATCAGGCGGCCGTCTGCTTCGATAAGGTCCTCGCGGCCAACCCCCGCCATGCCCGGGCATGGTACCTGAAGGGAAGAGCGCTTGACCGGCAGGGCAGGTTTGCCGATGCAGTGGAGTGCTTTGGAAAGGCGCTCGATAGCGAGGGTGAACTGTGAAGGAGAGGCATGCGTATGGCATCCTGCTGCTGATCGCGTGCATCCTCGCCTTTAGTGCAGGCTGCACCGGGAGCGAGGGTGGGCAGGCGCAGGTGAAGTCCGGGGATCAGGTGCTGGTCCATTATACCGGCACTTTCGAGAACGGGACGGTTTTTGACAGTTCCGTCGGGGGCGAACCGCTCGGGTTCACCGTCGGCAGCGGCAGGGTGGTCCCGGGATTTGACGCGGGCGTCGTCGGGATGCGGGTAGGAGAGGAAAAGACCCTCCACGTTCCGGTCGACCAGGCGTACGGGCAATACCGCGAGGATCTTGTCTTCGTCCTCGACCCGGCCGGCACCACCGGCGCCGAGAACCTGACCGTCGGAGAACTGGTCGGGATAACCCTGCCGGGCGGGCAGATGCTGCCCGGGACGGTCACCAATGTATCGCCCGGCGCAGTCACCATCGACGCGAACCATCGCCTCGTGGGCGAAGACCTCACGTTCACCGTCAGCCTCGTTGAGATCGTGTGACTGCTCCCGCGACTAAAGTCGCGGGCATCCTGGGAGGTTATCCCTGAGATTGCAGCCCCAATCTCATAATATTGATCGCCGCGTTCCGATCGCGGTCCATCACCAGTCCACAATGTGGGCAGGAATGAACCCGAACAGAAAGGGTCTTTGCGACGATCATCCCGCACCCGGAGCACTGCTGTGAGGTGTTCCTGGGGTTCACCAGGATCACATGGGAGCCAGCATCTTCCGCTTTGCTCTTCGTGACTGTGATGAACATATTCCAGGCGACATCTGCAATGCTTTTTGCCAGATGGGGATTCTTTTGCATGGTTGTGATGTTCAGATCCTCGAATACAATCGTACCGAACCGGTCCACCAACTGCCGGGAGGTCTGGTGAGCAAAATTGAGTCGTCTGTTGGCGATCCGTTCGTGGATGTGCGCGACGATCTTTCTGGCTTTCTTTCGTTCGGGAGTCCCCTTCCCCTCCTTTGAGAGTTTCCTCTGCGCCTTCGCAAGGGCTTTTTCATCGGTACGGAAGAACCGGGGATTCTCGATCTTCTCTCCGTTCGAGAGAGTGGCAAAAGACTCCAGCCCGACATCGATCCCGACCACCGTCTCCTTCCGCGGAGCAGGAGAGGGCTCATACTCGACCGAGAAGCAGACATACCACTTCCCGGTCGATGACCGCCGAACGGTGCAGGTCTTGATCGTTCCTTCGATGGGGCGGTGAAGGACAACCCTCACATCCCCGATTTTTGAGAGATGGAGACTGTCTCCGGCGAACTTGAATCCCCCTTTTTCTGCCTGGGGATACGTAAAACTATCATACCTGTCTTTCCCTTTGAACCGAGGATACCCGGGGGCCTCCCCGGATTTCACACGCCGGAAAAAGGCTTTTAAGGCGAGATCCACACGCACTTGCACATTCTGGAGAATTTGAGCATAGACCTGTTTCAATTCTGGGCGGTCTTGCTTCCACTGTGTTAGGATCTTGTTGGTCTCATACAGGGAGATCGAACGCTGTTCCTGTTCCCAAGGCGTTCTTTCGTAATGCAAGCGTATCGTTATAGACCCACCTACATAACTCAAGCGTCTGCTCAAGAAGAGTAACTTGAGACTTCGTTGGATAGAGTCGATACCGATAGGCCCTACGCATTGTGATAAGATATTGATTTTTGCTTAGGCATAGTTTTTGGTTGACGGCATTCATCCCACGACTAAAGTCGTGGGCTCTCTGCCTGTTTTGATCGTAGAAATTACTCTTTTTCCTCCTCTCCGGTTACCGGAACGACGAGCACTTTATCGACCCGATGGCCGTCCATATCGAGGACTTCGAACCGGAAATGGTTCCAGGTGAACCGGTCTCCGGTCACCGGCGTCCGCTCGAGGTACATCATCACGAACCCGCCGAGCGTCTGGTAATACCCGCGCCCCTCCCCGGGCAGGGTACCGACGTCGAGGAGGTCATGGAACTCGTCGATTGGGAGCATCCCGTCGAGAAGCCATGACCCGTCTTCACGGCGAATCGCCGGTCCCTCAGGCGGGTGCTCGGCCGACGGAATGCCGCCGACGATCGACTCCATGATGTCATGAATGGTGACCAGCCCCTGAATGCTCCCGTACTCGTCGGTAACAAGGGCGATTCGCGCTCCGGATCTCTTGAACTCATCGAGGACCGTCAGCGCGAGGACGCTCTCGGGGACAAAGAAAGCCGGTTCGATCGCCGCTGAGAGGTCGGGGGACTCGCCCGAGATCATCCGTGCCCAGAGGTTGCGGACCGAGACGATGCCGAGCAGGTTATCCAGGTGCTCGCGGTAGACCGGGAAATAGACGTGGGCGGAATCCACCATCTTCTGCCAGTTTTCTTCGATGGGGTCTTCCACGTCCACGGCCACGATGTCGGGCCGCGGGGTCATCAGCACGCTGACCCGCCGGTCGGCGAGGCGGAAGACGCTCTCCACCATATCCTGTTCGGCCTCTTCAAAGACGCCCGCCCGGGTGGCCTGCGCTATCAGGACCCTGACATCCTCCTCCGTAACCTCGGGCCCTGCCGGCTGCCGTGCCCCGAGCACTATGAGGACCGCCTCGGTCGAGACGCTCAGGAGCCGGACGAGGGGTGCGACGGCCCTGGAGAGGAGCCGCATCGGGCGTGAAACCAGGGAGGCGATCCGTTCGGCGTTGCTCATGGCCAGCCGCTTCGGCACCAGTTCGCCGATCACCAGCGTTAAGTAGGTGATGGCGGCGACGACGGTTACGACCGCGAGCGGACCGCTGTATGGGGCAATCGGAGGGAATCCGGCGAATATCTCCGCCAGGGGCCCTGCAAGCGTCGCCCCGCCGAAGGCTCCGGCCAGGATCCCGACGACGGTGATGCCGATCTGGACGGTGGAGAGGAACTGCGTCGGATCTCCGGCAAGTTCGAGAGCGGCCGCCGCCCCGGCGTCGCCGCCCGCTGCCCTCTTCTGCAGGCGTGTCGTCCTTGCAGAGACGAGCGCAAACTCCGCCATCGAGAAGAAGCCGTTCGCAAGTATTAAGAGGACGATGATGGCGACATCGGTGACGAGTGGCATTGGGGTAGTCTCACCGTCAGGAGTCTTAAACCTGCGGTGGTCCGATGGCACTTCGCGACCGGTTCTGCCCGGCGACGGCCTGGACGGGTCTCTCCGGTGGATCCGGGCCGGGGAGGATCGTGAGAAATGTTTATCATTGTTGGGGTGAAGTCTCATCGGGTGATGTATGATGGTCGAGATCGGCGAACTGGCTCAGGATTTCTCGATACCGGACCATAACGGACGCAGTGTCGGGCTATCAAGCTTCCCGGGGGAGCGGGTTATCCTCTCGTTCCACCCGCTGGCCTGGACCAGCATCTGTGCCAGACAGATGGAGGCGCTGGAGGCGAACCGGGAGGCGTTCGATGCTCTTGGTGCCGTTGCCCTCGGCATCAGCGTGGATTCCGTCCCCTGCAAACGGGCGTGGGCGGAGCGGCTCGGTATCGAGAAGACCCGGCTTCTTGCCGACTTCTGGCCCCACGGTGGCGTGGCACAGATGTACGGCGTCTTCGACAGCATAAAGGGCTACTCCCGGCGGGCCAACATCGTCATCGATGAGTTCGGGCGCATCATATTCATCGGGGAATACCCGGCGACGGCGGTGCCCGATATGCAGGACGTCCTCGACGCCCTCCAGGCGCAGGAGACGAGCAGGCGGGCAGAGGAGCAGGTGCCGGAGATATAGCGTTTTTTTGGCGTTTCCTCCAGGGGACTTCCACAACCAATGCACTTTTGTACCGGCTGTCCCCATACGACTACGGTTAGAAGCAGCATGAGCGCCAGTTCACGGATCTGCCCCGGCGGGGGGGAGAAAGGTTGAGCAGACGATACCCGTTCCTCGTCTCCATTCCCCACGGGGGCACCTCTGTCCCGCCCGAGGTCCGCGGTCTCGTCAACCTCTCGCGCAAGGAGATCGTCTTCAACAGCGATCCCCATACCCGCCAGATCTATGGGTTTGATACGGCCGTGGAGGCGATTGTCGACTTCGACTTCTCGCGGATCTTCGTCGACACCAACCGGGCACCTTACGATTACCCGCCACGGGCCCAGGACGGCGTGGTCAAGGTCATCACACAGGACGGGACCCCGATATACCGGAAGGGTCAGACGCCCGGCAGGGAGCTGATAGGGGCCCTCCTGCAGAACTACTACCACCCGTTCCACAGACGGCTGACCGAGGCCCTCGATACTCTCCCGATCGAGATCGCGTTTGACTGCCACAGCATGCTGCCGAAGGCTCCGCCGGTCCGGATGGACGCCGGACGAGAGCGCCCGCTCTTCTGCCTGAGCAACCGGGGGGACCGGAACGGGAGGCCCAAAACGACAGGCGGCCTCGTCACCTGCCAGCCGGAGTGGCTCCAGGCGCTCGCCCGGTCGTTCCAGGCGGAGTTCGACGGCGAAGGAAGGGTTGCGATGAACGACCCCTTCAGGGGCGGGTTCATCTCGGTGGCGCATCACCGGCGGAGACGGATCCCCTGGGTCCAGGTCGAGATCAACCGTGGCCTCTACGAGACCCTGGATCGCGAGGTCGACGAGGAACGGCTCACCGATCTCCGGGATAGGATCTTCTCCGCCTTCACCTGCTTCTGGGACGAGGTCTCCGGCTAGGGATCGGGCCGCATTCCGCCGGATTTTCGGGGTCGAAGAGACTATGCCGCCAGAGCACCTACCTATAGTGATGGATCGCATGCACCTGATCCTGCAGCGCTGCTTTGGGCATACGGCGTTTAACCCTTACCAGCGCGAGATCATCCAGGACATTCTGGACGGGCGCGACGTCCTCGCGGTACTTGCGACCGGAGGCGGCAAGTCGCTCTGCTACCAGGTCCCCGCGCTCATCGGCGACGGCGTCACGCTGGTGATATCGCCCCTCATCGCCCTGATGAAGGACCAGGTCGACGATCTGCAGGCCCGCGGGATCGGCGCGGAAGCGCTGAACTCCTCCGGGTCCTATACAACGACACGGCGGATCCGTTCGGAACTGAGAGAGGGCCTGATCCAGATCCTCTACGTTTCGCCGGAGAAGGCGGTCAGTGACGACTTCCTCGCGCTGATCGCATCCACCCCTATCACGCTGATCGCCGTCGACGAGGCGCACTGCATATCGATGTGGGGGCACCAGTTCCGACCTGAGTACCGGTCGCTCGCGGTCCTCAAGGAACGGTTCCCCGGGGTGCCGATGGTTGCCCTGACGGCGACCGCGACGCCGGACGTCCGTGAGGACATCGCACGGCAGCTCAACCTCGTGGACCCGTCGGTCTACGTCGGGAGTTTCAACCGGGAGAACCTCAGGTACGCCGTCGTCCCGAAAGAAGAGGACGCATACAACCAGCTTCGCGTCTACCTGCAGGGCAGGAAGACCGAGACCGGGATCGTCTACACCGCAACGAGGGAGGGGGCCGAGACACTCGCGGCCAATCTTCAGGCCGACGGGGTCTCAGCGCTCCCCTACCACGCCGGGATGACGGCGGCCGCCCGGGCAGAGACCCAGGACCGGTTCATCAGCGGGAAGGTCCCGGTCGTCTGTGCGACGAGTGCGTTCGGGATGGGCATCGATAAGCCGGATGTGCGGTTCGTCGTCCACGTCGATATGCCAAAGACCCTCGAGGCCTACTACCAGGAGAGCGGCCGGGCCGGGAGGGACGGGGCGACGAGCGACTGCATCCTCTTCTACCACGACGACGATGCAAAACGCCTCCGGTCCTTCATCGACCGCGACCTCCCGTCCGAGTTCCAGCGCGAGGTCGCACGCGCGAAACTGCAGAGCATGGTGGATTACTGCACCGCGACGGGGTGCCGGAGAACGATGTTCCTCGAATACTTCGGGGAGCGTTTTGAGGCTCCCTGCGGCGGCTGCGACGTCTGTGCTCCGCCAGGCATCCCGGCCGGGAAGGCTCGTCCGCGGTCCGGGCGCCGGAAGCGCGGTGCTGTCCGCCAGGCCTCCAGCTGAGCCGGTGGGTACCGGTATCCCCCTTCCCGGGGAAACATCTATTATGCATACGGCAGAAGACTTGTCCGGGATTTGTCATGGCAAAGAAGTTAACCCGTTCAACGTCTGATCGGTGGATTGCCGGAATATGCGGCGGCATCGGAGAATACTTTGAGATCGACCCGAATGTCATCCGGGTCGTCTGGGTCATCGTTACCGTGCTCACGGGGTTCCTCCCCGGGATTATCATCTACATCCTGCTCTGGATCATCCTGCCCGAGCAGGGGCAGGCGCGCCCGGTTGGAACGACTGCTGAGGTGTAAGAAGCGACGGGCCGAAGGGTGCGACGTTCCAACGGAACGGAGCAGGAGCACCGTCAGGTGTAAGAGCAGCCGGAGGGGTGGCCGCACCCGTTTCTTTTCGCAGAGGGCGGGCGGCCGGCCGTGCCGATGAGTGCTTCAGGCTGCGGGAGTTAGGGTGATGTGCGTGCTCAAATCTCCTTGATTGCTCACCCGTATACGGCTTTCCACCGGCTATCGCCACGCACTGCCCCCGCCCCCGGGGGGGCGGGGGAGGAGGCCGGAGGCCGGGCGGGGTGGGGGTTGCATGTCTCATTATGGGATAGAGACAGGGGAGGGGGGCGTGCCCCTCCCCCTATGGCGATACTCCCACGGTCCACTGCACCGGGCTTTCCATCCCCTCAACAGTTTTACTGCCAAAACAACGGCAGTTGCCACCTTTGCCGTCGGGGTCCCTCCCAGGCCCATACTCCTGCGGCAATCCAGAGCCCTGCCCCGTCACCGCCGGATCCTCCTACCGCGGTCCCCCTTCCTGCAGCTTCCTGATCATATCCCGGAGCGCAATCGCCCGCTCGAACTCCAGGCGCTCCGCCGCCTCCCGCATATCGGCCTCGAGTTCGATGATCAGGTTCGGGATCTCCGACTTCGGGACGTGCTTGATATCGGTGATCTCCACCTCTTTCTCCCGGACCGGCTTTATGATCGTCTGCGGCGTGATGCCGTGCCGGGCGTTGTAGGCGAGCTGCATCGTGCGCCGCCGCTCGGTTTCGGCCATCGCCTTCTTGATCGAATCGGTCATGGTGTCGGCGTAGAGCACGACCTTCGCGTTGACGTTCCGGGCGGCCCGTCCGATGGTCTGGACCAGGCTCCGGGCGTCGCGGAGGAACCCTTCCTTGTCGGCGTCCAGGATCCCGACGAACCCGACCTCCGGGATGTCGAGGCCCTCTCGCAGGAGGTTGATCCCCACGAGGACGTCGTACTTCCCGAGGCGGAGCAGCCGGATGATCTCGGTCCGCTCGAGGGTGTTGATCTCGGAGTGGAGGTAGCGGGTCTTGATCCCCTGGTCGGCCAGGTACTCCGAGAGTTCCTCGGCGAGCCTCTTCGTGAGCGTCGTCAGCAGCACCCGGTCCCCGCGTTCGATCGTGGCCCGGATCTCGGTGATGACGTCCTGGATCTGGCCCTCGATCGGCCGGACCTCGACCGCGGGGTCCACGAGCCCCGTCGGCCGGATGATCTGCTCCGCAACGCTTGAGCGCTCCAGCTCGTAGTCCCCCGGGGTCGCCGAGACGAAGATGACGTTTCTCATGTAGCCGGAGAACTCGTCGAACTTCAGCGGCCGGTTGTCGAACGCCGATGGGAGCCGAAAGCCGTAGTCCACGAGGGATTTCTTCCGCGAGAAGTCGCCGTGGTACATGCCGCGGACCTGGGGCAGGGTCTGGTGGCTCTCGTCGATCACCATCAGGAAATCCTCCGGGAAGTAGTCCAGCAGGCAGTAAGGCTGCTCCCCGGCCTTCCTTCCGTCGAAGTGGCGGGAGTAGTTCTCGATCCCCTTGCAGGTCCCGGTCTCCCGGATCATCTCGATGTCGTAGAGCGTCCTCTGCCGCAGGCGGTGCGCTTCGAGCATGCCGAGGTTCGGGAGCCATTCCTCGAGTTCCTGCTCGATCGAGGTTATCGCCCGCTCCTTCTCCTCCTCCGGGACGACGAAGTGGCGGGCCGGGTAGACGAAGAAGTAGTTCATCTCTTCAAGGCGCTGGCCGGAGACCTTATCGATCTCGCTGATCCGGTCCACCTCGTCCCCGAAGAGCTCGATACGGATGATGTTGTTGAAGTAACCGGGGACAAGGTCGATGGTGTCGCCGCGCGCCCGGAACCGGCCCGGCGCGAGTTCGATGTCGTTTCGGTCGAACTGGATGTCGACGAGCCTCCGTATAATATCGTCCCGCCGCATCCGGTCCCGGACCTTCACCTCAAACCCCATCCGCTGAAAGTTCGCGGGGTTTCCGAGGCCGTAGATGCAGGAGACCGAGGCGACGACGATGGTGTCGGGGCGCGAGAGGACCGATGCGGTGGTGGCGAGGCGCATCTGCTCGATCTTCGGGTTGATCTGGGCGTCTTTTTCGATGTAGAGGTCGCGCTTCGCGATGTAGGACTCGGGCTGGTAGTAGTCGTAGTAGGAGACGAAGTACTCCACCCGGTTCTCGGGGAAGAACGATTTGAATTCGTTGTAGAGCTGGGCCGCAAGCGTCTTGTTGTGGGCGATGACGAGCGTGGGTCTCTGGACCGCCTCGACGACGTTTGCTATCGTGAACGTCTTGCCCGAGCCCGTGACCCCGAGGAGGGTCTGGAACCGCTCGCCCCGGGAGAGCCCGCCGGTGAGTTTTTGGATAGCCCCGGGCTGCGAGCCCGTGGGTTTAAAATCCGCCTTGAGCTGAAATGCCGTCATGGTGCCACCGTCTTCTTCCGGAGGGTCCTATGGTAGGCGATCGCGAACCGGTGCGCCTCGTCGCGGATCTCCTGGAGGAAGAGCGACGCTTTCTCGTGCCTCTCAAGCGGCAGGGGCTGGGAGAAGCCCGGCACGAAGACTTCCTCCTCGCGCTTCGCGATGGCCGCGATCGGAACCTTGATCCCGAGTTCCCTGAGCACCGCGGTTGCCGCCGCAAGTTGCCCTTTCCCGCCGTCGATGAGGATCAGGTCAGGAAACCTGCCCCCCTCCTTCTGCAGGCGCGAGTAGCGGCGGCGGACCACCTCGGCGATGGCGGCGAAGTCGTCGACGCCCTCGACCGTCCGTATCGCAAAGCGCCGGTAGTTCCGCTTGTCGGGCTTTCCCCAGAGGAACCGGACCATCGACCCCACCATCGCCGTCCCGGAGAGATGGGAGATGTCGAAGCACTCGATCGCGACCGGGAGGTCCGGGAGGTGCAGGCGGCGTTTCAGTTCGTCCAGTTTGATCCGGTCGCCGAAGAACGCGATCTCCACGTTCTTCCGGACAAGGTCGAGCAGGTTCTTCTTCTCGCCCCGCTGCGGCACGACCACCCGGACCCTGCCGCCCCGGAGGTGGGAGAGGTAGCCGGCGACCGCGTCGTCGACCGGCACGGGCAGGATCACCTCCTCCGGGGGTTCGTGGTCGGCGTAGTAGCGGGCGAGGAACTCCTCCAGGAACTCCTCCGTCTCGTCGAAGGTGTACTCGTGCTTCCCGGCAAGCGTTCCTTTGTAGACGTTGAAGAGCATGAGGGAGACGGTTCCATCGCTTGCGATATAGTTGACGATATCCTCGTTGTAGGTCTTCTGCCGGTCCATGTGCTGCCGCTCGCGCAGCCCCTCGAGGGCCGCGACCTGGTCGCGGAGCTCCATCGCCCGCTCGTACTCCTGCCGCTCTGCAGAAGCCGCCATCTCCTCGCGGAGCGCCCGGATGAGCCCGGCGATATCCCCTTTGAGGACCGCTTCGGCTCTCCTGATCCGCTCCCGGTAGTCGTCCTCGCCGATTGCTCCGGTGCAGGGGGCGCTGCACGAGCCGATGTGTGCACGGAGGCATGGACGCCGGGGGAGGCGGCGGCAGGACCGGAGGCAAAAGAGGGATTTTAAGAGGCGGAGGAGGTCTTCGCGCTCCCGGCCGGAGACGAACGGCCCGTAGTACCGGCCGTTCCCGTCGGGTTGGCGGGCAGTGTGGATCCGGGGGTAGGGCTCGTCGGTGACGTGGATGTAGGCGTACCTCTTCGCGTCCTTTAAGTCGATGTTGTACTTCGGCTGGTGCTTCTTGATCAGGGTGTTCTCGAGGATGAACGCTTCGACCTCGGTGTCGGTGACGATGAAATCGATCCCGGCGATCGCGGCGACGAGGTTTTCGGTCTTCCGGTCGAGGTCGTGCCGGGAGAAGTAACTCGATACGCGCTTCTTAAGGTTCTTTGCCTTCCCGACGTAGATGATGGTGCCCTCGTCGTCGGAGAAGAGGTAGCACCCGGGCTCGGTCGGTAAGGTTAGCGGGTCGATCATGGCTTTTTAAGGATCTCTTTGAGGAATGCTCCGGTATAACTCCCTTCCGCCGCCGCCACCTCTTCGGGGGTTCCCGCCGCGACGATCTCACCACCGGCGTCCCCGCCTTCGGGGCCGAGGTCGATGACGTAGTCGGCCGACTTGATCACGTCCAGGTTGTGCTCGATCACCGCCATCGTGTTCCCCCGGGCCACCAGGTCGTCGAGGACGGCGATCAGGTTCTTCACGTCGTGGAAGTGCAGCCCGGTCGTCGGTTCGTCGAGGAGGTAGATCGTCTTTCCCGTAGCCCTTTTTGCGAGTTCCCGGGTCAGTTTGATCCGCTGCGCCTCGCCGCCCGAGAGGGTGGTGGAACTCTGGCCGAGCTTGATGTAGCCGAGCCCCACGCGGGAGAGGGTATCGAGTTTGTTCCTGATCGAGGGGACGTTCTCAAAGAGGGCCATCGCCTCCTCGACGCTCATGTCGAGGACGTCGGCGATGGACCTGCCCCGGTACTTCACCTCGAGGGTCTCGCGGTTGTAGCGTGCCCCCTTGCACTCCTCGCACTCGACGTAGACGTCGGGGAGGAAGTTCATCTCGATCTTGATGAGCCCTTCGCCCTGGCAGGCCTCGCATCGCCCTCCTTTGACGTTGAACGAGAACCGGCCGGGCTTGTAGCCCCGCACCTTCGCCTCCTTCGTCTCGGCAAAGATCTTCCGGATCTCGTCGAATACCTTGGTGTAGGTCGCCGGGTTCGAGCGCGGCGTCCTCCCGATGGGGCTCTGGTCGATGACGATCACCTTGTCGATCTCGTCGTCGAAGACGAGGCTGTCGTACTCCCCCGGGCACTCACGCGAGTCGTGGAGTTTCTGCATCAGCGCCCGATAGAGCGTCTCGTAGATGAGCGTGGACTTCCCCGACCCCGATACTCCGGTGACGACCGTCAGGACGCCGATGGGGATCTCCACGTCGATGTCTTTTAAGTTGTTCGCCCGACAGCCGGAGAGCCGGATGAACCGGTCGCTCTGTCGGCGGACGGCGGGCACGTCTATCCTGAGGTCGCCGGAAAGGTAGCGCCCCGTGAGCGATGCCGGGTTTGCGGCGACGGCTTCGGGCGTCCCTTCCGCAACGATATCGCCGCCGTGGAGCCCGGCGCCGGGGCCCATATCCACGACCCAGTCGGCGCTCCGGATCGTCTCCTCGTCGTGCTCCACCACGACGAGGGTGTTGCCGAGGTCGCGGAGGTGCTGCAGGGTCTCGAGGAGTTTTCTGTTGTCCCGCTGGTGCAGCCCGATGGAGGGCTCGTCGAGGACGTAGAGCACGCCGGTGAGGTTCGATCCGATCTGCGTCGCGAGACGTATCCGCTGTGCTTCCCCGCCCGAGAGGCTCCCGGCGCTCCGCGAGAGGGTCAGGTAGCCGACGCCGACCTGCTCAAGGAACTCGAGCCGGGCGACGATCTCCTTTAAGACCTGCTTTGCGATCTCGTGCTCGCTCTCGGTGAGTTCCAGGGTCCGGAAGAACGAAAGCGCTCCCGTAACAGAGAGGTCGGTGACCTCGACGATGGATTTCCCGGCAACCTTCACGGCGAGGACCTTCTCTTTGAGCCGTTTGCCCCCGCACTTCGGGCAGGGCAGGATCCGCATGAACCGCTCGAGGTCGCGGCGGCGGTACTCGGACTGGGTCTGGTGGTAGAGCCGCTCGGCCTGCGGGGCGAGCCCCTCCCACTGTCCGGAATGCGACCAGGAGGCGTCGCCGTTCTTTGCGTTCATGGAGAACCGGAGCCGGTCGGTCGAGCCGTACATGAGGGCCTTATACTGGTGCTCGGTGAGGTCCTTGATCGGGGTTAAGACCGAGAACCCGAAGTGCTCGGCGACCCCCGCCAGGTAGTGCGCCCGATAGCCGTCGAGGTAGGTCCGGTAGAGCATGACGGCGCCGTCGGCGATGCACTTCTCTTTGTCCGGGACGATCAGGTCGGGGTCGAACTCCATCCTGATCCCGAGGCCGTTGCACTCCTCGCAGGCGCCGAACGGGCTGTTGAAGGAGAACATCCGGGGCTGGAGTTCCTCGAACGCAATCCCGCAGACAGGACAGGCCATGAGCGACGAGCAGGTCTCTTCGCGGCCGGACTCATCGACGGCGATGACAAGCCCTCCTGATTTCTTAAGGGCGTTCTCGATGGCTTCGACGAGCCTCGACCTCTCGTCGACGCTCAATCGGTCGATGACCACGTCGATGTCGTGCTTCCGGTAGCGTTCGAGGACGATCTCCTCGTCGGTCCGGTGGATCTCGCCGTTGACCCGGACCCGGGTGTAACCCTCCCGGTCGAGGTCCTTGAAGACCTGCTGGTAGGTCCCTTTCTTCTGCCGCACGACCGGGGCGAGGATGGTGACCGTCCCGGCCAGGGTGGAGGCTATGCGGTCGGCGATCTTCTCCGGCGACTGGGCCTCGATGGGGATATGGTGCTCCGGGCAGAACGGCGTCCCTACCCGGGCGAAGAGGAGCCGCAGGTAGTCGTAGATCTCGGTGACCGTGCCGACGGTGCTCCGGGGGTTTTTGGACGTTGTCTTCTGCTCGATGGAGATGGCAGGCGAGAGGCCGTCGATGCTGTCGACGTCCGGCTTCTTCATCAGCCCGAGGAACTGCCGCGCGTAGGCGGAGAGCGACTCCACGTAGCGCCGCTGCCCCTCGGCGTAGATGGTGTCGAAGGCAAGCGTGGATTTACCCGATCCGGACACGCCGGTGAGGACGATGAGCCGATCCCGCGGGAGTTCGACGGTGATGTCGTTGAGGTTGTGCTCCCGCGCCCCCTTGATGACGATATTCTTCATTGGTGCGTGCAGATATGTTGGTCTTCCTACCTCATAGCCGTTTGCCGATCCCAAATTTTAAATAGGTGTTTGGAACGGAGCCCGGAACGCAGCCGATCTGGAGGGCTCCGGCTGCGGGTGGCGGGACCGGGGAGAAGAATGCCATCCGGGCCTCCGGCACCGAGAGCCGGACTGTCTTTCACGGGTGCGATCGTCCCGCCAGACCCTCTGCAGGGTCAGGCTTTTTGCTTTTCCCGGTCCAACCGATATACACGAAAAAGGAACTCTTTTTCATGCAGGAGGATCGGTTAGTGCAGAGTGCGGGTGCCCCCCGGCGGGTCGTCGAGGTCGTGCAGGACAGGCACGGGAACCGGATTGAGATATTCGACCCCCCGTTCTACCGTAAGGAGTTCGAGGACGCCTACCGGTTCATCATCGACGATTATGCGGTTGCACAAAAGGAGATCGGCCTCTTTCTGCCCTGCGCCGTGCGGAAACCCTACAGTCAGAGCCCGAGCCACCAGCTCTTCAGGCGGATCATCGACGGCGTCCTTGACCCGGAGGAGTACCATATCGTCATATTCGGCACCTGCGGGACCGTCCCTGCGGAACTCGAGTGCATGTACCCCTACCAAAACTACCACTACATGCTCGGCAAGACCACGGACGGGCGGGTCCGGCAGGACTTCCACCGGATCGAGGTCTACCGGCTGAAGGGCTACCTTGAGAAGACCCGCGACACCTACCGGCACCGGCTCGCCTACTGCATCGGGCCGTTTCGGAAGGCAATGGTTGAGGCGTCGGAGGAGACCGGGATCGCCGTCGACCTGCTGCCTTCCGACCCGATGATCGAGCGGCTCTACGACATCGACTGCCCGTTCCCCGAAGGCAGCCTCTCGATGCAGGGCTACATCGACGAGTTCCGGGCGGGTCTCGCGAGGCTGGCGGGGATGGTGCACGCCGGGGGCACGACGGCTCTGGAAGGGTGCCCGGAGCGGCGGGGGCCGGTGAGGGCGTGAGGGGTGGTGGAGAACCATACAAAGAAGAGTTGGAGACAGGGGAGGGGGCTCGCCCCCTCAAAGCCTAACGGCTTCTCGTGCTCCGTTCCTGTCGGAACATCGCACTCCCCGTCAGCCCCTCCCCAATGGCGATATCCCCACGGTCCACTGTATCTGGCTTGCCTATGTTCTGAGGTTTGTCAACTAGGACTCACGTATCGAGTGCTCTAACTCCAGAAGTGCTGTCCATCACAACTCGAAGCCTGATGACTTCTCCCACTCCTGCCCTCCGTCCAGCCCCTATCACCACGCACTGCCCCCGCCCCCGAGGGGCGGGGGAGGAGGCCGAAGGCCGGGCGGGGTGGGGGGAAACCATTAGATTGGTTTAACAATGAGCGAAAGATTCAGGAACTTGGGTACAAGACTCCCAATGTGTACTGAAGAAGAAAAAATCAGAGTTCGCGAGGGGTTAACTTTTTAACATCGTTGGTTTCTCAATTATGCAATACACCTTCTCATAGCAAACAACTTTCTGAATCCTATGTCCACCAATGTGAGCGAGAGGTTTTTCAACTATCTTAGCGGCCTGACAAGCCACCCTATCACCTTTCAAACCATCATTGAGTGCATATAAAATTGTCATGCTGCTTCAACAACCCTCCCCTCTTCAATTAGTTCGTTGATTATTTGTACAACCTTCTCCAAATCAAAATTAAATTCACAGGCAATATCTGAAGGGTATACAACCTCATGTTTGGAGTAATAATCAAGAATGACCTTTCTCATTTGATCGTAACTTACTTCTACGAAATCGTCTGAGAGAGAGCACATTGCCCCCTCATCTCCTCTCCCTAGCAATAAAAGTATCTCGCGGTTTTGCTCTTCAATGGAATTAAGTTGGATCTCAAGTGAGTTAAGTTTTGTATATATGGTTTGGTAACAGTCAATAATAAAACGGACGTTCTCATGTAATTGTTTTAACCTGGCGTCAAACTCAGTTTCTTTATGGTATATCACCCGATTTAGATAATAAGGATTATTCGATGGATCTGTTGCAGCATAATATTCACCAGTGAGATAGTTTTTATCAGGCCATTCTGCCGATACCTTTCTTTGGGATTGTGTAACTGCTGCCATATTTATCAAGAAAGGAGGTCTTTCATCATGGCACCGATCTGCGGGGGTATCTGAGGTACTTTACTAGGTTTGGATTTACCTATTCTGGACCACTTTAATTGGAATTGAGTGGCACTGTACCTTAATTTTATCAATGAATTAAGAATATCCATTTTATCGTTTGCTTCAACGGATGCAACTAATTCATTATATGCAGTTTGCAGCCTCTCCATGGTATCCGTAAGCTCTTCATCAGGGATTTGATAAGTATCAATTACAGGTCCTACTTGAGAGAACACTCCCTCAAGAACTTCACTAATAAAAACACCCTCTGGGTATTCCATAAGATAACCAAAAAGCGTAAGACCACTTGATGTTTTGAAGGCACTTTCAATATCTTGTTGGCCTAAAAGAACACCTATCTCTCTTAAGCTATCGAGAAACACGACACTAGAATCCTTCATAAATATCAAACACCTTACTACTTATTTAGTCTCTCACTTCTTCCCCTTGGAAGATAAATCTTTTGAATTGGCTTTAACGCTATTTTCGTCAATTTTTACGCACGAGAAGAGGTACGCTGTCACGTTACACCACAGATAAGGTGGGACACGCCCTCTCAAAACTCTTCGTGTTTCTCATGCTCGCTTCGCTCGCACTCCCCTTTGTCCCCACCCCCTATGGCGATATCCCCGCAGTCCACTGCACCAGGCTTTTTCCTCGTTTCAGTCGCTCTGTCTGCCGCAACTTACTCGCACCTTCAGTGCTCATGTTCCTGCCCTTCGGCAAGTCACAATTCACACCTACAAGTGCTCATGCTCCAGGGATTTACAGTCTCACCCAACCAAAACCGGATTCCCCAACCCCCCTCACTTCGGCTTATACCGCCCCCACTTCTCAAGCGCTCCCCTCAGTTCGGGGGCCTTCTTCGCCTTCTCCTCAAGCGCCTCCCCCTCTTTCCAGGCCTCGATCGCCTGCATGGTGGCCTCTGCGCCCGCCCGCGTGCCCTTCGGGTGGCCGTGGATGCCGCCGCTGACCAGGAGGACGAGTTCGGTGCCGTAGATGTCGAGCACGTCCGGCACGAGCCCGGGGTGGAGCCCGCCCGACGAGGCGGGAAAAGCACTCTTGATCTCGCCCCAGTCCTGGTCGAGGGCCATGTGGTCCACCGCGTTCGTGTGCTTCTCCCGGAGCATATCCGCAAGCACGGTGGCCTCCGCCCGCGTGCCGACCAGTTTCCCGACGGCCGTGCCGGTGTGGATCTGCGAGACGCCGATGAGCCGCATCATCTTCGCCAGGAACTGCATCGTGATCCCGTGCCTCTCGTCCCGGTCGAAGGCCGCGTGCATCGCCCGGTGGGCGTGGATCGCAAGCCCGAGGTCGGAGCAGTAGTCCCGGAGGGTCGCGACCGCGGCGGTCCCGGCAACCACGACGTCGATCATCGCGTAGTTCCAGCCGTAGTCCGCAAGCAGCTTCGCCCGCTTCTTCATGGTCTCCGTCTCGGCCGTGATGTTGATGAACGCAGACTTCACGTCGCCGGTCTCCTGCTCGGCCTTATCACGCATCTTCGTCATGGCCCGGACACGGTCGTCGAACCGGTTAAACGCAAGGGACGTCAGATTCTCGTCGTCTTTGACGAAGTCAAACCCGCCCATCCAGGTCTCGTAGCCGACCTCTGCGTGCTCCTCTGCCGTGAACCCCACCTTCGGCTTTGCGACCGCGCCCGTCAGCGGCCTGCCGTGGACCTTCATCATATCCCGGATCCCTTCCATGCCGAAGTGCGGCCCCTTGAAGTGCTGGAGGTATTCGGCCGGGAGCGAGGCATCGATCAGCCGAAGGTTCGCGAGCGCCTTCATCCCAAAGATGTTGCCGGCGATGCCGCTCAAGAGCTGGGCAGCGTTCCCTTCCTCCCAGAGAGCGAGGGGATAGGCGATCTTCACGTAGTTCCCCTCGATCTCGAACGCCTTCGCCTGGAGGTCCCGCATCCGGGGCGGCAGGGTAAAGAGCGTGGTCCACGTCCCGGTCGAACTCTCGGACGCGATTCTCCCGACCGCCTCC
>WOYI010730407.1_pt1 | contig 21273 bp, 18 predicted proteins | sample 6423411 | NCBI WGS metagenome assembly WOYI01 (sample SAMN13441803, study PRJNA592873) | oil field metagenome | biome: oil field; feature: oil-well bore; material: oil-contaminated soil; isolation source: oil-contaminated soil from oil-well borehole | place: Germany: Wietze | collected 2016-10-18 ... | reverse complement strand
CTGTTTTCGGAATCGATCTGCGGGTAGTCTATGCCGTGCAAAAGCAGGTTCATCTGGCAGAGCATGTAGGGCAGGGGCTTGGCCTCGCCGCCCTTTATGCTGTCCTTCTGCAGGACCTTCGAGTCCTCCACCGTCTTGCACTGTTCATAGAGGTGCTTGTAGGACTCGACCAGAAATCCGCCTGTGCCGCAGGCCGGATCAAGAACGGTCTCGCCCAGCCTCGGATCTGTCACCGCCACCATGAAACGGATGACAGGACGGGGCGTGTAAAACTCGCCCGAATCACCAGCTGCATCCCGCATCTCCTTGAGCATCGACTCGTAAAGGTGGCTCAAAGTGTGGATCTCTTCAGAGGAGCTGAAGTGGATGGCGTTGATCTTGTTTATCATGTCCCGCAGCAAGTAGCCGCTGATCATGCGGTTGACTGTGCCCCGGAAGATGGTGGCAATCACATCTCGTCTGTCGCCTCCGTTCGCGCTCTGCAGACTGCGCAGGTAGGCGAAGAGCCCCTGGCCCTCCTGCCCATCGGGCCGAATTGCTTTGTCCTGGTTTATGAAGGATATGAGATTGTCTCCGGTGATCCCGTCCTCCTTCGCTGCCCAGTCCCGCCAGCGGTAAGGGGCCTCGATGGCTGGACGGAACCTCTCGCCCTTGAGAATTGCCTCCTGCTCCCTGATCATCTCCATATCGTCTATGAAATTGAGGAACATCACCCAGACCAGCATGGGCAGGCGGTCCAGGTCTCCGGAGAGGCCCTTATCCTTGCGCATGATATCCCGGCAGGACTTGACGATGCTGCCTAACTGCTGGGCGGTGGTGAGCTGAGCTTCAGAGGCTTTAGGTTTGCGCGTTCGGGCCATGTTATTACTACTCCTATCATCAAGCGGCGTACAGCAGCACTTGCAGCTGGTCCACCGCTTCCTTTAACCTTTCCGCTCCGCCAAAGATGCCAGTGATCTCCCCCACATTCCCATGCTCGGAAATGGGCGGCACCTTCAGCACCTCAGGCATCTCGAACTGCGTCGTTCCATGCTCTGAATACTTCTCCAAGAGCTCTTCCAGGATGGCCCTGGCCTCCGGTCCGTACTGCCCGAAGAAGTCCGGCTTCTTGCGCCGGAGTTGCTCAGCCCGTTGCCTGCGTGTTTGCAGGGGCGCATTGAAGGCCAAATGGCAGAGCAGGTCAAAGGAATCGGCCTCTGGCTGCCCTGCCTCGCGAGCAAGGTTGGCAAAGTCAATGCCCCGCTCCTCCAGAGCGGCAACTATCTCCGCTCTCTGCTCCAGGTCAGACCATTTCGCCCGCAGCTCGGATGCTGTGGGGTAGAGCGTTCTCACCTTCTCTGCAGCATAATCTGTGAACTTAATCACCCGCAGCTGCTTTCCATCCGGGTCCAGCTCTGAGACGTAGTGCGTTGCGATCTCAAAGCGGCCACCATCCACATAGTACTTGCGTGGGGCGTCCTCATCCGGCAATTCTTGATCTTGGCCGTCGCCATCACCCTTTCCGCTGCCGCTCCCTCTTCGATTGTGGACACCGTCCTCAATCTCGATTCCAAGCGGATCTCCATCAAAAGCCGGATCGGCAAACATCTGCGTGGCGCTGCCGGTGTAGTCCAGGATGGAAAAGAAGAGCTTGCCATAGTCGTCCCGCACTCGCGTTCCCCTGCCTATGATCTGCTTGAACTCGGTCATGGAGCCGATCACCCTCGCCAGGACGATGTTCTTGCAGGTGGGCGCATCCACTCCCGTGGAGAGCAGCTTGGAGGTCGTGAGGATCACAGGCGTCTTAGTCTCCAACTCCTGAAATCTGCTCAAATGACCAATCCCAATCTGTCCCTCATCCGCCGTTACCCGGCAGACGTAATCAGAATTCTGGGCCACCAGATCGGCATTCAGATTGTTCAGAGCCCGGCGCATCTCATCTGCATGCTCCTGGTCCACACAGAAGACGATGGTCTTGGCAAAGCGGTCAGTATTCCTCATGAACTCAGCCAGGTGGCGGGCAATGGCCTGTGTTCGAGCCCGCAAAGCCACGACGCGCTCGAAATCCTTGGTCTGATACTCGCCATCCGGAATCTCATAGCCGAAGCGGTCTTTCTCTCCCTGGCTGGGCCTCCAGCCTGCTGCGTCAACGTCTGTGACTATGCGATGCACCCGGTATGGAGCCAGAAATCCGTCTTCAATCCCTTGCCGCAAGCTGTAGGTGTAAATGGGATCGCCAAAGTAGGCATAAGTGTCCCGGTTATCATCTCGCAGCGGCGTCGCCGTCATGCCCAACTGATAGGCGGGCTGAAAATACTCCAGAATCTCCCTCCAGTTGCTCTCGTCTCTGGCGCTCCCCCGGTGGCACTCATCTACTATTATCAGATCGAAGAAGTCTGGTGCATACTCCCGGAATAAGCCCGGACGTCGATCGTCTTTCGCCAGGGACTGATAGATGGCAAAGTACATCTCCCTGCTCTTGATCGCATCTCCGTTCTCAATCTTCCAGCGTGCGTCTCCAAAGGGCGTGAAAGTCTTATCCTTCGGATCGTCGATGAGTATGTTTCTGTCCGCCAAATATAGAATTCTGGGCTTGCGCGGCTCACCGCGAGAATTCCACTTCGACTCCCAAAGCTTCCAGCAAATCTGAAATGCCACAAAGGTCTTGCCCGTGCCTGTTGCCATGGTCAGGAGGATGCGTTTCTTTCCCTCTACTATGGCCTCAATTGACTTATTGATTGCGATCTCTTGATAGTAGCGGGCGTCTTTTCCCTGAGAGCGATAGTAAGGAGCAAGAAGGCGTTCTTTCTTCTGCGCATCCACAATTTTATGCGCCTCGCAGTAGCGTGACCACAGCTCGACGGGCGATGGAAACTCCGAAAGCAATCGTTCTTTTCCTGTGAAGTAGTCAAACTCAACTATCCCATCTCCATTAGTAGCATAGGCGAATTTGAGCCCCAAAATTTCCGCGTACTCTTTGGCCTGTTGCAGCCCGTCACCTGGTTTCCTGTACATCGGCTTGGCTTCGACAACAGCAATCTTAAAGTCCCGAGTGACTCGAAGCAGGTAATCAGCACGCTTCTTCTTTCGGCGCTTGGGCTTATCTCCAACCATTACGATTCGCCCGTCTGTGAAATTCTGCTGCTCAGTGAAAGAATGAGGCTCATTATCCCAGCCCGACTGGATCAGCTTGGGTACCACATATTTTCTGCAGGTATCAGCTTCATTCAACAGGGATTCCACTTTTCTCTATGCCTCCAAGACACTACTCTGATATTGAAAGATCTTGAGATTGGTGAATTATCTATGGTATTTCAATCTATCATATATATAGCAGGAGCCTTCAAAAACTTTTAAAATTAATTCAATATTATTTTTTTATTCGGAAGGACGCATCGCTTTGTCAAACAAACTCATTTCGGATTTCTTATATCGCTTCTTGCCTCTCCCGCAGAGAGTGTATCGTCAGGGATATAGGCAGGAGTTCAGGGGGCCAGCTGCCATGAATGCTTTGAAGCATAGTGCTTTGCGCAGAGCAGTATACTCTGAGAAACAACTTAGCATATATACCTCAGGCCTGAATTTAAGACAGTGGCAGAATTGTGGTGTTGGCAGCAAAAGGTGTGAGCATGGGCAGCAGCATAGCCAATGAGGCATATGTCTTCACAGAGACGGACAAGACCAAATCCAAATGGGTGGCCAGAGTCTACCAGGATTTTCTGCGGAGGACCGGCAGGCCCAAGACCACATTGAGGGGGCTCTTCTATCATGCCCTGCAAATGAAGGATTCGGAATACCCGATCTGTGGGGGATTTGTAGGAGAGATCAGGATCATGAGGCCCTACCATGAGCAGGATGGGCCTAAACTCCTGAAATGGGCTCGAAAATCCAAGGCAATGGGATTCGTATCCCCTGAGGCTATAATCGAGGAGACCTCAGGCGAGGGCAGCTTTCTGCCGGCGGATATGCAGGCGAATGATCGTACGGATGGCCAGATGAGATCCGCCCCGGCCACTGAGGTCTGGCTGAATAAGCCTTCGCTCTCTTCGCTTCTCAGACCACCATCCTTACCCTTTCCGACCTCAGCCCGAAGGACGCATTCTTCGCCCAGGAGCTGGCGGATTTGATCGACGGCTCAAGGCCCGTGGGGTACAGCGCAAGCATTGAGGTGAAATCGATCGGTCTGGTGCCCGACCAGATTGGAGTGCTGAAGATTCCGCTTGTGCATGGCAATAGAGGCCAAAGGGAGGAAGAGGAACGCTACGAAAGATATCTGAAAAAATGCTCTCTCGATCCGAGAAAGGTGGCAGAGCTGGATGCCCTTGAGGTCTATTATCCCGGCGGGGTTGCCGCATTTCTTGTCGATGCACTGTCCGGATATCTGCACGGCGATATTTGATCCCTTTTTATCATAGCAGCTCTCCATTGCTCCTCATGCCGCGCTCCCTTAGCCTTCCATTCAGCTCAGTCGGGCGCGGAAGTATTATAATAGTCTGGATCGCACTTGAACTGATATGACAGAAGTTCCGGATATCCCTCTGGACCAGATCCAGCAGCGAGTGGTGGCCATGTGGATGGGAAGCTTTTACGGCAGCAGCGGCTACGTGGCCCGGAAGCTTGGCAAGAAGGGCCTGAGGGAGTTTCAGGATATCGGAGCCCGCCAGGTTGCGGCCACCTTCAAGCAGCTGGGCCTGGACGAGCCGGAGAGCGTTGCCATGGCCATGGCCACCAATGACAAGAACCTTTTTGGAAGCCAGGTGGAGGTGGCAGAAGGAGACGGCTTTGTGGAGATCAGACGACTCCGCTGCGGCCAGATGGAGGGTGCCAAGTCCTTTGCACGGGTGGGGGCGAGCCTGATCGCCAAAGAGCACTGCAAGACCTGCATCGAATCCCACTGGCAGAGGGTGTTCTCTGAGCTGAAGATGAAGCTGGAGGTCGAGCACACCGACGAGGGATGCATAATGAGAATATCAAAGCGAGAAGCTTGAAAAAAAGCAACTGAAAGAGTCCCGTCCAAGATTGCACGAGTAATATCAGGCGGGAGATCTGGATCTGCGCTCCTCGAGCTCTCTATTCCTCGCATCGGCCTTGGAGAGAGCCGTCTCCTTGGCCATTTCTTTTGCTTTCGTCCGCTCAGACTGGGCCTGGGACCGAAGATCTGCGGCTGAGGCCTTCGAGTCAGCAGCTGCAACATTGCGATCGGCTCTCATGACTGCTATTTTTTCGGACTGCTCTGATCGGCTGCTTTTCAATTCCTTGCTATTCTCGATTGCCTCTGTCCTCTCTTTTTGCGCCTGATCGCGGGAGCTGGAGGCAGAGGCTTTTGACAGGGATGCAGAATCCCTTTCCTCTTGTGCAGGGTTAGAGGATTGTGCAGACGCGGAGCACTGGTCATTGCTTCCAACTTCTTTCTGAGGATCTGATGCTTGAATGGATAGGATCGCAGCCGCATTATTGCTTTTCTCTGAATTGGATGGTGCTGCAACAGCCTTTGCCCTCATCGCCTTTTCATTGTGCTCTGCTCTTTCCTCAGCCAGCTCATCCTTCTTCTCAGATCGGCTATCCTGCAGCTCTATGCTTCTTTGCGACGCTACCAAGCTCGCCTTTTCTGCAGATTCGCTCTTTTTATCCAGGCTCACTTCAATGGATGACTGAGCCCTCTCATTTGCCTTTTCATTGTGTTCTGCCCTTTCCTCAGCCAGTTCATCCCTCTTCTCAGATCGGCTATTCTGCAGCTCATTTGCTTTTGCAGATGCCGAGCTTGCCTCCTCAGCTGCTATAACCTGGGTCTCATCCTTGAGCTGTGTGTTCGTTTTGACTGTAGCCCCAGTCGTTGTCGTCTCTGGCTTGGCCGGTGTTTCAATCTTTGCCGGTGTCTCTTCGTTTGCCTGCTTTCCGGTCGTTGCGTCCTTGTCAGCCTTTGCAGCTGCCTCATCATTCGCCTGCGTCTTCATGCTGGCAATTGTTCCAGCAGCGGCCGTCTCGCTATTGAGGCGCTTGGATCCGGAGGCTGGATCATCTCCCCCATTATGATCGATCGGACTTTGTGGGCTTTCATTGCGATATACACCTGCTAGAGGCTTGTTCCACTGCTCTTTTGCCGTCGCGTTATCCTCTTGGGTCGAGATATCATCAGATCTATTTTCTGGCAATTGAGTGATCGATACCTGATTTGTGGCAGTAACATTTGCGCTCTCATTTTCCGGGACGGCTGCTTTCTCATCTGCCTTCTCCGACGAGGACTTTGAACGGGATGAGCTTGAAGAGCCTGATGAGCTATGGCTTTTTTTACTGCTGGTTGATGAGCTGGTCTTCTTTGCAGAAGCAATGGAGCCTGTTGCCGCCCCAGTTGCGGAGCTGGTTTTGGACGAATCAAGCTCCGTGCTGGCATTTCCATTTTCATCCTTGCCTGTTGAATTCAAGGTCGATTGGCTGCTCATCGCCCTATCTGGGGATGCATTGGCATCAAGAGCACTCAAAGCATTCTCCTGTCCTCCGTCATCCGTAGCATCGCTGGTTGCTTTTTTGTCGCCCCAGAGAGCTGGGAATATGATGCCCTTGCCGCCCTGAATGCTCATATCATCGTAATCGATGCCGAAAGAGAAGATATCCGAAATCAGAAAAGCGGCTGTGCCAGTCAGTGACATCAGTGTGAGTATCAAAATAAGATTGTATATTCTGGGATGGTTTCCCTTCAATCTATCTTTAGCCAGACTGTAATAGGTGGTTCTCGATCCCATAAAGTCCTTCATACTTAATCAGATATTTTCTAAAGTTTATAACTCTTGCGATTGAATATTCCATTTATTTACGAAGTCTCTCAATTAAGATCTCATTTTACTTGATTACTAATGAGTATAAATAATTTATGTTCGCCATTGCACTGGATAGAGCGACTCATTCCAATAAGTATTTTCTTAGGTAAATTATATATACTGTTATTAACCGAATACTCTCATTGAAGGTGAGGAATATGAAAAAGATCATCTGCAAAAACTGCGGAGTGGTAAACGAGATCTCCGATGGAGCTATGGACGATGGCGATGATTGGCTGGAATGCACCCTCCCTGAGGGCTTTGAATGGATCCTGCCTGCGGGGAAGATAACTCCCGTAGTAGGCGAGCCCCTCTACATCTCCGGCTTTGGCGAGCACCTCTCCCGCCAAGCCTACCGGGACAAATATGACATCGATCCGGAGATAGCCTATCAGCTCATGCGCGGGAGCAGTCGCGTTCGATCCGCAGCCATGGCTTATGCCGGCAAACAGAGGGTCGCAGCAACGGTCAGTTCAAAGAGAAGATCAGAGAGCTGGCTTGATGAAGACGACTGGACCTCTTGAAAAGATGAGATAACAGGGCCCACAACAGGTCGAATATATGGCCATCTGCAGCTGCCAGGAGCCTCCTGGCAATCGCTCACGATAACTGTAATAGTTAAAAAATCGCTCAAAAACACCTTTTCTCTGGCAAAAGGATTGCCTGGTCAGTCAGGTTGCCGTTTTATCTCCGAGCCTCCCTCAGTTCTCAATTTTATGAGCATAATTGATAATTAAGGCACCATACCATCCCTATCCATCATCCGATATGGATCGGCTCGAATTGAGCCCATTTCCAGAGATAGATTCAAATATAAATGTATGGCAGTCTCAACCCTGCATTACCTGTGGCCTGGATCTACTGCTCTGGACCATGAAGTTGGGATGCGCCGAGGAATGTGCATGAAAGAGACGCTTGAGGAGATAGGAACGCGACTTCGTGAGCTGAGAGAGCTGAACCGAGTATCGCCCGAAGAGATGGCAGAGCACCTGAATGTGGCAGTTGACACGTACAACTGCTATGAGGACGGTATGCTGGACATCCCGGCCAGCATTCTCATAGGCATTGCGCGACGGCTGAACGTGGATACAGGCCTGCTCCTAACGGGCGAGGAGTCCAAGATGAGCATCTTCGCCATAACCCGTAAGGGCGAGGGTGTGGAGGTGGAGCGCAGAAAGCAGTATCATTATCAAAGCCTGGCCAGAAAGTTCGCCAATAAGAAGGCTGAGCCTTTTATCGTTACCATCGATCCCAAGAAAGAGAGCCAATCACATCCGGTTCACTCGCTATACAGCCACCCAGGCCAGGAGTTCGAGTATGTTCTTGAGGGCGCACTAAAGATCACCATCAATGAGAACGAGGTCATTCTCAATGAAGGGGACTCGATATTCTTTGATTCAACATATGACCATGTCATGGAAGCTTTAAGTGATAAGCCAGTGAAGCTTTTGGCCGTGGTCATGTAAACCCGTTACAGAGGATTAAAAATGACATCTTTATTGCCTAGGTATGTCTCGCGATTGGATTTCAAATCATACGATGACTTCAGAGAGAACCTGAAGATCATCGTCCCAGAGAACTTCAATTTCGCTTATGACGTCGTCGACGTTTATGCCGCTGAATGTCCTGATAAATGTGCACTCGTCTGGTGTAACGATCATGGCGAGGCGAAGACCATCAGCTTCAAAGAGCTGAAGAAATTAAGCGACAAAGCCGCCAACCTCTTTCAGGGCTTTGGGATAAAGAAGGGCGATACAGCAATGCTCACCCTCAAGAGCCGCTGGGAGTTCTGGGTGTGCATGGTGGGCTTGAACAAGCTCGGCGCAATCTCCATCCCTTCCACCCATATGCTGAAAGCCAAAGACTTTATCTATCGCATCAAAAAAGCAGATCTGAAGCTGATCGTCTGCATCGGTGAGAACGGCGTTCCTGCAGAGTTCGATGCCGCCCACAGAGAGGCGGGAGACGTTCCCCTGGTCAAAGCCCTGGTGGGAAGCCGAGATCTGAATCGAGAGGGCTGGATCAACTTCGATCTGGAGCTGGAACGGGCAAGTGAAGACTTCGTTCGGCCCACAGGAAATCAGGCGACCAAAAACGATGATATACTGCTGGCATACTTCACCTCCGGCACCACCGGCTACCCGAAGCTGGTCAAGCACGATCAGACCTATCCCCTAGGACATATCCTCACCGCCAAGTTCTGGCAGAACGTGGAGGACGACGGATTGCATTACACAGTTGCCGATACCGGCTGGGCCAAATGCGCCTGGGGCAAGATATTCGGCCAATGGATAGCAGGATCGGCCGTCTTCGTCTATGATTACGACCGCTTCGATGCCGGAAGGATGATGGACGAGATGGGCAAATACGGCGTGACCACCTTCTGCGCCCCGCCCACCATCTTCAGGTTCATGATCAAGAGCGATATGTCTCGCTACGACTTCTCCCGCCTCAAGTATGCAGTCACAGCAGGCGAGCCCCTCAACCCTTCGGTATATGAGAGCTTCCTTGAGACCACCGGCCTGCGGCTGATGGAGGGATACGGCCAGACGGAGACCGTGGTCTGCATCTCCAACTATCCCTGGATGGAGGCCAAACCAGGATCCATGGGAAAGCCCGCAGCAGGATACGATATCCTCCTGGTGGGAAAGAACGACAAGATCTGCGAGGTGGGCGAGGAAGGGGAGATTGTGATCAGGACGGATAAAGGAAAGCCGGTGGGCCTTTTCACCGACTACCACATGGACCCGGACAAGACCCAGAACACCTGGCACGATGACTATTATCATACCGGAGATACCGCCTGGCGGGACGAGGATGGTTACTTCTGGTTCATCGGCCGGACGGACGATATGATCAAGAGCTCCGGCTATCGGGTGGGGCCCTTTGAGGTCGAGTCGGCTCTCATGTCCCATCCCGCCGTCCTGGAGGTGGCAATCACCGGAGTGCCCGATCCCATCCGCGGTCAGGTGGTCAAGGCTACGGTGGTTCTCACCCGGGGATTCAGCCCCTCCGAGGAGCTGAAACGCGAGCTGCAAGACCATGTGAAAAAGGTGACAGCGCCCTACAAGTACCCCCGAATAGTCGAGTTCGTTGATGAGCTTCCCAAGACCATCAGCGGCAAGATCAGGAGGGTGGAGATCAGGGATAAGGACAAGCCCTATCCGGTGATCAATTCCCTGGAATGCAAAGCATGCGAGAGGTGTGTTGAGGCCTGTCCGGAAGGGGTGCTGAAGATGGGAACTGAACTGAACCTCCGCAGCTACAACTATGTGCTCTACTCAGGAGACGGATGCATAGGCTGCGCAGCCTGCTACTACACCTGTCCCGAGCCGCTGGCAATTGAGGTCCATGTGCCTCAGAAAGATAAGTCTGCGCAGGAGAGCTGAAAATGGCATCTGGATTAATGGCGGGGAACAGTGCAGTGATTGTGGGAGCGCTCTATGCAGGATGCGACTGCTTCTTCGGCTATCCCATAACTCCGGCCAGCGAGATTCTGCAGGAGGCCTCCAGATTCTTCCCAAAGCTCGGGCGCAAATTCGTCCAGGCGGAATCGGAGGAAGCGGCGATCAACATGGTCTATGGGGCGGCAACCGCCGGTCACCGGGTGCTGGCTGCCAGCTCCGGGCCGGGAATGAGCCTGAAGCAGGAGGGAATAACCTATATCGCCGGAGCGCAGCTGCCCTGCGTTATCGTGGACATCTGCCGGGCGGGTCCGGGTCTGGGCAACATCGGTCCGGAGCAGTCCGACTACAATCAGGCTTGCAAGGGTGGAGGCCACGGCTGCTACCATAACATTGTCCTCGCTCCGGCCAGCGTGCAGGAGATGTGCGACTTCACTCGCAAGGGCTTCGAGCTGGCCTTCAAGTACAGAAATCCGGTGGTCATCCTGGCGGACGGAGTCCTAGGGCATATGGTCGAGCCCCTCGAGTTTCCCCAGGAGGCAATAGAGCATACCATCGATACCACCTGGGCGGTGGCAGGCAAAGCGGAGACCAGAGGAAATCTGGTCACATCCATCTCTTTGGACTTCGGCGACCTGGAGAAGCATAACCTGATGCTGCAGGAGAAGTACCGCCGGGTGGAGGAGAACGAGGTTTTGTGGGATGGATACCGGCTGGAGGATGCGGATGTGGTCTTAGTCTCCTACGGCATCAGCAGCAGGATCGCCCGATCGACGGTGGACAGAGCCCGGAAGGAGGGAATCCGGGCGGGGCTCTTCCGGCCCATAACCCTCTATCCATTCCCCACGGGGGAGATCGCCAAGCTTGCCGATAGGGGCTGCAAGTTCATATCGGTGGAAATGAGCAACGGCCAGATGCGAGACGATATTCGCCTTGCCAGCGGCTGCCGGCCGGTGGAGCTTGTCTGCCGTTACGGAGGAAATCTGATCAACATCGACGAGATCATGGAAAAAATCAGGGAGGTGGCATAAATGGCGGCAAAAGAGAAGCTGTTTGGCGGGCATCCGGGAATGTACGACGTCTTCCCGCGCAAGGGTGGGTCTGCTCCTACCGCCACTCATTACTGTCCGGGCTGCGGGCATGGCATACTGCATAAGCTGATCGGCGAGGCCATGGCCGACCTGGGTATTCAGGACCGGTGCATTGTGATCAGTCCCGTGGGGTGTGCTGTATTCGCTTACTATTATCTGGATTCGGGACACGTGCAGGCCGCTCACGGCAGGGCTCCGGCCATAGCCACAGGCATCTCCCGGGCAGAGGATGATGCCATAGTCATCTCCTATCAGGGGGACGGAGATCTGGCCTCCATCGGCCTGAACGAGACCATCCAGGCGGCTAACCGGGGGGAGAAGCTGGCGGTCTTCTTCGTCAACAACACCGTCTACGGCATGACCGGCGGCCAGATGGCTCCCACCACACTGATCGGCGAGGTCACAGCCACCACTCCTCAGGGCCGCGATCCCCAGGAGCAGGGCTATCCCATTCATATCTGCGAGATCCTGGATACCCTCAGCGCCCCGGTGTTCATCGAGAGGGCGAGCCTCTCGGATATCGAGCACATTCGCAAGGCCAGGAGGGCAGTGAGAAGGGCGCTGGAGATTCAGCGCGATAAGAAAGGCTATGCCTTTGTGGAGCTGCTCAGCCCCTGTCCCACCATTCTGAGGATGGATGCCCGGGGATGCGCCCGGTTCATCAACGAGCAGATGGAAAAGGAGTTTCCCTTGAAGAGATTCCGGGACAGATCGGCTGAGGCAGAGCCCATCGTCAGGCCGAACAGCGACTACACCCTGCAGTCCCTGGACAGGATCTTCGGCTGCGAGGATAATGTATGCGTCCAGTTCGAGCATGATCCGGAGTTCGTGCCCAAAGGGGTGAAGATCGCTGGGTTCGGCGGGCAGGGGGTGCTCAGCATGGGGCTGACCCTGGCCCAGGCGGCCTTCGGGTGCGGTCGGTTCGTCTCCTGGTATCCGGATTACGGGCCGGAGCAGAGGGGCGGGACATCCAACTGCTCGGTGATCATCTCCGGAGTGCCCATCGGCTCGCCGGTGGTGGATCATCCCGATGTGCTGGTGGCCTTCAACCGCCCATCCCTGGAGAAGTTCGCCCCTGCGGTCAGGAAAGGAGGAGTGATCTTATACGACTCTCTGGCCGGCCAGTTCCAGGCACCGGAAGGAGTAAAGGCCATATCCGTACCAGCAACTGAGATCGCTGCGGACAAGGGGGCCAGTATGGCCGCCAACACCGCCATGCTGGGGGCTCTGATGCAGGCCGGAAAACTGGGTTTGCCGAAAGATGCCTATGGGAACGCCTTCCGCGTTACTTTTGCCAAGAAGCCCAAGCTCATACCCAAGAACCTGGAGATCATGGAGGCGGGAGCCCAGGCGGTCAAGGTGCTGGAGATGGCGGCGAGAAAATAATTTTTTAATTATTTTTCAGGTCTTCAATCTCTAGCCCTGCCTGCTTCAAAATAGCATTTAACCGTGAATCCCTGCCGTACCAGAATTTTTATCAGCCTCTCTCCGGATAGGACCGGAAGCTTAGAGGACATCGGCAAGCTCTACTTTGAGGACCTCTGATTGGCCATGATTCAGGTTTTCCAGATCTTCGCGGAAGACTTCCAGAATTAAACGGATGGCATCTTTGACATTCTCCAGAGCCTCTGTCTTTGTCTCTCCCTGGCTTATAGCTCCCGGAAGCTCCAGGCAGCGGGCAGTGAATCCACCTTCTTCTTGAGGTTCTAGGATGACTGAGTATTTCATCAATGAATCGTGGCGCTCTTAGAATTTAAGAATAATCATGGCAAGAAAGGTTTTTACGACATCAAAGCAGACTTGCTTGATTTCTGAATCCTTAAAAACAGCTGCTTACTCTTTGAGAAGTCCTCCTATGCGCGGGCCGGACTTGTCGGCCAGAACCTCAGTCGCCTCGCCCAGCAGTTTTGCCAGGGGGATTATGGCCAGGGCTGAGGTGGCAAAGATGGCAATTCCGCTAATACCGGCCAGATGAGCGAGCAAGGCGACCGGCAAGAAGATGAGGAGCAGTAGTAGTCCGCGCATTTGATGGCCTCTGGAAATCTTTATCTCATAAGGGCAAACCGGATTCTCTGCAGAGCGGTGGCATTGGCCAGGAGCGCAGTCAGGACAACGATCGCCATCAGCCATTGACTGTTGAAAAGCCCAAGGAACATGCCGAAATAGAGCAGCATGAGCCTCTCCAGCCTTTCCAGGAGCCCTCCCATCCTCTTCAGCTCCCCCGGGTCTTTCACAATCCCCCGGTGGTCGGCATAGGCCCGGACAAAGCTGGTCATGAGCCCGCCAAATATCAGGAGGACAATCCAGACCTCATTGGGAAGGCCGAGAAACTCCCCCCTTCCAATATAAATGAGCAGCCCCAGGTAGAGCATCAGCTCCACATACCTGTCAACCACCCCATCGATATAGGCCCCTTTGTCACTGACCTGATTGGTGACCCGGGCAACCGTCCCGTCCACAATATCGATGAAGGCAGACAGGGCGAACATGGCCAGGCCCAGGGCGAGCTGGTGCATCACCAGGGCCCACAGGCCTGCCAGAGCTGGCACCAGGGAGATGAGGGTCCATGCGTTGGGACTGAGTCCTATTGCTGCCAGGCCTCCTGCCAGGCGGTCGGTCTCCTCCGATCGAAGGGTGGCTTTGAGCATATCTTTTTCTCTCACAGGCTCTTGATGAACATCTCCATCCGGTCCAGGGCCTCTATCAGCTCTTCTCTGCTGGTGGCATAGCTGCAGCGAAGGAATCCCTCTCCGCTCTCGCCGAAGACATTGCCCGGGACCACCGCCACCTTCTGCTCGTATAATAGCCTTTCCGCAAACTCCTCTGAGGAGAGGCCGAACCTCTGGATGGAGGGGAAGGCATAAAATGCTCCCTTGGGCTCGAAGCAGTCCAGGCCTATGCGGTTCAGTCCCGAGACGAAAAAGCGCCTGCGCAGGTCGTACTCATGCTTCATGTGCAGCATCTCATCCTCGCCTTTTTGCATGGCTTCGAGGGCTGCCACCTGGGCCATGGTGGGGGCGCAGAGCATGGTGTACTGATGGATCTTGGTCATGGCACCGACCAGCGCCGGGTCTCCCATCGCATAGCCTATCCGCCAGCCGGTCATGGCATGCGACTTGGAAAGGCCGTTTAAGATGATGGTCCTCTCCTTCATCCCCTCCAGCTGGGCGAAGCTGGTGTGGCTTCCAGAATAAGATAATTCTGCATAGACCTCATCGGATATCACTATCAGGTCGTTTTCCACAACCACATCTGCCAGGTCCTCCAGGTCCGAGCGGGTCATTATCGCCCCGGTGGGATTGTTGGGATAGCTCAAGAGAAGGCTGCGGGTCTTTTTGGTCACCGCCCTTGCGATATCCTCTGCCTGGACTCGAAACTCATTATCCAGCCGGGTGGGGACCGTCTTTGGCACCCCACCGGCCAGGATGATATCCGGGGTATAAGCCACATAACAGGGCTCGTGCACCACTGCTTCCTCGCCGGGGTTCAGAGTCGCCCGGAAGGCCAGGTCCACCGCCTCGCTCACTCCAGTGGTGATGAGGATCTCCTCATTGCAGTCGAAGTCGATCCCCATATCCCTGCTGACCTCCTGACAGATGGCCTCCCTCAACTCGGGCATGCCTTTATTGGATGTGTAATGGGTGTTTCCCAGTTCCAGTGAGTAGATGCAGGCCTCGCGCACATGCCAGGGAGTGACGAAGTCGGGCTCGCCCACTCCCAGTGAGATCGCTCCTTTCATCTCGCTTACCAGGTCGAAGAACTTGCGTATCCCGGAGGGAGGCATATCCCTTACCGACTGATTGATGTGACCTTCCGCATTCCAGGGGAGGACATTCTTGAGGCGCTGCTTTTTTGTCTGCTGCTTCATGGAGTTATCACCAGTCTCTCGGGCTTGGGCTGCTCAGTGAGGATAGCCCCATGCTCCTTATAGCTCTTGAGTATGAAATGGGTGCAGGTGGACTGGACACCATCCAGGGGGGCGATCTTCTCCGCCACAAAATAGGCGATATCCTTCATGGATTTGCCCCGCACGGTAACAGACAGGTCGTGGTCTCCGGAGATCAGCCGCACTGACTCCACCTCCGAGAACCTGGCGATCCTCTCTGCCACTGCATCGTAGCCTGTCTTTCTCTGCAGAGCTACCTTCAGCTCCAGGACGGCGAAGACGACGCTCTGGTCGAGCTTCTCCCAGTTGATCAGAGTGATGTATTTCCTTATTATGCCTGCATCCTCCATCTCTTTGATCTCCCGGGCCACCTCCTCCTCGGATTTACCCAGCAGCGCTGCGATCTCGGAAGGTGTTGCCTTGGCGTTTTCGTAAAGGATCTCCAAAATCTCGTGCATGAAATTCTATCTTTTCCCTCTCTATTCAATTATAGGCTTTGCGCTTGCGGCCATAATAGGGATAATCATATACTATCGAAAGTTATTAATACTCTTATTACAACTGTATTAATATGAAACAAATGAAATGCCCTAAATGCCATTACGCATGGGAGACGCGGGTGAGCCGACCTAAGGCCTGTCCCAGGTGCAAGACCAGACTGGATGTGAGAAGGACGAAGAAGGCTTGAGTCGATATTTCTGCCCAATATCGATATCCCTGGATTGAAAGGCGGCTCGCAAAATTTGGGCCAAGCCTTTCTATTTTATCCAGGGGATGGATAGGGCCCCTTGGATAGGGAGCGGAAATCAGGCTCGATTGTTTTCCTTGTCTTCTTAATTATTTTAGGATTAAATCCTTATTTGCTCCACTCCAAAAATTTCAAAGAAAAGCCCCGAGCGTGATTCGAACACGCGACCTATTGATTACAAGTCAATCGCTCTGGACCAGCTGAGCTACCGAGGCACACCTCTCGATTGTTTTTCATCATCACTTAAAGGCTTTGCTCCTCTGGGATCCAGATCGATCCGATCTCTCTTTATCCAGCTTCTGCAGGCTGCGCAACAGGGAATACTTGGTTCCCGGATGGCGGGAGTCAAATCGGCAGAGCTCTTGCCTTGCCTGCTTATGCAGCTCGTCCTCTATCCCTATCTCGGCAAAGCACAGACCATGCTGGAGGGCATAGAGCCGGACCTCCTTGCCGGGTATTCGCCGCAATGGCTGGATGGTGGGGATCATTCCCTGCTCATATCTGTCCGGTCTCGTCTCCTGCCGCCCATATTGCAGCCCACATATATCCCCCTCCAGATAGCTAATGAATACCTCCGTGGCCACATCGTCCAGGTCATGGCCGGTGGCAATAGCGTTTGCTCCCATCTCCCGCGCGAGTCCGGTCATCATTCTCATCTTTTGAGCAAAGCTGATTGGATCTGGGGCTGGATCGCTCGCCACCCTATCATTCAGGAGCGATACAGGCAGAGCTTTGATGGACACGCGCAGCCCTAGCTGCTGGGAGGCGATCCTGGCCGCCTTCGCGCCAGGGCCGTGGTCATCGAGGATCAGGGCGACGAGGTCGATATCCCTTCGCCTCGCGAACAGGTCTTTTATGATATTGGCCATAACTGCGCTGCCCTTTCCTCCATCCATGGCCAGAGCCAGTCTCAGGCCGTGGGCAAAGATCCCGGTCTGTCGAATTGTCTCCCTTACCTTGCGGTGGACGTCATCATCAAAGTGGGATTGGCATAGATGCATTCCTGAGTACTTCTGATAGATTATGGCAGGCATAGGACATTTGCAGCATCTGGTCATTTCATCCGCCTTTGATCATGCTATCTTGAACCTGAGCAATGCCGCCACTCCACCCAAAGAGGCCAGCCTATCCCCGGGCTCAAACTCAGAGCTGAATATGATCACCTTGCCGCGGGAATCGCCTACCTGGCGCATGATATCGTCCACATCACACCGGCGGGCGAGCTCATCCAAGACCAGCAGGCTCTCTATGGCTCCGTAATTCATCGCCTTCTGCACCTCAGCGATGCCGTAGGCCGCTTTGCCGTCCGTAGCGATCTCCCGGAATAGCTCCTCGATCAGCTTTGCCTCCCTGGCGATTCGGCTGGACTCAAGGACGCTTTTCACCGCTCCCCGGCGGAGCACCTCCTGGAACCCCGATCTGCCAATTGAGGAGGCATCGTCCATGGCGATCCTCCCCGCCAGGTCGGGATGAGAGGAGTCTATCACCTTCTTCAGGTCGTCCTTGGCAAATCCCGGGCCAGCGAGGATCACGTCCGCTCCTCCCTGGGCGGCGTTGTCTATGGCCTCGGCCACCCCTCTCATAAACGAGGCCCGGGTGTCCTCTCCGCTCCCTTTGCCGCTGCTCATGCGAATCTCTGCTGCCATCTGCACTCCGAACTGGCGGAGAAGGCCTATAGTGGCCTCTCCCTCCTCCACCAGGGCCAGCACCACCTTGGGCCGTTGCGATTCTTTCACCGCATCATCGATCCGTGCCAAGAGGTCCGGCCTCCAGTGATATTTGAGTATGGACAGGTCCGTTCCCACCTCGATATTCAGGGTGTGGTATGATCCTACATCAATGCCCGATACTATGCGTCCATGCAGCCGCAGCCAGTTGGAGTACATGTGAAACTCTACATCTTCTATCTTGACGCCCAGGCGTACTGTCTTTCTCTCCATCTTCTCCGGCCTGGCCTTGTCAGCAATCGCTGGAACCTTTCTCTGGCTCAGGGCGAATACCAGGTCTCCCCTCTCCACTAAGTGGCGCAGGTGCCACAGGTCATCCAGGGACTCGGGAAGAAGGGCGATCTCGCCCTCTTCGCCACGCAGATCTCTCTTCAGGACGCGCATGAGATATCCTCTCTAATCAAAAGGCTTAAATCATTGTGCATCCAGGGTGGTGGTCGAGCCGCCATAACTCAGATGGTAGAGTGTCTGGCTGTTAATTGAATGAGCAGCAACCAGAATGTCACAGGTTCGAGCCCTGTTGGCGGCGCATTCCTCTGGGCCTGTAGCTTAGTCCGGTTAGAGCGCTCGGCTCATAACCGAGTGGCCGCCGGTTCAAATCCGGCCAGGCCCATGCTGGCAACTATAGCCATCTTGGCCTTTCCTGAATTTCATATCTTTGAAAAGCCGAAAAATTGGTGATGAGGGATATAGAGCGTCTCAGCTCAGGGCTTTGGCAGCGCTCTTCCAGGCGGCGATCTTCTTCTCGGACAGGCCGGTCTTGGCGGCGAGGCTCTTGGCATTGGCACCTGCCAGCTCTCCAGATGTCTTGATCCCTGCTGCCGCCAGCTTTTCCAGAGTCTTGGGGCCAATTCCCGGCAATCCGGCGAGCCCATCGCCATCTGCATTGGATGGCCCGCTGGCCTTCTTGGCAGCTTTGGCCCCTGTTGCTCTCTTGACTGTCTTCTTGGCTGGCCGCGCTTTTGCCCTTTTTCCTTCTCCGCTCTCCTTGCCCTCAGCCAACTCCAGAGCCTTCTTCGCCTGCCAGTCTAAGAAGTTGCAGTGGGGGCAGCCCAGGTCCCAGGGCCTCTTGCCCTTGTTTATGATGCGGATATGAAACATGCCGTGCTTCTCGCAGACCTTATCCGTTACCACTATCGCTCCCGACCTGGGGAGCGGTAGGGTGAATCTGCATTCCGGATAGCCGGAGCAGCCGATAAAGCGCGATCCCCGGTGGCCGCGCCTGATTATCAGCTCGGAATTGCACTTCTCGCAGGTCCCCACGATCTTGTCTGTCCTCAGGCCGTCCTTGAGGGACTGGCCTATGTCCTCTTGGTTGCAGCTCAGCTCGTCGAAGACACTGGTGAGCATGACCCTTGACTCCTCTATCACCTCATCCTCCTTGATCTTCTGCTCGGAGATCTGGGTCATATCCTTCTCCAGGGTCTGGGTCATCTCCGGTTTGGTGATGGTGGGAGCGTATTTTTGCAGGGTGTCCACCACGGCATAAGCGGTGTTAGTGGGCCGCATGGGATTGCCCTGCACATAAGCGCGAGCATAGAGCTTGCTGATGATATCATGGCGGGTGGACTTGGTCCCCAGGCCCAGCTCGTCCATCAGCTTGATCAGCTTTCCCTGGCCGTATCTGGCCGGTGGCTGAGTCTCTTTCGCCTCGACGCTGTGGCCCAGGACCCGGAGGCGTTCGCCCTCTTTCAGGGCGGGCAGGATGCGCTCTTCTGCTTTGCTGTAGGGATAGTAGTACCTCCATCCCGGTTCCACCAGCCGCGCTCCGTTTGCCCGGAAGGGCTCGGGACCTATGTCCACCTTGAGGCTGGTGGCATCCCAGACACAGGGTTCGGCTAAGGTGGCGAAGAAGCGGCGCACCACCAGCTCATAGATCTTCCACTGGTCTTCCTTCAGCTCGCTCTTATTGACAGGAGCGGTGGGGTAGATAGGAGGATGATCTGTGGTCGACCTCTTGCCCCGGGTGGGCACCATCTTTCCTCCGAGGAGCTTTTCCGCTTCTTTGGAGAATTCGCCTTTGGTAAACAGACGGGTGAGTGCGACCAGATCGATGGATGGGGGATAGACGGTATTGTCCGTTCTGGGGTAGGATATGAATCCGTTGACATAGAGCCATTCGGCTATCCGCATGGCATTGGCCGCTGAAAAGCCGATTCCACTGGCTGCGGAGATGAAGCTGGTGGTGTCAAAGGGTGCGGGGGGCTTCTCAACGCGCGGCTTTGTCTGGATGGAGCGGATGATGCCCACCGGGCCCAGACGGGCCACGATAGAATCAACCTCATCCTTCTCCCAGATGCGGCCCCGGGCATGCTGGACGCGCAGATCACGTTCCAGGTCAGCATATATCTCCCAGTATGGCTTGGGGACGAAGGACTGGATCTCCTTCTCTCGATCGACGATCAGGGCCAGGGTGGGTGATTGGACCCTCCCCACGGAGAGAAACTCTTTGCCCAGCCGGCCGGAGGTGAGAGATATATATCGGGTTAAGGCTGCTCCCCAGACCAGGTCTATGATCTGTCTGGCCTCTCCAGAGGCTGCCAGGTCGTAGTCCACCTTGCCGGCGTTCTTGAAGGCCTTGAGGATCTCATCCTTGACGATGGCGCTGTAGCGGACCCGGTCCTCCATGAGACGGGGATTTGCCTCCTTTGCGATCTTCAGGGCTTCCACCCCGATGAGTTCTCCCTCCCGATCGTAGTCCGTGGCCACAGTGATGCGGTCGGCTTCCTTTCCCAGGGAGCGCAGGGCATTGACGATCTTGTCATTGATGGGACGGACGACTATCTCCGCCCTGATCAGGTCTTTACAATCCACCTTCTGCCAGTTGTTGTATCCAGGAGGATAGTCCACTCCCACGATGTGGCCGGATAGGCCCATCACCACCTTATTATCGAACTTGAAGGCCTCAACCCCTCCTATCCGGTAAGGTCGGGGCTTATCCCCCGACAGGATTTGGGCAATCCTCTTTGCAGCATCGTGCTTCTCCGCTATTATGAGATGCATTCCTCAAAGGCAAAACATGGCATCGATTTAAATTTTTCTGTAAAAAATCGCTCCGGATCGGTCGATCGTTATCATCAGGTAGGCTTTTATGCCTATCATTCTGAATCTGAGATTTTCGTAATCTGGTATTCTATATATTATTTAATAATGAAGTTTATTGATCCAACTGACACGATTATTCTACAAATTTTAACTTTTATTATTTCGATATACCTCAATAAAATCGCTTTTGACCGGCAATATCCTCTCTCATGAAGATCAATTCGAATATCTATCTGAAATTGAACTTAGATAAATTATTTTAAAAGCATATATCTATTTATCGATGGCTGAAATAATATTCCTTCATCGGATCACCACTACCAGCAATCGCGATACAAGAAAAGAGGAAAGGTTTCCTCTGAATGCCGTGGAGGGGCCACATGTCAAGAAGCATAGAATTGCACAATTAAAGAGATATGTTTTAATAAAAATTAATTTAAAAAAATTTTCGTTTAGATCTACTCAAAGTCCACAGATTCATATAATATAATAAGTAATAATAATGCCACGCAAAACCTTTAAGTATCAATGATGCAATGGGGAAAAAGGCGGGAGATTGTAACGAACTGCGAGGATGC
>WOYI011309922.1_pt1 | contig 21287 bp, 17 predicted proteins | sample 6423411 | NCBI WGS metagenome assembly WOYI01 (sample SAMN13441803, study PRJNA592873) | oil field metagenome | biome: oil field; feature: oil-well bore; material: oil-contaminated soil; isolation source: oil-contaminated soil from oil-well borehole | place: Germany: Wietze | collected 2016-10-18 ... | reverse complement strand
TAGACGAAGGGCTTGAAGGACGAACCCGGCTGGCGTTCGGCCTGCGTCGCGCGGTTGAAGACCGAGGACTGGTAGGAGAACCCGCCCTGCATCGCGATCACCCGGCCGGTCGTGACGTCCATCGCCATGAAGCCGCCCTGCACTTCCGGCACCTGGCGGAGCGACCAGCGCCTGAACGAGCCGTCCTCGTTGGCGAGCGCCGCGACGAGGACGATATCCCCGACCGAGACAAGATCGCGCGCCGCCTTCGCCTTCTTGCCAAGCCGTCCGTCGGCCTGGCGCTTGCGCGCCCAGGTCACGTCCTCGGCCGGGATGAAATGGCCGTCCTCATCGTCCGAGACGCCCTCGATCCCGATCCGCGCGGATGTCTCGCCGACCTCCAGGACGACCGCCGGCAGCCAGCCCGGCACGTCGCGCGGCACGTCGGCTTCCGCCAGGGCCGTGCGCCAGTCTTTCTCGGAGCCGAGCGCCTCGGGCGGGATCACCTTGCGGGTGCCGCGCCAGATGCCCTGGCCGCGATCGTAGTTCTCCAGCGCCTCCTGCAACGCGGTCGCGGCCGCGAGCTGCATCTCGGGATCCTCGGTCGCCCGGATGGTCAGGCCGCCGCCGAAGAACTCGTCCTCGCCGAAGCTGCGCGAGAGCTGGCGGCGGATCTCGTCGGTGAAATAGTCGCGTGGCGGCAGCGAGCCCTTGAACGAGGGATAGTCGCCGCCCTGCACCGTCTTCAGGGGGGCGGCCACGGCCGCGTCGCGCGTCGGCTTGTCGATATAGCCGTTCTGGAACATCTCGCCGAGGACGTAGTTGCGCCGGTCGATCGCCGCCTCGCGGTTCTTCACCGGATGGTAGCTGTAGGGCGCCTTCGGCAGCGCGGCGAGATAGGCGGCCTCTTCCGGCGAAAGGTCGGCCAGCGTCTTGTTGAAATAGGTCTGGGCGGCGGAGGCAACGCCGAAGGACAGGAACCCGAGGTCGATCTCGTTGAGATAAAGCTCGAGGATCTTGTCCTTCGGCAGCGCATCGACGAGCCGGGTCGAGAGGATCAGTTCCTTGATCTTGCGCTCGGCCGTGCGGTCGCCGCCGAGAAGGAAATTCTTGGCCACCTGCTGCGGGATCGTCGAGGCGCCGCGCAGCGTCTTGCCCCTGGTGCGGATCGCGTCCCAGAGCGCGCCGGCCATGCCGCGCGCGTCGAAGCCGCTGTGAGTATAGAAATTCTTGTCCTCGGCCGAGATGAAGGCCCATTTGACGATGTCCGGGATCTCCTCGATCGGCGCGAACATGCGCCGCTCGGTGGCGAATTCGTCCATCAGGCGGCCTTCGCCCGAATAGATGCGGCTGATCGTCTTCGGCGTGTACCGGGCGAGGTATTCGTGATCGGGAAGGTCGCGGCTGTACATCCAGAAGATGGCGCCCACCGTCAGCGCGGCAAAGACCGTGGCCGTGACGAACCAGCTGAAGAAGGCACCGAAGAAGGACAGGACGAACCGGATCACGAAAGACTCCCAAGCGAACGCAGCGTCTATACCGCGCGGGCGCCGGGGGGTCAAAACAAGTTGGCGCGCGTCGGCGGGGAACGCCCGCGCGGGACGCGACGTCGTGCCGACCTCTTGCACGACGTATTGTCGCCCCGCTTCGGCGGCGCTACTGCCGGATCAGCCGGGCCTCGGCGGCATCGGCGACCGCCCAGGCGCGCAAAGCGGCGAGGATCGCCTCCTGAAACCCCGCGCGCCAGACCGGATCGGCAAGCCGCCGGCGGTCGGCCTCGGACGACAGGAACCCGACCTCGAGCAGGATCGACGGGATGTCGGGCGATTTCAGCACCGAGAAGGCCGCCTCCTGGATGGGGTGGCGGTGCATCCGGCCGCCCGAGGCCTTGATCGCGGTGACGAGCGCCCCGGCGAGCCGGTCGGCGCGCGGCCGGGTCTCGATCCGCGCCATTTCCATCATCACCGCCGCGACCATATCGTCCTGCCCGGCCAGATCGACCCCGGCGAGAAGATCGGCGCGGTCGTGCCGCTCGGCGAGTTGCGCCGAGGCATTGTCGCTCGCCGCGTCGGCGAGAAGATAGACGGTGGCGCCGGTGGCCTCGCCCTCGGCCAGCGCATCGGCATGGAGCGAGAGGAACACGTCCGCCCCCGCCGCCCGCGCCACGCTGATGCGGGTTTCGAGCGGCACGAAGACATCCTCCTCGCGGGTCAGCGCGACCTCCATGCCGCCCCGGCGCAGCACCTCGGCGAGTTCGCGGGCGAAGCCGAGCATCAGCTCGGCCTCCACCACCTCGCCCGCCTCGGCGCCGGGGTCGATGCCGCCATGTCCGGGGTCGAGCACGACGACGAGCGGTTCGGCCCCGGTCTGGCGCCGCTTCGGCGCCTCGACCGCGACGGGTTCGGGCAGTGCCCAGCGTGCGACCTCGGGCACGCCCGATCTCGTGTTCGCGGCAAACCTGTCCGCCGCCTCCGGCGCCAGCCTGAGCCGGATTTCCGCCTCGCCGGTCTCGCCGACGCGCTCCTCGGCGCTGGCGATGCGGTAGGGGCCATCGAGCCCGGCGACGAGCCGCGACCAGCCCTCGCGGATCGGACCCCAGCCAAGCGACGTGACCCGCGCCGAGCGGTCGAGCGAAGCGGGGCGCGACGGGCCGAACTCGACGACGGAAAAATCCGCGACCAGCCGGGGCGGATCGGCGAGCAGGAAGGCGCGGTAGGGCACCGCCTGGCTGATCGCGAGGTCGATGGCGATGCCGGCGCCGTCGTCGACGACCCGCGAGGCGGCCGGATCGAGCCGCGCGAGCGCGCTCAGGTCGTCGGCCAGCGCGGACTGGCCGATCCAGAGTGACAGTAGAAGGTGAAGCGCGATCGCCCGGATGCCCATGCCGCCTGCCCGTTTTCGCCGATCATAGGCGCGTCGGCGCCCCGGCGAAACGCCTATCCCCTGGCCTTCATGAAGTCGTGAAGCCGCGCCAGCCCCTCGCGGATGTCGGCACTGGACCGGGCATAGGAGAACCTGAGCGTCCCCGCCCCCCGGCGCGGATCGAAATCCAGCCCCGGCGTCACCGCGACACCGGCCTTGTCGAGGATCTCGGCCGCGAAGGCGCGGCTGTCCCCGGTCAGGTCCGAGACATCGGCGTAGATGTAGAAGGCGCCGTCGGGCGGCGCGATCCGGGTGAAGCCGGCCTTCGGCAGCCCGTCTAGCATCAGCCGCCGGTTCTCGGCATAGACGGCGCGGTTCGCCTCCAGCTCGTCGATGCAGCCGAGCGCCGCGAGCGCGGCCACCTGGCTCGCATGGGGCGGGCAGATGAACATGTTCTGCGCCAGCCGCTCGACCGTGCGGATATGGCTTTCGGGCACCACCATCCAGCCGACCCGCCAGCCGGTCATCGAGAAATACTTGGAAAAGGAGTTGATGACGCAGACATCGTCGGAGAGTTCCAGCGCCGAGACGGCCCGCCCCTCGTAATGCAGCCCGTGATAGATCTCGTCCGAGACGAAGGCGAGATCGCGCGCCGCCGCGACTTCGATCAGGGCGGCCAACGATGGCCGGTCGAGCATCGTGCCCGAGGGATTGGCGGGCGAGGCGACGATGAGGCCCTGAACATCGGCGGGAATCGCTTCGGGGCGCGGCTGATAGCGGTCCTCGGCCTTCGTCGGGATGCCGACCGGCGTCAGCGACAGTGCCCGCAGGATCTGCCGGTAGGAGGGATAGCCGGGCTCGCCCAGCGCCACCTTCTCGCCCGCGTCGAAAAGCGCGGTGAAGGCCAGGAGGAACGCGGCCGATGACCCGGCCGTCACGATCACCCGGGCGGGGTCGAGCTCGACTCCGTACCAGCGCCGGCAGAGATCGGCGATTCCCTGCCGCAGCGCCGGCAGGCCGAGCGCCACTGTATAGCCGAGCGCGTCCGTCTCCATCGCGGCCGCGAGCGCGGCCCGCGCACCGGCGGGCGCCGGGGTCGAGGGCTGGCCCACCTCCATGTGGATCACATGGCGCCCGGCCGCTTCGGCGGCGCGCGCGGCCTCCATCACGTCCATCACAATGAAGGGATCGACGATCCCGCGGCTTGATGTGCGCATGCTCCCCTCTCTATCGTGGCGGGCGAGACCCGGGCCGTTCATCCCAGCCCCGGCCGCGAAGGTCAATGGGCCGCAGCCGGCCCTCCCTTGCGCACCGGGCGTTTTCTGCGATGGTCGGCCCTCGACATGCCGAGGCGCGATATGCCGCGCCGCAAATCAGGAAACGCCCGATGAAACTCGCCCCGCTCGCCTTCATGGCCCTCCTCGCCTCGCCCGCCGCGGCCTTCGACGTCTCGGCGATGTCCGAGGCGGAGCGGACCGCCTTGCGGGCCGAGATCCGCGCCTATCTCCTGGAAAACCCCGAAGTGCTCTCCGAGGCGATCGAGGTCCTGCAATCGCGCCAGGCCGAGGCCGCGGCGCAAGGCGATCTCGACCTCGTGAAGGCGAATGCCGGGGATCTCTTCGAGGACGGCTATTCCTTCGTCGGCGGCAACCCGGACGGCAGCCTGACGATCGTCGAATTCATCGACTACCGCTGCGGTTATTGCCGCAAGGCCCATGCCGACGTGAAGGAACTCGTCTCCTCGGACGGCGATATCCGCTATATCGTCAAGGAATTCCCGATCCTCGGCGACCAGTCGGTCATCGCCTCCCGGTTCGCCATCGCAACCCTCCATGTCGCGGGGAAAGAGGCTTATGAAAAGGTCAATGCGGGCTTTTACGAAAGCTTCCGAGGCGACGTGACCGAAGAGACGCTGATCGCCTTCGCGACCGAACTCGGGCTCGACAGCGCCGCGATCATGGCCAGGATGGACGCGCCGGAAGTGACCAGGGTGATCGAGGACAACCATCTTCTGGCGCAAAGGATGCAGATTTCCGGCACCCCGACCTTCGTCATGGGCGAGCAGATGCTGCGCGGCTACGCGCCCCTCGACACGATGCGCGAGATCGTCGCGGAAGAGCGGGGCTGAGCGCGCTGCGTCGGGATCAGGCGGTCCTGCCGACGATCTACCGCGCCGGCGATCTGCGGGTGCAGCTCTTTTCCACCTGTGCCCGGTTCGGCACGGCCGGGAAGATTACCCTCGCCGATCTGAAGATCGACCTGATGTTTCCGTCCGATGCCGCGACCGGGGCCGCGCTCCGCCACCTCGCTGCCGGGGATTGACCGCGACACGCCGCGAACGGACCTTGCGGTCCGCCGATCCTCGCCTAGATTGGCCGCGCGCGCGAACAATCCCGGAGACCGACATGACCGACGAGGCCCTCGTCATCTTCACGCCTTCGGGCAAACGCGGCCGGTTCGCCCTTGGCACCCCCGTCCTGACGGCGGCCCGGCAACTGGGCGTCGACCTCGATTCGGTCTGCGGCGGGCGCGGCATCTGCTCCAAATGCCAGATCACGCCGGGCTATGGCGAGTTCTCCAAGCACGGGGTGACGGTCGCCGCCGACGCGCTTTCGGAATGGAACGCGGTCGAGGACCGCTACAACCGCGTCCGGGGCCTGGCGGAGGGCCGGCGCCTTGGCTGTCAGGCGAAGATCATGGGCGATGTCGTCATCGACGTGCCGCCCGAAAGCCAGGTCCACCGCCAGGTGATCCGCAAGTCCGCGACCCAGCGCGACATGGTGATGGATCCCGCCACCCATGCCCATTACGTCGAGGTCGCCGAGCCCGACATGCACGAGCCCTCGGGCGATTTCCAGCGGCTCGCGGACGCGCTCCGCGCGCAGTGGCAGATCGACGGGCTGACCGCCGAGCCGACCATCCTCACCCGGCTTCAGCCGATCCTGCGAAAGGGCGCGTGGAAAGTCACCGTGGCGATCCACCGCGACCATCACGGGACGCCCCGCATCATCGACCTCTGGCCCGGCTTTCATGAAGGCAGGCTCTACGGGCTTGCCATCGACCTCGGCTCCACCACCATCGCCGCCCATCTTTGCGACCTCAGGAACGGCAATGTCCTTGCCTCCTCCGGCCTGATGAACCCGCAGATCCGCTTCGGCGAGGATCTGATGAGCCGGGTCAGCTACGCGATGATGAACCCCGGCGGCGACCGGGAGATGACGGCGGCGGTGCGCACCGCGCTCAACGGCCTTGCCCGGTCGATCGCCACCGAGGCCGGGATCGACCCGAACCAGATCGTCGAGACGGTCTTCGTCTGCAACCCGGTGATGCATCACCTCCTGCTCGGCATCGACCCGGTGGAGCTTGGCCAGGCGCCCTTCGCACTGGCGACATCGGAAAGCCTGTCGCTGGCGGCCCGCGATCTCGACCTCACCGCGATCCATCCGAACGCGCGGACCTATATCCTGCCCTGCATCGCCGGGCATGTGGGGGCCGATTGCGCCGCCGTGGCATTGTCGGAGGAACCGAACAAGTCCGACGATATCGTGCTGATTGTTGACGTGGGCACCAATGCCGAGATCCTCCTCGGCAGCAAGAAGCGGGTGCTCGCCTGCTCCTCTCCGACCGGCCCCGCCTTCGAGGGCGCGCAGATCAGCGCCGGCCAGCGCGCGGCGCCGGGCGCCATCGAACGGGTGGAGATCGACCCCGCGACGAAGGAGCCGCGCTTCAAGGTCATCGGCTGCGACCTCTGGTCGACCGAGGACGGCTTCGCCGCCGCCACCGCCCAGACCGGGATCACCGGCATCTGCGGCTCGGGCATCATCGAGGCGGTGGCCGAGATGCGCATGGCGGGGCTTCTCGACGCCAGCGGGCTGATCGGCTCGGCCGAACAGACCGGCACGCCGCGCTGCGTGCCCACCGGGCGGACCAGCGCCTATGTGCTTTTCGATGGCAGCGCCGAGGGCGGGCCGCTGATCGCCGTGACCCAAGGCGACATCCGGGCGATCCAGCTTGCGAAATCGGCGCTCTATGCCGGCGCCCGGCTGCTGATGGACGAACTTGGCATCGACAAGGTGGACCGGGTGGTTCTCGCCGGGGCATTCGGGGCTCACATCTCGCCGAAACATGCTATGGTGCTGGGCATGATCCCGGATTGCCCCCTCGACAAGGTGACATCGGCCGGCAACGCCGCCGGCACCGGCGCGCGGATCGCGCTGTGCAGCATCGCCGCCCGCGCCGCGATCGAGGACGAGGTGAAGCGCATCCACAAGGTCGAAACGGCGATCGAACCGCGCTTCCAGGAACATTTCGTCGCCGCCAATGCGATCCCGCACGCGACGGCGCCGTTCCCGGAGCTCGGCGCCATCGTCACCCTGCCCGATGTCAGCTTCAACACCTCCGGCTCCGGCGGCGAAGGCGGACGCAGGCGGCGGCGCGGCTGACGGGATGGAGGCCGGGGATCCCATAGCCGACCTCATCGCGGCCACGGCCCGGTCCGACCGCGCGGCGTTCCGCGCGCTCTATTCCGCCGCCTCGGCGAAACTCTTCGGCGTTGCGCTCCGTATCCTCAAGGACCGCAGCGAAGCCGAGGATGCCGTGCAGGAAGTGTTCACCAGGGTCTGGCTCAATGCCCGCCGCTACGACGCCGGACGGGCGCGCGGCATGACCTGGCTCATCGCCATCGCCCGCAACCATTCCATCGACCGGCTCCGCGCCCGACCGGCGGCGAGCGAGGACGAGACCGCCATCGCGCGCTTCGCCGACGGCGCGCCGGGACCGGAAGCGCAGAGCATCGCGCGGGGCGAGGCGAAGCGCATCGCCGACTGTTTCGACCTTCTCGAACCGGCGCGGGCCGAGGCGGTGCGGGGCGCCTATCTGAACGGGCTGAGCTATCAGGAGCTTTCCCGGCACCACGACGTGCCCGTCAACACGATGCGGTCCTGGCTCCGCCGGGGCCTGCAGAAACTGAAGGAGTGCCTCGAGGCATGAGCGATCCGACCGGTCATATGCCCGAACGGGAGGCGCTGGCGGCCGAATACGTGCTCGGCACCCTGCCGCTCGAGGAGCGGCTTATGGCCGAGGCGCTGATCGAGGGCGATCCCGGTTTCGCGGCCATGGTCGAGGACTGGCACAATCGCCTGTCGCCCCTCAACGACGCCTATGCGGAAGTGCCGCCGCCCGCCGACCTCCTCGACCGGGTCGAGGCGCGGCTCTTCCCCGCGCCCGAGCGCCCGCGCCGGACCGGCTGGCTCTGGGGCGTGCTCGCCGGTGCTGCGCTGGCGGTGCTTGCCCTCGTCACGCTCCTGCCGCCGCCGCCCGCCCCGCTCATCGCGACGCTGACCGGCGAGGGTCAGGCGCTGGCGGTGGCGGCAAGCTTCGATGCCGGCAGGGGCGAACTCACCGTGGCCCGCGCGGCGGGTCCGGCGGCGGAACCCGGCACGGATTACGAGCTCTGGCTGATCCCCGAGGGCGAGGCGCCGATCTCCATCGGCCTTGTCCGCGAGGGCGAGCTGAAGATCCCGGTCGCGGATCTGCCGGCGGGCACGACGCTTGCCATCACGCTCGAACCCGAAGGCGGCTCGCCGACCGGGGTCGCGACCGGCCCGCTCCTCGTCGCGGCCGTGATCGGCGGAGCCTGAGCGCGCGTTTTCCCGGGCCGGAAAGCCCGTCCATGTCTTGGCGCCGGTTCGGTCCGGGATGCGGGACGACGCGTTCCTCCCTTCGCCCGGGAACAAGGCGAAGCCGCCGGGCAAGCGCGCGCCCGGCTTGCGCTCTGCCTGCCGACAGTGCCGCTTCGGGCCAAGTGAAGACCAATACGGGTCCGAAACATCGCAAGAATCTTTCCCGACATTTTTTTCGCGACACGTGCAACTTCCGCAACGCGGGCTCCGTAACTCCTCGCAGATCAGGGGGAATGGGTCCCCCTGCCTGCAAAAGGGAGTTCCCGAATGAACCGTATTTCCATCCTCGCGCTGGCCTTCTCCGCCCTCTCCGTCCCGGCCTTCGCCGAAAACCCGATGGTCGGCGGTGCCGCGATGTATGAGGACAAGAACATCGTCGAGAACGCCGTGAACTCGGCCGATCACACCACGCTCGTCGCCGCGGTCCAGGCCGCGGGCCTCGTCGACACGCTCGCGGGTGAAGGCCCCTTCACCGTCTTCGCGCCCACGAACGACGCCTTCGGGATGCTCGCCGCCGGCACCGTCGAGGACCTTCTGAAGCCCGAGAACAAGGCGGCGCTGACCAAGGTGCTGACCTGCCATGTCGTCGCGGCGGACGTGATGTCCGAGGCGCTCGTCAAGATGATCGCCGACGATGGCGGGATGCACGACGTGCCGACCGTCGGCGGCTGCACGCTGAAGGCGATGGTCGTGGACGGCAAGGTGAAGATCGAGGACGAACGCGGCCGCGCCGCAACCGTCACCATCGCCGACGTGAAGCAGTCGAACGGCGTGATCCATGTGATCGACACGGTTCTGCTGCCGGCGATGTGATCGCCTGTCCGTCCCGAGTGCGGGGGCGCCGATCCGTCAGGCGCCCCATTTCCCCAGCAGCTCGGCCGGGTCGAGCGGCGCGACCTGCGAACCTTCCGCGATCCGCCCCGGCGTCCGGCTCAGCCGCGGCGCCGGGGCGGGCTGGGTCACGCCCTCGTGGTCGAGATAGGCGCCGCGCGCCCGGTTGTGCGCATGGCCCGGCGCCTCGGCGATGGTCAGGACCGGCGCGGCACAGGCATCGGTCCCTTCCAGAAGCGCCGCCCACGCGTCCCGGGTCTCCTCCGCGATCCGGGCCGCCACGGCCGCGCGCAGCTCCGGCCAGCGCGCCCGGTCCATCTGATCGGGCAGCGCCCCGGCATCGAGGCCGATCCGCGCGAGGAACTCCGCCCAGAACTTCGCCTCGATGGCGCCGACCGCCAGAAAGCCCCCGCACTTGCAGCGGTAGCAGCCGTAGAACGGCGCCGCGCCGTCAAGGATGTTCGCCGCCCGCGCATCGCGCCAGAGGCCGGCCGCCGCCATCCCCTGGATCATCGCCATCAGATGCGCGGTGCCGCCGCTGATAGCGGCATCGACCACCTGCCCTTTCCCGCTCCGCGCCGCGTCGAGAAACGCGCAGACCATCCCGAAGGCGAGATACATCGCCCCGCCGCCGAAATCGCCGAGCAGGTTCAAGGGCGGCACCGGGCGCTCCGCCGGCCCGATCGCATGGAGCGCACCCGACAGAGCGATATAGGTGATGTCATGTCCGGCCGCATGGGCCAGTGGCCCCGCCTGCCCCCAGCCGGTCATCCGTCCGTAGACGAGGCGCGGGTTCTCCGGGAAATCCTCCGGCCCGAGGCCGAGCCGCTCCATCGCGCCGGGGCGCATCCCCTCGATCAATCCGTCGGCCCGCTGGATCAGCCGCCGCGCGATCCCGCGCCCCTCCTCCGATTTCAGGTCGAGCGCAACGAAGCCCCGCCCCCGGTTGAGAATGTCGTAGTCGAGCCCGAGAAGATGCCGGTTGCCCGGTCTCTCGATCCGGATCACCTCGGCGCCCATGTCGGCGAGCGTCATCGCCGCGAAGGGCGTCGGGCCGAGCCCGGCGATCTCGACGATCCGGAACCCGTCGAGCGGCCCCCTCATGCGCCCGCCTTCTCTTCCAGCATCAGCCACTCCTCCTCGGCCGCAGCCAGCGCGGCCTGCCGCTCGGCCAGCCCCTCCGAGGCGCGACGGAACTTGTCGGGCGCGGTCTGGAAAAGCGCGGGATCGGAGAGAAAATCGCTGAGCTTGCCGATTTCCGCCTCCAGTTTCTCGATGATTTCCGGCAGGGTCTCCAGCCGGTGTTTCTCCGTGAACGTCAGGCCTTGCGCGGGTTTCTTCACCTTGACCCCGGGTGCCGCGACCGGCTTCGGCGCAGGCTTCACCGCCTTTTCGGGCGCCACGGCAGCGCTTCTCTGCGTCTGATAGTCGCTCCAGCCGCCGGCATAGGTCACGGCACGCCCGTCGCCCTCCATCGCGATCGTCGTCGTCGCCACCCGGTCGATGAAATCGCGGTCGTGGCTGACGAGGAGCACGGTCCCGTCATACTCGCCGAGAATGTCCTGCAAGAGGTCCAGCGTCTCGACATCGAGATCGTTGGTCGGCTCGTCGAGCACCAGCAGGTTCGATGGCTTCGCCATGATCCGCGCGAGCAGGAGCCGCGCCCGCTCGCCGCCCGAAAGCGAACCGATCGGCGCCCGCGCCTGCGCCTCGTCGAAAAGGAAGTCCTTCAGATAGGCGACGACATGCTTCGGCACACCGCGCACCATCACCTGATCGGACCGGCCCGACACGGCCATCTCGGGATCGTTCACCAGCCCGTCCCAGAGCGTCATCGAGAAGTCCAGCGTGGCGCGGGCCTGATCGAAGACCGCGATCTCGAGATTGGTGCCAAGCCGGACGGAGCCCGTATCCGGCGCGACCTCGCCCGTCAGCATCTTCAGCAGCGTGGTCTTGCCGACGCCGTTCGGGCCGACGAACGCCACCCGGTCGCCGCGCAGGATCTTCAGGTCGAACGGCCTCAGGATCAGCTTCGACCCGAACGCCTTCGCAATCCCCTTCGCCTCGATGACGAGCTTGCCGGAGGCCTGCCCCGCCTCCAGCGCCATCTCCGCCGTCCCCTGCCGCCGGATCAGCGCCGCCCGCTCGGCCCGCATCGCCTGTAACGCCCTGACCCGGCCCTGGTTGCGCTTCCGCCGCGCCGAGATGCCCTCGACCGCCCAGCGCCCCTCGGCCCTGATCCTGCGGTCGAGCTTGTGACGGGCAAGATCCTCCTCGGCCCAGATCGTCTCGCGCCAGTCCTCGAAATGCTCGAAGCCCCGCTCGCTCCGCCGCACGACGCCGCGGTCGATCCAGAAAACCGCCTTCGTCAAGGCCCTGAGGAAGGCCCGGTCGTGCGAGATGATGACGTAGGCGGCCCGCGTCTCGCGCAGTTGCGCCTCGAGCCAGCCGATCGCCTCGATGTCGAGATGGTTGGTCGGCTCGTCGAGCAGCATCAGCTCCGGCGCCTCGGCCAGAAGCTTGGCCAAAGCCGCCCGCCGCTTCTCGCCGCCCGAGGCGGCATCCACCCGGGTCGCGGGATCGAACTTCAGCCCCTCGGCCGCCACCGCCACCCGGTAGTCCTCGCCCTCCGGCAGGCCGGAGGCGGCGAAATCGCCGAGCGTCGCGAAGCCCGCCAGATCCGGCTCCTGCTCCATATAGCCGACGGTCACGCCGGGCGGCACCACCCGCTCGCCCCGGTCGGCCTCGACTAGGCCCGCCATGACCTTCATCAGCGTCGACTTGCCCGACCCGTTGCGGCCCACCAGCGCCACCCGGTCCCCGGACTGAACGACAAGATCGAGACCGTCGAAGACCGGATCGCCCCCGAAGCTGAGCGAGATGCCGGAAAGCTGAAGAAGGGGTGCGCGCGCCATGGCCGATCAGCTAATGCGTTTCGGGGTGATGTGCAAATATCAAGTATCAGAATTCGAACAGGAAAAGTTCGAATTCTGATTCAATGCAAACCCGAAACGCGATTGCCGGGGCGCGGGGCGCCGTCAACGCTCCGTGTCTTCTTCTGTTCGGAAATACCTCGGGGGTGAATGCGGCGAAGCCGCAGAGGGGGCAGCGCCCCCTGCCTCCCGTCCGGGACCCTTCGCTATTCCGCCGCCGCTTTCACGGCGTCCAGCTCGCCGGCGCGCTTTTCCACAAGTTCGACGATATGGTCGATCATCTCCTCGTTGGTCATCTTGTGGCTCTGCTTGCCGGCAAGATAGACCATGCCCGATTCCGCGCCGCCGCCGGTGAAGCCGATATCGGTCATCAGGGCCTCGCCCGGCCCGTTCACCACGCAGCCGATGATCGAGAGCGACATCGGCGTCTTGATATGCTCCAGCCGCTTTTCCAGCCGCTCCACCGTCCTGATCACGTCGAAGCCCTGCCGCGCGCAGGACGGGCAGGAGATGATCTGCACGCCCCGGGTCCTGAGGCCCAGCGATTTCAGGATCTCGAACCCGACCTTCACCTCCTCGACCGGATCGGCCGAGAGCGAGACGCGGATCGTGTCGCCGATCCCCGCCCAGAGCAGGTTGCCGAGCCCGACCGCCGACTTCACCGTGCCGGTCATCAGCCCCCCCGCCTCGGTGATGCCGAGATGGATCGGCGCGTCGGTCGCCTCGGCCAGTTGCTGGTAGGCGGCGGCAGCGAGGAAGACGTCCGAGGCCTTCACCGAGATCTTGAATTCGTGAAAATCGTTGTCCTGCAAAAGCCGGATATGGTCGAGCCCGCTTTCGACCATCGCATCCGGGCAAGGCTCGCCGTATTTCTCCAGCAGGTGCTTCTCGAGGCTGCCGGCATTGACGCCGATGCGGATCGAGCAGCCGTGATCCTTCGCCGCCTGCACCACCTCGCGCACCCGTTTCGCATCGCCGATATTGCCGGGATTGATGCGCAGGCACGCCGCCCCCGCCTCGGCCGCCTCGATGGCGCGCCTGTAGTGGAAATGGATGTCGGCGACGATCGGCACCGGGCTTTCGCGCACGATCTCGCGCAGCGCCCGGGTCGAGGCCTCGTCCGGCGTCGAGATGCGGACGATGTCGGCACCGGCATCGGCCGACCGTTGAACCTGCGCGACGGTCGCCGCCACGTCCGAGGTGATCGTGTTGGTCATGGTCTGGACCGAGATCGGCGCATCGCCGCCGACCGGGACATTGCCGACCATGATCCGGCGCGACGTGCGCCGCTCGATATTGCGCCAGGGACGGATCGGATTGTGGGTCATGTCAGCCTCGGCTCGCACGCGTTGGGCCTTACAGCGTTTCGGGTTTATGTGGAAGTATCAGGTATCAGAATTCGAACAGGAAAAGTTCGAATTCTGATTCAACCCAAACCCGAAACGCCATTGATAGACCCCGCCGGGCGGATCGGCAATGCGCGCGGGGGTTATTCGCCGGCCGGCGCGGGCACCACGGCGCCCGCATCGGCGACCGTCGTGGTATAGCGCACGAGATCGGCGTCCCGGCTCATGTCGGCAAGCGCGAATTTCGCCGTCAGCGCCTCGGGCGACAGGACGAGGTTCTTGGTGACCGAGCCCTGATCGCCCGCCGGCCCGTAGGTCTGGCCGTTCACCGCGAAATAGAGCGCGCCCGATTCGCCGACGCGCAGCACCGGCGCCTCCTCGGTCTTCGGCAGCGCATAGCGCTCGCCGGCGTCGAGGATCTTCTCGAAGAGGATCGTGCCGTCCGCGGCCTGCACCCGGACCCAGGCCGGACGCACGGCGAGCAATTCGACCGCCGGCGCGTCGGCCGCGACGACCTGGACCGGGGTCTCGCCAAGGGCCGGCGTCTCGGCCATCGGCGCCACGGCTTCCGGCGCGTCGCCAACGGCCAGCATTCCGACACTGCGCGGATCGATCGCCGCGATCGGGCCATCGCGGGCCACCAGCACCGGCACGTCGAGCGCGGCCGGACGGTAGAGCCGGTCGAACGCCTCGGGCGCCGGCGGCAGCGCGTCCTGCCCCGGCAGCGCGGCCAGCGCGACCTCGCCCGACTGCATCTGTTCGGTCGCCGTCGCCCCGGCCCCGGCGAGGGGATCAAGCTCGGCCACCACGCCCGGCGCCTGGTCGACGGGGGCAAGCTGCACTTTCTGCACTTCCTGCAGGACCGACCAGCCGCCATAGCCGATCCCGCCGATCAGCATCGCGAGGACGAGAATCGAACCGATGGCGCCGGGCTGCACACCCGACCAGAACGCCTCGCCGCGCGGCACGAAGCTCGCGTTCGGATTGGCCAGGGGGTCGCTGTATTCGATCTTGCGGCGCCCCGGTTTCGGCCCCGAAGCGGCGGCCGACATGCCGTGGGCGACGGTGAAGTTCGCCTCGTCGCAGAAGCGCTGGAAGGCCCAGTCGGCGTCCATGCCGAGATAGCGCGCGTAAGAACGCACGTAGCCGGCGACGAAGCCGGGCGTCTCGAAGGCCGAGATGTCGCAATTCTCGATCGCGGCGATGTAGCTCGCCTTGATCTTCAGTTCGCGCTGCACGTCGAGAAGGGATTTGGCCATGGTCGCGCGTTCGCCGCGCATCACGTCACCGAGCCGCAATTCGAAGTCGTCAAACCCCATGGGTTTATCCGCTTCCTGCGTCGAAGGAGGACCCCTCCGCCCGATCATGCCCACTGCCCCGTCCGTTATCCCCGAATGGCCGACGATTCGTCGTGCCAGTGCCGTCCTATTCAGGATTTAATACCACACGGCAAGCGCGATTGCGACCGCCGAAGCCTCTATGCGGTGAGTTCGGCGCGATTCAGCGCGCAATGTGCCCAGAGCTTGTCCATGGCGCGCACGAGGTGGTCGATATCGGCCATCGCATGCACCGGCGAGGGCGTGAAGCGCAGCCGCTCGGTGCCGCGCGGGACGGTCGGAAAGTTGATCGGCTGCACATAGATCCCGTAATGCTCAAGCAGCATGTCGGAAATCTTCTTGCAGTGCACCGGATCGCCGACATGGACCGGCACGATATGGGTGCCGTGGTCGATGATCGGCAGGCCGAGCGCCTTCAGCCGCGCCTTGAGCACGCGGGCATGTTCCTGCTGCTTGTCGCGCAGCGCCCGTCCGGCTCCGGTCTTGAGGAAACGGACCGAGGCCACCGCCCCGGCCGCCACCGCCGGCGGCAGCGAGGTGGTGAAGATGAAGCCCGGCGCATAGGACCGGATCGCGTCGCACATCTTGGCGCTGGCCGCGATATAGCCGCCCATCACGCCATAGGCCTTGGCGAGCGTCGCGTTGATGATGTCGATCCGCCCCATCAGCCCGAGCTTCTCGGCGATGCCGGCGCCGCGGGCCCCGTACATGCCGACCGCGTGGACCTCGTCGAGATAGGTCAGCGCGTTGAATTCCTGGGCGAGGTCGCAGATCGCCTCCATCGGGCTGATGTCACCGTCCATCGAATAGATCGATTCGAAGGCGATGAGCTTCGGCGCGGCGGGATCGTCGGCCTCCAGCATCCCGCGCAGATGGGCGAGGTCGTTGTGGCGGAAGATGCGCTTGGCGCCGCCGTTGCGGCGGATGCCCTCGATCATCGAGGCATGGTTGAGATTGTCGGAATAGATGATGAGGCCCGGGAAAAGCTTCGGCAGGGTCGAAAGCGTCGCATCGTTGGCGATATAGGCCGAGGTGAAGACCAGCGCCGCTTCCTTGCGGTGGAGATCGGCAAGCTCGGCCTCGAGCCGCTTGTGATAGACCGTGGTGCCGGAGATGTTGCGGGTGCCGCCCGACCCGGCGCCGGTCGCATCGAGCGCCTCATGCATCGCCGCGAGAACGGCCGGGTGCTGGCCCATGCCGAGATAATCGTTGCCGCACCAGACGGTGATGTCCTCTTCAGACCCGTCGGCCTTCGTCCAGGTCGCTTTCGGAAACTGGCCATTGCGGCGCTCGATATCGATGAACGTCCGATAACGGCCTTCGTCGTGAAGACGCTGTATGGCCCGGTCGAGCTGTGCGTCGTAGTCCATTTCCGTCTCCCCGGCTCTTTGTCTGTCACTCCAAGCCCTAGGGGGCCCGTCCGCTCCGGTCCTTGATAAAGGTCAAATTCCGCGATGACGAGGGTACAATTTGCCGCGCAGGGACCGGCGGCCCGGCCCGGCACCGCGGGGCGCAACTGGACAAAGCCCGCCCCGCTGATACGGTCTGTCTCGAACCACGAAGGAGTCCCACATGAGCCTCGACGCCGTCCTCGCCCGGATCGACGAAACCCTGCCCGACGCCACCGAGCGGCTCTTCGCGCTGCTGCGCATCCCCTCGATCTCGACCGATCCGGCCTACAGGGCCGATTGCGCGAAGGCCGCCGACTGGCTGGCCGAGGATCTCAGGGGGCTCGGCTTCGACGCCGCCGTCCGGCCGACGCCGGGCCATCCGATGGTCGTCGGCCATTCCGGCGGCCATTCCGGCGGCCAGTCCGGCGGCGCGGGCCGGCACCTGCTCTTTTACGGCCACTACGACGTGCAGCCGGTCGACCCGCTCGACCTCTGGGACCGCGACCCGTTCGACCCCGAGATCCAGGACACGCCGAAGGGAAAGGTGATCCGCGCCCGCGGCGCCTCCGACGACAAGGGCCAGCTCATGACCTTCATCGAGGCCTGCCGGGCGTGGAAGCATGTCCACGGCACCCTCCCCGGCCGGCTCACGATCTTCCTCGAGGGCGAGGAGGAATCCGGTTCGCCCTCGCTGATCCCCTTCATGCGGGAGAACGCGGACGAGCTGAAGGCCGATCTCGCGCTCATCTGCGACACCGGACTCTTCGACTCCACCCGGCCCGCGATCACCACGATGCTGCGCGGACTTCTCGGCGAGGAGATCACCCTCACCGGCCCCGACAAGGACCTGCATTCGGGCATGTATGGCGGGGCGGCGATGAACCCGATCCGGGTGCTGACGAAGATCATCGCCTCGCTCCACGACGAGAACGGCCGGATCACCGTGCCGGGCTTCTACGACGGGGTCGAGGAATTGCCCGACGCCGTGCGCGCCCAGTGGCAGGCGCTCGCCTTCGACTACGGGAAATTCCTCGGCGATGTCGGGCTCTCGGTGCCGGCGGGCGAGCATGACCGCACGCCGCTCGAGATGATCTGGTCGCGCCCGACCTGCGAGGTGAACGGCATCTGGGGCGGCTATACCGGCGAGGGCTTCAAGACCGTGCTGCCGTCGAAGGCCCATGCGAAGATCTCGTTCCGGCTGGTGCCCGGCCAGGATCCGGATCTGCTTCGCGACAATTTCCGCAACCATGTCCGCACGATGGTGCCCTTCGATTGCGAGATCGCCTTCCGCGACCACGGCGCGAGCGCGGCGGGCGTCATGGACATCTCCGACCCGGCCTTCGAGGCCGCGCGCGGCGCGCTCGGACAGGAATGGGGCCGGCCCGCATCTTACGTGGGCTGCGGCGGCTCGATCCCGATCGCCGGCTTCTTCCAGTCGATCCTCGGCATGGACGCGATGCTGATCGGCTTCGGCAAGGACGACGACCAGATCCACAGCCCGAACGAGAAATACGACATGGAGAGCTTCCACAAGGGCATCCGGTCCTGGGCGCGCATCCTCGCCGCCCTGACATGATCGCGGGGTTTGAGGACGGGCGCGCGGCGGTCAACGGGCAGGAGATCGCCTATTCGGCGGGCGGCTCCGGCCCGCCGCTCCTTCTCCTGCACGGCTTCCCCCAGACCCGCGCGCTCTGGGCGAAGGTCGCGCCGCTCCTCGCCCCGCGCTTCACCGTCGTCGCCGCCGACCTGCGCGGCTATGGCGGCTCCTCGAAGCCGCAAGGGGCCGGGCACTACACGTTCCGCGAGATGGGCCGCGACCTCTTCGCGCTCATGTCCGACCTCGGGCACGACCGCTTCCACCTCGCGGGCCACGACCGGGGCGGGCGCACCGCCCACCGCATGGCGCTCGACGACGGGGCGCGGCTTCTCAGCCTGACGCTGATGGACATCGTGCCGACCCACCACCTCCTCGACCATCTCGACCGGAAGGTGGCGGCCGCCTATTACCACTGGTTCTTCCTCGCCCAGCCCGCGCCCTTCCCCGAGGCGATGATCCTCGCCGATCCCGACCGCTTCTTCGAGGCCTGCCTCCTCGGCTGGGGCGGTGCGCGGCTTGCCGATTTCGATCCCGGCCAGCTCGCCGCCTACCGCGCCGCCTGGCGCGATCCGGCGACTGTCGGCGCCATGTGCGACGACTACCGCGCCGCGCTCCGCCACGACTTCGACCTCGACGCGGCCGACCTGCCCCGCCGCGTCCCCTGCCCCGCGCTCGTCCTCTACGGCGCCAAGGGCGCGATGGCGCAGGCCTACGACGTGCCCGCCACCTGGGCAGACCGCCTCACCGACATGCGGGCGGCGGCGATCCCCGGCGGGCATTTCTTCATCGACACCGCGCCCGAGGCGACCGCCCGCGCGCTCCTGGACTTCCTGCCATGACTGACTTCACGATCCGCGATGCCGCCCCCCGCGACGAAGCCGGATGGCGCGCCCTCTGGGACGCCTACCTCGCCTTCTACGCGGTCGACCTCGCCCCCGGGGTCACAACCCGGACCTGGGCGCGGCTGATGGACCGGGCCTCGCCGCTCAAGGCCCGCATCGCCGTCCGGGGGGACCGCCTCGCCGGCTTCGCCATCCACCAGCACCACCCGTCGAGCTGGGTCGCCGGCGACGACTGCTACCTTGAGGATCTCTTCGTCGCCGCCTCCGCCCGCGGCAGCGGGATCGGCCGCGCGCTCATCGACGATCTCGCGGCCCTGGCCCGGACGAAAGGCTGGCACCGGCTCTACTGGCATACCGGCGAAGACAATGCCCGCGCCCGCGCGCTCTACGACAGCTACGCGCCCAGCGACGGGCATATCCGCTACCGGCTGCGGCTCTGATCTTCATCTTGCCGCAAATATCCCCGCCGGAGGCCCGCCGCGCCAGCGGCGCGGCGCCCCCGAAGGATCAGGCGACCGCCGGCGCCAGCTCGACCGACCAGAGCTCGGTATCGGCCGCATCCATCAGCCGCACCGTCATCGCCTGCGTCGCGGCCGAGATGTCGACCTTGCCGAAGAACTGAAGCCCGTCCGAGGGCGGCAGGTTGCTCTGACCGTCCTCGGGATGCCTGGCGAATCGCACCTCCGGCCCGAAGGTATTGTCATAGCCGTTCGGCCCGAACGTGCCGGCGTGGAGCGGTCCCGAGACGAATTCCCAGAACGGCTCGAAATCCTGGAACCGGGCGCGGTCGGGGCTGTAGTGATGAGCGGCGGTGTAATGCACGTCCGCCGTCAGCCAGACGGTGTTCTGCACATTTGCATGCTTGATGAAGCTCAGGATCTCGGCCACGTCGAATTCGCGGCCCCGGACCGGACCGTCGCCGTTGGCGCCGTTCTCGAAGGCGGCATCGCCGTCCTTCACCACCATGCCGATCGGCATGTCGGCGGCGATGACCTTCCAGACCGCCCGCGACGCGGCCAGCTCGCGCTTCAGCCAGGCCTTCTGCGCGGCGCCGAGGAACGCCGTCGGCTCGGCCTCGTCATTCGCGGTGTTGTCGCCGCGATAGGTCCGCATGTCGATGAAGAAGATGTCGAGAAGCGGGCCGTAGCCGACCTTGCGGTAGACCCGGTAGGGCTCGCTCAGGCTGGAGCGGATCGGGTACATCTCGTGGAAGGCACGGGCCGAGCGCGCCGCCAGCTGCGCCGCCGACTTGACCTTGTAGCGGTCGTCCGAGGCGAGGACCTCGTTCGGATACCAGTTGTTGGTGACCTCGTGATCGTCCCACTGGTAGAGCACCGGCACCTCGGCGTTGAAGGCCCGCACATGGGCATCCATCATGTTGTAGAGATACTGGCCGCGGAACTCGTCCAGCGTCTCGGCCACCTTGGCCTTCGCCTCGACGAGGACGTTCTTCCATTTGGTGCCGTCCTTCAGGTCGACCTCGGCCGCAAGCGGGCCGTCGGCATAGACGGTATCGCCGGAATGGATCATGAAATCGGGGCGGTGGCCGTGCATCGTCCGGTAGGTGACCATGCCGCCGCGCGCCTCGTCGATGCCCCAGCCCTGCCCGGCGGTATCGCCCGACCAGACGAAGGAAATGTCGCGCAAACCCATCGGCGCGGTGCGGAAATGGCCGCTGACGGGCTCCGACAGGCCGTTGAGGTCGGACGCATCCTGCATCGTCACACGGTAGAAGATGTCCTGATCCGACGGCAGACCTTCCAGCAGCAGCTTGCCGGTGAAGTCGGTGGGCGTTCCGACATCCAGCGCCTGCACCTGCATCGCCCCGGCGAAGCTGTCGCGCGTCGACCACTCGACGAGCATCCTCGCCTCGCGGTCGGCCCGCGCCCAGATCACCGCGCCGTCATGGGCGACATCGCCGGACTGGACGCCGTGAGTGACGAGGGGGCGCGACTGCGCCCGGCTCAGCGCCGGCATGGCGAGGCTTGCGGCAAAGGCCGTGGAACCGATCAGCGCCTGGCGGCGGGAAATGCGAATGCTGGGCATGGACGAACTCCGCGTGTCTCGGGGAAAGGGTCCCTCCCGCATAGACGGCGGATTTGTCAGCCGGATGCCGGACCGGTAACGGTTCGGTCAAGCTTTGATGACGCTCAGCGGACAAGGGCGGCGCGGACCAGCTTGGCGGCAAGCACCAGCCATGGCGCGGCATGGAGCGCCAGATCGAAGATGTCGATCGGCCGGGTCAGCGTCCCCGCCACCAGCATCTTCAGCTTTTCCCAGATATGCGGCTCGGGAAGGAACGGCGCGAGGCCGAGCGTCAGCGCCGCGAGAACCGCAATGTTCATCGGGATCTTGTCGAGGAATTCCATCTCGCCTCCGGACTGCGACTGCGCCGGCATAGACCGCGGCGGCTGGACGATCACTGAGACGAAATGGCGCGGTTGACGGGGCTCGAACCCGCGACCCCCGGCGTGACAGGCCGGTACTC
>WOYI010244389.1_pt1 | contig 21299 bp, 16 predicted proteins | sample 6423411 | NCBI WGS metagenome assembly WOYI01 (sample SAMN13441803, study PRJNA592873) | oil field metagenome | biome: oil field; feature: oil-well bore; material: oil-contaminated soil; isolation source: oil-contaminated soil from oil-well borehole | place: Germany: Wietze | collected 2016-10-18 ... | reverse complement strand
TTCAGGGTTCAGGGTTCAGGGTTTATGCTGAATCCAAGACCCATCATCGATCCTCAAGAAATACATATCCAATGCCGAATAAACAATAATCAATACCCGGTATTCTTCAGGATTGGATATTTCACATTGCGCATTGGATATTCTCAAATTTAAACATGCTAATTGCAAATCCCAGGGAAGTACAGGTCACCCAGCATCCGGCATAAAAAAAGGGAACCTTTCGATTCCCCTTTATACATTATATATAATGTAAATTATTTTACTGATTCCATATACTCGATCAGTTCGCAAACTTTTGCCGAGTAGCCCATTTCGTTATCGTACCACGAAACTACTTTTACAAAGTTGGGAGATAATGAAATACCAGCGCCTGCATCGAAGATTGAAGTGCGGGTGTCGCCAACAAAGTCGTTAGAAACCACAGCATCTTCAGTATATCCCAGGATACCTTTCAATTCTCCTTCAGAAGCAGCTTTCATGGCAGCACAAATTTCTGCATAAGAAGCGCCTTTTTCCAGATTAACGGTGAGGTCCACTACGGATACGTCAGGAGTCGGAACACGGAAAGCCATCCCGGTAAGTTTTCCATTCAACGAAGGAATTACTTTCCCCACAGCTTTTGCAGCGCCTGTTGACGATGGGATGATATTCTGACCAGCTCCGCGGCCACCTCTCCAGTCTTTCATCGACGGGCCGTCAACGGTTTTCTGGGTAGCAGTAGTTGCGTGAACCGTAGTCATCAAACCTTCTTTGATCCCGAAATTGTCGTTTAATACTTTTGCTACCGGGGCCAAACAGTTGGTGGTACACGAAGCATTTGAAACGAAAGTCATGTCGTTGGAGTATGATTTATTGTTTACGCCCATTACGAACATTGGCGTATCATCTTTTGATGGGGCCGACATCACTACTTTTTTAGCGCCGGCATCGATATGGCCCTGCGCTTTTTCTTTGGTCAGGAATAAACCGGTTGATTCAACCACATAGTCTGCTCCAACCGCTCCCCAATTGATATCAGCCGGATTTCTTTCGGCAGTTACGCGGATTTCGTTTCCGTTTACAACCAGTTTACCGTCTTTTACTTCAACAGAACCTTTGAAAAGTCCGTGTGTTGAATCGTATTTCAACATGTAAGCCATGTATTCAACATCGATCAGGTCGTTAATCGCTACAACCTGGATTGTTCCTTTGGCAACTGCCTGGCGGAAAACAAAACGTCCGATTCTTCCGAATCCGTTAATACCTATTTTAATCATAGTTGAAAAAGTTTTAATTATTGTAATAAAATTCTTTTAAGTCTTGGCTCAGGTTAAATGCCTGGTTTCTAAAAGCCACACAAAGTAACTACATTTTGCGGTTTATGTCAAGACGCCAATTTTATTTCGTCCGAACCTTAATAATAACTTAAAGTGTTTAGATTGCCGTATTTTATTTATTCATGGGGGAAAGTTGGTTTTTTGCAAAATATCCAATTCTCAGCGCGTTAAAAACTGCTCAAATTGCAGTTTGCCAACCCAATACGGCGATTTTAAGGTGTCGTGTTTTTGATCGTTCCGGCAAAAAACACGCTTTTCAGTTCGATTTCAGCAATTGATACCGGTAATGGATAAAATTTCACTTCAACTTTCGATTCAAAACATACAATAATCAAATGTAACACAGACCTGAAAAGCGGTGGGTGAAACGGAAGAATAAGCCAGGGAAGTAGTATTTACATATTGAATTATACTTGTTGGCAATCCGGTTGCAAATATTGAGGGGGGGCCTCACTATATGCCGGGCATTTACAGGTGCGGCACGAAGTAATAAACAGGAAGCTAAAACCCAGCAGTAACAGCAGGGGCAAACGTTTGGCACGCCTGTTTTTCGCAATAACTTCAGCTTTTAACAATAATGTCGTTCCAATGGCTTTCATATTGTTGTATAGTTAACAAACACAAGGTTTTGAGCGATTTTTAACTTGTGGTTATTAAATCAAACGTTTGGGCGCAAAAAATAGTGTTAATATTCGTTATATTTAAAAAAAATAGTTTAAAATTGTACTTTGATACTATAAAACACAGGGCCTGGCGTAAGATCAAAACCCAAATTTACAGAAACGTGTAAACACAGGAGTTTGGAAATGAAAGCGGGCTGTTGAAAACATTAAGTAAAACATTGCATTTTATGCAACAGATATTTTGTACATTGATGCAAATTTTTATACGTTTGTACAGTTTACCGTACCTGTACGGTGAAAATCTATCTGAAAGAATGATTAAAGAATTAAATAAATTAAAATCAATCAATCAATTAAGTTCAATTTAAAAGCAATTTGCTATGAAAAAATTTACTGGAAATTTTTTGAGCGGAAAGTATCGTAGCCTGCTACATATTTTTCGATCGGTTGCACTTGGCTTGGTGGCTTTATTGCTTGCGAATACCCCTGGGTTTTCGCAAGGATGTGTAGGGCCCTATGATCAGGTGACTTTTAAAGCTGGCGAGCTTAACAACTGCTTCCTGTCCGATGACAGTGTCTATTCGGTACAGGTTTCAGCTGCCAATTTTTGGAACCTCGACAGTATTAATCTTTTCTTGAATTATACCGAGGCTGACTGGGTTTTCGACGGATATACCATCCTCGACGACGCATTCAACCAGACTACCGGTGGTAATGTCCCATTGTCGATCGACGACGATGGTTCGGTATTAAATATCCATTGGGATGAAAAAGTAAATCGGGGAGAATTATCACAGGATGGGACTTTTACCCCATTTTTGACACTACGTTTCCGTACTACCGGAAATCCGGGTTCGTACACAAACGCCCTGGCATGGACAACTGCAAGTAAAGTTTATGTTTGTGGTGGATCGGGAACGCCTACTCCTCCTTATGTGCAATGGACCAATGTAGCCTATCTGGATGGCGCCATTACTACCACGATTGCTTATCCTGCCATTCTCTACACCGTAGATCCACCACAACCTGTTTGTGCCAACGATCCTGTTGATATTGAGGTTACCGACCCGGTTGGTGACGATCTTATGTATTCTTTTAATGGTTTAACCTGGTCTGATAGCCCGTTAGCCAACTCAACTGCAGGTAATAATACTGTTCAGGTAATGGATACCATTACTGGTTGTGTCTCAATTGTACAGGCTATCGTTATTGATGCTCCCGATCCATTAGCCTGGGATGTAGATATTACCGATGAAAGTTGCGACCGTCAGGGTGAAATTCAGTTTGAGATTACCACTCCTTCTGTTGGTCCTTATACTTATTGGGTTGTCCCGTCTTCGAAATTATCTTTTGTCGAAATTACATTATTTACTGAAGGCGAAGATTCACCTGAATTAAATATTTACCATACATCTTCTAATCAGGTGTTAAGACCTGAAGGTTGGTATTATCTAATGGTACAAGACGCAAATGGTTGTGTTGATCTTCTTGATGCTTACTGGGCTGAAGTTTATATTGATGGTAGTTCAGTAGTGGATGCTACAATAACTGCGACTGTGCCTGAAGTAGCATGTGCCGGTGGCGATAATGGTGAGATTACTATTTCTTCAGTATCTGGTGGCGAAGTAGGCGCTGCCGGTTACGAAGTTTGGGTTGATGGTGTATTGGATGGAAACTACACTTCTGGATCGTATGTAATTAGCGGTCTTGAACCAGGCACTTATACCATTGAAGTTAAAGATACCGTAGATTGTACTTATTCAGAAGATATTAACATCGTTGACGTAGCCCCATGGTCATTTGAAGTGGAATACCTCGATGCGCCTTGTGCTGCTGCAACCGGTGAATTGTGGGTTTCTTACATCTTAGATGGTGAAGGGGATACCATTGATATTTCTACCCTTGGCTCGGCTGTTACTTTCCACGTTGTGGGCGGTACCGCGCTGATACCGGTAGATACTACTATTTTGGCTGGTGATACTTTAAAAGGTATTCCTGCCGCCAACTACAGCGCCTGGATACAGGACACACTAACTGGTTGTCCTGCAGTGGCCTATGTTAATTCTGACAACTCAGGAAATACCATTCCAATTTTGGATGACGGCGCTATTACTTTCAAAACAAACGTAACCGACGAAACATGTTTTGAAGATGCAGATGGATCTGTAGAAGTATATGATGTTACCAGAACTTGTTTAAGCTGTAACGAAGGCGCTTACTATCAGTATATGATTGCAGATACGGGTACTTTTAATACTGATGGTTTACCTACGGACTGGATGCCGATTGACAGTATCTACGACAGGTTAAGCCCTAATTCGTATTGGGTAATCGTTCGTGATTCTGCCAAGACTGATTCTGTATGTGCAACTTACGAAATGATAAACATCAATGGCGCTGATTCAGCATTGCAAATGACCATTTTAGGAACTTTTGCACCTACGTGTAATGGTGGAAACGATGGTTACGTAAAAATGTACGTAACTGGTGGTACTCCCCCTTATTCATATTCTGTTGATGAGCTTCCGAATTGGATGCCTAAGCCACCTTTCGCTTTAACCGAAGGTGAACATACTCTTAGAGTACAAGATTTTAATGGTTGTATTATTTCACAGGATGTTGTTGTTGACTCTGTAGATGCCAACATTATTACAGCCTCGATTGATACAATTGCTTGTCCCGGCGAAGGCGCTGAAATTACGGTGAATTTCCTTTCTACGGGTCACTTCTCTGAGCCAACTGACTTTACTTATTATTACTCAGTTGATTCAACAGATGTATTCACCGTGGGTACAGCATTCCAACCTTCGTGGGCAACAACGCCAACCGAAGTTCTGCCAGGTACCTATTATGTTGGTGCAATGGATCCGTTCGGATGTACCTCTAACGTAATTAAACTGGTACTCGATTCAATCGAAGAAATGACCGTTGAAGTTACCTGGGAAGATGCAACCTGTGCAGGGACATGGAGTGGTCAGGTACATTTAGAAGTTCTGACAGGTATTCCTGATTCAGTATTCTATTATGCTTTTGCAAATAATCCACAGGTGTTGCAACCTAAATACGATTCTTTACTCAACTGGTATCCATTTACTTTAGATTCTTTAATGGAATCTATAGAAGTACAAAAGGGAAATTATTACTTTGTTGTAAAAGGAAGTTGCGATCAGTACAGCAATGTGGCTTTTGCACCTGTTGACGGATACGATCCGATCAACGTGAACCCAATCGACTCGGTTACCCCGGTAACTTGCTACGGTGGAAATAACGGAACGTTAGTAGTAACTGACGAAGTTTCCGGCGGAGCGCCTGGTTATGGCGTTGCGGGGGCTATGTATTTATATTCGTTATATGACAATGAGGACAATGTCGTAGGAAAGGAAATGCAGGAAACTGCAGTTTGGAATACTTTATCGGCTGGTACATATATGTTATATGTTTACGATAATACCGACATAACTGCTGATCCTTCGATGTGTCCGCCCGACAGCATCTCTGTAACCGTAAGACAATATCCTAAATTACTGATCGACAGCATTAACGTTTACGACGTAAACTGTGCCGGTGAAAATAATGGTGAACTCCACGTATTTATCAGCGGTGGCCTGGGGGGTATTTCAACCCTTAATGGCAATCAAACAACTCCAAAAGTGGATGGTAATGCCTATACTGTAACGGTTAACTCAATTACCGGCGATCAAGGCTATAGCGTGAAACTGGGCGATTTGATTGACACCGTGGTGTTCCAAACTCAGGGTGGCGACTTTGAAGTCGTTGTGAAAGATGCTAACGGATGTGTTGCAATAGACACCGTAACCGTAATGGAGCCGCTTCCATTCATGATTACCGAAATGATCACGGAACCTAGCGACTGTGGTGAAAAAGACGGTGTTATTGAAGGTATTATTGCCGGTGGTTATGAAGGAGTCCCAATTCAGGTAACCGTTAACGACAGTATTTTCCCAACCTTATATATGGCTGGTGACACTGTAGTCTTTGTTGACAGCGCCGAATATGATGTTGATTACATTGTTTCGGTTGTAAACAACAGTATGTCGGTAATTGACTCGGGAATCATGCCGGCTGATGAGCAGTGCGCTTATACTGATACTATTGTAATCTCAGTTATAAATCCATTTGATTTCGATTCTGAAGCTGAATGTACCTTATGTTACGGCACAAGTACAGGAACAATTAAAATCAGCAATATCACAGGTGGTTCAGGCGCTTATCAATTCCAGATTGTAAGTACTGTGGCCAATGATTACGATGCGCTTGATGAAAGCAGATGGTGGCCAAAAGATGCTGAAGGTGATAATGTATATGTAACCGACAGTGTTGCTTTCGACACCATGGCATCGGGAGAATATTTAATCTATTTACGTGATGATGATGGATTTACATTGGCAAAATGTTGTCGTCCGGATCGCGTAACTGTTTGTGAAACTGACTCGCTTGAACTGTTAAATGTTGACTTGGTAAGTGGTGTTAGTTGTGCCGGAGACAGCACAGGTGCGATCAGCATTTCAGCACAAGGCGGAACAGCTCCTTACCTGTATTCTTATACTCGTACAGAAATAGGCGACAATGGTTATCCATATCAGGGATTACCTGATGTTGATAGTTTAACCTGGTTCGAAAACGATACTATTACAGGTCTTCCTGTAGGTACTTACATTGGTTGGGTAATCGACGCAAACGGTTGTTTGACTGGTTGTGAAATCAACTCTTCAGGTTTGCCAATTGACAAACACCGGGTTGTTATCCTTGACGAAGGTTCAGTTTCTGTAGATTCTATCTATGTTGACGAACCAATGTGTTACGGGGGCGATGCATCGATCGAACTTTACGGAGTTACTGCGGGTAGTTCTTCTACTACGCTTACATTCTTACTTTCAGGCGTTAACTACCTGGGTGAAAATGTTAACTATGTATTCGAAAAACCAGCAGGTTTAACTGCTTACGTTTTGGATAGCGTTGTGGCCCCTGACTCAATTTATACCTTAACTGTATTGACTGACCTTAACTGCCAGGCTTCCGGCGTTGACATTGCTTTCGGTCAGCCTGATGTATATGCAGTTAGCATGGATGTTGTTGGCGATGGAATTTGTGTAGGCGAACAACAGGCAGTTATTATTCTGTCGACCGTTGGCGGAACTGCACCGTTCTCATATACTATTTATGCTGATGGCGCTAAATATGCGGGTCCTACAGCTAACGTGAACCATGTAGTTCCGATTGGCCCACTTTACACCGTTGTTTCGGTAGACGCACTTGGTTGTATAGCTGTTGATACACTTGATCTTGTAACTCCTGAAGAAGTTACATTTATGATCGAAGATGCAACATGTTACTCTGATGTCCTGGCCTCAATTAGAGTTACAGCAGAAGGTACTCCGAACAGAATGTTCAAATTATATTGGAAAGGATTTGACGGAGCTACTGTAATTGATACTGGATCGTCTGTTTGGTTTGATGGAAATATGCCTAAATATATTGGACAGGAATTTATTTATGATGACACCAATATTGATGACATCCACTATGAATTCTATGTAAAAGACGATCAAAACTGTATTTCAACCGTTGATACCATTACCTTCGATAAAGTTGACGGACCGTTACAGGTTGTTAACGTTACCGGTTTGGATGGCGTTGACTGTGTGAAAGAAGTTAGCTTTGATGTTGCCGGTGGTACTTCTCCTTATATCGTTGAAGTTGACGGCGCTGTTGTTGCCGATAGCATTGGGTTCTATGAAACGATCGTTCTTGACCTGGCTGGTGGTACTCACGTTGTGGATGTACTGGATGCAAACGGTTGTACTCAAACCGACACGATTGTTGTAGATTACAGTATCGTACGCGACACTACGTTTGAGATTTATGTTGGCGATACATTAACATTCAGCGATGTTGAAGCAGGTGTTACAGATACGATGTTAACAGGCGGCGAGTATGTATTTGTTTATGCAACTGATACTGCTTGTGAAGCCGAATTAACTGTAACCGTAGTAGAAATACCAAAAATCGCTCCTGTAGTTGTTACAATGACTCCAACGGATACAATTGCTGATAACCATCCTGTATTTGTTCTTACATTCACAACAGGTGTAAGTTTAGGCGACGGTGGTAATCTGTATGTAATTGCTCCGGATTCAACTGTAGCAATGACAATAGAATTGACCGAAGGTATGTTCACTGACAGCACATTAACGGTTGATTACGACTGGCACGTAAATGGTTCGCTTGAGCTGAGTACAACATATTTTGTTCAGGTTGACAGTGCCGCAGTGATGGGTCAAGGACTTGTTTGGGAAGGACTTATGGATTACAGTTGGACGTTCACAACCGGTGATTCTTTGAAGACTGTTATTGATCCTGAATTCTCAACAATCGACTTTAAAGTTTATCCGAACCCATTCAATGACTTTATCAGAATTGATAACCATGATAAACTGAGCAGGGTTGTTGTTAGCAACATTGCTGGTCAGCGTGTATTAGACATTGAAAATCCAACTTACGAAATACGTACTGGAAGACTGGTTACCGGCGTTTACGTTGTCACTTTAATCTCTGACGGCGAAATCGTTAAATCAGAAAGGATTATTAAAAGGTAATACCGAATTGATTGATTAAAAAGGGGAAGCATTTGCTTCCCTTTTTTATTGCGGTTAATTCACAAAATACATATTCGTTACTCTGCAATATACCCCGAAATATAGTGGCCAAAGTCTTGTCGGTAGCTGTTGCCAATCGGTAACTTATTCGCTTGTATCGAAACCATATTTCCTTCGATGGAGCTTATTTTATCGAGTGAAATAATATATGATTTATGTATCCGGTAAAACTTCTCTTCCGGCAATAAATCCAGCATTTTTTTCATCGAAAGATTGGTTACCAATTTGCTGCTCTGCAGATGAATTTTGATATAGTCGCCTAAGCCTTCGATAAACAGTATCTCAGAAAAACAGACTTTAATTGTTTTTTTATTGGCTTTAACAAAGAAGTATTCGTTCTTACTATTCGATTGTTTGGGTTGCGGTGCATTTAAACTTTTCTTTAACCGAAGGATTTCCTCAGCCCTCGTGAATGCCTTGTAAAAGCGATCAAATGAAAAAGGTTTTTTTAAATAGTCGATTGCATTTAACTCAAACCCTTCCAAAGCATACTCTGAATACGCTGTCGTAAATATTACCAACGGTGGATTTTTCAAGGTTTTCAAAAAAGAAATACCTGAGAGCTTTGGCATATTAATATCAAGGAACAACAGATCGATTTCAGTTTCCTGTAATACCTTGTGCGCGCAAATGGCCTCATTGCAAGTTGCGGAAATCGTTAAATCAGGAATCTTCCCAGCGTATTGTTTAATAACATTTTGGGCGAGGGGCTCGTCGTCAATTATCAGCGCTTTTATTTCCATAATCGGTGGTTTTTGTTGATCGGTTAATGCATAAGTTTCAGTTCTAAAATTACAGAATAGATATAATTTGTATGATCAATTTTTAAAAGATAATCTTCTTCTTTGTAGAGCAACGACAATCGTTGTTTAACATTTCGAACCCCAATCCCGGAATGCTTATTGTTCCATTTTTCTGCATCTGAATAATTGTTCTCGATTGTAAAGATCAGTTTTTCTGTATTATTAAAATCGAAATTAATTCGTATAAAATCGTTTTTTCCAGTTCCCGGAAGTCCGTGCTTAAACGCGTTATCAATAAAGGGTTCGAAAAGGAGCGGTGCTATTCTGGCTGATGGAACTTCACCATTTTTGTGGTATTCTATTTTTGTTTTCTCCGAAGTTCGGATACGCTGTAAGGCAATAAAATTATCGACAAACTCGATTTCTTTTTCAAGCGCGATGTATTTCTCTCTCGATTCGTAAATGATGTGACGCATCAAATCGGATAATTTAAGGATTAAGCCGGGCACTTTGTCCGATTTAATCAAAGCCAGGGAATAGATGTTGTTGAGAGAATTGAACAGAAAATGTGGGTTTAACTGGCTTTTCAGAGTATTCAGCTCAGCTTCGAGCTTTTGTTGTTCGATTTTTGCGAGTTTGTAATTCAGGTCCTGCATCGAAATCCAATCCTTGATAAACTTAAAAAACGACGAAATTCCAACGTAAACCAAAGTGGCAAAAAAGAAAGCGGAATGTGTGTTTGCATTAAAGCCCGAAAACTGACTGGATACGTGCAAAATATTCCGCAGCGGGTACACAATGATAAATTGAACGAACACACTGCTTGCAGAAATTAGTACGATCAGCCAGAATATGTAGAAAATGTAGTTTTTCTGTTTTAAGAAACGCGGAATCAGCAAATAGAGGTTGATGTAAACACTTGCAGCAAACCCAATATTTGAAATAGCTGCCTTGCCAATCAACGAAACACTGAATATTTCACTGTTCAGATAAAATATGATGCTAAGAAAAGTTATGCTGAACAGCCAAAATACGGTATGGGCGATGATGTAATTTCTTTTATTGAGCAGTTTCTCGGGCATTCTCCGAACATTTTCTGGAACCAAAGGTAAACAATAAACTTATTCTTTACGATGTGTCAAACGCGAGAAAGCCTGCGCAGTAGGCATGATCAAAACGTCGTCGATATTTACATGAGCCGGACGTGTTACCATAAAAAGAATGGTTTCGGCAATGTCTTCAGCATACAGTGGGATGAAGCCCTGATACACATTATCTGCTTTTGACTGGTCGCCTTTAAACCGAACGACCGAAAATTCGGTTTCTACGGCTCCCGGGGCAACCGAACTTACCTTGATGCCATGTTTAACCAGATCGATGCGCATTCCTTGCGTGAGCGCCTGCACGGCGTGTTTCGAAGCGCAGTACACATTGCCCATTGCATAGGTTTCTTTTCCCGCGATAGACGACACGTTAATAATGTGCCCCGAACCTCTTTCAACCATAATTGGGGAAACCAGCCGGGTAATGTATAACAAGCCTTTGATGTTGGTGTCGATCATTCGTTCCCAATCATCTACAAAACCTTCGTGAATGGGTTCCATTCCCACGGCAAGTCCTGCATTGTTAATCAAAACGTCAATTTGTTTCCAATTGTCGGACAAAGACTGGAATGCAGTTTCTGTTTCTTTTTTGTTTCGGATATCGAAAACCAGGGTGGTAACCCGGCTTTTTGTTTCGCTTTCAATTTTATCCTTCAGGTTTTGCAGTTTTTCACTTCTTCTTCCGGTAAGTATCAAATCGAAATTATTCCTGGCAAGTAACTCTGCGGCAGCTTTCCCAATTCCTGAAGAAGCGCCTGTTATTAAAGCAATTCGGTTCATTTCTGAGTTGTTTTTTGTATTCAGCGAAATTAAAAAAAACATCTATTTTTATGGATAAATCAGGTACTTAATTACCTTTGCTTTCAGCAATTCCAGAAAGGAGGCATAACATGAGTGATATGGTTCAGAGTGAAGAACAGTATGTTTTGGAAAGTATTCCGGAGCCGGAAAACATTGAAGAGGTGATTTTTTCGCTGATGGTGAATCCTAATTTATCTACCATCAATTATTTTAACGATTTTAACGATCAGAGCATTTCGCCTGAGGCGATAGGAAACAGTGATACCGAGGAATCCGGGTTGTTCGAATACGACAATTGCGGAGCGAAAATGGCTATGAGTACCCATGCTTTTCATCATCACCTTGAAAACGACCCGCAAAAAGCCACCGAAATTTTGATTTCTCGTGCCGCACGGAAAATGCTTTGTTTTGGAGCTTCTCCTTCGGTGATTAGCGCGTTCTTGTACCATATTAATGTTGCCGATCCAAATGGTTATCAGATTGCGTCGGGAGCTAAAAAAGGCCTCGAAAATGCAGCGGAAAAATTTGGCCTCAAAGTTTCGGATCGGAAGATTCGCTTCGATCATTTCTCTGAGCATGGGCCGGTTCCTCCAACCATCATTGTTAGTATGATGGGGCAACTCATGAAAGATAATCAACTCATAACCCACTCTTTTAAAAGAAAGGGCAATCATATTTTTGTAATCGGGAAATTGATTGAGGATATAAATTCGTCGGAATACCTTGAATTTTACCACGGGGTTAGTGAGTCGCCGCTACCGGAATTCGATATTGAGGATGAAATAAAAATCCAGAAATGTATTCGCGAACTGAACGCAAAACATCTGATTGAAAGCGCCAGTCCGGTTGGAAAAGGCGGCCTGTTTTTTACGCTGCTCCGCGCTGCCATTCCTAATGAATTAGGTTTCGACATTACTACAAGCGCCGAGATACGTATCGATTCGTTTTTGTTTGGCGAAGCAATGGGACGCCTGTTAGTTGGTGTAGATCCCGATAAAGAGGATGAGTTTGTGGATGCCATGAGCGATATGAACATTCCGTTTTTTACATTGGGGCATGTTACAAAAGGGGAAATCAGGGTTGACGACCAGTCGCTTGGTTTTATTGATAAAATGACCGCCGGAATTTAATGGCTCTTCCTTACAAACAATCACAACAATCAAAAAAAGGTCAGGTTGAGGAGATGTTCGACAATATCTCTCCAAGGTATGATCTTCTGAACCATCTGTTATCGGTTAACATCGATAAGCTTTGGCGAAATCGTACCATCCGAAAATTACGTTCGTATTCTCCTGCAACGATATTGGACATTGCTACCGGAACCGGCGATTTTGCACTGGCTGCCACAAAAATTGAACATTTGAAGGTAGTGGGTATCGACATTTCGGAAGGGATGTTGAATGTTGCCCGCGAAAAAATTCTAAAGAAAAACTTACAGGACCGGATTTCGGTACAGAAAGCCGATTCTGAAAACCTGCCATTTGAAGCCGGCACTTTTGATGCGGCCATTGTAGGTTTTGGCGTACGGAATTTCGAAAACCTGGAAAAGGGGCTCTCGGAAATTTTGCGGGCGCTAAAACCCGGAGCCGTGTTCTTTGTCCTCGAGTTTTCGAAACCGGATAAAGCCCCGTTCAAACAAATTTACCGGTTCTATTTTAAGCGAATCTTGCCGGGCATTGGCAAACTGATTTCAAAAGATAAAAGCGCTTATACTTATCTGCCTGAATCGGTGGACGAATTTCCTGATGGTGATGATTTTTTAGCTATTTTAGCCTCCGTTGGTTTTGAAAATAATACATGCTACCGTCAAACCTTTGGCATTGCATCTATTTATAAAGCACACAAACCAAAAAAATAGACGAACTGGTGGGGATCATACAATATTTCGCGGGTTTCGTTGTTTGAGAAAAAGGAGCAGATTTATTATCGTGAAAAAAACTTTTCTTTCATTATTGTTAGTCGTTGCAGGTTTTTGGGCGCTGGCGCAAAAACAAAAAGTAAATTATCTCACCACTTTCGATGATAAATTAATCCACTTTGGTTTTTCTATTGGTATTAACGCGCTCGATTTTAATGTTGTTAACTATTCCAATATTTTAGAAGCTGGAATTAACTCTGATGACATACCAGATTTATTGAAAGCCATCCCACTGCGTGATAACGGAAAATACATTAATGCAGATGTTGCGGAGATAATTCCAGGGTTTACTGTCGGAATTATAACCAGCCTTCGGCTCTCAAAGGATTTAAATCTTAGATTTCTTCCTGGCTTATCATTTGGTGAAAGAAGGCTAACATATAATGTTCCTATTTATGATATTAATGATAACTATGCAGATGGTGCTAATTATTATTCGATAAAATCGACTTTTCTCGATTTCCCGGTGCTCATTAAATACAAGGCCCGTCGGATCAATAACGATCGTCCTTACATAATTGTCGGCTCCGCATATCGTCAGGATATTTCTCGAACCGCAAAAGAGGATTTGGTGAAACTAAAAAGCGGAGGGTTTTATGCTGAGCTTGGAGGTGGCTGGGATCATTATTTTCCTTTTTTCAGATTCTCGGTTGAAGCCAAATTTAGTTACGGGCTGAATAACCAATTGGGAGCTTTGCCCGGTGGATCACAAAAATCACTTTACGCTAAATCGATTAAAGACCTGCGTTCGAAAATTTTCACGCTATCTTTTCATTTCGAATAATTCGATGTGCGTTTGAATTCGGAACAAAGAATGGCCGTTGCCGCCGAAACATTGAGCGACTCGGCTCGTTGCACGTTTGCCGAAAAGTTGGGGATGCTTAGTTTTTGATCGATTAACTTTTCAGTTTCTTCACTAATTCCGTTTCCTTCGTTCCCCATAACCAACACTGCCTTAGTTGCTAACTGCTGCTTGTAAACATTTGCCCCGTCCATAAATGCCCCGTAAAGAGTGGCCTCCGATTTGGCAGATAGGGTTTTCATTTCCTGAATAGTACATTCGTACACCCGGACCCGCGAAAAGGAGCCCATGCTGGCCTGGATAACTTTGGGGTTAAATACATCAACCGTTTCGGGCGAGACAAAAATATTTTCAACACCAAACCAATCACAAATTCGGATGATAGTCCCCAGGTTCCCCGGATCCTGAACCGAATCAAGATAAACCGACAGCGATTCATCGAGGAACCCGGGGAGTGTCTCGCCTATTGGTATTTTGCACACTGCCAGGGCGTTTTGTGGTGTTTTTAGCCGACTTATTTGCTTTAATTCCTGTTGGGTAACAACATGCAATATTCTGGCTGCAACACCTGCTTCCTTTACAATTGGTTCGAACCCAGGGGTAACAAATAACTCATCGATATCCCATTCCGAATTGGCCAGTTCCAGGACCATTTTATCGCCTTCAACCAGAAATAACTTCTCTTTTTGCCGAAATTTCTTCAAAGCAAGTTGGTTCACCCGTTTTATTGTATTTTTACTGATCATTGGAATTATTGAAGCTGCAAAATATTTTGGTTAAAGTTATAGTTTCTGTTAAAAACTCTTGTTTATTTTTGCCGAAAGCGCTCGAATTGATTTGAAAAGAAATAAGTATAAAATATTCACTCAAAGTTGGATGATTCTGATTTCAATTATCATCCTTTCATCCTGCGCCCAAACCAGATTTGTTCCCGGGCCTGAATATTTGTTGCAAAAAGTTGAACTCGAGGTAAATGAACCCGACATAAACAAGGAAGAAGCTAAAGCGTACATCAGGCAAAAGGAGAATTATAAGATACTGGGGTTCATGAAATTCTATCTTTTTCTTTACAACTTGTCTTCAAAAAAGAAAACCGACGATTGGCTCAAAAGGATTGGGGAAGCTCCGCAAATTTACGACGAAGCGCTGGTACAAAGATCGAACGAACAGTTGAAGCAGTTCATGAATAACAAGGGATATTACCAGGCTTTCGTTTCGGACTCGGTGATTTTTAACGACAATAAACGAAAAGCTACGGTTAAGTACAAGATTGAGGGAGGAGTTCGTCACACGATCAGGGATGTACGCTATCATTTTGTTTCGCCCGAACTTCGTTCTATTTTCATGGACGATTCTGTTAAATACAAGTTTCAGCCTGGCAATCCGTTTGATATTTATGAATTGGAAAAACAGCAGGAACGCATTGTCAAACTCTACAAAAACAACGGTTACTATTATTTTACGAAGAACCAGGTGCGGTATCTAGCCGATACCTTGCAATTCGAAGATGAAGTGGTTCTCGACCTGTTTGTGGGAGAATCGCAGCAAGCGCAGATTGATTCGGCAAAGATAGTTACGCCATACTTCATCAATACATTTAATTACTATATATTGCCGGGGAACTCACCAGTCGATGCATATCAGTTTGGTGGGACACAATATAATGACACAATCCGATGGGGACACTCTAATTTATTTGTAACCAAATACTTTAAGTATCCCGCCAGTTTATTTAGCCGCACCAATCTAATGCAAAGTGGCGATTTATATAGTGTAAACGAAGTAGAGAATACATTTAACGCGTTGAACCGTTTGCGACAGTTTCGCTATGTTGATATTCAGTTTAACGAATCGTATCCCGCGCGGGACACTAATTTACTGGATTGCAACATTCGCTTGGCGCCATTAAACAAACAATCTGTTTCGCTTGATTTAGAAGGCACAAATACCTCGGGAAACCTTGGGGTGGCAGGCAATGTGTATTACCAGCACCGGAATATTTTTCAGGGAGCTGAAGTTTTGCAGTTGCGTTTAAAAGGAGCAATTGAACGTATGCGCCGGATTGATATGCAGGAGTATTTTAATACACGCGAAATGGGTGTAGATGCCAGCCTAATTATCCCGAAACTGCTTGGTCCCGGGGAATTTATCCGAAATTTCCAACGAAATTTACCTAAGACAGTAATAAATATTGGCTACAACTATCAACGTCGGCCCGAATATACCCGCACCATTTCGACCATGCGCATAGGGTACGAGTGGAAAACATCGGCAAATGTAAGTCACCTCTGGAGCTTCCTCGACATGAACCAGGTTAAGGTGTACGAGTATGATCCCGATTTTATTGATGTTATCAAGGATTTGTACATTAAAAGTAGTTTTACCGACCATTTTATCTTTGCCAACAATTACTCGCTCATCTATAACAACCAGCAAATTAACACGCGTCAAAACTATACTTATCTTCGGTTCAATGTTGAATCTTCCGGTAATACACTTTGGCTGCTGTCTGAGTTGACCAACCAATCCAAATACAACAATTCCGATTTAGAAGATTTAACTTTTAACTACTATCAGTTTTTTAACACTCAGTTTGCTCAATATGTGAAAGCCGATATCGAAATTCGCCGGGGTATTTATCTCGATCGTTACAATTCGATTGTTGGACGTGCTTTTCTGGGTGTTGGGATGCCTTACGCCAACTCAAGAGTTTTGCCTTTCGAAAAACAATATTTTGCAGGCGGCGCCAACGGTATTCGGGCATGGCAGGTACGTTCGCTGGGGCCCGGAACATACAAAGCCCAGGAAGGGGTGTATCCTAACCAGTCTTCGGATATTAAGCTGGAGGCCAATGTTGAATATCGGTTTAAACTTCTGGGTAAGTTGGAAGGCGCTTTGTTTGTGGATGCCGGAAACATTTGGGCAATCAATACCCATGATAACAGGGAAGGCGCTTTGTTTCAGTTTGATAAGTTTTACAAACAAATTGCGGTTGGCACCGGAACTGGGGTGAGGCTCGACCTGAGTTACTTTATTTTGAGGGTGGATTATGGCATGAAGTTGCGCGATCCGTCGGAACCGGAAGGAGAAAGATGGATTCCGGGCAATCGAAAACTGACTGGCAATGATTTCAATTTAACTTTTGCCATAGGTTATCCATTTTAATTTTCAGGATTTTGTCAGCGAACCTTTTTTGGCGAATTATTTTTTTGCATTTTTGATCCTCGTTTCGTTGAAATTTGAAAGCGAAACACACATCTTAAATCATAAATAGAAATCTATGGCAAACATTCCTTCGGGCAATCGCGATTCCTTTACTTCGAAATTTGGTGTGATTGCAGCAGCTGCCGGATCAGCTGTCGGGCTTGGAAACATATGGAGGTTCCCGCTGGTAACGACTCAGAACGGAGGTGGGGCATTTTTGCTTCTTTATTTCGGTTTTATCATTTTAATCGGTATCCCCGTAATAATGTCTGAATTTTCAATTGGACGAAGAGCACAGGCAAACGCTTTGGGCGCATTTAAAAAATTGGCGCCAAAAACACCCTGGTTTCTGGTTGGTTCCCTGGGAATCGTTACTGCTTTTGCCATTCTTGCTTTTTACAGCACTGTAGCTGGTTGGACACTTGAATATTTACTGGAGGCACTAACAGGAAGAGTAATACATATAGACGATACAGCTCAAAATTTTGCTGAATTCAGCGCTGACCCTGTACGACCGGTGGTTTGGCAATTGCTGGTAATGGCGCTAACTGGAGGGATTGTATTTGCAGGCATTCAAAAAGGGATTGAAAAGTTCACAAAAATTTTAATGCCCCTTCTTGTTATTCTCATCGGGTTGGTTGTAATCCGATCGGTAACATTACCCGGTGCAGGAGAAGGCGTAAAATATTTGTTTATCCCCGATTGGTCAGCCGTTAATTTTAAAACCGTTTTGATGGCGCTAGGCCAGGCAGCATTTTCTTTAAGCATTGGGATGGGAACCTTAATTACTTATGGTTCTTATATTCAAAAAGAGAATCATTTGCTTAACACCGCATCTACTGTCGCATTCACTGACACCTTAATCGCTATTTTGGCCAGTTTAATGGTGGTTCCCGCTATTTTTGCATTTTCAGCAGGCAATATTGAGCAAATGTCGCCCGGACCGGGCTTGGTTTTCGAAGTGTTGCCCAATGTATTCAGAGCCATGCCGGGTGGGGTGATTTTCGCAGCCGTCTTTTTCTTTTTGCTGTTTGTGGCTGCACTGACCTCTACCATTTCGGTTTTGGAAGTAGTGGTAGCCTATTTAAAGGAAGAACTGAATATGAGTCGTGGAAAAGCAACTCTTATTGCATCTGTTTCCATTACTGTTTTAGGTGTTCTCGCTACGCTATCATTTGGGCCTCTGGCCCACATAAAACTCTTTGGAATGACGATTTTCGATATCCTGAACTTCTCCTCGGCTAACATTATGCTTACGTTTGGTGCCTTGTTTATCGTTATTTTCGTCGGTTGGAAACTTGGTAAATCCAACTTCCTCGATGAAATCAGCAATAAAGGAGAACTTCAATCCAGGTTGTTCAAGGTTGTTTTCTTCATCATTCGTTATATTGCACCGGTGGCCATTGGAATTATTGCTGTGGCAGCCTTGTTTATCCAGGGAATAACATAGACGTTAGTTTACTGAGAATAATGAAGCCAGTTAATTCCCGTTTTTTTATGCTATTGCCAGAATGCGGAAATTTTAATAACTTGAGGAGTGTTAATCCAAAATTGTTTTCAAGTCGAATGAAAAACGCCTGGCACAGATTTAAACGGTCTTTCTTCAGTTACAATCGTTCAGATCGGAACGCCATTGTTATTTTGGCTGGTATAATTTTAGCCCTTCTAACAATTCAGGCATTGCTCCCGCATTTAATGCCTAAAAATGATTACGATTTTACACAGTTTAAGAAAATGCTGGATGCATGGGAAAGCGAAAACACTGTAAAAAGTTCCGAACAACACAGCCTTTTCACTTTCGATCCAAATACTATTGAGGCAAGCTCACTCGACTCGCTCAGCCTCCCTCAATTTGTAAAACGCAATATCGTGAGTTATCGGGAAGCCGGGGGAAAGTTTGTTTCAGCGGATGATCTGCGCAAAATTTACGGAATGTCGGATTCAATTTTTGAGCTCATTCAGCCTTATGTAATCATCGAAGAACCTGCTAAACCGTCGGAACCTCCTGTTCAATATGCGTCAAACAAAACATTCGACAAAAAAACAGAATACAAAACCCCGCAAAACAGAGAAATTTATACCGAAGTTTTGGACCCGGAACCATTCCCGACAATCGAACTAAACCGGGCTGATTCAGCCGGGCTGGTTTCACTTCCCGGTATCGGCCCCGTCTTTGCCGGCAGGATCATTCGTTATCGCCAACTTCTTGGAGGTTTTTACAAAAAGGAACAATTGCTCGAGGTGTACAATTTCCCCCCCGAAACCTTTTCCAGTATACGTGACCGTGTGAATGTTGATTCGCTCTATTTGACGCAACTCAGGATTAATTTCCTTGATTATGCTGAATTACTCCGGCATCCGTACTTAAATAAAGATCAGGTTAATGCGCTGACACAACAACGCACCAAAGAAGGGCCATTTAAAAATCTTTCTGAAGTAGCTGCACTTCAAGCTTTTGATTCAGAAACATTTGAGCGGGTCAGGCCATACTTAACTTGTCGTTAGGACGCAAAACAAAATTTTGCCGGTAGGAATTATTATTATTTTCCTTTAAATTTGATATATAATGAATAATTTCTAAATTTGCGCCTCAATTTTAAAATGTAAAAACCGAATAAGTATGATTATTATCCCGGTAAAAGAGGGCGAAAACATCGAGAGGGCCTTGAAAAGGTTCAAGAGAAAGTTTGAAAAAACAGGTGTTGTCAAAGAGTTGCGCGAACGTCAGAAATTTACTAAACCTTCTGTTGTTAGAAGGGAAGAAATGAAGAAAGCAGCATACGTACAAAGTTTGCAGCGCCAGGAAGACTAATTAATTTTAGTGGTTCCTGACATATTTCATAAGATGGCCAATGAGTTATCAGGAATCGTTCATCAACTATTTAAAGTATGAGAAGAGATACTCTCCTCATACGGTGGTGGCATACAAAAATGACCTCGATCAGTTTGTGGATTTTACTACAATAGTGGTCGGGGAATTTCATGTTAAAGAAGTTAGTCTGGATACGGTTAGAGGATGGTTGCTGCACCTTATGGAACAGGGACTGACACCGCGAAGCATTCACAGGAAAGTAACAACTGTAAAATCATTCTACAATTATCTCATGCGCGAGGAAATTGTAGATTCAAATCCTGCCAGAAATGTTACTTTGCCAAAAGTGAGGAAGAAACTTCCAAATTTTGTTGACGAACAAAGCCTGAACCACCTGCTTGATGATGGGAATATTTTCGACGATGATTTTACCGGTATTCGGAATAAATTGATCATCGCACTTTTCTATGGTACAGGAATACGTCTCGCAGAATTGATTGGTTTGAAAGAACAGGATATCAACCAGAAGGAAAAATTAATCCGGGTACTTGGAAAGCGCCAAAAAGAAAGGATTATTCCTTATCCTGTTGAAATCAACAATTTGCTTAACAACTATGTTAGAGCAAGAGACGAGTTGCTTGGCTACAAACCTGTCAATTTGTTGGTAACCGAAAAAGGCAAAAAGGTCTACGAAAAGTTAATATACAGGGTAGTAAAAAGTAGTCTTTCGAAAGTAACATTGCTCGAAAAAAAGAGTCCGCATGTGTTACGGCACACTTATGCGACACACTTATTAAATAAAGGAGCCGATTTAAATGCCGTTAAAGAATTATTGGGACACTCAAATTTAGCAGCCACGCAGGTGTATACCCATACCACCTTCGAGAAGCTGCGCGACAGTTATAAACAAGCCCACCCGCGTGGGGATAAAAACAATTAATTATGGAAGTAAAAATTAATTCAGTACATTTTAATGTCGATCAAAAACTGAACGATTTTGTGAACAAAAAAGTAGGCAAGCTGGATACTTTTTTCGATGGCATTATTAGAGCTGACGTAACCCTAAAAGTTGCGAAGCCCGAAACAGCAAACAATAAGGTAGCTGAGTTAAGACTTTCGACACCTGCAATGGACAATTTATTTGCTAAAAAACAAGCCGATTCATTCGAAGAAGCGGTTGATTTGACTATCGATGCAGTTAAAAAACAAATAGATAAATATAAGGAAAAATTAAAGAACAAATAATTCTTAAAAAAGCACATCAATTTTTAGGTTTTTAAAATATAATTTTTACATTTGC
>WOYI011144638.1_pt3 | contig 21314 bp, 20 predicted proteins | sample 6423411 | NCBI WGS metagenome assembly WOYI01 (sample SAMN13441803, study PRJNA592873) | oil field metagenome | biome: oil field; feature: oil-well bore; material: oil-contaminated soil; isolation source: oil-contaminated soil from oil-well borehole | place: Germany: Wietze | collected 2016-10-18 ... | reverse complement strand
GAGAAGAGAAGAGAAGAGAAGAGAAGAGAAGGGTGTGTGGATCTCCAGCATGGAGCGCACGCGTTTCGCCCGGGAGCGCCGGATGTTGCGGGCGAGGAAAGCCCCGCTCACATCTCCGGCAGTCGTGCGTGAGGCTGGCTCCGCGGCACGCAATCTGCTAAAGTTGAGCCATAGCGACTCAACTTTGAGCGCGAGAGATCTCAGGAGAACCACATGAACGCACAACCCGCACCCGGGCAGGAGGACGAAAAGAGCGCCCTCGAGCAGTTCGGGATCAATCTCACCGATCGTGCACGCCAGGGGAAGCTCGATCCCGTCATCGGCCGCGACAGCGAGATTCGACGCGTCAGTCAGGTGCTGACCCGCCGCACGAAGAACAACCCTGTCCTGATCGGCGAGCCCGGTGTCGGCAAGACCGCCGTCGTGGAGGGTCTCGCCCAGCGCATCGTCGCGGGCGACGTGGCCGAGTCGCTGAAGAACAAGGAACTCGTGAGCCTCGACATCTCGGCTCTCGTAGCCGGGGCGATGTACCGAGGCCAGTTCGAAGAGCGCCTGAAGAGCGTGCTCAAGGAGATCACCGACTCCGACGGGCGCGTCATCACCTTCATCGATGAGCTTCATGTCTTGATGGGTGCGGGCGGCGGCGAGGGGTCTGTGGCCGCGTCGAACATGCTCAAGCCCATGCTCGCCCGCGGCGAACTGCGCCTCATCGGCGCGACGACGCTCGACGAGTATCGAGAGTTCATCGAGAAGGATGCCGCCCTCGAACGCCGGTTCCAGCAGGTCTACGTGGGGGAGCCGACGGTCGAAGACACGATCGCGATCCTCCGGGGCCTGAAGGGCCGGTACGAGGCGCACCACGGCGTCACGATCAGCGACAGCGCGCTGGTGGCTGCGGCATCCCTGTCGAATCGGTACATCCCGAGCCGCCAGCTGCCGGACAAGGCGATCGACCTCATCGACGAGTCCATGAGCAGACTCAAGATGGAGATCGACTCGAGTCCGGTCGAGATCGATCAGCTGCGTCGCAACGTCGACCGGATGAAACTCGAAGAGCTCGCCCTGAAGAAGGAGAAGGACGAAGCGTCGAAGGAGCGACGGACGAAGCTTCGCGAGCAGATGGACGCGGCCGAGGCCGAGCTCGCGCTGCTCGAGGCGCGGTGGGCGCGCGAGCGTGCAGGCCTGAACCGGGTCGGTGAACTGAAGAAGCAGCTGGATCAGGCTCAGACCGATCTCGAGCGCGCGATCCGCGAAGCCGACTACGCCCGCGCCTCGCAGTTGCAGTACGAGACCATCAAACGCCTCGAGCTCGAGCTCGCGGATGCAGAGAGCGCTGAACAAGCGCCCGATGATGAGCCGCGCATGGTGAACGAGCAGGTGACCGAAGAGGACATCGCGGCCGTGATCGCGGCCTGGACCGGAATTCCGGTCGGTCGGCTCCTGCAGGGCGAGAGCGAGAAGCTCGTGCACCTCGAGGCCGAGTTGGGAAAGCGCATCATCGGTCAGAAGGACGCCGTGAAGGCCGTCTCGGATGCCGTCCGTCGTTCGCGTGCGGGGATCAGCGACCCGAACCGGCCCACCGGCTCCTTCCTCTTCCTCGGGCCCACCGGCGTCGGCAAGACCGAATTGGCCAAGGCGCTCGCCGAGTTCCTCTTCGATGACGAGCGGGCGATGGTCCGGATCGACATGAGCGAGTACAGCGAGAAGCACTCCGTCGCTCGTCTGGTCGGAGCCCCTCCGGGGTACATCGGCTACGAGCAGGGCGGACAGCTCACCGAAGCCGTGCGTCGGCGTCCCTACGGCGTCGTGCTCCTCGACGAGGTCGAGAAGGCGCACCCGGAAGTCTTCGACATCCTGCTGCAGGTGCTCGACGACGGGCGTCTCACAGACGGGCAGGGTCGCACGGTCGATTTCACCAACACGATCCTGATCCTCACGAGCAACATCGGCTCGCCCATCCTGATCGATCCGGCTCTGCCGATCGACGTGCGGCGGGAACAGGTCATGGCGCTCGTGCGGCAGGCCTTCCGGCCGGAGTTCCTCAACCGCCTCGACGACATCGTCATGTTCCAGGCGCTCAGTCAGGACGACCTCGCGCAGATCGTCGAGCTCTCCGTCGACGCCCTCCAGCGTCGGCTGCACGAACGGCGGCTCACGCTCGCCGTCACCCCCGATGCCCGGGCCTGGCTTGCCGAGCGCGGCTACGACCCGATCTTCGGGGCACGCCCCCTGCGTCGCCTGATCCAGTCCGAGATTCAGGACCGACTCGCGATGGCGTTGCTGTCGGGTGGGGCCCGTGACGGTGATCTGATTCGTGTGGAGGTCGCCGCGGACGGCAGTCAGCTGGTGCTGACCAGCACCGCGGCAGTCGGAGGCTCCGCGTAGCGGCCTTGGCAGATAGACTGGCGTCTATGGATTCGAGGGAGAGCACGCCCATTCTGGCGGTGCTGGCTGATCCGACGCGCTCCCGGATCCTGCAGCTCATCCGCGATGCCGAGGACGGCCGAGTTCTCGTCGGGCGCCTGGCCGATGAGCTCGGCCTGCGCCAGCCCACTGTCAGCCACCACATGAGGGCCCTGCACGACGAGGGCATCGTCATCCGTGAACCGGAGGGAAGACGGGTGTGGTACTCGATCGACCCGGACATCGCCGACCGGATTGCGACACTGCTCGGAGATGTGACGCGCGAAGCCGACGACCAGGAACCCGATTTGATCCGCGTCGCCGCGGACATCGCCGAGCGATACCGCGGCGTGTTCAATCGCGAGACCACCGAGCGGTACGTGCGCGAAAGCCACGACCTGCTCGCCGCCCGCGAGGACGTGCCCCGGCTCGCCTCGCGGACAGCGGCCTTCGCGTCGCAGCGTCTCGATGACCTTCTGCGCGTGCAGCAGCATCCGAACGCCGTGCCGGAAGTGCTGTTCGTGTGTGTGCAGAACGCGGGGCGGTCGCAGCTGGCAGCGGGAATCCTCCGGCAGCTCGCGGGCGACCGCGTCGTGGTCCGCACCGCCGGATCCGCACCAGCGGACGACGTTCGGCTCTCGATCGTGTCCGCGCTCGATGAGATCGGAGTGCCCGTGGGCGGGGAGTTTCCGAAGCCCCTCACCGACGAGGCGGTGCGGGCTGCGGATTATGTCGTCACGATGGGTTGCGGTGATGCCTGCCCGGTCTATCCGGGGCGCCGCTACCTCGACTGGGACATCGATGACCCGATCGGCCAGCCGCCGGTCGCCATCCGACGCATCCGTGACGACATCGATGAGCGGGTTCGCGCCCTCCTGAGCGAGATCCTCTCCACGCCGCCCGGGTAGCAGATCAAGAGAAGCGAGAACATCATGAGCGAGACCACTCATCGCGCGGACGCGACAGTCACAGGCGTCGCTCTTGCGCGTCGTGCCACGGCCGAGGTTGTCGGCACGGGCCTGCTGGTGACGGTCGTGGTCGGGTCCGGGATCGCCGCCCAGCGGCTCACGACTGACCCGGGCCTGCGTCTGCTCGAGAACTCGATCGCCACCGCGCTGGGGCTCGGGGTGCTGATCCTGCTGTTCGGCCCCGTCTCGGGAGCTCACTTCAACCCGCTCGTCTCCGCCGCAGACGCCCTTCTCGGCCGTCGCCGCCGCACGGGCCTGTCATTCCCGGTCCTCTGCGTCTACATCGTCACGCAGGTCATCGGCGGCATCGGCGGAGCAGTCCTCGCCAACGCGATGTTCGCCGTCCCCACGACACTGTCCTCGACCGACCGCGCAACACCTGCGACCCTGCTCGGCGAGATCGTCGCCACTGCCGGGCTCGTGCTCCTGATCGCCGGGCTCGCGCGCACCCGTCGGCCCGTCCCGGTGGTTGCGGCGGCGGTCGGAGCGTATATCGGCGCGGCCTACTGGTTCACCAGCTCAACCTCCTTCGCCAATCCGGCCGTCACGATCGGGCGGCTCTTCACCGACACCTTCGCCGGCATCGCCCCCGCCTCCGTTCTGCCGTTCCTCGGCGCGCAGATCGTCGGCGCGGGGATCGGGGTCGCGCTTGCGATCCTGCTCTTCCCGCACGCCACCACCGCTACCGGGGACCTGGTCGCCGACCCCGTGCTCACCGAGACGAGGGAGAATTCCCGATGACTCAGCAGAGCTATGGTGGGATCATGACCCGCGCGACAGCCGACCTCTACGATGAGCGAGGCGAGGAGCTCGACTCGCTCGCCCTGCAACTGCACGATATCGGCGGGCGCGTCGCGTTCGACGGCCCCATCCGCACCATCCGCTGCCATCGCGACAATGCGCTGGTCAAGCAGACCCTCGCGACCGCGGGCGCCGGAGCCGTCCTGGTCGTCGATGGCGGAGGCTCGCTCGAGTCCGCCCTCGTGGGTGACCTGATCGCGGCGTCCGCCGTCGACAACGGCTGGGCCGGGATCATCGTGCACGGAGCGATCCGCGACCGTGCCGTGATCGGCACGCTCCCGCTCGGCGTCAAGGCGCTGGGATCGAATCCGCGCAAGAGCGCAAAGGACGGCGTCGGAGAGGTCGATGTGCCCGTCGTGATCGCCGGCGTCCGCTTCACGCCCGGGCGACACGTCTGGGCCGACGCCGATGGGATCCTCGTCGAGCGCTGAGGATGCCGTCGCCGCTCAGCCGGCGAGTGCTTCCCTGAGCTTCACGCGGGCGCCCATCCGCAGGATCGAGTTCTCGTAGATCTTTGCGCCGACCCCGACCGCCGCGAGGCAGGTGATCAGCAGGAGCGCGAGCGCCAGCAGCGGCTCCCACCACAGCGCCTCACCGAGGAAGATGCGCACCGGCATGCCCACCGGAGCCGAGAACGGCACATACGACATGACCGTGAGTACGAGCGTGTTGTCGTTGAAGAAGACGACGAGCAAGTACGGCGCCATCACCAGGAAGGTCAGCGGTGTCGTGGTCGAGCCGATGTCCTCCTGGCGCGAGACCATCGCGCCGGCGGCCGCGAACAGCGACGCCAGCAGGACGAATCCGAAGAGGAAGAAGACCGCGAACCAGCCCAGGGGAGCACCCAACCCGGTCAGCAGCTCGCTCTGCCCCGTGACCGTGAGCCCGACGACCGCGACCGCGGCGAGCCCGATGATCTGGCCCATCGCGAGGATCGTGTTGCCGAGCACCTTGCCCGCCAGGAGTGCCCGGGTCGGAATCGCCGAGATGAGGAGTTCGACCACGCGGGTCTGCTTCTCTTCGACGACAGACTGCGCAATCGTGGAGCCGAATGTGAGCGCCGCCATGAAGAAGATGGCGCCGAACCCGAGGGCGACGATGGAGCGGAGGAACGGATCGGTCCCCTCCGTGGTGAGCAGCTCGATGGGCGGGCTGGCGCTGAGAAGGGACGTGAGTTCGGGTGGGATGCCGGTGTCTCCGACGACGGTGTATGCGAACCCGCCGTCGCCGCCGGGGACGAGGGCGGCGTCGACCTCGCCGGCGCGGACGAGATCGCGCGCGGCGTCGGCGTCGATGGCACGCGTGACTTCGACAGCCTGTTCGAGATCGGCGACGACCGACGCGGTATCGGCGGTGACCGCGACGGGGATGCGGGAGTCGCTTTGCGCCGAGAGTCCGCCCCACAGCACGCTGATGAGCGCGACCGCGAGCAAGATGCCGGTCGAGATCAGGAACGCCTTGCTGCGCATCTTCGAGCCCACTTCCCGTTCGGTGACCAGCCAGACGCTGTGCGCGAGGGACGGGGTGTGCGCGTTCACCGGATGACCTCCTTGAAGATCTCAGCAAGGGATGGATGGCGGGGCGCGAAGCTCGCGACGTCGCCGGTGGCGACCGCGCGGCGGAGCACGCGCTGCGCGGTCTCGTCGGTGTCCGCATCGAACAGAGCGCAGCCGCCGTCGAAGTCGACCATCTCGACGCCCGGCTCCTCGCGGAGCCATCCGGCGTCTCCGGTCGTGACGAGCTCGAAGCGCCGCTGCGCGTGCTGAGCGCGGAGCGCATCGCGGTCGCCGGTCGCGCGGATCGTCCCGTCGGCGATGATGACGAGGTCATCGCACAGACGCTCGACGACGTCGAGTTGGTGCGATGAGAACAGCACAGCGGCACCGTCGGCGGCACGCGCCTGCAGGACCCCGGCCACGACGTCGACGGCGAGCGGGTCGAGGCCCGAGAACGGTTCGTCGAGGATCAGCACCCGCGGGTCGTGCACCAGCGCCGCGGCGATCTGAGCGCGCTGCTGGTTGCCGAGAGACAGCGTCTCGACGTTGTCGCCGAGCCGTTCGCCGAGCCCGAGCTCGTCGAGCAGCGCCGTCGCGCGGGTCGTGGCATCCGCTTTCGAGAACCCGTGCAGACGGGCGATATACACGATGTGATCGAGCACGCGCATCTTCGGATAGAGACCGCGCTCCTCAGGCATATAGCCGAAGCGTCTCCGGTCGGCGGGCGTCACGGCTGCGCCGTCGAGGGCCACCTCGCCACTGTCGCGGGCGAGCACGCCGAGCATGATCCGCATCGTGGTCGTCTTTCCGGCGCCGTTGCCGCCGACGAAGCCGGTCAGCCGACCCTCGGTGACACGGAAGCCCACATCGTCGAGCACGCGGCGACCGCCGTAGCTCTTGGTGATCCCCGTCAGCTCGAGCATCTGAACTCCCTCTCGTCCTATCCCCACCTTATGAAATTGGTGGGAGTCATGAAACTGGTGGGAGTCGCGCCGAGGCGAGAGGTGGAGGCCCTCAGCCTTCCGACGTACGCGGGCGCAGCCTTCTCGACCCCCGCGGGGCGGGAGGAAGGGCCGGATCCGCATGCACGTGATTGACAGCCAACCTTCAGCAGATGGAAACCTTCTGTTGGGGTGCTCGTTCTAACGTCGATGGAGTGACAACACTCCACGGGGGTACGCGTTTGCCCGAGCGGATGGCCGCGATATCGCAGCGGCTCGGGGTGTGGGGGATGACGCGACGCGGACTGCTCGTCGGATTCGCCGCGGTGCACGTCGTGCACCTGATCGGCCTGCTGCACGTGATCCTCTTCGGCGGCACTCAGGGTGACCTCCCGCTCTACCGCCTCTGGGCGATGCAGGCGCTGCACGGTCACTGGCCCGTCATCGATGACCCGTGGGTGTATCCCGTCGGAGCGCTCGCGCCGATCGTCGCGCCGATGATCGCCGGCGCGTTCAACTACCAGCTGATCTGGCTCGTCCTGGTGGCCTGCGCCAACCTCCTGGCGATCCTCGCGCTCACCGGCGGGCTGCAGCGCCCCTCCGGGTACCCCGCGGCATGGTACTGGCTGCTGATTCAGATCCTGCTCGCACCGGTCTCGATGCTGCGCCTCGAGGCATTCACGGCGCCGCTCGCGATTGCGGCGCTCGTCTACGTCGCCCGTCGTCCCGTCGTCTCGGGCGCACTGATCGCCGCGGGCGCGTGGATCAAGGTGTGGCCGGCCGCCCTGGCCGCCGCCGCCGTGGTGGTGTCGTCGAGACGGCGCGGGGTCATCCTCGGTGGTTTGAGCGTCTCGGCCGTCATCGCGGTCACGGTCGTGGCATTCGGCGGCGGCGCGAACCTGTTCAGCTTCATGACGGTCCAGGGCGATCGCTCGGTTCAGCTGGAAGCGCCGGTCGCCACGCCCTGGGTGTGGGCGACGATCCTCGGGATCCCCGGATCGGAGATTCGCAACAACGTCGAGCTCGCAACCCGTGAAGTCACCGGACCGGGCGAGCAGTTGGCGGGTCAACTGGTGGGAATAGCCATGCCGGTCGCGTTCGCGCTCATCATGCTGCTGCTCTGGCGTGCACGCCGTGCCGCTGCGGCGGGCGGGCGACTGACCCCTCGCTTCGAGCAGCGGCTGATCGTCCGCGGCTCGTTCGCGCTCGCCGCCGCGCTCATCGTCTTCAACAAGGTCGGCTCGCCGCAGTACATGCTGTGGCTCGCTCCGATCGTCGCCGTCGGGCTGGCCGTCGAACCCGAGGCCTGGCGCTCGATCGCCTGGTGGATGGCGGGGGTGTCGGTGGCGACGACGCTCGTGTTCCCGATCCTGTACATGCCGCTCGTGGATGCCAACCCCATTGCGGCGTCGGTGCTGCTCGCGCGCAACGCCATGGTCGTCGGCCTCTTCGCGGTCAGCATCTCGAGTCTGTGGCGCATGGGGGCCAGTCGCCGGACGCGCGCGCTGCCTCCGGCATCCCTTACGGCCACGGGGGCTGTCGCGACCCAGTCCTGAGCAGGTCAGAGTATCGCGGTCACCAGACCATCGGACGGTCATCGTCGTCCGGTCCCGTCAGGTCGAGGTCGACGACGACCGGGACGTGGTCGCTGGGGATCTCTCCCTTGCGCTCTTCACGGTGGATGCCGGCCGCCACCACGGCCTCGGCGAACGCGCGCGAGCCGAGGATGAAGTCGATGCGCATGCCCTCGTTTCGGGGAAACCGCAGCTGCTTGTAGTCCCAGTACGTGTAGCCGGTCGGGACGAGGGGGCGCACCGCATCGGAGAGCCCGGCATCCAGGAGGGCCTGGAAGGCGGCGCGCTCGGGGACCGACACGTGTGTCGTCACACCCTCGATCACCGTCGGGTCGCCGTTGTCGGCGTCGGTCGGAGCGATGTTGAAGTCGCCGGTCAGGGCCAGGGCGAGATCCGGGTTCGCACGCAGGCTGTCGGCGGTGTAACCGCGAAGCGCTTCGAGCCAGGCCAGCTTGTACGCGTAGTGAGGGTCATCGAGAGCGCGGCCGTTGGGTACATACAGGCTCCAGACCGTGACGCCGCCGACCGTCGCGCCGATCGCACGCGCCTCCCGAGGGGCATCAGAACCGTCGTAGCCCTTCTGGAACCCGGGCATGCCGGGGAAGCCGATCTGCAGGTCCTCGATCGGCTCGCGGCTCGCGATCGCGACGCCGTTCCACTGGTTCAGACCGTGCGCTTCGACCGTGTAGCCGGCCGCCTCGAACTCGGCGTAGGGGAACTGCTCCGGCTTGCACTTGATCTCCTGCATCGCAAGCACATCGATGTTCTCGCGCACGGCGAAGTCGACGGTGCGCGCGACGCGCGCGCGGATCGAGTTGACGTTCCAGGTGGCCACACGCATGGCATCCAGCGTATGCGTCTCGGTGGACGTTCCTGAGGAGATGTCGAGATTTGAGGATCGGATGCCCTGGATCGGTCCTCACAATCCGACATCCCCTCGGCAACCGGCAACGCTACAGTGCGCGGAGGATGTCCTCCACGCGCTGCTTCGCGTCGCCGAAGAGCATCTGCGTGTTCTCGCGCCAGAAGAGCGGGTTCGCGACGCCGGCGTAGCCCGAGGCCATGGACCGCTTGAACACGACGACGTCGGCGGCATCCCACACGTGCAGCACGGGCATTCCGGCGATCGGCGAGGTCGGATCTGTCGCGGCGGCCGGGTTGACCGTGTCATTCGCGCCGATCACCAGCACGACGTCCGTGGAGGCGAAGTCGTCGTTGATCTCGTCGAGTTCGAGCACGATGTCGTAGGGCACGCGCGCCTCGGCCAGAAGCACGTTCATGTGTCCCGGCAGGCGACCGGCGACGGGGTGGATGCCGAAGCGCACCTCGACACCGCGCTCCCGCAGACGCTGCGTGAGGTCGGCGACGGGATACTGCGCTTGCGCGACGGCCATGCCGTAGCCGGGCGTGATCACGACCGAGCGGGCCGTGCGGAGGAGCTCCGCGACCCCCGCGGCGTCGATCTCGCGATGTACGCCCTGTTCTTCGGCATCGGCCCGCGGGGCCTCGATGCCGAATCCGCCCGCGATCACCGACAGGAACGAGCGGTTCATCGCCTGGCACATGATGTAGCTGAGGTAGGCGCCGGACGAGCCGACGAGAGCTCCGGTGACGATGAGCAGATCGTTGTTCAGCAGGAAGCCCGCTGCGGCCGCCGCCCAGCCGGAGTAGCTGTTGAGCATCGAGACCACGACGGGCATGTCCCCGCCGCCGATCGAGGCCACAAGATGCCAGCCCAGCGCGAACGCGAGCGCGGTGACTGCGATGAGCAGCCCGAGGCTCGGAGCCGCGATGTACCAGACGGTCAGCGCCACGAAGGCGATGAGGGCGCCGAGGTTCAACGCGTTCTTGCCCGGGAGCATCAGCGGCTTCGAGGCCATCCGGCCCGAGAGCTTGAGGAAGGCGACGATCGACCCGGTGAAGGTGACGCCGCCGATGAAGACGCCGATGAAGACTTCGCCGTGGTGGATGTCGCGGAGCGCGCCGGTGAGCCCGTTGTCGTACAGGGCGCCGTTCCAGCCGACGAGGACGGCAGCGAGCCCCACGAACGAGTGCAGCAGGGCGATGAGCTCCGGCATCCCGGTCATCTCGACCACCCGTGCCCGCCACAGCCCGATCGCGCCGCCCACGATGACTGCGACGACCAGCAGCGTCAGGCCGAGGGCTGCGGACGGTTCACCCCAGCTGCCGGAGGCGACGAGCCAGACGGTGGCGACGAGCGCGATCGCCATGCCGGCGATGCCGAACGTGACGCCGCGGCGCGAGGTGGTGTGCTTCGACAGCCCCGCGAGGCTCAGAATGAACAGCAGCGCGGCCACGATGTAGGCGGCCCCGGCGGCGGATGCGGCGACGCTCACTTGTCGTCTCCCTTCGAGAACATGGCGAGCATCCGCCGGGTCACGGCGAATCCGCCGAAGACGTTGATGGATGCCAGCAGCACAGCCGCGGCGGCGAGGATCTGCACGACCAGATTTTCGGCCGTGATCTGGACCATCGCGCCGACGACGATGATGCCGCTGATGGCGTTCGTCACGCTCATGAGCGGGGTGTGCAGGGCGTGGGCCACCTTGCCGATGACGTAGAATCCGATGACGACCGACAGGGTGAGCACGAGGAAGTGCTGTGGCAGTGGGGGCGGAGCGACGGCGCACACGAGAAACAGCGCCGCGATGCCGAGAGCGATGAGCCCGTTCTTCGCGCGCGGCGAGAGGGTCTTCTTCTCCGGTGCGGGTGCGGGTGCGGCGGTCGCGGGCGCCGGTGCGGCCGACACCTGGACCGGCGGTGGTGGCCAGGTGACTTCGCCGCCGCGGGTGACCATCACGGCGCGCTGGACGGTGTCTGCCTCGTCGAGCGCGAAGACGCCGTCCTTCTGGGGCGTGAGCAGGGTGAGCAGGTTCAGCAGATTGGTGCCGTAGAGCTGCGAAGCCTGCTGGGGGAGGCGCCCGGCGAGGTCGGTGTACCCGAGGATCACGACGCCGTTCTCGGTCACGACGCGCTCGCCGGCGACGGACCCCTCGACGTTTCCGCCCTGCCCGGCCGCCATGTCGACGATGACGCTGCCGGGTTTCATCGATGCGACGTCGGCGGCCGTCAGCAGACGAGGCGCCGCCCGGCCGGGGATGAGCGCTGTCGTGATGACGATGTCGACGTCGGCGGCCTGCTCGCTGTAGAGCTCGGCGGCTCGGCGATCGTAGGCCTCGCTCGTCGCCTTCGCGTAGCCGTCGGTGGAGGCGTCGACCGCGACATCGACCGGAAGGTAGGCGCCGCCGATCGAGGCCACCTGGTCGGCGACTTCGGGCCGTGGGTCGGTGGCGCGGACGATCGCGCCGAGGCTGGATGCCGCCCCGATCGCGGCGAGGCCCGCGACGCCGGCGCCCGCGACGAGTACCTTCGCCGGGGGGACCTTCCCGGCTGCGGTGACCTGGCCGGTGAAGAAGCGGCCGAACTCGTTCGCCGCCTCGACGACAGCGCGATAGCCGGCGATATTTCCCATCGAGCTCAAGACATCCATCGACTGCGCGCGCGAGATGCGGGGGACTGCGTCGAGCGCGAGAGCCGTGATATCGCGCTCGGCGAGCCGCTCGAGCAGCTCCGGGCGGAGCGCGGGGCTCAAGAGGGCGATCAGCGTCGCACCCGGCTGGAGGAGCGCGAGCTCGTCGTCGGTCGGCGCGTTCACCTTCAGGACGATCTCCGCGCTCCACGCCTCGCTCCGTGCGGCCACGACGGCGCCGGACTCGAGGTAGGCCGCGTCGGGGAAGGAGGAGCGGGCTCCGGCATCCGTCTCCACGAGGACGTCGTAGCCGAGGGCGCGGATCTTCGCGACCGTCATCGGGGATACTGCGACGCGGCTTTCGCCGGGCTGCTCAGCGACAATGCCGATGCGGGCCATGGTGCTCCTTCTGCTCGTATTGCGACTCTACCGTGCGGGCTTCGTCAGCACCGTCGGCGCCATGAGACTGAAGGATGCGGCCTCGTAGACTCGACCTATGATCGCCCCTGAGTCCTCAGCCGCCGAGCCCTCCACCCCCGGTTTGGAGGCTGATCGCCAGGCCCTGATCGGGCTGATCCAGGCGGAGGCCGTCTTCCACGGAGACTTCACGCTCTCGAGCGGCAAGAAGGCGACGTATTACGTCGACATGCGCAAGCTGACCCTCGACCATCGGGCGGCGCCCGCGATCGGGCGGCTCGTCCTCGATGTCGTGCGCGACCTCGACATCGATGCCGTCGGCGGACTCACGCTCGGCGCCGATCCCATCGCCAACGCCGTGCTGCACGCCTCGGTGCAGGCGGGGACGCCGGTGGATGCGTTCGTCGTGCGCAAGGAGCCGAAGGACCACGGCCGTGGGCGCCAGATCGAGGGCGCCGAGGTCGCCGGGAAGCGCGTCGTCATCGTGGAGGACACCTCCACGACGGGTGGCTCGCCGCTCAAGGCCGCCGAGGTCGCCCGTGCCGCCGGCGCCGAGGTCGTCGCGATCGTGACGGTCGTCGACCGCAAGACCGGCGCGCAGGCGGCCGTCGAGGCCGCCGGGTACGCCTGGCGCTCGGTCATCGACCTCGCCGACCTGGGGCTCGCGCCGCAGTAGCCGCCTCAGGCGAAGACGGGTAGCTGCGACGCGAGCGCGAGCATGAGGCCCAGCAGGGTCATCAGCACGAGCGCGCGGCCGTTCGGCAGCGGCGTGCCCTGCGGAGCTTCACGCCGCGCGCGGACGAACAGCACGAGCGTGAAGACCAGCAGGGCCAGCGCCGACAGCACGAGGAACACGGCCATCAGCGGTCGCCCCCGCGCCCGCGAACATACTGGATGACGAAGGCGACGAGCGTGCCGACGAGGATGACTGCCGTCGTCGCGAACAGCAGCGTCTGCTCGAACGAGGTCACGATTCCTCCGCGATGCCGCTGAGCCGGCACTCGATATCGGCGCGTGTCCGCATGGGGCTCAGCCTAGCGGCGGCTCGCACCGTAGTCTCGACGCGTGACGCCTGAGAAATGGGACCCCCGGCAGCTGCCCGACCTCACCGGTCGGCGCTTCCTGGTGACCGGATCCACAGCGGGACTCGGCTTCTTCTCGTCGCTGCAGCTGGCCGGCGCAGGTGCGCATGTCGTGATGACCGGCCGCAATCCGAACCGCCTGTCGACCGCGCGGGCGACGGTGCTGGGCCAGCATCCGTCGGCGTCGATCGAAACGCTCATCCTCGACACCAGCAACCTCGGCTCGATTCGCTCCGCCGCGGCGACCGCGCGCGGCCGCACAGGGCTCGACGGGCTGCTGCTCAATGCGGGAATCGTCCACCCGCCCGCCGCGCGCGAGACCACTGCGGACGGGCACGAGATCGTCTTCGCGACCAACGTCCTCGGGCACTTCGCGCTCGCCGGAGAGCTGCTGATATCGCTCGCGATGGCTCGTGGGCGCATGGTCTGGGTCGGATCCATGTCCACGTCGATGTGGAAGTACGATCCCGTCGATCCCGAGCTCGAGAACGGGTACACAGCGTGGCGTGCGTACGTCCAGTCGAAAATCGCCACGACGGCGCTCGGGTTGGAGGCAGATCGGCGCCTGCGGGACGAGGGCGTGCCGGTGGGCAGCCTGGTCGCGCATCCGGGCTACTCGACGAGCGGGCGCACGCGCGGCATCCTCGGGATCAATGAGCCCTCGCGGCGAACGCGCTTCTTCGACAACCTCCAGGCGCCGATCACGCAGTCCAAGGAACACGGCGCGTGGCCGCTCGTTCGGGCGCTGGTGGATTCGGATGCGCGCAGCGGATCGTTCTGGGGACCCTCGCACGTGGCCACCGGACTGCCGCACGAAGGGACCGCGGCGGCGATCACGCGCGACCCCGAGATCGGCGCCCGTCTCTGGGCTTTCTGTGCGCACGCGACCCGCACGCCGTGGCCCTACGAGCAGGCCGCGCGATCGCGCGGCCGCTGACCCTCGCAGGCGTCAGGCGCTGAGCCAGACCGCCTCAGCCGCGCCGGAGGGAAGCTCGACGGATCCACTGCCGTCGATCCGGACGACGGCGCGCCCGGTCACGGTCACGCCGTGGCCGACGTCGAGGCCTGTCGCCTGAAGTGCCCGAAGGAGAGCCGGATCGCGGTCACTGACCCGCAGCACCCTGCCGGTATGGCCGACGTGCGCCGCTCCGAGGAGGACGAACGGCTCGCGGATCACGTCGCCGTTCTCATCGGGGATCGCGTCGCCATGGGGATCGAACCGCGGCCGTCCCAGGCGCTCATCGATGCCGTCGAGCAGTCGATCGCTGATCGTGTGTTCGAGCACCTCGGCTTCGTCGTGAACTTCATCCCACGCGTAGGCGAACTCGCGAACGAGCCAGGTCTCGATCAGGCGATGCCGGCGGAGGATCGCCGCGGCGCGGAGGCGTCCGGCATCCGTCAGCGACACGGGACCGTACGGGCGATGTGAGACGAGGTCCTGCGCCGCGAGCTTGCGCACCATCTCGGTCACCGTCGACGGAGCGAGCCCGAGCTCGGCGGCCAGCTGCGACGGCGTGATCGGCGCGGTCTGCCACTCGGTGTGGTGGTAGATCGTCTTCAGATAGTCGTCGATCACGGCGGAGAGCACGCTTCAGGTTATCCGCCGGTGAAGACGAGCCACAGCAGCAGTGCATTCAGCGACACCAGGAAGACGGATGCCGCGACCCCCGCCGCCGTCGTCCACCAGCGGTTGCGGTACTCCCCGAGAACGTCTCTCCGTGCAGTGAGGGCGACCAGCGGAATGAGTGCGAACGGGATGCCGAAGCTCAGCACGACCTGGCTGAGCACGAGCGCCTGCGTGGGGTCGGCGCCGATCGCGAGGACTCCGATCGCAGGCGCGAGCGTCACCAGTCGACGCGCGAGCAGAGGGATGCGCACGTGCAAGAGACCGCTCATGATCTCGGCGCCGGCGTAGGCGCCGACCGCGCTGCTGGCCAGGCCGCTCGCGAGCAGCCCCACGGCGAAGAGGGTTGCGATGACCCCGCCGAGCCCGGTCTGCAGGGCGGCGTGGGCCCCTTCGAGGGTCTCGGTGCCGGCTACGCCGACGAGGTTGGCCGCCGCGAGCAGCAGGATGCAGAGGTTCACGGTGCCGGCGATCGCCAGGGCGATCGTGACATCCCAGCGGGCGGCGCGCAGCAGACGCGCGGTGCTGTGCGACCGGTCGCTCTCGCGCGCGGTCGGCGCGGTGAAGCGGTCGCGCGCGAGAGCGGAGTGGGCGTAGATCGCGTGCGGCATGATCGTCGCTCCGAGGATGGACGCTGCCAGCAGGACCGATTCGGCGCCGTCGATGCGCGGGACGAGCCCGTCCGCGATGCCCGCGGCGTCCGGCGGTCCGAGGAAGACGCCGGCCGTGAACCCGACCGCGATGACGACGAGCAGGCCCATCACGACGAACTCGAACGGCCGGGCGCCCCGGCGCGCCTGGATCGCCAGCAGCCCGATCGAGACGGCGCCGGTGATGAGGCCGCCCCAGACGAGAGGGATGCGGAACAGCAGCCACAGCGCGACGGCCCCGCCGATGATCTCGGCGATGTCGGTGGCCATCGCCACGAGCTCGGCCTGGAGCCAGTATGCCCGGCGGCCCCATCGGCTTCGGATGCGCTCGCCGAGCGCGTCCGCGAGGCTCAGGCCGGTGACGACCCCGAGCTTCGCGGACAGGTATTGAATGAGCCAGGCCATCACGTTGCCGAGCACGACGACCCACACGAGCAGGTAGCCGAAGCGAGCGCCCGCAGTCATGTTGCTGGCGACGTTGCCGGGATCGAGGTAGGCGACACCGGCTACGAGCGCGGGGCCCAGCAGCCACGCCGCGCGGGGTGCGGTGCGCGGTGTGGCGGTGTCGTGAGGAGTGCCCGCGACAGCGGGATCGGCCGCCGGAGCGGGATTTTTCGGCATGCCGAAAAACTAGCAGGGTTTCGGGTGTCCGAAAGGCGATCGGCGCGCGTCGCACTAGCCTGGGCGGGTGCGCGATCCAGCCAGCCCCGAACCGACCGAGTCCGACCTGCCGGTGGGCGTGGGTCCGTGGCCAGGTGGGCCGGAGACGTGGCCGGGCGACGCCCGCCTCGACCCCGAGCTGCTCGCACACGGCGACCGCCGCAACGTCGTCGATCGGTACCGGTACTGGTCCATGCGCGCCATCGTGGCTGACCTCGATGAGCGTCGGCATCTTTTCCATGTCGCGATCGAGAACTGGCAGCACGACATGAACATCGGCTCGATCGTCCGCAGCGCCAACGCGTTCGGCGCGGCCGAAGTCCACATCATCGGCAAGCGCAGGTGGAATCGCCGGGGCGCGATGGTCACCGATCGCTATCAGCACGTCCGCCATCATGCGGACGTCGCCGTGTTCCGGTCGTGGGCCGCCGCTGAGGGCATTCCGATTGTCGCGGTCGACAACGTCGAAGGCTCGGTGCCCGTGAACCGAGCCGACCTGCCCGAACGCTGCGTGTTGCTGTTCGGTCAGGAGGGCCCGGGCCTGTCGGCCGAGGCGCTCGCCGCCGCCGAGGCCGTGATCGAAATCACCCAGTACGGCTCGACGCGTTCGATCAACGCGAGCGCCGCGGCCGCCGTCGTGATGTACGAGTGGTGCCGTCGGCACGCCTGACCCGCGCCCGGGGTCAGGCGCCAGCGGTGAGCCAGTGCGCGCCGCGTACGCGCCACGTCAGGGTGCCGAGGCGCGCGAGCATGAACACGCCGAAGAAGCTCACCGCCAGCCACGCGAGCCCGGCCGCGTCGGTGGGGCGTACGAGCCACAGGGCGAGCAGTGCGGGTGCATAGGGCAGCAGCGTAAGGCCGCCGGCGATCGCGAGAAAGCGCGTGTCGCCCGCGCCGATGAGGACGCCGTCGAGGACGAAAACGATGCCGCACACCGGTTGCGCGATCGCGAGGACCAGGAGCGCGGGCTGAACGAGTGCAGCGATCGAGGGATCTCCCGTGAAGACGAGACCGATTCCGCCGGACACGGCCGCGATCACCCCGCCGACGACGATGCCGAACCACGCACCCCACGCGACGGTGCGGCCGAGCACGCGTCGCACGAACGGCTCGTCGCCCGCGCCGAGACCCTTGCCGATGAGCGCTTGCGCGGCGATCGCGAGCGCATCGAGCGCGAACGCCGCCGTGGAGAAGATCGTGAACGCGATCTGCCAGCCGGCGAGCTCGTCGGTGCCGAGCGCTGTCGCGACGGCGACGGTCGCCAGGAGCGCCGCGCGCAGCGACACGGTCCGCAGGAAAAGCCATCCTCCCGAACGCACCGACCCGCGCACCCCGTTTCGGCGCGGCCGAAGGGACGACGCGTGCCGCCGGGCGAGGCGGCCGACGACGAACGCGTACGCGCCGACCATGGCCCACTGCGCGAGAACAGTCCCCGCGGCTGAGCCGGCGATGCCCCACCCGAACCCGTAGATGAACGCCGCGTTCAGCAGCGCATTCAGTGCGAATCCGATCCCCGCGATCCACAGGGGTGTCACGGTGTCCTGCATCCCCCGCAGGAGTCCGGTCGCGGCGAAGACCACGAGCATGGCCGGCAGGCCCCACATCGACAGCCCGAGATAGATCTCCGCTTGCTCGGCCACCTCGACAGGCGCGCCGAACAGGGCCACGAGCCACGGTGAGGTGAGCGAGCCGGCGATGGCCAGGATCGCTCCGAGACCGAGCGCCAGCCAGAGGCCGTCGATGCCGGCACCGACCGCTCGGGTGTGGTCGCCGGCCCCGAACCGCCGAGCGACGGCGGGCGTGGTCGAGTACGCGAGAAAGACCATCAGCCCCACGATGGTCTGGAGCACGGCCGAGGCGATCCCGAGGCCTGCGAGCGGGATGACCCCCAGGTGTCCGACGAGGGCGGCATCCACGATCAGGAACAGCGGCTCCGCGATCAGGGCGCCCAGGGCCGGCACCGCCAGACGCAGGATTTCGCGGTTGAGCGTCGGGGCGGGCACGCTCATGAGCCTAGGGCGAACGATTCGGCGACGGCGCGTAGGCTGGACGGCATGACCGAGACCGCCATCCGCTCGGGTATCGAGCTGTCCGAGCTGAGCGCCACCATTCGCCCGCAGGATGATCTGTTCCGCCACGTCAACGGCGCCTGGCTCGAGCGTACCGAGATCCCCGACGACAAGGCCCGCTGGGGCTCGTTCCATCTCATCGCGGAGCAGGCGGAGAAGGACGTCCGCGTCATCATCGAAGAATCCACCGCAGCGGCGCCCGGCACCGAGGCACGCAAGATCGGCGACCTCTTCGCGAGCTTCATGGACACCGGTCGCGCCGAGAGCCTCGGTGCGACCCCGGTCCTCCCGCAGCTGGCGAGGGTCGAGGCGATCGACTCGATCCCCGCGTTTCTCCGCGTCGCCGGCGAACTCGAGCGCGAGGGGGTGGGCGGCATCATCGGCACCTACATCGAGCCCGATCCCGGCAATCCGCAGCGCTACGTCGTCTTCTTCGTCCAGAGCGGCCTTTCGCTTCCGGACGAGAGCTATTACCGGCTCGAGAACTTCGCGGGAACCCGGATCGCTTTTCGCGAGTACGTGACGGCCATGCTGACTCTCGCCGATGTTCCGGATGCCGCGGCCCAGGCTGATCGGGTCCTCCTGCTCGAGACGGAGCTCGCCGGGCACCACTGGGACAACGTCCGCAGCCGGGACGCCGTCGCGACCTACAACCTCATGACGTGGGACGACGTGCAGCAGCGCGTCGGCGTGAAGCTGGACGGGTGGCTCGATGCCGTTGCCGGCGCGCGCCGTGCGGGCTTCGCCGAGATCAACGTCAACCAGCCGAGCTACCTGGAGGGCCTCGGGGGGCTTCTCGCCGAAGAGCGGCTCGAAGATTGGAAAGCCTGGCTGCGCCTGCACGTCATCCGCGCTTCGGCGGCCTTCCTCTCGGCCGACTTCGTGGACACGAACTTCGCCTTCTACGGCACCGAGCTCACGGGCGTCCCCGTCAACCGTGAGCGCTGGAAGCGCGGCGTCAGCTTCGTCGAAGCCGCCCTCGGCGAAGCTGTCGGCAAGGTGTATGTCGAGCGGCACTTCCCGCCGCGCGCGAAGGAGGAGATGGACGAGCTCGTCGAGAACCTCATCGAGGCGTACCGGCAGTCGATCTTGCAGCTCGAGTGGATGACTCCTGCGACGCGCGAACGCGCGCTCGAGAAACTCGCCGCCTTCACGCCGAAGGTCGGGTTCCCGGTGAAATGGAAGGACTACAGCGCGCTCGAGGTCGATGCGCGGGATCTGATCGGCAATGTCCGCCGGACGAACGCGTGGGAGCACGATCGGCAGCTGGCGAAACTCGGGGCGCCGATCGATCGCGACGAGTGGTACATGACGCCGCAGACCGTGAACGCCTACTACAACCCGCTGATGAACGAGATCGTCTTCCCGGCGGCGATCCTGCAGTATCCGTTCTTCGACATGGATCGAGATGCGGCTGCCAACTACGGGGGGATCGGCGCCGTGATCGGGCATGAGATCGGGCACGGATTCGATGACCAGGGAAGCGCCTTCGATGGCACCGGCACGCTCAACGACTGGTGGACGGACGAGGATCGCGCCGCGTTCGAAGAGCGCACCGGCGCACTCATCGCCCAGTACAACACGCTCGTTCCGAAGGGGCTCGCGGCCGAGCACACCGTCAACGGTGCACTCACGATCGGTGAGAACATCGGCGACCTCGGCGGTCTCGGCATCGCCCTGAAGGCGTACCGGCTCCACCTGGCCGCCACCGGCGAGGACGGAGACGGACCTGTCGTCGACGGATTCACCGGCATCCAGCGTCTGCTCCTGAGCTGGGCCCAGATCTGGCAGCAGAAGGGGCGGGATGCCGAGACCATTCGCCTGCTGACGATCGACCCGCATTCGCCGAACGAGTTTCGCTGCAACCAGATCGTCCGCAATCTCGACGAGTTCTATCGCGCGTTCGAGGTCACTCAGAGCGACGAGCTGTGGCTCGACCCTGACGCGCGCGTCACGATCTGGTGAGCGAGCGACCGCGCACGCGCCGCGCTGCGGCGCCGGAGCCGGAACCGGTTCCGGCCGCCCGGGAGGGTGGGCGCGCCGCAGCCCGCGCGAGCGATGCGGCGACCGGCGGTGTGGAAGCTCCGAACGCGACGCGCTCTCGCCGCCGGGAGGCCCCCCGCGAGCGGTCCGCCGCGCGCCGCGCACTGCGGCAGCCGTCGTTCATCGGCACGTTGAAGGCACTCGACCTGCTCTCGAATGCCGGCGCGCAGGTTTCGGTGCGGGTCTCCGATCTGGACAGTGGCGAGGGCGTCCTTGTCGGCGACGATCACCTGACGCTTCCGGTCGCCGGGCTGGGCATCGTGCCGCTGTTGATCGAGGTCGCGGCACAGATCGAGGCGCGCACGCTCGACCCGCTCGAGGTTCTCGAGCGGGCGTCCGCCGACCCGGTGGCCGGCGCCGGTCTGTGGCAGTATCTCAACGCTCGCGCGCTGCCGGTCTCCGACCTCGCGGTGCTCGCCGCGTCCGCGTCGGACGCGTCGGCCGCCAACGCCCTGCTCGCCCGGGTGGGCCTCGACGCGGTGCATGCCCGCGTCGAGGCGATCGGCCTGGCCAAGATCGTCCTGCTCGACAGGTTTCGCGACGTGCGTGGCCCCGATGACGCCCCGGAGGTCGCGTTGGCATCGGCCCGCGAGCTGTCGGCGATGTTCGCGGCGATCGTGAATGCGCAGGTCGTTTCGCCCGCCGTCAGCGCTCAGGTCGGCGAATGGCTGACCCTCACGCAGGACCTCGCGCTGGTCGGATCAGCGACGGCGCTGGACCCCTTCGCGCACGCCGACGATCGGCATGGACTGCTGTTCGTGAACAAGACGGGGCGAGCCGACGGCATCCGCGCGGAGGCGGGCGTGATCGCCGGACCTCGACACGGCCTCTCCTATGCGCTCATCGTGTGCTTCGACGATCTGTCGATCGCGCACCGGCTCCGAGCCAACGAGGCATTCCACACGCTGGGCCTCGAACTCATGGAATACGTGTACTGACCGGCCGCCGCGTCCCGGCATCCCCTCTTCGTCAGTCTCGTCGCACTCTCCTTCCGCCAGCGTGTCCCGCTTTCGGCGGCGCCTGTCCCAGTCCCGGCGGCGCGCGTCCCAGTTTGTGTCGCTTGAGGGGCGCTGGAGTGACACAAAGTGGGACACGG